>ENA-ORNK01001070-ORNK01001070.1-human-gut-metagenome-genome-assembly--contig:-NODE-1070-length-25412-cov-3.539181_pt1 | contig 25412 bp, 19 predicted proteins | sample MGYA00242115_ERZ509022 | MGnify/ENA primary metagenome ERZ509022 (study PRJEB26280, sample SAMEA2338690) | human gut metagenome | biome: human gut; feature: human-associated habitat; material: faeces...
ATGAGGAAAAGTGTGGTCTTTCGGTCGCCCAGCGTGTCCAGCTCCAGCTCGTCATATGCGGTCAGCTCCCGAAGCTCCTGGATGTCGAATACCGCCAGCCGTGCCCCGCAGGAAATCAAAATGCTTTTTGCGGTTTTGCCCGCCGCTAGCTTGTATTTGGCATATTGGCGGACAGCGAAATGGTCGGGCTTTCGCTTGGCCAGTTCCTCAAATTCAAGGTCCACGTTGTTCTGGAAGTCCTCATTGTCCTCCCGTACCTCCATGCTGCTGATCATTTCAATCAGGGTGGCGAAGTTACGTTCCTCCGGGGGCAGCTCGTAATGGATGAAGCCGATCAGGGCCGTATAGAGCAGCACCTCGGCCTTCTGCCAGAAATCGTCCCCGCTTTTTCCCTCGCCTTTGGTGTTGGCCATGAGGCAGCTTACGAGCTTGAGGATGTCCTTCTCGCTGTGAATGTAGGCAAAGGGGTTGTAATGATGGGACTTGCGGAAGTTGATGGTGTTAAGAATCTTGATGCGGTAGCCCTTCCTTTGCAGAAGCCGTCCGCACTCCACCACTACGCTGCCCTTGGGGTCGGTCACGACATAGGAGCTGTGGCACTGCATCAGGTTGGGCTTGATGAAAAAGCGGGTCTTGCCGCTGCCGCTTCCGCCCACGACCAGCACGTTTTTGTTCCGTGCCGTCTGCGGGTCCTTGGGGCGGTTGTTCATGGTCAGCCTCTCCGTTTGCGTCAGGATCACGTTTTTCTGAAACACCGGGTCGATATAGGGCGCGATGTCCTCGCGCGTGCCCCATCTGGCGGAGCCATATTCACGGTTCTTTCGGTATTTGCGGGCGTTTTTGCCCTTGAGGTAAACCGCGGCTCGCAGCAGGGCTGCCATAACCGTCCCGGTCAGCAGGTCGATGGGATGGAGGCTTGGAATCGGCGGAGAGAAAGCAGCCTCCAGCGTTTTTGGCAGGTTGAGCAGCGTCTGGGTCGCGTCCGCGTCTTCGGCCATCCGCCACGCCTTTCCCAGGCAGGTGGCAGCCAGCGCGACGAACAGGTAGGGAATCAGGCGAACCGCCGTCTTTTTGAGTTTCTCGTTCACCGTTCCAGCCCCCTGTGCGCGTTGGGACGGGTCAACGTCCTTGTCTCCCGCCGACGTTCGCGCCGGGTGTTCCGCCGTTCCTCCCGGCGGGCGCTTCGAGCGGTATACTCCTCAAACGCCGCGGTCAGCGCATCCGCATCTTTCGCCTTGAAGAACACCAGGTAGCGCGGCTTCTCCCGGTCCTTTTTGAGCGCGTAGTCCACGCCATACTTCCGCGCCACCCGCTCAAAGGAGCGGATGTTGCCGTCCGTGATCTCGATGTTCGTCACGCCCTGCCCCTGACCGACCAATTCTCTGACCGTCTGCCGGCCCGTGGGCGGGACTTTGGCTTTCTGCCGGCAATGGGCCAGATACTTGGTGATCGCGCTTTTCAGCGCCCGGCCTGTCATTTTGGTGGTGTTGATGACCAGCGCCACCGCCCGATGGTCGATATCTTCCTGCATGGGGTCCTCCTTTCAGTACTCGATCCATCTATCCATCCGTCTAAACCGGCTACCGCACGCAACTCACAACTTGCCGACGAAGCTGTCGGTTGGCCTCCGCCTGGTTGAAGCTCTCAAGCGTCATGGGCGCATTGTACAGCGCCGTCAGCAGATACCTGCGGATATTGCGGATCGGGCCGGTGGTCCTCCGCATGCACAGCAGCACATACTCAATATGTTCGCTGGTGAGCCTCTTGAGCTGTTCCTTGACTGTTTCGGCAGGGTGTTCCTCTCCGCCCACGCTGATCGTTTCCTTCCCTGAGCAGAGCGTTTCTGTCATCAGGGACACGATCTCATCAAGCTGTGCGGCGCTCACGCGCGGGTCCTCCAGCAGCGCGTCATACTCGATCTGATATTCCACCCGCGCCCGGCAGCGGTCCAGCTCGCGCTTTTCCGGAAGGATGGGATGGATGGATGCCATTGGTTTCGTTTTTTCTGGATTCGTATTGGATTCTTGTTTCTTTAATTGCGTGGGATCTTCCTGTGCAGGTTTCTCCTGCGTTGGATTTTCCAATACAGGTTTCTCCCGCACAGGCTTCGGCGTGCTTCTGGATGCGGGCATGGGATGTTCGTAGATGACGTACTCCGCGTTGGCCAGCTGTCCTTTGGGGTTGCGGGTACGGCTGCGCACGACATACCCGGCCTGCTCCAATTCCCGCACCGCCTCACGGATGGCGTCCACGCCCTCCCTGCTGATGCGGGCCAGCCCCTTGAGCGTATAGTCCCATTCTTTGGGCAGAGAGAGCATCATCGAAAGAAGGCCCTTTGCTTTCAGGGACAGCCGCCGGTCCTTGAGATGATGGTTGGACATGATGGTATAATCCTTTGTTTTTTCGACCCGGAACACCGCCATGGCTTCTTCCTCCGTTTCTTTTCTTTTGGGTATGAGAAAAGCCGAAGCGTGGTTGGCTCCGGCTTATAGCGCATTATAAAGTTATTTGCCACGTTGATTTGCACTGGTATTGGGGTGTCAAATATATTCGACAGGGAAAGGAGATGGAACATCTCTGGGAGCAGCGCAATGAAAGAGCTGCATTGAAAAGGAGTTGCTTCGACTTTAGTGGGCAGTCAACGCCCACCAACGGCGGGGAAATAAAAGCGATGTATGTCGTAGAAGCACTTTGAGCCTTCTCTGTAAAGCCGCCAAGACCGACAGTCCGAGGCTTGCAGAGAACGGCCATAGCGGGCACTCCAGAAATTTATTATCGGAGCGGCTTTTATGTACTTGCTACTTGCACTTCTTACACCGTACTTCTGCGTGTGGGCGAGCACGGATTGCCGAGACTTTATGACCTGTACAATACTGTCCATGAAGTTTGCGTTCTTTCCTTGGTTGTTACTGCAGCTCAACCATACTTGATGAATGCTCCCATTTCTATATCTTTTTGCTCTTCTGTCCAAATATGTATTGTAGCTCTACAAAATCATTTAATCGGAAACGGCATATAGGCTCGCCTCACATCCTTCCCACCGCATTCAACCAAGCAACATATATTGAGACAGATGTATTCTTCCTGCATCGGTTTAGGTGTGCAACTTCTGCCTTGCCCTGTCCGGCTTTCAGACTCTGAAAACGGCAATGATCGTACAAGAAATCGTCAGGAACCATTGAACCACTTTATATCTCTTCTGACCTTTATCATATATTGGTTGGATTAATATGTCAATTCAGGATTTTCCAAGAGCTTCCGGTTTCTGGATAATAGAGAGAGATACTCACATTTTATCGCCAGACGCAGTCCGGGACATGAGTTCGTTTCAGATCCAGACGGAGTGAGATACATGTTGAAGAAGCGAACCCAGTTTTCAGGCCAGAATCCGCCTCTGCAGTACTGGTCCTGCCAAAAGAGAAAGGCCACGCCCAATGATGCGATAAGCACGGTCTTCCTGATTCTATTTTCGGGGAATCAGGCATCCCTGCCGGATGCGTCATTCCTGGAAGATTTCCAGCAGATACCCGTAGCCTTTGGACGCCATTTTCTCATAGGGAACAAACCGGAGGGTCGCGCTGTTGATGCAGTAGCTTCGACCCGGAACACCGCCATGGCTTCTTCCTCCGTTTCTTTTCTTTTGGGCATGAGAAAAGCCAGAGCGTGATTGGCTCCGGCCGGCGAAATAGCATACCCATCTATCTCGGTGATAAAGCAGGCGAACAACGTGCTGCATCTTGTCAGCAATCCTCCAGTTTGTACGCTGCTTTTAACCCACGCCAAAAACTGTCCGATTACAAAATAAAAATTTATCGGATTGAAAACATGAAATTTGATTGATTGTAGTTGTAAAACCTTTCTGATTGGGATACAATGGAACCGAGGTGGGACAGATGGAGAAGAATGATTATTTGCCCCGTGTGATCGACGCAAGGCTTGACGAATATCTGCAAACCTTTGGGGCGGTCTGCGTGGAGGGCCCCAAATGGTGTGGAAAAACCTGGACATCCCTCCACCACAGCAACAGCGCGATTTTTATCGGCGATCCTGCGGGCAATTTTCAGAATCGTCAGTTGGCAGAGCTTTCGCCCGATCTGGTGCTGGAAGGCGATGTGCCCCGCCTGATCGACGAGTGGCAGGAAGTTCCGCCGCTCTGGGACGCTGTGCGTTACAAGGTGGATCAGGCACATCAAAAGGGACAGTTTATTCTGACCGGCTCCGCGACCCCCAATCACAAGGGAATTCTGCACAGCGGGGCAGGGCGTATTGCCAGATTGCGTATGCGCCCGATGTCGCTGTATGAATCCGGAGATTCCAGCGGCAAAGTTTCTTTGGAAAGGCTGTGCCATGGTGAATTGACGCCCGCAATGACCGGCGAAGGTGATCTGAAGCGGCTGATTGATCTGATTATTCGTGGTGGATGGCCTGCAAGCATCGGAATGCCCGCGGCACAGGCTGCTCTTCTTCCAGAGGAATACCTGAACGCCGTGATCGACGACGATGTATACCGCATGGACAGCATCAGGCGAAATACCATCAAGATGCGGTTGCTCCTGCGCTCTTTGGCACGTAATGAGAGCACTACCGCTACGAACAAAAGGCTCAAAAACGATATCAGGGAAGTAGACGATGAGGATATCGACGTGGAGACCGTCAAAGAATACCTGGACATCTTTGAGCGGCTTTTCATCATCGAAAATCAGCCCCCCTTCTCCGCTGGCATGCGGTCATCCATTCGGGTGAAGCAGGCGGTAAAACGCCATTTCTGCGATCCCTCTCTGGCATGCTCTTTGCTCAAAGCGACGCCGGCCAGCCTGTTGGGCGATTTGGAGACTTTGGGCTTTCTGTTCGAAGCCCTGTGCGAACGGGATCTGCGCATCTATGCGGAGTCTTTCGGCGCGGCGCTGTATCACTATCAGGATTACCGAAATCGGGAAATCGACGCGGTCGTGGAGCTTTCGGATGGACGATGGTGCGCCTTTGAGATCAAGCTGGGAGCGAACCAGATAGATGCAGCCGCAAAGAACCTGTTGGATATCCAGCGGGAGATGACGGCTGATCCGAAGGGCAAACCACCGGCTGTGCTTTGCGTGCTGTGCGGAATGTCAAACGCCGCTTACCGCAGGGCGGATGGGGTATTTGTCGTTCCACCGACAGCCTTGAAGCCGTAAAGCTGAAAAGCCGGAGCAAGGTTCGCTCCGGCTTCTTTGTCGTATGATGGCGTTTCCTACCGCTCCAAATCCCGCTGCCGCCGTCTCTGCCACTGTTCCAGCAGGCGAAAGATGGTCTGTTCCATCTGCTGGGGCGTGAAGCTCTTTGGAAAGTAGCGGCGCAGCTTGTCACTGGACAGGGTGATCTTGCCGACCTCCGGCTTCTTTTCTTCGGAGAGAATAGCGCGCATGATATCTTCGGACAGACTGCCCTCCTGGCTGAATTTCTTGAGCCGCTGGGCCTGTGAGAGCGATGGCGTGGACTGCTCACTGTCCATGGCGTCCAGAAGCGCTGCCTGTTCTTCGGAGGTTAGATAGGACAGCTCCACCGCGGGGTTGAAAGCTACCTTGTGTTCATCCACCATGTCCAGAAGCGGCGGGACAAGGTAAGTCAAGCGGATGAAACGTTGAATTGTTCTCGCGCTTTCGTTAACGCTCGCTGCCATCTTTTCATCGGCCCGTAACTTCGTGCCAACTTGGCACGAAGTTAAATCTCGCCGTTCTCCCTGATGTTTCATCGCCTCCAGCTTCATCCGATAGGCAAACGCCCGCTCGCTGGGCAGCAGCGTTTCCCTTTGTAGGTTGGAATCCACCATGATGATGGTCGCCTCGTCGTCATCCAGCTCCCGCACGATCACCGGCATTTCCGCAAGTCCCGCCAACAGGCTGGCCCGGTGCCGCCGGTGGCCCGCCACCAGCTCATATCCGCCCTCCTCTCGCGGCCGCGCGATGGCCGGGACCAGCACGCCGTATGCCTTCACGCTCTCCACGGTGTCCTGCATGGCTTCGTCATCCTTGACTTTGAAGGGATGATGCGCAAAGGGGTGCAGCTCGTCCAGCGGAATCATCCGCACCTTTTCCCGTCCCGCGTCCGCCTGTGCCTCCTGCCGTGCTTCCTCTGTCGAAAACAGGTCATCGAGATTGCTCAGGCGAATGTTTTTCGCGCTGCTTTTCAAGCTGTATCACCTCCTTTGTCAGCCGGGCATATGCCTGCGCCACCTTGCCCTTTGGATCATGAAGATAGATGCTCTTGCCCTCGGCGCTGGTTTCCGCCGCGCGCACTGAATGTGGGATGTCCGTAGAAAAGATTCTGACCTTTCCGCCATAGGTCCGGCGAAGCAGGTCGCTGACCTCGCGGGCATAGTTGGTGCGCTGGTCCACCATCGTCAGGAGGACCCCCGCGATTTTCAGCTTTGGGTTGATCTGGCGGCGCACCTTGCCGACCGTCTGCAAAAGCTGCTCCATGCCCTTGGCCGAAAGGTACTGCGCCTGCACCGGTATGATAACGCCGTCCGCCGCGGCGAGTGTGTTGACCGTCAGCATGCCCAGCGAGGGCATGCAGTCCAGCAGGATGTAGTCGTACTCCTTTTTTACCGTGTCCAGATACTGCTTGAGGACCTTTTCGCGGCTCATGGCGTTGACCAGCGATGTCTCCATGCCGGACAGCGAGATATTGGCGGGAATAAGGTCAACGCCTTCCGCGTGATGGAGAACCCCCTGTTCGGGGGCGGTCGGCTTGTCCATGAGAACGCCGGCAAGCAGGTCCGTCAGGGTCATGTCCAGCTCGTCCGGCTGTGAGTAACCGAGGCTGACCGTCAGCGACCCCTGCGGGTCACAGTCCACCAGCAACACGTTCCTTCCCTCTCTGGCAAGCCCGATGCCCAGGTTGGCCGCAGTCGTGGTTTTACCCACTCCGCCTTTCTGGTTGGCGATGGCGAGTATCATGGTGTCCATCCTCTCTCTTTTTTGTGTTTTTGATGACCGGAGACTTCTGGCTGCTCTCTCCAGAGACGCAAGCGATTGTCGGTGGATATGTGACTTGACGTGTATCCCCCAAAACCGCTCGCTGAGCATAAACTCCTGCAGCCAGGTTTTGGGGACAAAGAATTTACGGCCAATACAGTAGTGTTGCAAATCCTCTTTTTTGCACCATTTCACTACGCTTGAAGACCCATAACCCGTAATCTGTACCACCTCGTCAACGGACAAAACGTCGGGATATGGCTCAAGCCAGTCCGTGACAACATGCGGCAGCAGGCTTTTCATTTCTGCGCTCATTGGACGATAAACATTACGGGCTTCTCGTGGGTTTATTTTTATTCTGGCTTGTCTCTTAAGCAGAAACGCCTCTACATCAGCAAGCGCAATCTGATATTTTCGGGTTTGTTTCCCGTTACTCTTGCAGGGGATGCTTCCATCTTCCAGCAGGCGTAATGCGGTACGCTTGCTGATATGACAGATTTTGCAGAGTTGCTCCTTGCTGATATAGCTGGGGTATCCCTGTAATCTCTGCTTGATATCTTCATTTCGCTGCATGACATTCACCCTTCTGGTTCATTGTCAACGGCAGGTGAATCGCAGCCTGCTCAAACTATCTTAGGTAAATTCGATCCCATTGAACGGTCACAATGTTACTTTGAAATCGAAACCAGTTCTCTCCTGGTTCTCTCTTTTCTTCCGAAAAAAGCTCAAAACATCATGATTTACAGAAGCCTTTTCAGACAACAAAAATAGAGGATAAGAGACGTCAAACCCCTTAAAAATCAAGGGTTTTAACGTCTCTTATCCTCCACTATCTTCCGTTATTTTCTCTTATCTTTCGAGTACATCTATTCACTCGAAATCAGTTTGTCGGAAACGGCACATGGGTTCGAATCCCATCCTCTCCGCCACATTCGGCCAAGCGACATGTGTTGCTTGGCTTTTTTCTTATTCCGGGCTCGAATCTCCCGGCGCTTCAAGGCCCAGGGAGCGGAGCATGGCGTCCGCCGTGCTGGTCTTGGATTGCGCGTCCAGGTGCGCGTAGATGTTCGCGGTCGTGCTGAAATCGCTGTGCCCCAGCCATTCCTGAATCTGTTTGAGCGGCACGTGGCTGGCCAGCAGGAGGCTGGCGCTTGAGTGGCGCAGGTCGTGGAAGCGGATGCGGCGCAGGCCGTTTCTCTCCAGCACGAAGCCGAAGTTGCGCGATAGGTATTCCGGCTGCATCCGGCAGCCCACCTCGTTGATGCAGATGTAACCTTCGTATCCGCGAATGTAGGAATCCCCGCACAGCCGCCGGTTTTCCGTCTGCTGTGCCTTGAGACGGGTCAGCAGCTCGCGAATGGGCGGGGTCAGGGGCAGCGTGCGCCGGCTGGATTTGGTCTTGGTGGTGTCCCGCGCGACGACGGTGTACTTTCCGCCTACGTTGCAGCCGGTCACCGTGTGCTGAATGGTGAGGGTGCCCTGCTCAAAGTCGATGGCGTCCCACTTCAGCCCGAGCACCTCGCTGCGGCGCAGGCCGTAGAAGGCGGCCAGCTTCACCGGAGCCTCGATGAGCAGTCCGCTCACGGCGGCGAACAGGCGGCTGATTTCGGCCCTGTCGTAGAAGCTCGGCTGAAAGTTGTTCTTGCGGGGCCGGTCCACCTTGTCCGCGGGATTGACCGGGATGAGGTCGGTCCGCACGGCGTACTTGAGCGCCCGGTGCAGCAGCGCGTGGTAGTGAATGACCGTGTTGGCCTTCACCCGCTTCATTTGCGTGGAGTAGAAGTCCTGAATCTGCCGGGCGGTGAGGCCCTTGAGCGTCACACCCTTCTCCCGGAACCAGGGCAGAATCGGGGTGCGGAGCATCCCTTCATAGGAACTGTAGGTGGTGATGGCGATGGTGCCCCTGGCGATTTGCAGCCACCGCTCCAGGTAGTCCGCAAACAGCTCGTCCGGGACTGCGGGGACGTCCTCCGTGGGAATTTCGAAGGCCTTGCGCTGTTCCGTAAGGAAGGCTTCGGCCTTCTTTTTGTTGCCTTTCACGGGGTATCCCGTGGGAATCCATTTGGTCTTGCGTTTGCCATTTGTGTCCTTGTAGCTGAGAACGGCGTAGAAGTAGCCGTTTTTCTCTTGCAGGTGTCCTGCGACCATGTTGTCCTCCTTCTCGCTGCGCAGGAGAATCACCCGCCGTTGGCCTGTCCAAAGGATAGCACGTTTGAAGGGGAGAAGCAATATCCAAAAGCATTTATCCCCCGGATTCCCCTCCCTGCACGGCGCTTTCCTGCTGCTCGATTGCGTCGTTCAGCCTGAGAGCTTCCTCCATCACCGCCGCGGAGCGCTCCTTGCTCTTCACGTCAAGGTGCGCGTAGATGTTCGCGGTCGTGGCAAAATCGCTGTGCCCGAGCCACTCCTGAATCTGCTTGAGGGGCACGCCATGGGCCAGCAGAAGTGTGGCGCTTGAGTGGCGCAGGTCATGAAAGCGGATGTGCCGCAGGCCGTTCTGTGCCAGGATGCGGCTAAAGCTTCTGGACAGATAGGCAGGGCAGATGCGCTCGCCCAGCTCGTTGAGGCAGACGTACCCCTCATCAGCGCGGCTGTACGACTTGCCGCACAGGCGCTTGCTTTGCTCCTGCTGGGCTTTCAGACGCAGGAGCATGTCCCGTACCGGCGGCACCAGCGGCAGCGTCCGGCGGCTGGAGCGAGTTTTGGTGGTATCCGCAGCGATGATCGTATACTTGCCATCGATGGAGCAGCAGGTGACTGTGTGCCGGATGGTGAGGGTGCCTTGCTCAAAGTCGATGGCATCCCATCGCAGGCCCATGACCTCGCTGCGCCGCAGTCCATAGAAGGCGGCCAGCTTCACTGGTACCTCGATGTGCGTGCCGGACACCGCCGCAAACAGCGCGTGCAGCTCGCTCTCGGAGTAGAAGCTCGCCTGATAGGCGTTCTTGCGGGGGCGGTCCACCTTGTCGGCGGGATTCACCAGGATGAGGTCGGTCTTGACCGCATAGCGCAGCGCCCGGTGCAGAACGGCGTGATAGTGAATGACCGTGTTGGCCTTCACCCGTTTGCTCTGCTCCATGTAAAACGCCTGGATATCAGCGGCTGTCAGGCCCTTGAGCGTGATGCGCTTCTTGCGGAACCACGGTTCAATGGGGTTGCGCAGCAGCCCGCTGTAGGAGCCGTAGGTGCTTTCGGCGATGGTGGTGCGGGCGATTTGCAGCCAGCGCTGGAGATAGTCTGCAAACAGCTCATCCCCGGTGGGACAGGGCGTGTCCGCTGCCGGAATCACGAAGTGCTGCCGTTGCTCCATCAAAAACGCCTCGGCCCGTTTCTTGTTGCCCTTCACCGTCAGGCCGGTAGACAGCCACTTGGTCTTGCGCTTGTTGTCCGCGCCCTTGTAGCTCAGCACGGCGTAGTAGTAGCCCTTCTTTTCTTGCAGATGTCCTGCGATCATACCGTTTCCTCCCTTCTGTGCCGGGGATTTCCGGTTTGCTTATATCCCCTTGTCTGCACCCGGCACCCGCAGGTATGTCAGCAGATGCACCTTGGGGATGCGGTAGGTGCGGCCCACCTTCATGGCGGTGATTTTGCCGGTGCGAATCAGCTTGTAGCCGGTCTTGGTGCTCACGCCCAGCGCACGGCTCATTTCTTCGATGTTCATCACGTCCGGGTAGTGCTTGAGCATGACGCTGTATGCGTCTTTCAGGGTATATCCCATGCATGTCTCCTTCGCCGTCGTCAGTCGAAATTCCTGAAGGCTTGGCAGATATAAAAAGCATTGTTCTTGATTACCTTGTCGTCCCCTTGTTATGAGTGGGCATTTGCTACGCATCCCCCTGGACAGGAATACCCCATGGGGATGCGTACTTCCAGCATTCTGGTGGACGGATGAGCAGACCAGGTCTTGGACTGGTTTTCAGACCGCTTTGGGCTCCGCCGAAAACGGAATCAGCGGCTGATCCACTTGATCCTTCCTCCGACTTCTTCTTCGGCGGGAAGAGGGAAAAGGACGGGATTCTCGCGCGGAGGCTCCTCCTGGAACCCGCGTCCGCTGCTGATTTCCTCCCAGTACATGACGGTGATAATGGTTCCCTTGTCGGAGGCATTCACCTCGAGCAGCGCCTTGCCGGCCAATCGTTGCAGCGCTGTGCCCACGGTCTTGCGCGCCCAATGCAGCTGGGTGGCGATTTGAACCTGCGAGGCATAGAACTGTCCGGGCTGAAGCCCCCTGTACGGCTGGTGCGATGCATGAAGCACGCAGTAGAGCCACAGTGTGGTGTCGTAGGCGTTGCCCCATATGGGAAGCTGCTGCACGCTTCGCGGAAGCGCGACAAAGCCCTGATATTTCCTGGCGATAGTAATCCCCTCCTTGCGGCACATAGTAGTTCTCTTCTTTTCCAGATGCCCTTCACTTAAATATGTCTAAAAAAGGGGCGAATGGAAACCTGGAAGGGGAAAAGTTTGGAAGTAAATAAAAAGCGCTCCGCTTGGTTTTCATCAGGCGGAGCGATTCTCAATTCATCATGGTCTTTGTGGTGCAATTATTACGCTCTTCACGCAGCTTTATCTTGCACCGCAACTGTGTGCGATCTGGCAGCAGGGAGGCAATGCAATCGAAGGACTTCTGGCTCTTATCCGTTTCCCTCGCCTTCGCCTACGATTTGATCAATGTGTCCATCGTTACCGTCAATATAAACCTCGATCATGCCTTGGCTGCTGCCCTGTTCGTCATCCCTGCTAAACATAATGATCCAATAGGGAACGTCCCTATCATTGCTATCAATAATGAAATAGTCATATCGCGTATAGATGTCCCATTCAAGATCTGGATATGCTTCTTTCAAGGCGCTTTCCGCCAACGCAACGGCTTCCTCTTCCGAAATCTGATTCTCATCAGGCAAGCCATGCCAGGGAATAAAATAGGCTCGTTCTTCCAGCGTCCAGTTTTTCGACTCTCCCTTCGCCGCTTTGATCTCTTCAGAAGTTCGGTATCCATTGATTCCTTCTCCCGATGCAGACGCAGGCGTAGTTTTCTCCCAGGGAATTTCAATGCCTCGAAGGTCATCCGCCATCACTTCGCCTTGATTGGTGACGCAAAGGATATACTCTGCAATCACGGAGTGCGTTCCTTCGCCCTCTGCAAGCGGCGGGCGGAACGAGATCAGCCAGCGCTTGTCGTTTTCACGCCCAGGCATCACATAGAAGTCAAAGTCAACCGCATAATCGTCCAGCGCAGCAGGCGACAATTGGAAGTGCTCGATCAAGGCATTTTGAGCGATGGCCAACGCTTCTTCCTGCTGCAAATCCTCAGAGGTTGGGAGCATATGGATTTCTTCATCGCAACCAATGCGTCCTGTCTTGATAAGGACTTCACTGTACCACGCCTTGTCTTCCACCGGCCAGGATTCAAACTTGCCCAAAATGGTTTCCATGATGGACATCAACGTAATGGCATCCTCCGGCAGTTCCATCCAGTTTTCAAGCAGAGAAGTCACCTGCGTGTCATCGTGCTGGCTGCTTGCTTCTGCGAGCGCTTTTTGAACCTCTTCGCTGTTTTCAATCTCTCCGCACGCAACGAGCTGTTGCAGGAGCTCGGCTTTCTGTTCGACATCCCAAGTTTCAAAGTAGCCCACTTGCGACTCAAGCTGCGCAGTCGTTTCTGCCATCTGCCTCCAGGAAATCATGGCATAGGCTGCACCGGCAAGCGCCAGGATAAGCACACAGGCGAGGATCAGACTCCAAGAGACTTTCCTTTTCACGGTTTTCCCTCCTGTTGTAATCTCGCGCATCATCATCCAATGCTTTCTTTCCGTGACGTACAGCCCGGAGAGATTTTCCTCAAGACACTGCCTGACAGTTTCACGATTCATAGGCTCTCCTCCTCTCCTGGTGCACAGCGAAGTAAGCTGTAGGCTTTTTGCAAACGGCGGTTTAGCGTGGGCCGGCTGATTCCAAGCGTCTTTGCCACTTCTTCTGTGGTCAGTCCCTGATAGTAATACAGCAAAATGGCGCTTTTGTACTTCTCAGGTAATCTGAGCACATCAAGAAAGAGCTCACGGGAGTCCTGGGAGATTGGCGTTAATGCCGGAGGGATTTCCTCCAACGCGCATGTCTGCTTTCTGCGCTTGAACCAGCCTGAACGCAGATAATCCTTGCAGGTATTGACGGCAATGCTCATGATCCAGGTCTTGATGGAGCAATCATTGCGCCTTTCAAACCGCTCCAAATGACGCCACACCTTGGTAAAGGTATCTTGCATGGCGTCCTCTGCTAGGCTGCGATCCGTCAAATAGAGAAAGCACAGCCGCAGGACTTCTGTTTCATAGTCGCGCATCAGCTGTTCGAATCGGGCCTCTTGAGCGCCGCTGGGTCCCGATGCGTTGTTCATCACCCCCACCTCCTTCACTTCAATAGACGGTAACCGCTCAATAATACCGCGGTACAGAAAGTCGTGGTTCCCGGCACTCACACCGCCGAGAACCACGACTTCATTTCTTCTGACCAGGGGAGCAGATCATCCATCTTAAAGTCCTTGTTCTGCTCCGCGCGCTCAGGCATAATACTGAGCAGATGAAGCAGATAGTCATCCAGCCGCAGGCTGTTGGCTTTTGCCGTTTCCATCAGCGAGTAGATGATTGCACTCGCTTCCGCGCCCTGGGGCGTATCGGCAAAGAGCCATCCCTTCCGGCCAACGACAAAAGGGCGGATAGCGTTTTCAACCTGGTTGTTGCTGATTTCAATCTCGCCATGTTCAAGAAACGCACTCAGGTGTGCCTTCTGGTTTTGCGCATAGGTAACAGCGTCCTTCAGCTTGCCTGTTGGACGGGGAATCGTATAAAGCCATGTCCAGTACGCTTCGAGAATCGGGCCTGACTTCTCCTTCCGCTGAATGAGCCGCTCTTCTGCGGTCAGCCCTTCAAACTGGCGTTCCAACTCAAACAGCCGGTTGCAGAACTCATAGCCCTGCATAGCCTTGCAGCACTTTGCATCAGCGCCTTGGGGCATCGCTTCCAGCCACTTCCTGCGCATGTGCGCCCAGCAACCTGCGCGCTCTGCCCCTTGGACCTTGTTGTAACCGCTGTATCCGTCTGTGATCAGGACGCCGCTGAATCCCTCAAGGAAGGTCTTTGCCCATTTCCCGCTTCGGCTCTCCCGGTATTCGAAACAGCGCAGCTGGATATCCGCCCGCTTGGCGGATGAATACACCCACATGCGCGATTCCGAGGTGGCCGGCTTGCCTTTCTCTTTGAGCACCTGCATTACCGTTTCATCGGCGTGAATCGTGCTTTGGGTCAGCAGCTCGCTCCGGATTCGCTTCCAGAAGGGACGAAGATAGAGGTCCGCCACCTGAATGACCCAATTGGCCATGGTGCCGCGCTTCAGCTCCACACCCATGCGTTTCCACATCTGCTCCTGCCGGTACAGGGGCATGGCATCCACATACTTTTTCATCAACACATCGGTGACAACGGAAGCAGAAGCATAGCTGTGTGCCAGCAGGGGCGGTGGCATGACCGGCTTGAATACCTCGGAATACCCGGTCTCCTGTTCAAGCTGGCGGTCAGCATAAACCTTCCGGTAATGCTTGACAACCTTCGCTTTGGCGCGTTCCAGAACAAGCTCCGTACGGATATACTCCTGCCCGATGCAGACCAGTGCTTGTCCGTTGGCATTCGCCTTTTCTTCATCCGGCAGATCCACGATTCTCTCTTCCACAGGCAGCGTCGCACAGAGCTCTTCCAGCGTGCGCTTTTTCTTCCGGCTATGACCAGAGACACAGATTTCCTTCTCCGGATTGGGCGAAGGTTCCGGGTTGGACTTCTCCTCCGATTTCTCCGGCGTGTCGAACAGGCTGAGCTGCTGATTCCCGTCGTCAAGAACGTATGTCCGCTTCTCACTGCGCTGTCCGAATTGGGTGCGCTGAAGATTCAGGATGATCTGTCGGAGTCTCTCAATCTCCTCATCCTTTTGCCGGCTTTGTTCCCTGAGCGAATCAATGGTGCTTTGCAGCATGGTCAGCTGCCGCTGAATGGTAAGAAGTATCTCCGTTTGCTCCATGCTGCTTTCACCGTCCTTCATGCCTGATTGATTCGACATGCAGGGGGCGATATCCTTTTGGTTTTCCTCACTTTTTTCAGAGAATCATTGACTTTTTCAGCAGACGGTTCCGGGCTTTCCCGCAACAAACGCTTTCCTCTGGGTAATGGACAGCCCCTCCATGAGCCAGCGAAATTCCTGCAGTGTAAGCTTCTTCAGATCCTTTTCGCTTCGCGGCCACTGGAACCGTTTCTCCGTCAGGCGCTTGTACAGCAGGATATATCCCGTACCATCCCAATACAGTGCTTTGATGCGATCTGCCCGCCTTCCGCAGAACAGATACAGCGACGTCTCATCCATTTCCTGGCCGAATTGGGTTTGCACCAGTGCGGCCAGACCGTCTATCTGCTTGCGCATGTCCGTATAGCCGCAGGCAATGTAATAGTTCTGTACGCGGCTGAAATCAAGCATGGCCGAGTGCCTTCACAAACGCCGCGAGAATTCCAATATCCGTGTCCGACGGAAACTCGGCTTCCACGCCGTTCGCCCGAATCACGATTCCCCCGGAGGAAAACTGGGGAGATACGGTCTCAATCGCCAGCTTTTCCGGTTCTACTCTAACGAGCGCACCGCTCTTGTTCTCTGCTTCACAAAGAGCTTCTTCCCGGATGATTCTCAGCCAGTAATAGTAACTATTTTCGCGGATTCCGTTCTGCAGGCACCATGCCCTCACGCTTTGACCGCTCTGCTGCCGCTCATGAATCAGCTGCCTCCACTCGATGATTCTTGCGGTTCGCTTTGCCTCTGGTATTGTCATGTGCTTCTCTCCATAGTTTTTCAAGTTTGCTTGATTTTCTGGATTCCAGTTTTTCAAGTTCTATGGATCAGTATCGCACGATTCGTGGAGGTTGTCAGGGCGTAGGTTTATTGAGCGGTTACAATAGACGAAAAAGATGGCGCCTTTTGTAAAGGGCCATTCGAATTTTTCGCAAATTGGCTGACTGTCACGCGGAGAGTTTGCGATTTTTCAGGAGCCCTTTTTGCGAACATTTCTTGAAGCAGTCAAGGACTTTGAGATAGATGATCTGCTCCCTTGCTCAGAAGAAGTGAAGTCGTGGTTCTCGACGGTGTGAGTGCCGGAAACCACGACTTTTTCTGTGCAGGGGCAGTGTTGAGCGGTTACCCACAACGGTTATATAAGGTCTTGGTACAGGGAATATCATGAGCCGGAAACAGATGTTCCCGGCGAGCCCATCCAACACAGGTATCGAATGACCATCTGTGTTTGCCGAGAACCTTTTGCGCCATCCAGCGAATGAATGCCGAATCGCTTTGAAAGATGCAGTGTCGATAACAGCGGCTGCGGTTGACCTTATAGGTGACTGCACCACGTTTGGCCGAATAGCCCGGTTTACGCCCTCGTCCGGTATACTCCGGTGTGCCGCGCCGCAGCTCATAGCCGACTGTATTCTTCATTTCAAGTCCAGCGCAATACAACTGGGTTTCACAACGTGTATTCATTCTGCCATGAACAACAGGTTGCGAAATCCATCAATCCAGGATTGATGTAATTTGCTGGGCAATCCTGTCTACATGTTCTGCAGTATTGTCCATTCCCAATGTGACCCGTATCGTCCCATAAGCGTACTCTTGTGGTACAGAAATTGCCCGAATCACATGAGACAGCACGGCATCTGTGGAATCACAGGCAGAGCCTGTAGCAATTGCCGTGCCCATCAGGTCAAGCCGATGCAGTAGCATTTCACCATCAGCAGCTTTGAAAGAAAAGCTCAAACTTCCTGGGATTCTGTTGCTACTTCCATTGATGCGGAAATCAAGCCCTTTTTGCTTCAACTGATTGATCAGCCTACCGGAAAGCTCATTCAGATACTTGGCCTCTTGTGCCATATGTTCCATATGCTCCTGCAGCGCAGCAGCCATGCCGACAATACCGGCAACGTTTTCCGTGCCGGCACGCATTCCACCTTCCTGGCCGCCGCCATCCAGCAATGGAACAAGATGAACGCCGCTACGCACATAAAGGAAGCCGATCCCTTTAGGACCATTGAACTTATGTGCCGATGCGGATAACATATCAACCTGCAGTGCATTCACATCCACGGGAATGTGTCCAATCGCCTGCACGGCATCCGTATGGAACAGAACGCCTGTCTGATGGGCGAGGTGCGCAAGTTCTGCGATAGGTTCAATGGTACCGATTTCATTGCTGGCAAGCATAACCGATACCAAGACAGTATTGCCTGCCAGCATAGATCGCAGTGTATCCACATGGACAATCCCCTCCTGATCTACAGGAAGCGTGTCGAAGGAATATCCCATCCGTTCCAGTGCAACGCAGCTATTCAGTATGGCGTGGTGTTCAATGGCACTTGTGATAATCCCTTTCCCTCGTTCATGTTGAAATATCGTCCCTTTCAGCGCCCAGTTATCCGCCTCTGTACCGCCCGAGGTAAAGAAAATTTCGCTGGGATTGGCATGAATAGCGGCGGCGATGATCTCCCTTGCTTGCGCAACAGACTTGCGCGGATTTCGGGCAAAGCTGTAGAGAGCGGAAGGGTTGCCATACGCAGCTTGAAGAAACGGTTCCATAGCTTCTCTAGCTGTGGGACTGAGGGCCGTCGTCGCGGCATGATCAGCATAGATCAATGTTTTCATAGCCTAACTCCTGATAGCATCAGCTATTTAAAAAGCTCACAGCCATCTTCTTTAAACATTTGAATCTTTTCTTGAATATCCTCAGGAGTGACCTCAAGATACGCCGCAAGGCAATCTATACAGTACAGCTCTTTAGTTTCTGTGCCGAGTAGCTTTTTACTGGCACCGACTTCATCTTTGGTTAACGGGGTCTTTCTGCAAGATGTACAAGTGTATTCTTTCCTGATCTTCATGTTCAGAGCCCTCTCGTCCGGATGTCTGGCACTGTTTTACCAGCTTCTTTTGAATCCACAAGTCCCATCTGAACCCTGATGATGCTTCTCATTTCTTTTGCTGGCTGGAGACAGTAGCTATCGAATTCGAATGGTGACATTTCAGAAGCGTCAGTGATATGCGGGAACAGCAGCTTCATATAGGCTGTACAAATCCGGCGAATAGCTTCTGTGTCGCGTGTATCCGCTTTTTCAGGGAGTATCAGCATATCTTCAACGACAGCACGGTATTTGGGGTCATCACGCAGCTCGTGCATGATCGTCGAATAGTATTCTGAATTCAATGCCCAGCCGTTTGCTTTCATATCATCGTTCATGCGAGGCAGCTCCCATCCCTTTATGAAACCGTGTATTCGATCAAGAAAGGGACTTTTGTGAAAGGGCTCAGGCAATTCTGTAAACATGAAGGTGTATTCATTCATGTTGTCCCCGTTTATATTACCCAAGAAAACAATTCCCGCATCGACGTTGACTTCATGGCCATCGTCAGATTTGTACTTCTTGTTTTCCATGATCTGCTGCAGAGCGGAATGCATTTCTGTATCCTGCATATACTCTGCTTCCCGGATCTCATCCAGAGCAACAAAATCCTTGTAAGCGACGACACCATCTCGCTTGCTTGCGCGATGGTAAATGAGTTGTGCGCGCGTCGCTTTCCCGGAGACAAGCCATCCATAACGGCTGATTTGGCCAAAGAGATACGACTTACCTGTTCCAGGGGGAGCAAGCTCAATAAGGTTCAGATTTTTTTCGACAAATGGAAGCAATCGTTGCAACACGGCAAGCTTCTGAGTCATGCTTTCGTAACCTTTAGGGTTGTAGTCCACAGCTGCCAGCACAATATCAATCCATTCTTCGAGGGAAAACATTGAACGTGCGTCTTTGAATTCATCCAAGTCAATGGTATAGGGACAGAAATCACGGAAGCTCAGCATTTGGATCCGTCCGGTTTTTTTGTCATCACCAGGGAAGAGATAGCCAAGCTCGATGATCCCCCATGTTTCTTCAGAACGAAGCAGCTCATCAGAGCAGTTTTCCCATACATCGGGAGGAATGTAGGTATCCTTATACCTCAGGCCAAAATCAGGAAGAGCAAATGATACTTCCTGATTTTTAATGTCGATGTTAATTGATACCCTTCCCAGAAACTTTACTCGCTCATTCTGCGTGACGATGCGGTTTTGAATGGATTTCCATTCAGTTCTTTTGGGAATATACGTGCTTACATATTCACTTGCCGCCTCAATATCGAGATAACCCTCATCGTCCTGGAATTTTTTCATCACCCAGTCCCGCATGAAAGACGGCAACTTGAAGGATGAAACAATGCTTCCCTTGGATAAATCCTTGTATAACACCATTTCATCGAAAGCGTCCAACAACCTTTCGCGCAGCGGAGCAGAAGAAATATCAAATGACATGTGATCACCTCGCTATCAGAGCAATTGATTGGTTCCGGTCTGGCGTTTTGTTTCGAATGCCAGAACCGTTATCTTGATGCCGCCGTCATAGATTTCAGCCTCATGTTGCCCCTTTCTGCGAATGTCTGGCATATCAAAGACAACGTTGTGCTTGTCTCCGTCGAATTTGCCGTCGTAGTTCTGTCCATTCACAATCATACGAGGTTTCTTAAGCGGTGGATTTGTGAACATCCGAATGCTTGATCCTTCCTTAGGACTGCAAGACACAATCGACTCCACGAAGAAAACCTGCTGTTCTTTCGGCTTTTGCGTCAGAATGATGACAGGAACGACTGTTTCCTCCAAAGAGGCTCCCCCATGTGTTTCAACATCCGCCTTCCGGCTGCCTTTGAATCGCTCGTAATTCGCAAATACTGCAAAACCATCTTCATAGGTGACAAAATCGATGTGCGGATCCTGATCAGTTGGACAACAACGTCCACTGTGTTTCCCAGGTTCCGTAAGCTGTAACTGATTGTTTTCACTCCGGTAAGTTACTGCTAAACGGCTGGCACCATGGTCAGAAAGGATGACGATTCGTTGGCAATGACCCATAGCCAATGCGGAACCCATCTTTTTAAGATTCTTGTCCAGGATAGCTAACTCATCGAAAATATGAAGTGGCTCAGTGGTGAGTTGAAAGTCGTATTTGGTTCCTTTGTGCTTGATATCGTCGAGTCCTTCTTCTTTCAATATGCTATCCGGTGGGAAGGCCTCGTAGAATTCCTTGTTTTTGCTCGTGATGGATGGAAGATTACAGTGTCCAATGAAGCATTCAAATTGCATCCCGTATTCTTCGGCTTTTGCCTGAATAAAAGACAGAAATTCAGCTCCTAATGCGTCAAAGAAATATGGACTAACACCTTTTTTGTCCATTTTTTTGACAATTGCGCTTCTCGCTTGCAGTTTTGTAAAGCTGCGCGCTTTTGCTTCTGTTTCAACCAGATCCACAAAATCGCGATCCTGATGGTTGGTCAGCTTTTGGATCTTATATCGCTGGAAATAGTCTGTAAGCAGCATGCGCACAGACGCGTCGGATTCCATAACACGCGTATTGAACTCGTCGAAGGTAAACAACTGCAAATACGCAGCCAGCCGCGGCGATGCGAATCCAAGCATCTTGTCCAATTCATCTGATGTATAGGAATAACTGCACATCGCATGGATCATCGCTGCGCGTTCTTCTTCTGTCTCATCACTGATATACCAAAGAATATTCTTTCCTTTGATAGTCGCTCGCTCACAGAAGTCTTTCATCATGGCGCTGTTTTCGTCTAGCGCGGAAAGCATACGCCGTCTCTGACGTATCCAAACAAAGAATCTCTTGTCCTCCTGCCCAATGTCAAGAATGGCTGTATGAATCCTGCTCTCAAATTCATCGGCAGTTTCAGTCTTTTGAAGGCAATAGGAAAGATAATCGCTACCATTCCCACAAAACACTTTCAAGCTAATAAAGCAAAGAAAGCGTGTGTCAGGATCTGCGGCAAGGTAGTCTTCGAAACTCGATTGCAGTTTAGTAACTGAACAAAGCTTATTCTCGCACAGAGTCGAAAGATTTCCAACTTTCTGCAATTCGGATGCAAGACTCTGCCACTGCACCGCGGTTCCATTGCGTTCCTCTGTATTGGCCGCGATACATGGTTCACGCTGACAAAGAAGCTGGTATGGCGATAAGCCTTCCGAAACAGGATACATGGCCCCCGCCAGGTACGAAAATTTGCACGATGTCACAAGAAAGATATCCTGCGAGTATTTCCCATCTTCCAGCACTCGAAGCAATGCCTTGATCCCATGAATGAAATAAGTTCCAGCATAAGAAACGCTATTATCGAGGTTCACGTGAATGGATGGAATACGCCTATCATCGCTAGTGAGAACCATGACATTATATCCAAGTTTCGTATAGTTTCTTCCGATTCCTTCCAGAATGCTGCAGCAAAAAGGGCAAAGCACAGTAACCGGCCCCGAAAAGCTTGAGCCAAGAAGATTGAGCAGGAAGCTTTCAGTTGACTGTTGGCCGTAGAGCATTTTTGCCTGGGCTGCCCCAAGCCAAATTACCGGTTTTTCTTTTGCTGCGCTGCTGATCAGCGAAATTTGGAAAGCAGGATCAGGCGGATAATCCATACTGCATACATCGCTTATCCGTATGATCTGTTTTCCAAAGTCATCCTTAAGCAGTCCGAGAAGCGCAGTATAGTCGCTGTTACTGTCAATACCTATCAACAGAGGAGCACCTGTAAAGTGTTCTTCATAAGCGTCAATCTCTTGCTTTAGGCCCTGAACATTTGCAAACGTCTTCATGCAAAGCACGCTCCCTTAATGCTTTTGCCTTTTGAGGATGGCAATACCAACGGCCATGTCTGTCTTGATTAAATCGCGTACATAATCGCGCAAATCATCGATTTCAAGATCGGCAACTGCCTTCTCTGCCTCTGAAGCCCCTTGGGTTTTATAGCGCATATTGGCCATCTCACGAATCTTAGTCTGAATCGTACTATTGTCCATCCATTCATAGGGAGTAATCATAGAAACTTTATCTCTCAGATATTCCCGCACTTTGTTGACATCAGGCAGCAGATATACATAGTCGCCAATCACGCGTTTTTGCATACACTTGTCTCGTTCTGCGGCGGAGGACAGGCGCTCATAAAAGCTCCCAGCATTTAACCACTCTTCAGCGGTTGTAAATTCCGTTTCTGTCGGCTTTGTTTTATGCAGAATTGTGAAGACTTCCTTTGCTTTCTGCCGCTCATTGTCATCAAACATGCAGAGAATGGGCGTAGAATAACGGCGAGACCAATCCGCAGGGCTCTGTGTTTCAGTTTTATCTTGCCATAGCTTACGAAGCCGATTGGAACGTTGGGCATCTACATATGCCGTCACCCTTACTTCAACGGATTGGAAAAACTTGTCTGAGGCATCACAGAACACGCCTGTATCCATATAGGTGCCAAATAACTCAGTGATGTCTTCATCACTCAATTCACTGAGCCAGCCTTGGGCGATACGCCTGAACATCTCTTCCTGATGACCGTAGAGATAGTTGAATTCGTTTTTCTTTTCTCTCAGCAGCTCCAGAAAGCGCTTTTTCTTCATCTCCGGTATAGCGTTATCCCGACTCTGACGAATGGCAAAGAGAATATCAAGCAGTTCTTTCAAATCGCCGACTTCCGGTGCCATGGCTTCAAGGCTGATACGGAAGTTGCCAATACGGTCTTTCCAGTTTCTCACGCAGCCCGTTAGCGTTGTTGCAGGCGCAATCATCGTATTGCTTTCAGTAATAATGCTGTACTCAATGATCGTTTCGTCGATTTTCGCGTTAGCAGTATCCGAAGACCAGACCCAGTTTGCTTCATCTGCATTAAATTTTCTTTTAACCTCGGAAATATAATTCCCGCCATCCTTTATGTTCAGCGCCAAGGAAGGCAGCTCACCACCACGGTACTCATCAAGATATGCCTTCATACCGTCTCGGCATTTTTGTGAAACGAACAGACTCTCCAGATCGGAGATCAGATTCGGATATTCCTTCATCAGCCGTCCGATTTCATTAGCCAGATCGCTTTCTGTCGCCTCTTGACCATAGTTTCGGATATTGGCGATGCCAAGATATTTATCGATGACTTCAGCGATGACGGCTACATCCGTCTGTAAATTCTTTCCTATCAGAATTGATTTCAGTACCCAGATCGGAAATTCGAGTTTCTTCATGCCCAGCCGAATTATGCCTGCTGCCGCATCAACGCTGCCGCATTTTTCTGTATTTTCATGGAAAATCGAAGAAGTACCCCGGAGGAAGATGCGCACCTCTTCGCTCATGGTCACGATTGCTTCGTGTCGATACCCCGCCTTCGGCGTGACAGCCTGATCCATCGCGTTTTTAATAGCAGACTTCATCAAATCAACGCTCATGGGACGGGTTGTTCCGTTGGACCAAGAATACTGTTCTGTAGCGTATTCCTTGAGCAGAAAGCCCAACACAAAAGCGGACAGGTTTGAAGGTGTGAAGCCATAAGGTTTCTCAGAAAGAGCGCTAAGGATATCGGTAATATAGACTTGTCCATTCTTTTCAAACCCGGATCGGATAACCTCTTCTACTTTTTTCTTCAGTTGAACGATGACGAGACTCTGGTTTGCGGCATTGTCCCAGTACTCGCCCTCAACTTTCCATGCGCCTTTTAGCGCAGTAGACAGTCTTGTCGCAGGATTGCCGGAGGTGAAGGCGCCTTTTTCCGTCTCAGTAAGACCGCACTCTGCGCCTTGTCCCATGGCAGACCGTGTGAACATCGTCGGATTCACGGCATACTGTTCAATACCGAAGGGATACATCTTCCGGTCAAACTCCTGGAAAACCTCTGTCATGACAGAGAAACTCATGCGCATCTGTCCGTTCTTATGCGCCATATCATAGAGACGGAACTCTCCGTTCGCAACCTGCTCTCTCCAACTGGATAGGTTTTTCTGAGCAAATGCGGCAAACTGAGCAGATTGCTTCTTGTCGCTCTTCAAGTAATATTCGCTGTAGGCACGGTTAGTGATATAGGTATCCAGGTATGCCGTAAAAGTATTGGTCGTGGCATCCAGCAGGAGAAGATTATCTGGAATGCCATCCTTCATTGCATTCTGGATCATGCGACCGGCTTCGCTGCGCTCTTCATCTGTCATTGCCAACAGAATGCAAACATCAAAATGATCCGGATTGCTATGCGCTCGGCTTTTTACGTCCCGAAGTCCATTCAGGAAAGTTTGCGTGCTCTTGGGATTGACATAAAGCATGGACGCAGAAAAATGGCCAGTCAGGTTATCAGGGATCTTTAGCGTTTGCGTGAAACCAGCTTCTTCCACCAGGTCTTTCGCGGAAATCCTTGTGCGAATACTGTTTTTGATTCCTTCGATGTCTACGCCGCTCGTCGCCTTTGGAATGACACGCATCGTTCCATCCTGCATGGGTTCTTCGAACAAAACAGGCTGCAATGGCGGGGTGCGATGCACCATGGCTTTGGCAATGTTGGCGGCTTTGCCCATGGACCAGCCGGTGCCAAGGAAAGCCAGGTCGATATTCTCATAAGTAGGAATCAGCATATCCGCCTCCTGAACGCGGGTACAAATCGCATTCATGAGCAGGACTGTACGAAGGACACGCTGCTCTTCAGGATTGAGATGGTATTCACTGGACAGGGTGTCAAAGTTGTTCAAGATCTCCAGTGCGTCCGGATTCATATTGCCGCCCGCCTTGGCGTTGAAGAAATCCCAGAGCATATCGACAGTCATCAGGTTGTTGGAGCTCATGACGCCGTTATGATTGATGAACCACTTAAAAGCGCGGCAGGCCAAGATATTCTCATCAGAATCGTTGATGCGGTCCGCTTCAGGATCGCGTGCAACAATAAAGTCAAACATACTGCGCTGACTGGCGGTGAAGACACGGGAAATATGCTTCAGTATCAGTGCAGCATATGGATGGAGTGGTACGATTTTCTGCAAATCATCATCGCTGAGAATAGTTTTTGCGCCGGCTTTCGCGTGTTTCTTTGCGCCTGTTGTGATTCGGTTACGAACGGTTCCCAGACGGCTGTTCAAGCCTTGCTTGACTTGCTGCCACTCTTTCTGCATAACAGGATCATCGGTTTCCTTCATAGCTTGCGCCATCAGTCGGAAGGCCATGTTATCCGGCAACTCGATATGCACGCGCGGCTCAATAAAGCGGTTACTGATCTTTGATCGGTCGGATTGGTTGACGATCAAACCGTCGCTCTCATGGGTAACGATTACGAAATAGAAGGGCTTATTAAAGCTAACATGGGTCAAGGTCTGGAAGCCTGTCAGCGAATTCTGGCAGTTCTTGAAGTATTCGGAGAATTCGTCCCAGATGAAGACAATCGCCCCGAGACCGTTTTTATCAATGACATCTTCCAACCATGCCGCCAGCTTTTCCGCATCCATGTTCATGGCGAGAATGCCATTCTCCCGGCAAAGTGTGACAAGCTTCTCCATCAGCGTTTCGACGCTCTTCT
>ENA-ORNK01001080-ORNK01001080.1-human-gut-metagenome-genome-assembly--contig:-NODE-1080-length-25179-cov-14.872871_pt1 | contig 25179 bp, 22 predicted proteins | sample MGYA00242115_ERZ509022 | MGnify/ENA primary metagenome ERZ509022 (study PRJEB26280, sample SAMEA2338690) | human gut metagenome | biome: human gut; feature: human-associated habitat; material: faeces...
TCGGTCAGCTCGATCGGCGATTTGAAGTCCCGCGGCTCCAACCGGCAGACCGGCGCCCAGTCTCCGATCCCCATCTGGATCAGTCCGCGTTCATCGCGGCTCTGATCGAGGAAGCGGAGATAGCGCAGGATCATTCCCGCGTTCTCGCGGAAGCAGCCGAGCGTCCCCCGGTATTTCCAGATCATCCACGGCAGATAGACGCATGCCGCGTCCCAGTACGGCCCGCCGAGGCCCATGCCCCAGTCGCCCATCGGGACGACGCTCGGGAGCATACCGCTCCGATCCTGCGCCCTGCGGATATTTTCCAGCCACTCGCGGTAGCTGTCCTCCGGGCCAAAATTCAGCATCGTCAGCTCGCTCAGCTGGCCCGCGTCCGTCCAGCCGTGCTTTTCGCGCTGCGGGCAGTCCGTCGGATAAAAGAAGAAGTTCGCCAGCGCGGAGCGGCGCGTCATCTCCTGCAGGCGGTTAAGCGTCTCGTCGGAGCAGCGGAACTGTCCACGCTCCTCCAGCGCGGCGTGCATGACCAGAAACGTCAGCAGTCCCTTGTCCGCCTGCTCCTCCCGGACGCCCTCGACCAGTACATACTGGAAGCCGTAGTAGCTGAAGCGCGGCCTCCAGACCTCCTCCGCCGCGCCCTTGCAGATGTATTCGTCCACCTGTCCGATTTCCTCCGGCACAAAGAGGATCTTGCTGTTGTTCAGCTTTTCGCCCGTCCAGTATTCGCCGTGCGTCAGGCGAACCTTCTGTCCGGGCCGGGCGTTCCGGATGCGAAGCTCACAGACGCCCGCATCGTTCAGTCCGAAATCATAGAGATAGCCGCCCTCCACGGGCGTGATCTGCACCGGACTGCGCCGCTGCGCTATCTTGATCGGCACCGCGCGGCTGACGCACTGGTCGCCTCTCGGCGCCGCAGCATGGACGGCCGCCGTCCACTGCGCGTCGTTTTCCGGCAGCTCGACCGCGTTCCAGCCGGGCGTTTCCAGCCGCGCGTCGTAGCGCTCGCCGCACCAGAGATCGTTGAAAAGCAGCGCCGACGGGTGTGTACGCACCTCCGGGCCGGCGGAGATCGTCTCCCTTGTGCCGTCCGCATAGCTCAGCGTCAGCTCGAACGCCAGCCGCGGCGCGCTCTGGAACGCGGCCCTGTCCAGCTCCCAGATGGGCGCGCCAAGCGCGTTCTGCATTCCGTTTCCGAGGATCGCGCCGAGGACGTTCTCCCCCTCCCGCAAATACGGCAGAAGGTCATATTCATCCACATAGACGCAGTCGTCCGTGTTGCTGATATAGGGCGCAAGCTCCCCTTTCGTGATATCCGTTTCATTGATATACAGCCGGTAAAAGCCAAGCCCGCAGAAACGCAGAAGCGCGCCGGACAACGATCTGAAAACGGAAAACTCCCTGCGAAAAAGCGGCGCGGGGATCGGGGCCTCCAGCGTGCCTCTGTCCAAGCCCGCACAGATAAAATGATTCAGCATTGCCGTATCTCTCCTTATTTCCCGCCCTCCGGGCGGCGTCTTATTTTCATTATAGCAGGCACGTCCACTCCGTCTATGCTGAGGTCTCACAAAAAACTGTCATATCTCGACAACCTGCCGCACACCGTGCCGCTCCGCACGGAGAAGCGTACCTTCGCCATGCACCGCCGGAGGCCTGGATTGACACTTATCCGCAGCGTTCTGTCATTTGGCGACATCTTTTGCGTTCTGTGCGCCTCCGGGTTTGCGCAGAGCGTTTTTGCGGGCTATAATGACTTGTGACTTGAAAAGGAGGGATCCCGCCATGCATAAGCAATTTGACCTGATACCTGCGCTGTCCGCGCAGGAGAGCCGGTTCGAGTCCGTTTCCGGGAGCGTCTCGCTCGGAAGCGTACATACGAAGCTGAACTGCTTCCAGCTGTCCGCCGCCGGAGACTGTCTTGTTTTTACGCTTCCGCAGCAGTCGGACGGCGGCGCATCCTGCTGCGTGCTGGAGCTGGACGAGCTGCACGGCAGCGCCGACGCGCCCTTTGCCTATGAGCTTCTTTTGGACGGCAAGCTGCTGGCTGTCCGGACGATGGAGCCGCTTTCTTCGGCGCTCTGCCCGTTCTATCTGGCCCTTCCGGCCGGTCGAAGCGGCGGCACGCTCACGATCCGCAGCATTTCCGACACGCCCGTCCGCTTCGCTTCGATGTATCTGCACAGCGACCTTTCCGCGCTGACATCCGCATATGCCTCGGTCATGGAGATCGGCATGTGCTTCCCGAAGCTCACCTTCTCCGACCAAAAATCCGATCTGGCATATCTTCAAAAGATGCGCCGCGACACCGCTGATCTTGAGCATTTCCGCATCGCCGCCGGAATTGAGATCAAGTACATGAATCTCAACGACGCCGAGCTTTCCGAGCGCTTTCACTACAGCCTCGACCTTGCGGCAGAGGCCGGGATCGGCCTGATCTTCAATTTCAACAGCTGGTGGGACGGCACGCCGGTATGCCGCGACGGCAAGGGCGGCTATCTGCATGACGCGGAATATCAGCAGGTCGTGTATGACCCCAAGACCGGCAGGCTTTCGCTGAGCATTCCGAATCTCTGGCGCAATACGCCGTGGCTGACGATGAATCATCCGCAGCTGAATCATATCCGCAGGGAGCGCCTGCGCGCCGCCATGCACGTCCTCCGGCGCGTCCATGCCGAACGTCTCCGCGCCGAAGGCTCCGTCCCTTCCTACCGCATCCTGATCGACAACGAGCCGACCTACTGGTCGCAGTACGCCTACTGCCAGTCTCCCGAGTGCGGCGGCGATTTCAATGAAAACTGCATCCGCGCCGCCGCGCAGGACGGCGTGGAGCTGTCTCCGGTGGAGCCGCTTGGCCTTGCGCAGCGGGAATGGATGATCGGTGATCTCTCCCGCTATATCTCGGACGTCGCCTCCGTTTTCCACGACTGCGCCGCCGAGGAATACAGCGTCGAGCATCGAGGCAGGACGCTGTATACGGAGCACGCCCTCGCGGAGAACGTGTTCACGCATGTCATGCCCTACTCCGGCTATCCGCTGGCGGACGACCGCCACTGGCAGTACGGCGCACACGTCACGCCGCATGCGCGGCTCGGCATCGAGGTGGCCGGATTTCAGGACCCGCGCCTGCTCTCCTACGCCTCCGCGACCGGCCGCTGGAGTCAGGTCAATGCCGAGCGCTGCTGCTATACCGATCCGCGCTTCCACCACCAGATCTACCGCCACGGCGCGGTCTGCGACATTCTCTTCAACTGCTTCTACGAGCAGGACATCGCGCATCTGCACCAGCTCGACAGGCTGGACGCGGTCACGCTTCCCGAGCCGGTCTACGGCACGCCCGTCATGCATTTCTGCGCCTATACGCAGGAGCTGACCGGCGGAACGGTCGCCGGAAAGGAAAACATGGCGGTCGCACCGCTCCGTGAGCGGCGGGTGCTCCGTCCCGCGCAGCTCGGCAATGGCTCCATCACCTTCTGCATCGGCAGCGCCCCAGCCGCTATCCCTTCGGGGGCTGGCTGGAGCTTCTCTGCCTGTCCCGTCCTCTCAACGGCGCGATCCGTCTGGAGATCGGTACGGCTCCCGACTGTATGCAACCGCTTCTGACGCTTCCGGAGCACGACGCGGACTATCAGCGCATCCCGCTCCGGGCGCCGCTGCCGGAGCGGCTCGTAAAGACCGGCGGAGCGCTTTATATCCGCCTCTGCATGGAGCTGCGCTACTACGACGACTGGGCGCAGATGAACGCCGTCTGGGACATCCGCTCCGTCGCCGCCTTCCCGGAGGAAAAAGCGCCGGCAAGGCCCCTTCTGCTGCCGGAATACCGCGCGCTTTCCACGCTGACCGCGCTCCGTCAGGACTGCAAGCGCCTCCTGACGCTGTTCCCGGAGGCGGATTCCACCGAAATTCGCGCGGATATGGAGACGGGCGACTATCAAAGCGCCTACGCGCAGCTCATGCACGCAGTCTCCGTCCGACACAGCATTCCCTTCCGCCCCTCGGAAGCCGCCGCGCTCTCTGAACAGCCCCAAACGCTCACCGCGACCTTTCTCGGCTATTCCGCCGATACAGGCATGCTGCGCTTCTGCACGCATGACGCCGGATATTCCGCCTATCAGGATCATCTGACGCTGCCCTGCGCGCAGGACGTTCCCGTCACGCTCCGCGCCAGCCGAATCGCCGGAGAGCTTCTGGAGCACATCTCCACAAATCCCTACACCCCCGCCGCGATCACGAATGCAAGGCTCGATCCCTCGCCCACGGTTTTTTCTCTGAAAACCGGCGATATGCTGGAGCTTTCGCTCCAAGACGGGGCCGTTCGGTCGATCACCGCCGTCCGCGGACTTGCGCGCGGCAGGCTCGTCGGCTTCGAGCCGATGCGGCTTTCCGCGCCGATGCACAACGCTTTCCTCACGCTGGAGGTCGCCCCGGACGAGCGCTGCCGCTTTGAGCTGGGTATGCAGACGCGGCTAAATTATGTAAATGCGCCCGCCGCGCAAGCCATGCTCTGCGGCGAAAGCGCGCTGAACTTAGAGCTTGGCAGCGTACTGCTCGTCAGCTTCGAGCCGGAAACGGCAGGCGCGCATCCATACCGCGCCTTGGAGATCACCGTCGTGTAACCGCGGCCTGCGGCGGCGCAGACACCGTCTGTAGCTTCCCCGCAATGCGCGCATTTCCGGGACATTATGAACAGGAATCAATTATGCAAAGCACCTCCTCTAAAAAGGCAAGCGTCAAACCTGAAGGTGCTGCACTCTCACAGTTCGAATTCTCGACGCCTAAGCTGAGTGGGATCGCCTCCGTGCGCTGTCCCGGAAAATGTTTACGGCAGGCCCAAACGATGGGCCTGCCGTTCTGCTATTCCTCGTATTTCGTGAAATCCATCCATTCACCAAGCGGATGTCTGCGTTCGCCATAGCTTTTGTCCAAATACAAGTTGCGGTGTGGATCAGACTAACCGGAAATACACCGGTGTTTTCAACTGTTCGTCCTTATTTTTTACAATTCCGCGCAATTGCGCTTGCCTGCGCGGCAAGGCTGGCGATCTCGCGGAAACGGCCGGCCGAAATGTCAGCCCTGCTGCAAAGCCAGCTGCCCCCTGCGGCAAGAACATACGGAGCTTCGAGATACTCTTTCAAGTTCTCAGCGTTAACGCCTCCTGTCGGAATAAACTTGATGTTTCCGAAGGGTCCGGAAAGCGCTTTCATGGCGCTTCGTCCGCCATAGATATTCGCGGGGAAAAATTTAAAGACGGTCAATCCGGAAAGAATGCCGCGCATCAGCTCGGTAGGCGTGACGCAGCCGGGCAAAATGGGAACGCCCTCATGCAGGCACCAATCAACAAGCTCCTCGTTATAGCCGGGAGAAACGATAAATTCTGCCCCGGCTGCAACGCAGCTTTTGGCTTGATCCGGTGTCAGAACCGTTCCGGCGCCAACAACCATCTCCGGACAGTTTTCGTGAACCAGCCGAATGGAATCCATCGCAGCGCCTGTCCGCATGGTAATCTCCATAACATGAATATTGCCTGCGAGCAGCGCCTTTGCCGTCGGAATTGCGTCAGCCGTGCGCTCCAACACCACGACCGGAACGACGCCGTAGTCGGCGCAAAGCTTGTAAAAATCCATAAAAATCCCCCTATGTATTCTGTAAAAAATTACAATGCAGATAATTTCTGATAGAAGCCGCGAAGCTCCTGCTTGAAGGTCTCGTAGGTGCGGATATACTTTTGATAGTCTGCATGCTTCTCCTGATCGGGCGTATAAACCGTCTCAATTTGTACGGAGCTTTTTGCGGCGGCCTGCAAATCGGCCAGATTGCCTGTTCCGGCTGCTGCAAGAAGCGCGGCGCCCCATAGCGCTGCGTCCTTGCGATGAAGCAGCGTGAAAGAATGCCCTGTGACATCCGCCAGAAGCTGCGACCATTTTTTTGAACTGGCTCCGCCGCCGATCAGCTTAATATCGCACGATGTGCAGGCGGGATACTGCTTTGCCAAAGCTTCTAATGTAAGCGCAAGCTCATAGGAGAGGCTTTCCAGTAACGCATTGTAAAAGTGGCCGCAATGATGCACCCAGGTATGTCCCATGAAAAGTCCCCGCAGGGAACTGTCAAAAGGAATTGCGCTGCCGCCAAGCAGGCCAATGGCAAGCAGGCCCTCGCTTCCGGCCGGGACATTTTCCGCAAGCTGTTCGGCCAGAGCAAAAGCCTCCTCCGTAGTCATGCCCTGCTTTCGCACAAACTGATTGACAAACCAGTCGATTGTAATGCCGGAGCCTTGAATATATTTGTGCGCATAATAGCTGGTCTGGTCGGCTCCGCCGATCACATCATAGCTGTGTGAGGCAGAGTCGAGCCGGACGGCAGGGATCTTACAGCTGACGGCGCCGTAGGAAGCCGCTTCGAAGATCATGTCGCCATCGTTTAAGACATTGGCGCCTATGCAGCCGCTGACCTTGTCCCCTGCGCCAATAATCAGCGGAATTCCGCTGGGAAGCCCGAGATCAGACGCGACGCCGGTATGCAAATAACCGCCGACGTAAGTGCCCGGCACAATTCGGGGAAGCATGGAAGCCTCGACACCAAAAGCCCGGCAAAGCTCGGCAGACCACATACGCCTGCGGATATCCGCAAGCCCTGTCCATGCGATCAGCGAATAGTCCATTGCCGCCTCCGACACCGGAATGCGGGAGAACTTCCCAAGCATATAGGAGCTTAGCATGACATATTTTGCTATGCGGCGGTGTTCCTCCGGAAACTCATTTTTGAACCACGCATACTTTGCGCACATAACCGGTGCGTTTGTGCCTGCAAGCTCGAAAAGCAAATCGGAATGCGCAGAACGCTGCTGCTCTGCGTAGGGCAGGTATCGGCTATCGAGCGAGCAGGACCATCCTGTTACATCGTTCCAGCCTTCATCCACGCCAATAGCGCCGACCATCTGGCCGGTAAATGCAATGGCTTCAATCTCGCGTGAACGCTCGTTCAATTGCAGGACTGTTTGACGAATGCAGGCACAGACAGATGAATACAGCTGCTCTCCACGCTGAATGAAAACGCCCGGAGCCGGACATTCGCTCGGGACTGCTTCGGTCGAACCGGCCAGATACCTTCCGGATAAATCGTACACGCCGCTTTTCATGAAGCTTGTGCCGAGATCGATGGAAAGAAACAGCTTTTCCATAAGGATACCTCCATAAGATTTTCAAAACAGAGCGCCGCCAGTACGCATTATTTTAAAATATAGGGACAATGCTGATCCGTAAGTACCTGAATTGCATTTTGGACCGACATCATGGCCATTTTCTCTGTCGCCTCGGATGTATGTGCTCCGGTATGGGGCGTGAAGATGACATGTGGCAGACCCTTCAGCGGCGAGTCGATAAGCGGTTCCTGTTCAAAAGCGTCCAAGCCCAGACCGCCGAGTTTTCCGCTGCGGATCGCTTCTGCCGCGGCAGCTTCGTCGATCAAACCGCCTCTGGCCGTATTGATGATCACTGCGCCGGTTTTCATTTGGGCGATTCGTTTCGCATCAATGAGATGGAAGGTCTCCTCGGTCAGCGGCACATGCAGCGAAACGATATCTGCCTTATGCAAAAGCGCGTCAAGCTCCATTTTCTGAATGCCATGCGCAGCAGAAAAGGCTTCGCCAAAATACGGGTCATAGGCTGCTGCTTCCATCTCGAAGGCTTTCGCACGCACAGCAAGCCGCTTTCCAATTGCGCCCAGACCAACGATGCCCAGCGTCTTTCCGGCAAGCTCCATTCCTTCGCTGCGAGGCCACTGCCCGGCAGAGACGGCATTGTGCAGCTGGGGAAGGTTTCTCGCTGCCGCAAGCATCAACGCAAAGGCAAGCTCACAGACAGCTGTTGAATTTTCGCCCGGCGTATTGGTCACCGTGATATTGCGCCGTCTGGCCGCAGCCAGATCGACGCGATCCGCGCCTACGCCATAGCGGGAAATGACCTTAACGCTTTCCGGCATGGCTTCAATGACATCCGCAGTCAAATAGTCCAATCCGGCAATATAGGCATCGCAGCCTTCCAAATGTGACAGAATATCTGACCCGCGCAGCGGAACGCCAAGCTCGTTGTATACAATTTCGTCGAAGAAACCGGACGCCAGCTTTTGCGCTGCTGCATTCCGGGGATTTGAAAACGATGTCGCGCTGATAAATGCTTTCATATACTGTCTCACTTCCAATTCGGATTGTCAATGATCGCCGGCATACCGTCTTTTTCTACCAGCAGCTTCCGATAGCCCTTTGTTTCAATGGTTCCGTAATCGTGTCCGGCGTCGGCCCGGTAAACGAAAAATGTAATCAGCTTTTCATCGGGGCTGACGTTGATGCTGCGATGCGCATAACGCGGCGGGACATAGACAGCCTGACCGGCGGTCAGTTCCTGCGCCGACCAGTCTCCCTCGGGATTTTCCAGCAGCATATATCCATGTCCCTTTAAGCAGTAATAAACCTCGCCGGTCTCGAGAAGCGTATGGAAATGCCCTTTCGTGAAGTAGTATTCATTTCCGATCTTACCGGGATTTAAAATAGAGCAGCCGAACGCAAAATCACCGGGTGTTTCCGGAAGCGGCAAGCCGTGGAATTCATAGATCAGGCTGTCGCCTTCCGCTTCAATTTTTTTCCGAAGCGCCTCTTCATCAGCAAACATGCCCTTCATCTGGCTCAGATACCGTTTGCCGGTTTCGACCGTCCTGGAAAGACCTGTGTTCAGATCGAAATCAACGGTGCAGCCGCGAAGAAAATCCAGAGGCTGATCGGATACGTTAAAGCCTGCCATAGTGTGTCCCCTTTCTGAATCAGGTACGGTTGTTGAACTGCGCGGCAATGCGGGACATTTCCTGAAGCCGCTCCCCAAGGATCGTGGTCTGGAACACGTCGGCAATCACCTGTGTCCAGCCATAGATGAAATACATCCAGCCGTCGATGACCGTTACATGACGTGTTTTCTGCTGGGCCTCAGCCTGATGCATGAACAGCCGTTCCCCGCGGTAATTAAGCTCCCAGACCAATGCATCCTGCGGAAACACGGCGTTATCCGTCAAAGGAGAGCCGGGGCGATCCTTTCCAAGTCCGGTTGCGTTAATGACAAGCGAGCCTGCGCCCATGCCAGCCATCACCGCATCATTCTGACCCGGCTCGGCCGTCAGATGATACTCTGCGGGAATTGTGTGCGGATAGAATGTATTGTTGATTTTTTCACACTCCCGAAGCCGCGGGAGGCTGCGGTTGGCGACAACGATCCTTGCCGGATCATTTCCATGACCGGAATTGCGCATATAATACGAGCACATGGAAATGCAGCTGCCGCCTGCGCCCATGATAAAGACGCCGGCATCCGGATGCTCCTTCCAATAGTTCTTGGGAACAAATTCCTCCATGGCCATGCCGCAGGTAATGGGATCCTTAGCGTCGCAGCAGAATTTTCCGTCCTTTTTGTAGATGGACGAGATCTCACAGAACTGTTTCGCGTAAGTACCTTCTTCATCGAAGAGATCGTGAGCCGCATTGTAGAGATCAATTTTATGCGTTGTGACCAGCGCACCCAAATACAGCGGCTCGTTTTTAATAAACGAGACTACCTCACGATATATTTCCGGCTTTTCATGAATGGCAATATCAATGCCCTTCATAACCGCGTCCTTCAGTCCAAGCGCCTTTGCCCATTCGGGAAAAACCTTCATAATAGAGGAACCGCCGGTTGTAACACCGATAAAATACATTGTAGGCTGTGTCGCTTTTTCTAACCTCATATCTTTACCTCCATAGTTTCAGGGCAGCAGCGCACAATTCGGCAAGCGGATTCGGCGAGATATTTTTTCGTCAAGGCAAGGCTTGAAAAGTGCAGGAATACTGTATATATTTCAAACTTTTCAAACCAAAGCATTGGCGGAAAAGATCCGCCGAAGCGCGTCGGCGCAATTGTGCGGTGCTGCCTTAGAATTGTAACAGCTTAGAAGCGTTGCTCCGGCACATGCGTCTGATTTGAAGATCGCTGACGCCGTGCTGTTTTAATTGCGAAATGAAATCAGTCAGCAGAGAATCCAATCCCATATCGGCCGCATAATAGGCGCGCATGCGCTGGTTTGTCGTATCCAGACTCAGCACCAGCTGCTCCGAATAACCATTGGCACATAGCGCATGGATCAGGGAAATTTCCTGTTCGTTTGAAACGTACTTTTCGCGGTGGATGCTGTCGCAGCAGAGCGTACACCCGAAAGCAAGCACCTGCCGGTGGTATGCTTCGTCAGGGTTCGTTCGGTCGAGATGGCAGATAAGAAGGCGCGTCGGATCCACGCCGTTTTGCCTCAGCCATGAGATAAGCCCGAGCACGTCATTTCCCTTCTTGGTATGAACCATCACGGGCGCGCCGGTTTCCCTTGCGGCGATGGCCGCCGCGGAAAACAGGCGGGAATAATCCGGATCGTTCCAGCCGTCGCCTTCGTAAGCAATCTTAATAAAGCCTGCGCGCGCATCGGATCTGTCCCCACCCGGCAGCAGCATGCCCTGTTCAATTTCCGAGGCAAACAGGCTTGCCATTTTGGAAACAGAAAGACGCAGCAATGGCGTACCGGACTCTAAGAACTGCAATTTGTGAAAGTCGGTAACGGCAAAAATATTGACGCCGCTTTCCACCGACAGCTGCTGAAGGACACCGGCGTCCCGCCCAAAGAAGCCCGGCTAGGCATCTACGATCGAAGCTCCGCCAGCCTTGCGGTAATTGCGCAGCTCCGTCAGCGATTTGGCATAGTCGTCCATGCACAGCGCCGGGTTGCAAGCTGCCGACGGCCCTTTCCGCAGCCAGATATGCTCATGGCATTGAATATGTCCAAACTCGTCAGCGGCAAGAAAGCCGGTAACGCTGCGGCAAAGGCCGTTAGAACTCGATGACATGCTTGATGCCCTTTGCCTGCCGTGCGTTTTCAAAGGCCGCACAAATGTCGGAAAGCGGATAGCGGTTTGTAATCATGGCATTTACATTCAGAAGGCCCTGCGCCACAAACTCCAGCGTTTTACGGAACTGTGCGATGGAGGAGCGCGTTGACCCGGTAACATACAGCTCATGGTAATGGATCTGATTGGTGTCGATAGCGACCGGCTGCTTTGCGGCGGGAATCCCGCCAAAGAAATTCACGCGCCCACCATAATTCATCAGCGGCAGAACGGCAGCCTGAACGGCGGGAACGGGGCAGGCAGTTATCGCCACATCAAGGCCGCGATGCTTCGTCCACTGTCTCACAAAGCCGGGCAGATCGTCACCGCAGTATGTTTCAACAAACGGCAGCCGTTCCTTCACCTCGGCCAGACGCTCCGCAGAAATATCATTCATAAGGACGACCGCACCGGCCATGTGGAGCAGCATTGCATGGCAGAAGCCGATCGGGCCGGCGCCGACGACCATGGCGTATTCACCGGGCTTGACAAAAAGCTTCGTGAAGCCATTGTATGCGCAGGAGAGCGGCTCTGTAACAGCGGCTTCGGCGGGCGAAACGCCGTCAGGAAGGATCATCAGGTTCCCGCGAGTGACCGCGTCGGCCGGGATCTTCACATATTCCGCAAATGCGCCATCCATATTGATACCGAACGCACGATAATCGCTGCAAAGATGGAAGTTGCCGCTTACGCAGTGATCACAGATGCCGCAGCCAATATTGGGCTGCATGGCGACCTGCATTCCGGGTCTATAATAGGGAACTTCGCTTCCAACTTCCACGATGGTACCGGCAAATTCATGGCCCAGGATCAGCGGATGGTCCGCATCGACACCGGACTGTCCATTCTGCCACATTCGTACATCTGTGCCGCAGATCGCTGCGGCGTCGGTTTTCAGAAGGATCTCGTGTTCGTTGATCTTCGGGATAGGCGCTTCTTCCAGACGAATATCCTTTGCGCCATAGAGACGAAGTGCATACATAACTGAATATCTCCTTTTATTTGACAACTTCAACGGTCTTATCCGTAATGGAACGATTACCGGCCTCAACGGTCGCAACAGCCATACGGCCGTCATAACCGCTAACGGGAACATGCGTATTGCTTAAAACCGCTGTAACGAAGGCCGTATCCTCTGCAAGGTACGCATCGAGGAACAGCGTCATCCAGCTGTTGATAAATGGTGTGGCGGTGCCGTTTTCAACTGTGGTGCAGCGGACAAACTCCTTATCCGAGCGGCCAACACAGATTTTGCCGTGGGTCCCGATCAGCTCCATTTTGGAATCATAGCCATACTGAACATAGGCCGCGCCGTCAATGCAGAAATGCACGCCATTTTTGAGTGTGCCGTTCATAAGAACGCTATCGTAATAATCGGGATACGACGCACGCGCTTCGGGATTGCGGAAGTTACCGGCGACGGCGTACACGGTATCCATATCGCTGCCGGCCATCCATCTGACAGCATCAATGTCATGGCTGTTGACCTCCGCGAGAATGCCATTGGATTTTTTGATATCATACATCCACGGGCGCGGCTTACTGGGGCCGCGCGTATTCGAGTGGATCTGTACAAGCTCGCCGATCGCGCCGGAATCCAGCAGACGTTTGGCCTCGAGGAAGCTGGTGTCGAAGCGGCGCATAAAACCGATCTGGAGCTTGACATTGTGCTTTTCACAGGCCGCGATCATCTCGTCGCATTCCTCTACGGTCATCGCCATAGGCTTTTCGCAGAAAATGTGCTTCCCGACCGCTGCACAGTCAAGTACGATCTGCCTGTGCAGGTTGGTAGGCGCGACGACGATAACCGCATCAATTTCGGGATCGGACAGAATTTCTTTATGGTCTGTATAGCACTTTTCAATGCCAAGCTCTCTGGCAGCCGCGCGCGCAGCTTCCTCCACGCTGTCAACGACAGCAACCATCCGCGCATTTTCAATTTTATTTTTGTAATTTCTGGCATGAATCATGCCGGCTCTGCCGCAGCCAATGAGGCAGGTGCGAAGTTCAGTATGTGCCATACAAATCTTACTCCTCTACATGTATTCGGCAGCGCTGTATTTGAAATCAGGGGATCCAGCACGCCGCCTTTTCTTACAATATAGCACGGGTAACTTCGTGATGCAAGCGTTTATTTTCGTTTATATTCAGAAGCATCGTATTAACAAAAATAAGTGAAAATATAAATTGAAGAAAAAGTAATATCAGTTGATATTAGATAAAGAATCTGCTATTCTATAAAGGAATGAACAGGAAAAGAAGATCATTGGAGGATTCAGCTGTGCCAAAACGTCGAAACGGAGTGTTTGCGGAAGTACGCCTGCAAAAAATATGCACATTACTGCAAGAAAAGGGCGAGGTCAGCGTGGCAGAGCTGTGCGAGAAATTCTCAACCTCCTCGGCAACGATACGCTCGGATCTGGCAAAGCTGGAAGCGCTGAATCAACTCAAGCGGACGCACGGCGGCGCCATTTTGATGGATGGATTTGACCGGGAACTGACCACAAAAGAAAAAAGGACACAGAATATTGCCGCAAAAGCGGCAATCGCAAAACGGGCATTGGAATATATCCAGCCCGGGAGCGCGGTTGCTCTGGACACGGGAACGACTGTTCTGGAATTAGCAAAACGTATGCAGGACATACACGGTCTGACCGCAATTACAAACGATGTGGAAATTGCGCAATGCCTTGAACAGGCGCCGGACATTGACATTCTGCTGCTCGGCGGGCTTATGCGAAAGCAGTTCCACTGTACGGTGGGTACGTCGGTATTGCAGACGCTGGATCAGCTGAACATAGACACGCTGTTTCTGGCAACGAACGGCTTGAGCCTTCAGCATGGACTGAGCACGCCGAGTATTGAGATGGCGAATATTAAGAAGCGGCTGATCGAGATATCCAGGAAGGTGATTCTTCTGGTGGATCAAAGTAAACTGGAAGTCAATTCGTTCGTGAATTTTGCGCAGCTATCTGATGTGGATGTGCTGATTACGGACGCCGACATTGGAGAAGCGCTGAAGAAAGAGGCCGGTACGGCACATATTGAGTTTGCGCACGTCAGTGTGTAACAGAAAAACGGATAGAGCTGGAAACAGCACAGCACTGCGTGCTGTGCTGTTTTTATAACATTGTGAGACCTCCTTCACACAGCGCGATTGGCCGTCGTTTTTGCAAACAGCGGAGGGGCGGAGCTGCCTCAAGATCAATGGAAAGCCGCTTTGGACTGTCCGATGGAGTATACTGTTCCAAGAGCGCCGACAGATAACGACCGGGAATACGGAAATTTATGATAAGCGGAAAGAAGTTCCGTGACCACTTGACTTTTCTGAAAATGCATCTATAATATAACTAACGAACGTTAGTTAGTGAGATATGAGGATGAAACAGGAAGATACGAAGCAGAAGATTCTGGATAAGGCCTTGGAGCTGTTTTCCACGCAGGGCTATGACGCTGTCAGCGTGGGAGAGATTGCAAAGGCGGTGGGCATCAAAGCGCCGTCCCTCTACAATCACTTTCCAAGCAAACAGGCGATTTTTGACGCCATCATGGAATCCACGGCGGCGCAGTATGAAGCGGATACCGATCAGATCGACATCCATGTGCAGAATGCGTCGCAGGATATTCCTGTTTTTACGGAGATCACCGCCGACGCCCTCTTTGAAAAGGTGCGACAGATCTTCGAGTATTCGCTCCATAATGAAACCATCAGCCGGTTCCGCCGCATGATGACCGTTGAGCAATTCCGCTCACCGGAGTTGGCGGCGCTCTATTCCAAGCGATATGTGGAGCGGGTGCTGGATTATCATGCCGGCATCTTCCGGGCCTTGATCGCGGCGGGCGAAATCACGGCGGAGGATCCGGACACGCTGGCGATGCTGTATGTTTCGCCGGTATTGACGCTTATCGGGATATGTGATCGCCAGCCGGAACGCGAAAGCGAGTGTCTTGAGAAGCTTCAAAACCATGTGCAGCTCTTTTTTCGCATGGTTCATGGCGCCAATTCGCAAGGCAGCAAACGTCATGCGTGAGCCGGATAAAAATGGGTGCTTTGTCCTGTCTGCGGCGCAAAAACGCGGCTGCGGCTGCTGCAAAGGACGGTGCTGCGGGACTTCCCTCTCTTTTGTCCCAAGTGCAAACAGGACAACGCGCGGAATTTTCAAATAGAGATCATTATCAGCCAGACGCAAAGACGCAGTGCTGACCACGCATATTGTGGTCGGTACTGCGCCTTTTTAGGAGGAAAACCATGAAAAAAACTTTGATACAAAAGCTTGGGCTGCTTGGCATTGTCAGCTTTCTTTCGTACACGGCGGCGGTCATATTTGCGCCGCTGGCCTATCCCGGCTACAACTGGATGGCGCAGGCGGTCAGCGACCTGAGCGCCGCCAATGCGCCGTCGCTGGCGCTCTGGAATCAGCTCAGCGCCCTTTACAATGCGTGCGAGGTCGTTTGCGTGACCGTTGTCTGCATCGGCATCCAGGGGCAGAAAACCAAGCCGCTCCGTTCGGGCGTTTATCTGTTCGCTGCGATGGAATGGGTATCAGCAGTCGGGTATCGAATGTTCCCGCTGAGTGACAGCGGATACGCCGGTGCGTTTCAGGATGTGATGCATATGGTCGTCACCGCTTTGGTGGTGCTGCTGTCCATCGTGTCGCTGACTGTTATCATTGCGGCAGGCGTTCAGAACAGAGGCTGCCGCTCCTATGGTATTTGTGCCGTCGGCGCGTTGGTCATGATGCTTGTCGGCGCGATGGGTATGAAGATCGTCCCTGCCGAATATTTCGGCGTGGTCGAGCGTTTCAGCGTGTTTGCCGCGACAGGCTTCAATGCCGCGCTGGGCATCCACCTGTTTTCTATGAAAAATGAAATAAATATCTGATTCATAAAGGAGAGAACACCATGTCAGAAAAGAATATTACCATTCGTCTGGAAACCAAAAATGACTATCGCAATGTCGAAAACCTGACGCGCGAATCCTTCTGGAACGTCTACCGCCCCGGCTGCATGGAGCACTATGTGCTGCACTGCTATCGGAATGACCCGGCCTTCGTGCCGGAGCTGGACTTTGTGATGGAGCTGGATGGTGAGCTGATTGGACAGGTCATCTATGTGCGGTCGGAGATCGACTGCGACGATGGGCGAAAGGTACCAATTATGACCTTCGGCCCCATCAGCATCGCGCCCGTATGCAAAAGACAGGGCTACGGGAAGCAGCTGCTCGACTATTCCATGGAAAAAGCGAAGGAAATGGGTGTGGGTGCGCTGGCCATCACTGGTAATATTCTGTTTTACGGCAAGTCCGGCTTTGTTCCCGCCAAAACCAAGGGTGTGCGCTATGCCAACGAACCGGAGGCGGATTATTTTCTCATCAAGGAGCTGGCGCCCGGCTTTTTGGACGGCATCTCCGGCACTTATAATGACCCGGAGGGCTATTTTGTCTGCGAGAAAGATCCGGAAGCGTTTGAAGCGTTTGAAGCTGCTTTCCCGAAAAAGGAAAAGCTGAAGCTGCCGGGGCAGCTGTTCTGAACGGGGAAAAACAAGCTATGCTCGCATCAGGATGCAGGTTATTGTGCAGCGGGTGCAGTCTCCGTAAAGAAACGGGCTGAAAAGGGTGCGAAAACTAAAAAGCCACCGATCGTGCGCATGATGCACAACCGGTGGAAATTTGTTTTTACCGATTTTCCTCCACATTTTCGCCCGCAAGCAACTCCGGTTCAAGCTTTTTGTGGCTCAACAGAATTGCAATCGCAAGCATCGGGATCCCGATCCAGCAGAGGATGGTTGCGGTCCAGCCGCCCAATTGCGCAAGCAGCGCAAACAGATAGGAGGAGATTGCTGCACCCACATAGAGCATGCAGTCGAGGATCCCGCTGACTGTCGCACTGCGGCCGACAGCACCGAACTGAAGAGGAATCGAAATCGTAAATGACAGATCCGTGCAGACCATCAAACAAAGCATGACCGCCATAAACCCGGCGGCAGCCAGCGTCCATCCGGCGAAATTCGCAAGGAGGACGATCCCTGCCGCAACCGCGCAGCCCGCATAGAATACGATCAGCTGCGTTCTGGTGTCCGATACCTTTTTCCGAACCGCCGGATGTACGGCAAGCGCCAGAATTTTCGCTGCGGGCAGAAGCGCAGATAAGATCAGCGAAAACGTCGCGTTCAGTGAAAATTCATCTGAAAAATACACCGGCGCCCAGGTGGTCAGGCCATCGCGTATCATGCCGGTCAGACAGGCGACGCCCATAAAATAGAAGAGTTTTCCCTTACGGAAGAATTGCCAGTTTAGTTTGGCAGCGTTATTTTTCTGCTTCTCCGATGTCTGCGACACCGCGCGAAGATCCCGCATCAAAAACCACACAAGCCCAAGCGTCAGACACGCCGCAGATGTGATGGTCATAGCTGTTCTCCATCCACCAAGCGCCAATTCTGCGGGAACGATCAGATAGCAGCTCAAAGAACCCGCATGCTGGAAAAGCGCGATGATACGCATAGAGTCTTCCTGCCGTTCCGCTGGCAGATTGTCTGCCGTCAGCCGGACGATGCTTGGCCATACTGCGGACTGCGCATAGCCGTTGACGCACCACAAAACGATCATGACCGGCAGATACGGCAGCAGCCGGATGCCAAGATGCGTCGCGGCACAGCAGAACATGGCGGCGCAGATCATCAGTCTCGGATTTGTGCGGTCTGTCAGCAGCGAATTGATCGACATGCCGACGGCATACGCGATGTATCCGGCAGTGATAGCCAGCCCCATCGCGTCCTTCTCAATGCCCAGATCGGGCAGCAGATCGACCATGCAGGCGCTCAGATCCGTTCGGCAGATCTGGCAGACAAAATATAAAATGCCGGAAAGAATAACCAGCTTCCAATTCTTCTTTTTCAATGTCCTGACGTTCCTTGTAATTTCTAAGTCGTATCGTCCTCGGGAATACGCGGTTCTTGCCCACGCCGAAGCGCAGCCGATGAATCCGCCGCAGTGCTCGTAAAAACAGGAAGGCACGTCCTGAATCATGCGTACTGTTTCATGCCTGTAACTATCTGTAATTCTCGGTAATAATCGTGCCTGCGCTCTGTATCAGTCAAAAAATAGCATACGCCTGATCCATCTGTCAAACCGGCGCAGCGCCAAAAGCAGGTCTGTTTGCGCCATAAATCTTCATAAGTAACGCTCCGGACATCGCCGCTTCATTCAACATGGATTTTGCCAGTCTCATATGCTCGCTTCCGTTTTCGGCAGGTGCATGTACTGTTCCTTTATGAAAAAATTCGCACCGGGAATATCCGGTGCGAATCTTTCCATATTATGCGGCCCCGCCCTTTCGGGCAGAGCCGCTTTTCTGTTCCTGTTCTTTACAGCTCCACAAGCTCGTACTCGCGGCTGCCGAAGCCGATCTTTGCGGCGGCCTCGATGGTATGCACGCCGTGACGGCTCTCGATCCGCTCGACCATATGCGCGCGCCCGGGATCGTCGGAGGCATAGACCAGATCGATACACGCCTGATCGATGGCGACCGGATCGAGCGAGGCCAGAATGCCGATATCCTTCATGCATGGATCCTCGGCAACCTTGCAGCAGTCGCAGTCCACGGAGAGGTTGCTCATTACGTTCAGGAACGCCATTTTGCCGTTAAAATAGCGCACGACGGAGCCTGCCGCGTCCGCCATCGCCTCGCAGAAGGAATCCTGCGGCGCGATGTTATCCCAGAATTTCTCCCGATCGGTTGAAACGCCGCCGGAGTGGATCCAGCACTTGCCCTCCGAGGACGCGCAGCCGATGGAAAGCTGCTTCAGTGCGCCGCCATAGCCGCCCATCGGGTGGCCCTTGAAGTGTGAAAGCACCAGCATGGAGTCGTAATTCTGAATATCCTTGCCGACAAGGTTCTTTTTCAGGACGAGGCCGTCCGGGATGGGCAGCTCCAGATCCGCTCCCTCCGCGTCCAGCAGATCGACCGGGAAATACTTCGTCCAGCCGTGCTTTTCCAGCAGTTTTTTGTGCTTGGCCGTCGTGTTGCGCGCACCGGGATAGGCCGTATTGCACTCCACGACCGTTGCGCCGACCGCCTCAACGACCGGTCTCCAGAACTCCGGGTGCAGAAAATTCTGATTTCCCTCTTCGCCGGAATGTATCTTCGCCGCGACCTTGCCCGTGAGCGGCGCATTCAGCGCGTTCAGCATCTCTACGACCTTTTCCGGCGTAATCTCTCTCGTAAAATAAACCTTTGACTTCATACCATGCGCTCCCAGCTTATTTTTGTTCTGCAATCTTTCGACCTGCCGCAGGATCGGCACATCCGCCGGTGACAGCGGGAGCCGTCCGGCCTCCTCCGCCGTGACCCACCGCAGCGCGCGGTGCTCCAGCGCCTGCGGCTGGCCGCTTCGAAGCTCCGCGCAGAAAACCGTCAGATGGACAGTCACCTCCGGATACACATGCGTCAGTTCCAGAAATTCTTCGCCCACCGCGATCTCGACGCCAAGCTCCTCCCGGCATTCCCGCGCGAGCGCCTGCCGCTTCGTCTCGCCCGGCTCAACCTTTCCGCCCGCGAACTCCCACAGGAGGCCATGCGCCTTCTGCTCCGGCCGCTGGCATAAAAGGAAGCGTTCGCCGCTGCGCAGCAGCACCGCCACGACCTCCAGCATTCTGCGCTCTCCCTTCGCAGGAGCGCACACCTTTACGGCATTTTCCTCGCGCTCTGCTATTTTTATACAATGATTATAGCGTACTCGTCCCAAAAGTGCAAGAGGGGGCGCCGCACAAGCCGCCGCGGCATATCCCTGCATCCTGCCGAAAATGTAAAAGCGCCCCGGCAGGGCCGCTGTCCCGCAGCCCTGCCAAGAGCGCTTTTCTGTTTGGCTGACTTGCTCCGCAAATACGAAGGGCCGGTTTATCTCAGAGGCCCGTTTACAACATTCTGCGGCTTTCCGGCGAGGAAAACGCGGATGTTCTCCGCCGTAATGTCCATGATCCGCTGGCGGCTCTCCTTCGGGGCCCAGGAGATGTGCGGCGTGATGATGCAGTTTTTCGCGGTCAGGAGCGGATTGTCCGGGCAGATCGGCTCTGTATAGACCACGTCCAGACCGGCGGCCGCCAGCTTGCCGCTGTTCAGCGCGTCCGCAACGTCCTGCTCCACGATCAGCTGACCGCGGGCGTTGTTGATGAGAATTGCGCCGTCCTTCATTTTTGCGATGCGCTCCTTGTTGATGAGTCCGGTGTTCTCGGGCGTCAGATTGCAGTGCAGCGACACCACGTCCGACTGTGCAAGCAGCGTGTCCAGCCCGACATATTCGCCGATTGTGCGCCCGGATCCATTTGGATACACGTCATAGGCCAGCACCCGCATACCCATCGCCCGCGCAATGCGCCCCTCCGCCTGACCGATGCGGCCAAAGCCGATGATGCCGATGGTCTTGCCCTCCAGCTCGATGAGCGGATAGTCCCAGTAGCACCAGTCGGGATTCGAGGCCCACTTGCCCGCGTGGACAGACGCGCTGTGATGGCCGATATGATGGCAGATCTCCAACAGCAGCGCGATGGAATACTGGCTGACCGATGCCGTGCCGTAGGTCGGCACATTCACGACCGGGATGCCCTTTTCCTGCGCGTATTTGTAATCCACGACGTTGTAGCCCGTCGCCAAAACCGCAATCAGCCGGATATTCGGGCACGCATCCATTGTCGCGCGGGAGATCGGCGTTTTGTTCATGACCACGATCTCGGCGTCGCCGATGCGCTCCGCGATCAGCGGAGATTCGGTATACGACGTGCGGTCATAGACCGTCAGCTCGCCCAGCGCCTCCAATTCCGCCCAGCTCAGGTCGCCGGGATTTTCCGTGTAGCCGTCCAGTACAACAATTTTCATGATATCCTCTCCCTTTCCGGCTCCACGGCCCTTCGGGCGAATCCAGCCGGTCTCTCCGTTTTGCTTTTTATGTATTTTATCATAGTTTTGCACCCATTGGCAAGGGAAAGCGCGGCTTTTCGCACGGCAATGCGGGATTTGACTGTCTGCCCCTGCCGGTAAACGGCATTTGCCTGCCTCGTCTGCTTCCGTTTCTTCTCCGTGAAACGAATCTAGGGTGTATCTGAAAACTCCCAACACACCCGGAAAGCGGGTCTTTTCACGCTGCGCTGCACCATTTTTCCTTGAAATACGTCAGTATTCCTGCGAAAAAATGTCTTGCTCAACGCAAAAATTCCTCGCTGCCGGTCACATTGGGAGTTGGAAGAATACACCCTAGAGATTTCTCGTGAAAATGAGCTTGCCCGCCGGTGCGTTTCGCATCGGCGGGCAGGCTGCATTCTTTTCAAATCAGCAGCATCCGGTCGTTATGAAGCTCCTTTCCGGAGCTTTCGCGGAATCTCCGCAGCAGATCCGGGACGCCGAGGCGGGCACGCTCCTCGCCGGAAACGTCCATCACGATCTTTCCGGCGTTCATCATGACCGTGCGGTTTCCAAGCTCCAGCGCCGACTGCATGTTGTGCGTGACCATCAGGCAGGTCAGGCCGTTTTCGGCCACGATGCGCTTCGTCAGCCCCAGCACCTTTTCCGCCGTCGCCGGATCGAGCGCCGCCGTGTGCTCGTCGAGCAGCAGCAGCTTCGGCGTGTTCAGCGTCGCCATCATCAGCGTCAGCGCCTGACGCTGGCCGCCGGACAGCAGCCCGACCGGCTGGTTCATCCGGTCCTCCAGCCCCATTTCCAGCATGGCGACCCGCTCCCGGAAGAAGCGCCGGTCCGCCCGGGAAACCGGGCTCAGCCAGCCGCCCCTTCCGGCGGCCAGCGCAAGGTTCTCTTCGATCGTCATATCCGGCGCGCTCCCGCGCATCGGATCCTGAAACAGCCGTCCGATCTTCCGTGCGCGGCGGTACTCCGGAAGCAGCGTCATGTCCTCGCCGTCCAGCACAAGCTCGCCGCTGTCGGTGATGAAGCTGCCCGCGATCGCACCGAACAGCGTCGATTTTCCCGCGCCGTTCGCGCCGATGATCGTAATAAAGTCGCCCCTGCGCACATCCAGCGACAGATCGTCCAGCGCCTTCTTCGCGTCGGTCGTACCCGCGCCGAAGGTTTTTGTGATATGGGAAATTCTCAGCATCCTGTGCGCCTCCTTCCCATGCGGTGCTCCATTCTCCGGCGGAAGAGCGGATATTGCTCCTTCAGATACGGAATGGAGATCGCCGCTACAACGACCACGGCAGAGACCAGCTTCAGCATGAACGCGGGCATGTCAAACCGCAGCGCCACCGTATAGACCAACCGGAACACGAACGCGCCCAGCACCATGCCCAGAATTCGCAGCGGGAGCTTTTTCCTGCCGAGAAACACACCGCCGATCAGCAGCGAAGCCAGCGCAACGGTCACCATGCCGGTGCCGATGTCGATGTTCACCGATTTCTGCGACTGTGCCAACAGGCACCCGGAAAGCGCCGTCAGCGCATTGGACAGGCACAGGCCCACGATGGTCGTCACAGCGGGGTTGATCGAGGAGGAACGCACCATATCCGGGTTATCGCCGGTCGCGCGGATGGCAAGGCCCAGCCTTGTCCGCAGGAACATTCCCAGCAGCACCGCCGTCAGCAGCACGGCCACCGCCGCAACGATCAGCCGATACTGCCCCGCCAGCGCCGTATGCTCCAACAGCGCGCGCATTTTGGTGAAAACCGTCTCTGTCTTATTCATGTTCAGCACGGAGGCGTTCCCCATTACCGCGATGTTGACGGAATAGAGCGCCGTATTGACGATAATGCCCGCAAGCAGGCTGTTGACGCCCATTTTTGTTTGCAGCAGCGCCGTGATGAAGCCGGAGAGCATTCCCGCCGCCATAGCCGCCGGAAGCGACAGGTACGGGTGTCCCGCGATGGCCACCGCCGCGCCGACCGTCGCGCCGAGCGTAAAGCAGCCATCGGTGGACAGGTCGCAGACGTTCAGCATCGAATAGCTGAGGAAAAGCGCCAGCACGGTCAGCGCGCTGATCAGGCCAAGCTCCAGCGCCGTCTGCACCAGAGAAAAAATCGTATCCAACGACATGGATCACCGCTCCTTTTTGTTCATGGGTTTGCGTCTGTCCGCAGAGCGCGGACGCGCCGTCATCCGGCGCTTACATCCGCGAAGCTTTCCGCCGTCACGATCTCCTGCACGCTGGTGCAGTACGGCGCGAACGCCTCCTTTACCACAGCAAAATCCAGACCGAGCTTTTCGCAGATCTCGGTGTTGACCGTCGCAGTGCCGTTGTCAAACGTGCGGACAGGCAGCTCCGCGGGCTTCTTTCCGTCCAGCAGGATCTCTGCGGCCATATTCGCCGTCTCCACGCCGAGATTCGCATAATCCACGCCGTAGCCGAGGAACGCGCCGTTCAGCGCAAAGGAATCCGCGCCGGTGTAGTGCGGGATACCCGCGTCAGCAAACGTTTCATAGATGCTCAGCTCCGATTTCATCACGGTGTTGTCCGTCGGCGTAAACACGGCGTCCACGCCGTCCGTAACCAGCGCCTGCGCGGCCAGCGCAATTTCATCGACCGTTGTGCCGGTGCGCTCGATGTACTCCACGCCCTTCTCCGTGAGATACTGCTTCGCAGCCTCGATGGCGCTCGTCGCGGAATCCTGCCCGACGTCATACAGGAGTCCGATCTTCTTTGCGTCCGGGTTCTGGGCGAAGATCAGATTCATGACCGAGGCAGTGTCCAGATAGTCCGAGGTGCCGGTCACGTTGCTGCCCGGAGCCTCCAGCGAATCAACCAGTCCGACGGATACCGGGTCGGAGACCGCCGCGAAAACCACTGGCGTGTCCGTCCCCTCCGTCGCAGCCTGCATACTCATGGCGACCGGCGTTGCGACCGCCACCAGAAGGTCTGCGCCGTCCGCCTGGAAGTTGGAAATGATCTGCGACATCAGGTTTGTGTCCGCGTTGCAGTTGTCATAGAGGATATCGAACTGAACGCCCCTCTCCTCGCCGAGCTTTTCGAGCTGTGCACGGAGGTTTTCCACGATCTGATTGAGGGATGCGTCGTCCACATAGTTGCAGATGCCGACGGTATAATGCGTGCCGTCCGCGGCCTCCTGCGCCGGAGCCTTTCTGCCGCAGGCCGTCAGCGCCGCCGTGAGCATCAAAACGGAGAGAATACATGCGATCATCTTTTTCATGATAAATACCAGCCTTTCCAATGGAGATAGAATGAATTTGATTTCTGTCCGCCGCTGCGGGTCCCTGTTTCTCCGGCGCAGCTGCGCCAACGCCTGCCCATCAAAAACATATTTCTTCCTCCTGAAAAACAAAAAATCCTGTCCCGGCAATACAAGATTGCTGGGACAGGATCAATTCGTCCTGTGGTGCCACCCGGCTTGACGCGTTCACGCGCCCACTCATTGCGTACCGACATACGCCTGCGTTTGTTCACGGAGCGCCTCTCTCCGTCTCACATACTCCGAAGCTGCGCTTCGTTTCCGCTCGCCCTCAGAAGTCCATTCGATTCTGTCCGGTTCTGCCGCAATTCCACCGCCTGCGGCTCTCTGAAAGGAGGATCCAGAATTTACTTACTCTTCCTCAACGGTTTCCCGCATTGTAGCACAGTCCGCGCGCCCTGTCAAGTATTTTTATGCAGCGTCCTGCATAACGCGCCTCCGCGCGGGACATACTGAACGTAAAACGAAAGGAGCTGCCGCTATGAAAATGAAGGGCTACGCCATGCTTGGCATCGGCCGCACCGGCTGGATCGAGAAAGAGGTCCCGGTCTGCGGCCCAAACGACGCACTGGTGCGTCCGATCGCTGTTTCTCCGTGTACCTCGGATATCCACACCGTCTGGGAGGGCGCCATCGGCGTGCGCTGCGATATGATTCTCGGCCATGAGGCCGTCGGCGAGGTCGTGGAAACCGGAAGCCTTGTCCGGGACTTCAAGCCCGGAGACCGCGTGATCGTCCCCGCCATCACGCCGGACTGGTCGTCCGTCGAAGCGCAGGCGGGGTACGCCATGCACTCCGGCGGGATGCTCGCCGGGTGGAAATTCTCCAACATCAAGGACGGCGTGTTTGCGGAATACTTCCACGTCAACGACGCCGACGGGAATCTGGCGCATCTCCCGGATGGGCTTGACCCGGCTTGCGCCGTCATGCTCTCGGACATGGTGCCGACCGGCTTTCACGGCGCGGAACTGGCCGGCGTGCAGTACGGCGACAGCGTCTGCGTCATTGGCATCGGCCCCGTGGGCCTGATGGCGGTCGCCGCCGCACAGCTCAAGGGCGCG
>ENA-ORNK01001087-ORNK01001087.1-human-gut-metagenome-genome-assembly--contig:-NODE-1087-length-25101-cov-18.694522_pt1 | contig 25101 bp, 18 predicted proteins | sample MGYA00242115_ERZ509022 | MGnify/ENA primary metagenome ERZ509022 (study PRJEB26280, sample SAMEA2338690) | human gut metagenome | biome: human gut; feature: human-associated habitat; material: faeces...
AAGCCATTGCAGAACTGCTTCCCACGCTGCTGGATACTGTGACGCAGCTTTTTTCACAGCTTCTGACCACCATTCTGGAACTGCTGCCCCAGCTGATTCCCGCAGCGGTGCAAGCGGTTATGACCATCACGCAGGCGATCATCGACAATCTGCCGCTGCTCATTGACGCAGCAACCCAGATGATCGTGTCGCTGGTGCAGGGGCTTGCGGACGCGCTGCCGCAGCTCATCCCTGCTGCCGTGGAAGCCGTCACGACCATCGTGCAGGGACTCATCGACAACCTTCCGCTCCTGCTGGACGCGGCGCTCCAGCTCATCCTCGGTCTGGCGCAGGGCCTTCTGGATGCCTTGCCGCAGCTGATCGAATCCCTTCCCGCCATCATCACGGGCATTGTGGATTTCCTCATTTCGGGCATTCCGCAGATCATAGAGACGGGTATTCAGCTTCTGACCGCACTGGTGGAAGCTCTGCCGGACATCATTGCGGCAATCGTGGAGGTTCTACCGCAGATCATTGACGGCATCGTCACGGCATTGTTAGAAGGCTTGCCGCTGATCGTGCAGGCGGGCGTCGACCTGTTGGTATCTCTGGTGCAGAATCTACCGGAGATCATTCTGACCATTGTGGAAGCTCTGCCCCAGATCATCACCGCCATTGTGGACGCTTTGCTGGCATCCATCCCACAGCTGGTGGAAGCGGGTGTGACGCTGTTTATCTCCCTGATTGAAAATCTCCCCACCATCATTCTGGAGATCGTCAAGGCAGTCCCGCAGATTATTGCGGGGATTGTCATCGCCTTTACAGAATCGATCCCTAAAATCGTGGAGGTCGGCGCGAACCTTGTGCGCGGACTGTGGGAGGGCATTCAGTCCCTCGCTTCGTGGCTCTGGGATAAGGTCAGCGGATGGATCAGTTCCATCTGGGACGGCATCTGCGACTTCTTCGGCATTCATTCGCCCTCGAAAGAAATGGGTTGGATCGGTGAGATGCTGGTTGAAGGTCTTGCCGGATCTCTCGACAAAAACGGAAATACAGCGGTGCGCTCGGCGGAGCATCTGGCGGATGGCATTTCCTCTGTTATGCAGGACATGACGGCGGATATGCAGACTGCCATTCCGTCTCACATCAACATGGATACGACGCTTTCCGGGCTTTCCGATGTCGGTCGGACATCCGATGGGCAGGCATTTAACATCACCATTCCCCTCACCATCGACGGCACGACGCTGGCTCGGATTCTGGCGGAGATCCAGTGGACGCAGAACGCCGCCTATGTACGCAATCTTGGAATGGCATAAGGAGTGACACAACATGATTGAAATCTACAACGGCGCGGGAGTGCTGCAATGCAGCTTTCCGAGAGTCCTCTCCGCCTCCCTCTGCGACAAGCTGTCCGGGGAGCGGACGCTTTCGTTCTCCGTCCTTGCTTCCCGGTCACAGCCACTGTCTGTCGGTATGACCGCAAAGCTGGATGGTCAATTTTACAACGTCGTTCGGGTATCCAAGAAGATCACGGGCGGTTTCCCGGTCACGACGGCGCAGTGCGAACACATCACCTATCTGCTGAATGAGGAGCAATATAATCTCGTGACTTTTGTTTTTGAGGGGACGCCTGCAGATGGCATGGCACGACTTTTATCCGGCACGCCATTTATAGCAGGTGTTATTGAAGTGGCAGGACGAGTGGAGTGTGCGTTCACCGACCAGAGTCCGCTCAGTCGGAGAAACGCGCTCATGCGCTTCATTGACGCCTGCGGCTGTGAGGTGGAGTACGACGGCTACAAAATCAACCTGCGCAAGCATCGTGGGAGCATAAACAGAAAACATCTGATGGACGGCGAGAATGTGACAGATCTGGCCGTGACCATTGACAGCCGGGAGAACACACAGAGTTACGAAATATCGCTGTTCAAAATGGCTGACCTTGAAGCCGGAGACGAGGTGAACATCACCTATACGCCGATGGGTGTGAATGTGGATACCCGCATCATCAGCATTGAATATGACCCATTTTACCGCTATACGGTGCGGGTGGAAGTTGGAGATTATGTGCCGAATCTCATGGCGTCCACCGCCACACAGCTTGACCGGGTACGGCAGGAGTTCAGGGCTGCGGACGGCAAGCTGCTTTCCAGCATCCAAACTGTAGACGGAAATCTCTCCACGCTTTCGCAGACTGTGAGTGGCTTCAATACGCGTATTGAAAACGCCGAGGGTGCAGTCTCCACGCTGTCCCAGACGGTCGGCGGCTTTAATACGCGCATCGAAAATGCGGAAGGCTCCGTTTCCACCCTGACACAGACCGTGAACAGCTTCAAGACCCGCATCGAGACGGCGGAGGGCAACATCACCTCGGTCACGCAGACAGCAAACAAGATCAACTGGCTGGTGAAGTCCGGCACATCCGCATCTGATTTCACCATGACCGACCGGGCCGTCAAGCTGGTGGCGGACAAAATCGACCTCTCCGGCTATGTGACGATCTCCGCCCTCGGCACGGCGGGCAAGACCACCATCAACGGCGCGAATATCACGACCGGCACCATCCATGCCGACCGCATCGACACCTCCACGCTCAAGGTCAAGACCATCTACTCTCAGTCCGGCAAGGTCAGCTTGAAGGAATATACCAGCACCACCATGTACATCGGCGGCGACGGAACATGGAATTACGACTACACCTATATTTTCGCCGGAACACAGATCAAACTTGCTTCGTGGGATGGCGTTGGCACACACGCGCTCATTGTGGAAACCACAAACCACTGCATCCGTCCCGCAACGATCGTGGATTGGGATCTGGGGAATGCCTCCTATCCTTTCGGCAACCTTTGGTGCGAGAACATTCAGATCCGCTCCGGCTCGAACACTGTTGCACGATTTGGATTCAACAGCGGCACCTTTGAGTGCCTGTTCTCCGGAGCTGCGGTCAACCGTCTCGGCTCGTCCACCTATTACTGGGACACGGGCTACATTGAAAAGCTATACCTCAGTTCCAACTGCTATCTTTCCGCCAGCGCGGGAAAGCTCTGCGTCAACGGCACGGCCATTGGCGGTGGTTCTGACCCCAACATGGCAGGTAAAGAGGTCAAAATGGGCGGCAGCACCAGCTATTATATCACGGCAAGCACATCCCGTGAACTGAAGCCGTCCTCAAGCAGCACCTCGTACCCCTTTTATCTAGGTACGGCAAGCCTTTACTGGCACTACGCCTATCTCGGTTCTGTGCAGGTGAAAATCGGCTCAGGTACAAGCTCGAAAATCGGTTTCTTCGCCGGAACGCCCATCGCGCGGCAGACGCTCAGCACCTACTCGCAGAATATGGGCTATTCGGCGGCGACCTCATCCAACTATCTGAAAATTCTGAACAATCTGGTCGGCATCCTTGTGAAATACGGGCTGATCGGCACTTAAGGAGGAAAACGCACATGAAAGTACAACTGAAAGAAATCGTTCTGGCTGTTCCGGCACTGTCCAAGCTGTCTGCTGAAGATCTGCAGCTTCGTCTTGCCTACAAGCTCAAGCGCATGATTACCGCCTTGCAGAAGGAGGCGGATTTCTTTGCCGAACAGCGGCAGAAAATCTTTGAAAAATACGGCACGGCAAAGGCGGACGGCAGCTTTGATTTCTCCGCAGAGAACGAGCCGAAAGCCGCCGCCGAACTGGAAGAACTGTTAGTAATGGAGGTCACGCCGGAGGTGGAAGCTATCGACATTCCCATCACGGAAAACCTGCTGTTATCCGCAAACGACATCGGGCTGCTGATGCCGTTTGTTCATTTTACAGAGGAATAAGGAGGAAACGAATATGAAACAGATTTGGAATGGCATTCAGGTCGCATTCACTGCCTTGGGCGGCTTTCTTGGCTGGTTTCTCGGCGGTGTGGACGGATTCCTGTATGCCCTGATCGCCTTTGTGGTGATCGACTACATTACCGGCGTTCTGTGTGCCATCTCGGACAAGAATCTTTCCAGTGCGGTGGGCTTCAAGGGCATCTGCCGGAAGGTGCTGATTTTCACCCTTGTGGGCATTGGAAACATTCTGGATGTCTATGTGCTCGGTGGGACAGGCGTTCTGCGGACGGCGGTGATTTTCTTCTATCTTTCCAATGAAGGTGTGAGCCTGTTGGAAAACGCCGCGCACCTGGGTCTGCCGATCCCCGAAAAGCTGAAAGAAGTGCTGGAGCAGCTGCATGACCGCGCAACCGATGAAAAGGGCGGTGAAGAGTAATGGCTTACACGAACAGCCCTCTGGTATCCTACACCAAGCTCAGCCCGAACCACTCCGGGCAGCGTACCCACAGCATTGACCGCATCACGCCTCACTGCGTGGTGGGTCAGTGCTCCGTAGAAACACTGGGTAATGTATTCCTACCGACATCCCGTCAGGCAAGCTCCAACTACGGCATCGGTGTGGATGGCAGAGTCGGGATGTATGTGGAGGAGAAGAATCGCTCCTGGTGCTCGTCCTCCGCTGCCAACGACCAGAGAGCCGTGACCATTGAGTGCGCCAGTGATGCCACTGAGCCTTATGCGTTCAAGGATGTGGTGTACCAGCGGCTCATTGAGCTTTGCACCGACATCTGCAAACGCAACGGCAAAACCAAGCTGCTCTGGCTGGGCGACAAGACCAAGACGCTCAACTACAGCCCGAAGCAGGACGAGATGGTGCTGACTGTCCATAGATGGTTTGCGAATAAATCCTGCCCCGGCGACTGGATGTATGCCCGGATGGGCGACCTTGCCTCGAAGGTCACAGCGGCCCTCGGCGACACGGCCACTACACCGAAGCAGCTCTATCGCGTCCGCAAGACGTGGTCGGATTCCAAATCGCAGAAGGGCGCTTATAAAATACTTGCCAATGCAAAAGCGTGTGCTGATAAGAATCCGGGACACTCCGTCTTCGATACTGACGGGAATGCCGTATACACATCCGAGACAGGCTCTGCCGGTGTCCCCGGTGACGCCACCTTCAAGGTTCGGGTGTCTGTGCCTGACCTGAACATCCGCTCCGGGCCGGGGACAAACTATGCAGCCACCGGTCGTTTCACCGGAGTTGGGGTCTTCACCATCACCGCCGTGCAGTCCGGTCAGGGCTCCAGCTCCGGCTGGGGCAAGCTCAAGTCCGGCGCTGGCTGGATTGCGCTGGACTACGCCAAACGCGTATAATCGCATAAACCATTCTGGGCCTATGGGAGAAATCCTGTAGGCCCCTTTTTCTATTTTTGATACAAATATCCGCTCAAAACGGCCTCCCACCTTCAGTGGGAACTGAAGGATAAGCCTTCGGATTGGAGGTCGCTATGACAAACGAACAGAAATACAAAATCGCGGAGTTCCGCCAGTCCGGGTACGGATACGCCAACATTGCTGATGCGCTCGGCCTGACCAAGAATCAGGTTTCTGCCTACTGCCGCAGGGCAGGGCTCACCGGCACCAAGGCCGCTGTGGGCACGACCGATGTTCCTGTTTCAAACTGCTGCCGTAACTGTGGCAAGCCGCTGATGCAGGTCGCCGGGAGGAAGCCTGTCAAGTTCTGCTCGGACGCCTGCCGCATCCACTGGTGGAATACGCATCCGGACGCTGTGGATAAAAAGGCGTTCTACGATTTTACATGTGCCTGCTGCGGGAAGCCCTTCCGGGCCTATGGCAATTCTCGGCGGAAATACTGCTGCCACGCCTGCTATGTTCAGGCTCGGTTCCAAGGTGGTGATAGCCGTGACTGAGGAGCAATTCGACCGGGAGAAACGGTATCAGGCCAGCATGAATATGTTTCGGACGATGTTGAAAAACGGCCTCATCACCGAGGAGCAATACGCCATAATTGATACAAAAATGCTGGAAAAATATCGGCCTTTATTGGGGACATTATTTTCAGAATCTACTTGCTATTCCGGGCTTTCAGAGCGATGTATAGTACCGGAAAGAAGCTGATTTCATGCGAAAAGTAAGCAAAATCGAGCCGATTTCTCCGTCACTCCCGACCCGCAAGAAGGTCGCAGCATACGCCAGAGTTTCGATGGAGACCGAGCGGCTCAACCACTCCCTGTCAGCGCAGGTCAGCTATTACAGCAATCTGATTCAGAGCAATCCGGAATGGGAATACGCTGGCGTCTACGCGGACAATGCCGTCACCGGCACAAAGTCCTCCAGCCGCGAGGAATTCCAGCGGATGCTGGAGGATTGCGAAGCCGGGAAAATCGACATCATTCTCACAAAGAGCATCTCAAGATTTGCCCGGAACACCGTTGACCTGCTAGAGACCGTTCGGCACCTGAAGGAGCTTGGCATTGAGGTTCGGTTCGAGAAGGAGCACATCAATTCCCTGAGTGGTGACGGCGAAGTCATGCTAACCCTGCTGGCCTCCTTCGCGCAGGAGGAGGTCAGCAGCCTTTCGGAGAATGTGAAATGGGGCACTCGAAAGCGATTTGAGAAAGGCATCCCCAACGGACGGTTCTTGATTTACGGCTACCGTTGGGAGGGTGACCATCTGGTCATTGAGCCGGAAGAGGCAAAAATCGTCCGGCTCATCTACGACAATTTCCTGAATGGCCTCTCGGCGGAGGCAACGGAAAAGCAGTTGGAGGAGATGGGCGTGAAGTCCATGAAGGGAATGCATTTCCCCAATAGTTCCATTCGGGCCATCCTCAAAAACATCACCTACACCGGGAACCTGCTCTTCCAGAAGGAATACACGCTTGACCCCATCAGCAAGAAGACCCGGAAGAACCACGGGGAGCTGCCACAGTATTTTGTGGAGAACACCCACGAGGCCATCATCCCAATGGAGACTTATCAGGCGGTGCAGGCTGAGATTGCACGGCGGCGGGAACTCGGTGCTCTGGCCAACTGGAGTATCAACACCAGCTGCTTCACCTCGAAAATCAAATGCGGTCTCTGCGGTGCCAGCTTTGTACGCAACACCCGGAAGAACCGGGCCAAGACCAGTCAGCTTGGGGAGCGTTACACTTTCTACGGCTGCGGCACAAACAAGCGCAAGGGAGAACACTGTTCCTCCGGCACGATACGCGAGGATGTTCTGAATGAGGAATGCGCCAAGGTACTCGGCCTGCCGGAATTCGATGAGGATACCTTCTCGGAACGGGTGGCAAAGATTACGATTCCGGGAACAGGTATCATGCTCTTTGAGTTTACCGATGGAACCTCCATTGAGCATCACTGGAGCCGGAATGCAAAAAAGGAAAGCTGGACAGCAGAACGGCGCAAGGCGGTCAGTGAGTACCGGCGCAGTCGGGAGACCGGATGGAAATGCCATAACACCTTCACCCACTTCATCAAATGTGGGCGCTGCGGAGCGAACTATCGCTGCCAGACGCACAAGCGCCTGGATGGGACAGTGGTTCGCTCCTGGTATTGCTCGTCGCCGACAGCGGTGGGCTGCTCCAAAGTCGGCATCCGGGAGGACACGCTCAGGGCGCTCATCGCAGATGTGATGGGCCTGCCGGAATTTGACGAGGAGCTTTTCAATCAGCAGCTGGCTTACGCGACGGTGCCCGCAGACAATGAGATTGCCTTTCACTTCCGGGACGGACATGAGGTTTCCAGAACCTTTGCCCAGAAGCGCCAGATGCCGCGTCATACCGAGGAGCGGAAGAAGCACATGAGCGAGGTCATGAAAGCGAAATGGAGGGAACGCCATGCCGAAAACGACTAAGAAGATTACCACCATCCCGGCCACGCTGACCCGCTTCACGGCTACACCTATCACGGAACAGAAAAAGCGCCAGGTCGCCGGTTATGCGCGTGTTTCCACTGACCACGACGACCAGTTCACCAGCTACGAGGCCCAGATTGATTACTACACCAATTACATCAAGAGCCGGGACGATTGGGAGTTCGTCGATGTTTATACGGACGCAGGCATAACCGGCACCAGCACCAAGCACCGCGAGGGCTTTAAACGCATGGTCGCGGATGCGCTGGCCGGGAAAATCGACCTCATCGTGACCAAGAGCGTCAGCCGGTTTGCCCGGAACACGGTAGACAGTCTGACCACCATCCGCCAGCTCAAGGAGGCCGATGTTGAGGTCTATTTCGAGAAGGAGAACATCTGGACATTCGACGGTAAGGGCGAACTGCTCCTTACCATCATGTCCTCGCTGGCACAGGAAGAAAGCCGCAGCATTTCCGAGAACTGCACATGGGGCCAGAGAAAGCGCTTTGCAGACGGAAAGGTCAGTGTTCCTTTCCAGCGTTTCCTCGGCTATGACCGTGGCCCGGATGGGAATCTAGTGGTCAACCGAGAACAGGCAGTCATCGTCAAGCGCATCTACAGCTTGTTCCTGCAAGGCATGACCTACCACGGCATTGCCGATACCCTCACCAAGGACGGCATTCCGACACCCGGCGGCAAGAAAAAATGGAGCATTTCCACCGTCAAGAGTATCCTCAGCAATGAGAAGTACAAGGGCGATGCGCTCCTTCAGAAAAGCTACACCGTCGATTTCCTGACCAAGAAGACCAAGGTCAACGAGGGTGAAATCCCGCAGTACTATGTCGAGGATAACCACGAAGCCATCATCGATCCTGAAGTGTTCGAGATGGTGCAGCGGGAAATGGCCAAGCGTGGCAAGGGCAAAAAATACCACAGTGGAGTCCACGCCTTTTCCACCAAAATCAAGTGCGGCGAATGCGGAAGCTGGTACGGCTCAAAGGTGTGGCACTCCAACAGCAAGTACCGCAAGACCATCTGGCAGTGCAATCACAAATTTGATGGCGACTGCCGGTGCCAAACACCGCACCTGACGGATGAAGAAATCCAGCTGCACTTCCTTTCGGCGGCGAACAAGCTGCTGGCCACAAAGGCTGCGGTCATCGCCAACGGCAGAGAGATGCAGGCGCTCCTGTTCGACACCACCGAGCTGGAAGCGGAACAGGCCCAGCTCCTCGAAGAAACGCAGGTGGTCTCCGACATGGTACAGCAGGCCATTCAAGAGAACGCCCGCACCGCGCTGAACCAGACCGAATACCAAAAACGCTACGACAGCTTGGTACAGCGCTTCGACCGGGCCAAGACCCGACTGGAAGAAGTCACCGCCGAGATTCAGGAAAAGCAGACGGCCAGAGCCAACATGGGAACTTTCCTGAACGCCTTTGAACAGATGCCGGATGCACTGGCTGAGTTCTCCCTTGAAAGCTGGCACAGCATGGTGGATTACGCCACGGTCTACAGCGCCGATGACATTCGCTTTACCTTCAAGAACGGTCAGGAAATCCAAGCATAACCATATAGACGCACGAACGCCTCACAACTGGTTTTGATGCCAGCGGTGAGGCGTTTTTCTTTATGAAAAAAGATTGATTTTCGGTTGAGCTTTATATGCATTGGGCTCTTTGCTTCTTGACAGATTTTTCAGCGCCATACCCAACGTTATTTCCATTTTGACCGCTTCCGGGCCATTTAAATTTGCGTAATAGGTATATGCAATTCGTGTTTTCTCGTCCCATCCATCCCATAATCCTGCAGAAAGCACCATATTTTCCGACAAGAGCGGAAGGATCGTATTAAGATAAAACTTTATTTTTTCCAAAGAGGCAGTCTTAAACTGCTGGAACAAATCACGATATATCTCACTCTCTGAATCCATACAGCTCATCAGCACCCACGATCTTGTTGACTCTGGAAAAACAGTTATAGCTAATCTATGCATGACGCCTTTTCTGGTGTGCTTTATTCTCTTTCCATTCATATCGTACCTCGGAGCTATATATGCGTAATTTGCAAACTTTATTTGCTCCGGAAGTTGAATGGCGCATGTTGTAATTCCATCATACGTACCAGCCATAATTTGTGCATCGAAGTGAGTCTTTATAGGCTCAAACTCTTTACTTTTCATTTCAAGCATTCGGTATATGGCAACTGACGATCTATCCCGAAAAGCCGCTGGATTTTCCTTGAAACACCCTCTAAATATATTTTCTGAAGTGAACTGCTTATAATACTCAAAAATAAACGCCTTATATGCATAAACGAACTTCATATCGTCTCTTGAATCGTCAAAATCTGGTGCGCCTTTTTCAATCACCGCAAATGCAACATTATCATGTAAGTCGCAGAAACATGTTTGTGTTGTTGCCGCATTTGCACTAACCTTATTCATTTCAACAATAGGAATGACTTCTCCAGAATCTAAAGTGATTAGTTGCGGTTGCCTTTTCGTATCCAACATATAGACATGTCTATCCGTTCCTGCCAAGAGGGATATAATTTTGTTGTTTTGAAGAGCATGAGCTTCTTTTATTTTGCCCTTACAATTTGAAATGTCCGGATGTAAACAACACTTTTGAGGTGCCTTTCTCATTTTCTCCATGATAAGAACTTCTGGTGGTTTTTTCGTATTCTCCGGTGCTTTACTTTTTCCCTTACAACAAGCATTGTACGCTGCTCCACTGCCGCAGGGACACGGCTCTGTATCTTTCCACTTAAATCTATTCCAAAACATTGCTATCTCTCCCCATTTTTTATACGTGCCAAAGTCTCCAGCATATGTTTTCCAATAGCCTCTGGGTTATTGTTATACGCTTCGCAAATTAGCTTAAGGCCATCTGGTGTTAGTATTCTACCGTTATTTCAATCTTTACACAACTGCTGGTAATCTTCCAGCTCCTTTTTTGATAGTGTCGGCATTGAAATTCCTCCCTTAAATGAAAAATGCGCCGGTCTGTAAAAACCGACACCCCTAACGGCACTGCGACACCCCTACGGTTATGCGGCAGTGTTTTGTATCAAATAGCGAGTCTTAATTTCAATAAAGACGCTGTCTTTGATACAAACAGAAAAAGCCTTCTCAGGCACATAAGTGCTGAAAAAGGCTTGAAATAAAGGGCTTTCGAGGTTCCGCTGCGTTGTACAGCAGAGCTTCGGAAGCCCTTTTTCTGTTTATTCGATTGTTGCTTGCCGCTGCTCCGGCCTTTGAAACTTACCCCTCAAAAACAGCGGTCGAAGGAATAATTAAAAAGTGTGGAATAATTAAAAGGTATGCTGCTCCGCTTCTTCACGTACAATAACACGTTCCACTTTTTTGTATTTTTCACGTAGATCCGGTATGTCTACTTTTCTTCCGAGAAGTTCTTGAACCACTCCCCATAAGCCATCCTGCATCCCAGAAACCGTATTGTACTTGCTGCACCGACCGGCAAAACCAGCCGATGCATGACGCAGAGCAGCGGCATAATTGCAAGAATGAGTAGTTTGAGCAGCATATCTGAAGCAGCGGCTATTACAATGCGCACAGGGTAAATGAATTTGTGGGCCTGGATGAGGTGGAAGAATTGATTGGCTATGTAAAATATCTGCTGCAAGCAAAACAGGTCGCTTTTCCTATTCAGATAAACGGTTAATGTGTACTACGCAAATGGAATGGGCCACCACTCAGCGGAAAAACAACTGGCGTTGTCAGACGAACATATTGTGGAGGTCAACCATCAGGCGATTGCCGATGGGCGCGAATATTATATGAACGAAAGAGGCGGATTTTATCTTTATCTCGACGAACATGACCGCATGGTACATATCCGCGACGCAGCAGCATTCTGCATGGGCGGCTCTGCCGCTGCATATCAGGTGGAGTTAAGACCATCGAAATGGAAGAGGCCATGCGTCTGCTGGAGCAGGAACGCGCGGTTGGGTAATACATTAGACACCCTGCAAGCATCCATCTGCTTGCAGGGTGGGCATACTTTTGATATAATAATTAAAAACTACGGCAAAGGAGGCAGAATGATGATAAACGGATGGATCATGAGCGGAGATACTGCGGTTGCGTCCTTTCATGGCAGAGTTGTAACGCCGATTCTGCCGGAGCGATGTCCGCTTTGCTTTCAAAAGGGCGGAGACCTTGAACTGTGGCTGGAATCAAGAGCCATTGACCGGCACCGCACAAACAGCAGAATACTGAAGCGGATCCTTCGTCTTGGCGATACATCTGATCTGAACACGGCGCTCCATGTGCATGGCGCAACGATCACGGACAATTACTGGGTCAAGACAGAGGATGAAGCAGGTCTTACTTGGGCAGACGTTGGCTTCCGCGAAAACTGTTTTGCCGACCTTGCACTCAGCGGCCGGTTCAGCAGCATTGCAAAGAATTATACGCCCGAAGAACTGCGCACAGCAACGCCGGAGCTGACGAACATCGGCAGCTACGAAAAGTGCTGGCGGCAGAAGATCGGCCATTGGGTCATGGTGAAAAGCGGAACGCCGGAAGAGCATTTTTCCGAGATTTTCACGGCGGCGCTCGGCAAGCACCTTGGCTATGACATGGCAGAGTATATGCTGGACGGCGCGTATGTCATTTCAAAGGATTTCACCGAAGGACGGCTGAATTTTGAGCCGATGGCGAATCTGGTGCAGGACAACGAGGACTATGACTATAACTATGATGTCCTGCAAAACCTAAATCCGTCGCTTCTGAAACCCTATCTGGACATTCTGTTCATGGACGCGCTGGTATTCAACGTTGATCGCCATACGCAGAACTATGGCCTGCTCCGGTCCCGCGAGACAGGCGCGATTCTCTCGATGGCACCGAACTTTGATAATAACATGGCGCTGATCTCCAGAGGCTATGCAAGAGACCTGAGTAAAATCGCAAATCCGCTCATCGGGCAGTTTCAGGAGCTGCTGCAGGAGAAAAATATCCAGTATGCTGTTCCGACGCTGACAAAAAAGGCTTTGGAAACCATCGTGAACGAGATCATACCGGACGCGGAGATCCGCAGAGATTACGTTGTCCGGTTTGTCTGGCAGAATTATGAGCGTCTGTGCGCAATGTAAGCAGGAACCGAACCGGCAGCACACTTTTCTAAATGTGTGCTGCCGTTTTTATCTGCTGGCTCTCAGCAGAGCATCGTTTTTTAATGTCACGTTCAGCATGTCTTTGTGGGCTTCACGGGTGTCTCAACAGAGCGGCGAGAGAAACGTCAGCGCGTTCTGGATACGGCTCAAATCAGATGTGGAGAGGGTGTTCTCGTGCAGATGGCGCGCAGCACTCGACGATAGGACTCGCGGAGCTTTGCGTCTACGGACGGCTGAAAGAAATAGTTTGAAATCAGGCCGCTGATCAATGCGGTTTCGTTATCAGTGTACTGCATGGTGATTACCCTCCTCCGCAAAACTCAAAAAACAAACGCTGGCATCATACCACAAGATGCAGTACCGGTCTATTTGCAAACTGACGAAATATTGAATTGTAAATCTACATACAAAACGAAGCGGCGTTTCGCTCTCTCCTGAAAAGAGAGTTGAAACGCCGATTTAGACGTAGGAGGTCACAAAAGTGTCTGTATTCCGTGTCGAGAAAAACAAAGGCTATCGGAAAAACGGTTGCAACGTGCCTGCTGAAATTGATTCCAGGTGCTGGTACGATTGCGGGCGGCGCTGTTGCCGCCGGTACGGCGGCCGCTATAGATCCATGTGATCTTGCTTCATTTTGCCGCAAGCACTACAAAAGCACAGACAGAAAAATACCAGTCGTCTGCATCATACAGACGGCTGGCATTTTCTATAACATCATTTGATTATGACAGTTTCTTATAAGCCTATCACATTGCCGGTTTTTGTACCGTTGGATCAGCTCCAGAGCTTCAGATGCTCCTGATAATTCTCGGTGTAGATCTTCTCCACAGCAGCCGCATCGTTGGCTTCAAGCTCGGACATCATGGCCTCATAAAGCGTCTTGACCTCGTCCTCAGACTGTGCATAGACCATCTGCGCAAAATACTGGTCGATAATATCATTGCACTTCTGCTCGGCAAGCGCTTCCGGTGTGCCGCTGGTCGGACTGACGTTGTCATAGGGCGCGGTATCCCAGACAGAACCGGCCATGGAAACCATCGCATGCGCGGCGACTGCGTCAAGGTCATACTTTGTCACAAGGTCATAGGGCGTGCCGTCAGAGCCGTATCCGTTCTTTATAAACCAAGACCACTTGCGGATGCCGGTTTCCTTGCTGTAGGCGCCCCAGTCCGCGCGGAAGCCGGGGATCGTCTTTTCATTCGGAACATGGACGCCGTTTTCGATCGTCCAGTCCTTGCCTTCCACGCCCCACATCAGCAGGTACTGTCCTTCCTCACTGGCAAGGAAGTCAAAGAGCTTGATGGTCTCTTCGGGGTACTTATTGGCCTTGGTGATACCAATGGCATCCCAGCCCAAAGAGCTGCGCGGGCTGAACGTCGTCTTGTCCGGATCGACGCTGTCGGCGACGACCTTGAACATATAGAACTGCTTATCGGTGTCCTCACCCTCGTCCTGGATGAACAGGCCGTTGACATCACTCGGCGTACCGCCATTGGCCGCGAACACGCGGCCGCTTGCCAGCTTTTCGCTGAACGCGTCGGCCTTGGTAATGGCCCACTCACGATCCAGAAGGCCGTCCCGATAGAGAGAATTGATAAATGTGACCATGTCGAGATACTGCGGATCTCTGACGCTGAACAGAAGCTGATGATCGTCCGTCTCGTAATAGTTCTTCATGCCATACATGCCGCGGAACGTGCTGAGTACGGTCTCCATATATTCGCCGTTCAACGCGAAAGGAATGGTTTCCTGTCCATCAATGGTCGGATATTTTTCCTTGAAAGCTTTCAACATGGCGACAAATTCTTCCTGCGTGAAAGGCTCGCCCTTTTCCGCTTTCTCGCCGTAGCCAAGCTCTTTCAGCAGATCCATGCGGATGTTGATCGCACGGTCAGGAGTGGGGTCAAGGTCGTACCAGTTATTCAGATAGTACGTGTGACCGTCGGAATAGCGGCTCAGGTTAAGGACCTCACCATACATCTCCTTGATATTCGGGCCGTACTGTTCGATCAGATCGTCCAGCGGAATCAGCGCGCCTGCTTCAATGTACTGGTTGACGATGTCGCTTCTGCGATCCATCAGGACCACGTCGGGCAGCGTATCACCGGTCATCATCAGGACGAGCTTTTCGTTGGGGTCGCCGGTGGGCTGCTGGATCTCGATGTTAATGCCGGTCTTTTCCTTGATGACCTCCGCAACAGGGTCAGTAAACGCTTCACCGGTGTTCTTATCGAACCAAGTCAGCGTGATGGTCGGGGCATCCTCATTGCCGGGCGTGCTGTTTTCGCTGGGGGATTGCGTGTCGTTGCCGGTTTGCGCTTGACTCTGGCAGGCACAAAGTGTACCGACCAGCATCAAAAACGCAAGGATCAGAGCCAGTGCTTTTTTCATGTTTTTCCCTCCAATAGATTTTCGTTCATGCATTTATATTACATTTCTGTGAGAAGAAACGCAATATCAACGGAAGAAGCCGGGGTGGATAAAGGGCTTGTTCAGTTCGATCAGTTCATCGCACATTGCGATGATGTCGTCGATAGAAAGCTCCGCCGAGGTGTGCGGGTCGAGAAGCGCTGCATGATAAATATGCTCACGCCTGCCGGTGAGCGCCGCTTCAATGGAAAGCAGCTGCATATTGATATTCGTGCGGTTGACTGCCGCACACTGCTCCGGAAGCGCGCCAAAGCTGATAGGCTGAATGCCGTTGGAATTGACAAGGCACGGAACTTCGACGCAGGCCTTGCGCGGGAGATTAGAAATCAGGCCATTGGTATTCAGCACATTACCGGCGATCTCATAGGGCGTGTTGGTTTCCATGGAATCGAGAATGTAGGAGGCATATTCCCGGCTGCGAATATGTGTCAGGCGATCGTCCTTGATCATATTTTCGATCTCTTGCCAGTACTCCGCCTTGCCGCGTCCCCAGTTTTTATAGCCGTTGGTCGGCAGATGATAAATTTCTTTCAGTTCCGGATATCTGAATTTGTGATAATAGGGCAGGTATTCCGAACCGTGGGAGCTGGACTCCGTAACGTAGTAGCCGAATACTTTCATGATCTGATAGCGTACCATGTCGTTGTGGCTGTCGGTACGGGCCAGCGCCGCCTTACGAACTTCCGGATAAATATCTACGCCGTTGCGCTTCAGCTCCAGAAGCCATGCCTGGTGGTTAATGCCGCCAATACGCCACGTCACGCCCTCAGTAGACATTCCAAGCCCTTCCAGGAGCTCCTTGGCGCATACCTGAACGCTATGGCACAGGCCGACGCACTTCACGCCGCTGCTCTGCTGAACAGCGCCCGCGACGATTGCCATGGGGTTGGTGTAGTTCAAAAGCCATGCATCCGGGCAGAGCTCCTCCATATCGCGTGCGATTTCCAGCATGACCGGAATGGTCCGCAGTCCACGGAACAGGCCTCCTACGCCAAGCGTATCTGCAACGGTCTGTTCAAGACCGTACTTCTGAGGAATCTCAAAATCCGCAATAATATACGGATCATATGCTCCAACAGAGATGGTGTTGATGACGTAGTCCGCACCTTTTAGGACAGCACGCCGATCCGTCGAAGCGGTGATCGTCGCCCTAGTTCCAAGCTTTTCGTTCAGTCTGCGGATCAGGCGTTCCGACTGTGCCAGCTTTTCGCCGTCAATGTCGCACAGTGCAATTTCCGCATCGGCAAGCGAGGGCGTGAGCAGGCAGTCGCCAAGAACGTTTTTGCAGAAAATAGAGCTTCCTGCGCCAAGTAATACAATTTTCGCCATAGTTATTACCTCAGTTTCCTATATATTTGATCGCGATTTGGTCAATATCGGGAGCCCAGTCAGAATGATAGAACGTTAGGCTGCCGGCGTCTCTACTCTTTTACAGAACCGAGCATCATCCCCTTGATAAAATACTTTTGTACAAACGGATAAACCAGAATGATGGGAATGGTCGTCACCATTGTGACCGTCATTCGGATGCTCTCACTTGATACCGGCAAGCGCTTGGACGTGGCGGCCATCTGCTGCGCCTGCGTCATCATTGCACCGGTCTGATACTGATTCAGGATTTTTACGAGTGCATTGGATAACGTTTCCAGTGCCGGCTTGTTGGTGTAAATATAGGAATCGTACCACGCGTTCCAATGGTAAATCGCAGAGAAGAGTCCAATGGTCGCGACGACCGGCGCGCACGACGGCAGCACGACTTCAGCAAAGATCTGAATATCGTTTGCCCCGTCAATTCTCGCGGATTCGATCATGCTGTATGGAAGCCCCTCCATATAGGTCCGCACCAGGATCATCCAATAGACGTTGTACAAACCGGGCAAAAGATAGACAAGGAAGTTGTCGATCAGTCCCAGCCATTTGACGATCATATAGGTCGGGATCAGGCCGCCGCTGAAATACATGGTAAACACAAACAGAAGGTTGATCTGACGCCGCCCGATCAGATCGCGCTGGCTCAGTGCATAGGCAAGTGTCGTGACGGCCAGCAGATTCATCGGCACGCCGACTGCGGTGCGAAGCAAGGTAACTTTCAGGGAGGACAGTAACGCTGTATCGGACAAAACCGCTTTGTAGCTGTCAATGGAAAACACCCGCGGCCAAAGCATCAGCCCGCCTCGCAGAGAGTCTGTCGCGTCATTCAAGGAAAGCACGAAGATGTTCCAGAAGGGATAGAACGTAATGATGAACAGCAGGCTCAGCGCTGTGTAAATGAAAATGCTGCTCAACCGAATTCCTTTTTTATGTACCATACTGCGCCTCCCTTAAAACAAGTGGCTGTTCTCTGTCTTTTTCGCAATTTTGTTGACTGTGAAGACGAGAATAAACGCAACAACGGACTTGAACAGGGACACGGCGCTGGCATAGGAGAACATTCCTTTCTGGATACCGTAGCGATAGGCGTAGGTATCAATGACATCCGAGAAATTTCGTGTCAGAGAATTTCCCAGCAGGAAAAACTGGTCAAAGCCTGTGTTCAAAAGGCTTCCGATCGAAAGGATCAGCATGATAATGATCGTCGGTTTGATGCCGGGAAGCAGCACATGCCAGATCTGCTTCCAGCGGCTCGCGCCATCTACCGTGGCAGCTTCAAACAGTTCCGGGTTGACCGCAGAAATTGCGGCAAGATAAATGATCGAGTTATAGCCCATGTCCTTCCATGTGTTGGACAGTGCAATGATCCAGTAAAAGTACTTTCCCTCCTGTAAAAAGAGAATACTCTCGTCGATAACGCCCAGCGCCTTGAGCAGCGAGTTAATTGCGCCGGAGGAAGAAAGCAGCGTTGTGATAATATTCGCCGCAATGACCCAGGAAACAAAATAGGGAAGATACGATGTCGTCTGCACGATCTTTTTGAAGCGGACATTTTTTGCCTCATTCAAAAGCAGCGCAATGGTGATCGGAGCGACGAAGCCGAAAACCAGCGTCAGACTGCTGGAGACCAACGTATTACGCATAACGATCCAGAAGTCATTTCCGGAAAAGAAGTACTTCAGCCACTGCAAACCAACAAACTCACTGGAAAACAGTGTCTTCCAAAAGTTGCCCAGCGTCGGCTTGAAATTGACAAACCCCATATACAGCCCAACCATAGGCGCATAGCAAAACAGGATCACCCAAACGACAGCCGGAAGCAGCATGAGCAGCAGATAGCGCTGCCGCAGCAGCTTTTTCCCAAACTTATGTGACGATATTTTTTCCGTTGCTTTTTCTTTCATGCGCACGCGGCATCCCTCCCTGCTTTTTCATCATAGCAAAACACAGGCCGGGATGAAATAACGCGATTCTCTGAAACCTAACCGATTTCTATTCGGTTTGCACAAGTAATTGACATTTCTCCCATGGTAACTTATGATAAACGCACAGATTTTGTAGAGGAGCCGGCATCATGTATCGCATTCTGCTTGTGGACGACGAGTATCTGGAGCTTCAGCTCCTGCTGGAGCATATTGACTGGGCGGCCTATGGCTTTGAGGTCTGCGCGACTGCGCTGAACGGCGCAGAAGCGCTGCGTCTGCTTGCCGCGCAGCAGCCTGATGTCGTGATCACAGATATTAAAATGCCCGTGATGGATGGAATTGAGCTTTCTGCGCGCCTGCATTCAGAATATCCGGACATCTCCATCGTGTTCCTGACCGGTTATGACCAGCACGATTATTTAAAAAGTGCAATTACCGTCGATGCAGTTGATTTTTTACTGAAGCCGATCGATCTTGCCGAAGTGCCCACGCTTTTGGAAAAAGTGCGTCTGCATTGCGACGAACGGCGCGCCATTTCCGCCGCCTCCCGCAACAATCTGCGTGAGTATATTCTCTCCGCAGCCTCCGGTACAGCCGCCAATATCCCGTCCGGCTATACGCCCGCGCTGCGTCACGCAGATGGGACAAAAAGCAGCACTTGCTATTTTACGCTGCTGCAAATTGGAGAATTTACCTACCTCCGGGAAACACAAGGCGAGGATATGCTTGAGGCGCTGAAAAGCAGCGTTCAAAAATGCTACAGTCAACCCGGCAATGTTCTGCTGACGCTAAAGCCGGAGGAATTTCTGCTGCTCGCCCCGCAGTGCTTTGACGCACTTTCTCTGGCGTCGCTCCCGCCGGAAGAGCGCCGCTGGCTTAACGTAATCAGTATGGATGTCTCCGCCGCTCTGTCAAGCGCAGCGGAAACGATCTGTATGCTGCGCAGCACCGCGCATACGCTTCTGCTGCGTCATGGCTCCGGGCAGACGCATCGGCTTTCCCAAAGACTCCCGGAGCAGACAATCAGCTGCCGGCCGGAGCTGTCGGAGCTGATTGCCGCGATCAACGCGCTGAACAGTACCGCTGTCCTACAGTGGCTGAACGCTTATTATCACTGTATCCCTGCCGATACCCATGCCTATCATCTGCTGTCTTCTGAGCTGATCGAAGCGCTTCTGCAAAAGCTGCCGGAATTATCCGTCTCCAGAAGCGCAGAAAGAAATGTAAAAATAGCGCTGCTGTTCCGCATTTTCCACATGGTCAGTCCCGTGACCATGTGTGAGGAAATGGGTGGCTTTTTGCAGCAGCTGATTGGGCGGATCACCGAAAAGTCCGTCGGGCAGCAGCTTCTTTCCGTCAAGAAAATCACAGCGTATATCGACAGCAACCTTTCTCAGCCGCTTTCGATTGATGAGATCGCCGCAGAATTTGGTCTTTCCGCAAACTATTTCAGCACCTTGTTCAAACGGCAGTGCGGCTGTACAGTTCTGGAATATCTCACGGAGAAGCGGTTGACGCGCGCCGCGCAGCTTCTGGACAGCAGCAATTTGAAAATCACGCAGATCTCGACCCAGCTTGGCTATCAAAATCCGTCTTATTTCTGCGCACTGTTTGCGAAGAAATATGGTATGACACCGTCGCAGTACAAAAAGAGGTGCTCACAATGAAAAAGGCATTCAGAAAGCTCCAGCAGCATTTGAATAGCCTTCCGATTCAAAAGAAAATGCTGATGCTCCTGCTGATCGCCAGCATCATCCCGCTGCTGATCGTCACCATATACGGCTCTATTGACTCAAGAAACAGGCTGCGTGAACAGGCAGAAGAGGATCTGCAAAACATGACGCAGCGGCTGTCTGCGGGCGTTGATTCCATCATTACACCAATCGAGCAGATCTCGTCGCTGATCTATACGGACTCCAAGCTGCAGGCGCAGATCAACCACAACTATGTCTCGGATATGGAATACATCAATGCCTATAACGAATTCAGCGGAAAGCTCTCCGGATTTCTCGTGGCAAACGGCAACATTGACCGATTGACGATCTATACGGACAACGCAACGCTGGCATCCGATGGCTTCTTTATTCGTCCCAAAAGCAGTGACTTTCCGTTCCCGGCAGAAAAAAGCGCTTCACACGTCAGCGTCATTCGCTGTATTCCCTCCCGCAGCAAAGATGGTGAACGGCTGGTCGTATTCGGCCGCCCGCTCAATTACGGTTATCAGGTCAGCTATGATAATTTCCTGATGATTTCCGTGCGGGAAAGCGTATTTTCTGCCTTTCTCCCGGATGCACCGGGTGTATGGGCAGTGGTCACGGATTCCGCCGGAACGATCATGAGCGCAACGCAGAAAGCGCAGATCACCCAGAACGTCGGAAGCATCTGCGCAGCGTTGGAGGACTATGCGGGAGGCGCGCCTTTTCTTGCAACGATCGACGGGGAAGAACACATCGTCACCTGTGATACTCTGGCCAACGGCTGGCGCAGTATCTCTGCGATTTCCTGCAAAAATGTCTATGCAGACAGCCTGATTACCACCAGCCGAACGCTTCTGATTTTTGGCGCCTGCATTCTGATCTCCTGCCTGCTGATCCTGCTGATCTCGCGTTATTTCACGCAGCGTTTTCAGTCGTTGATGCGTCAGGTGGAAAAAATCGAAAACAATGACTTTTCCGTAACCACATTAGAGACAAGTACAGATGAGATCGGTAAGCTCGCCGCCTCCATGAACAAGATGGCCGCTGCGCTGGACAGCGCGATCAATGATGTATACCTAAAGGAGATCCAGCAAAAGAACACGCAGCTCCAGCTTCTTCAAAGCCAGATCAACCCACATCTGCTCTACAATTCGCTCTCATCCATTTCCTCCATGGCGCTGCGCAAGGGAAATACAGAACTCAGCGAGTTTACGAACCATCTCTCCCAGTTCTATCGTCTGTCTCTCAGTAAGGGGCAGCAATATATCTCTATCCAGAAAGAAATCGAGTTGACGCAGCATTATATTGCAATTCAGATGACACGTTTTCCCGGAATGTTTGAATTCATCTGGGAGATCGACGAAACGCTGCTTGAATGCGTCACGCCGAAGCTCATTCTTCAGCCTTTCGTGGAAAATGTTGTGAATCACGCGGTCAAAAGCAGCACAGAACCGGTTTTTGTCGTTCTGCAAGTTGCGCAGGAGGGAGATGACCTTGTCTGTACCATCAGTGACAACGGAGCTGGCATCCCGCCGGAGATTTTTGACGATATTCTCGATCCGGAAAAATCTCCAGGCTATGGCCTTGTCAACGTAAACGAGCGCATCCGCCTCTGCTTTGGCGCAGAGTACGGCGTAACGCTGGAAAGTCAGGAAAACATCGGAACTACCGCAAGAATCGTATTGCCAAAGACCACACGCCCGGGAGGTACATTATGTCCATTGTTGTAAAGGACCATCTGTTCACACTGCACACAAAAAACACGAGCTATCAGCTGACGGCCGACGATCACGGGATCCTGCGGCATTTATACTATGGCGCAAAGGCAGAAAACGCAGACTTTTCCTATCTTGTGCAGCAGCGTGACCGTGGATTTTCCGGGAATCCGGATGATGCCGGCGACGACCGCACGCTCTCGTTTGACACGCTTCCGCTGGAATATCCGGTGCTCGGCTGCGGAGATTATCGTGAAGCTTGTCTTGCGGTCACCCACCCGGATGGAAGCCGTGCGCTCGATCTGCGGTTTGAAGCGTACCGGGTCTTACCCGGGAAGCCCAAGCTGACTGGCCTGCCAGCTTCCATTCCTGACGAGAACACCGAAACTCTGGAAATTCAGCTTTGCGACCGTATCTCCGGCCTTTGCGTTTGGCTTTCCTACGCCTTGTTTTCTGAAAAGGACGTGATCACACGAAGCGTCAGAATCGAGAATGGCGGAAGCGCGCCTGTGACGCTCGACCGCGTTTTGAGCTGCTGCCTGGATCTCTATCAGCCTGCCAAGCGGGATCTGATGACTTTCTACGGCCGCCACGCGGGCGAACGCAATATGCAGCGCAGTCCGTTACAGCATGGGAAATTCCGTGTAGAAAGCACACGCGGCGCGTCCAGCCTGCATTACAATCCAAGTACGATTCTCTGTGCACACGACGCAGCCGAAGACAGCGGCGAGGCTTATGCGGCGGTTTTGGTCTACAGCGGCAGCTTCCTGATCTCCGCAGAGCTGGACCAAATCGACCAGACACGTCTGGTCGCAGGCATTCAGCCGGAGGGCTTTTCGTGGCAGCTTTGCCCCGGCGAAGTATTCACTGCACCGGAAGTGCTGCTGTCTTATTCCGCCGCAGGTCTCGGGCAGCTTTCCCGTCAGCTTCACTCGTTTTTGAATAACCACATCATCCATGGCGTCTGGGCGAAGCGCCGCCGCCCGGTGCTGCTGAACAGCTGGGAGGCCGCCTACTTCGACTATGACGACGAAAAGCTCCTGCAAATCGCGCAGCATGCGGCAGCGCTTGGCATCGAACTGTTTGTTCTTGATGACGGCTGGTTTGGTAAACGCAACGGCGACACCAGCAGCCTTGGTGACTGGTATGTCAACAAAGAAAAAATCAAATGCGGCCTGCCGGAGCTTTGCCGGCGCGTCAATGCGCTCGGCATGGAGTTTGGCATCTGGATCGAGCCGGAAATGATCTCGATCGACAGCGATCTGTACCGCGCGCATCCGGACTGGATGCTTGCCGCGCCGAACAGAGCGCCTGTCAAGAGCCGCTGCCAGTATGTTCTGGATTTTTCCCGCAGGGAGATCGTAGACTATCTGTTTGAACGTCTCTCTGCACTTCTGTCCTCCTGCAATATTTCCTATGTGAAGTGGGACATGAACCGCAGTCTGGCTGAAACATGGTCGGCGGCACTTCCCGCAGAGCGTCAGGGAGAGGTTTCGCACCGCTATATGCTCGGCGTTTATGCGTTGCTGCAGCGCCTGACAGACCGCTTTCCGAATATTCTCTGGGAAACCTGCTCCGGCGGCGGTGGACGCTTTGACGTAGGAATGCTCTATTATTCCCCGCAGATCTGGTGCAGCGACAACACCGATCCGATCTGCCGCTTAAGCATTCAGCGCGGCACATCCTATATCTATCCGCCATCCTGTGTCGGCGCGCATGTTTCGGCCTCGCCCAATCACCAGACCGGGCGCTGTACGCCGCTTGCTCTGCGCGCGGCAGTTGCAGCAAGCGGCGGCTTTGGCTATGAGCTGGATCCCGGTAAGCTCTCTGAGACAGATAAGCAGGAGATCTCCGCACAGATCCAGGATCACAAGCAAAACGGAATGCTGTATGCGTTCGGTACGCTATATCGCCTTGAAAGTGCACGCGGTCATGCATGGATGCGCATTGCCGAGGATGGAAATCGTGCGATTGTCTCCTATGTGCAGACCGGCGCGGAAGCCAACGCGCCCGTGCAGTATCTGAAGCTGCAAGGTCTTGATCCAGAAAAGAAATACCGGATTCAGCCGCCCGATACGGTATACGGCGGCGCTGCCCTGATGTACGGAGGCTTCCCACTGCCGGAGCTGAGAGGGGATTATCCCATGGTGCGCCTGCTGCTTGAGGCAGTCGAATAGCGAGGTGACTTTATGGCTTCTTCTGAGGAAAGCTGGAGCGAGCATTTCTGCGCATTTCTGCACAGGACACTGGATTTTGTCTGGTATTGCCTGCGGCTGTCTGTGGTATTTTTGCTGTTTTCTCTTCCGGTGATCACTGTGTTTGCCGCCCTTGGGGCCGCAGTAAGCTGTATCACGGAAGCGCAGCGCAGCGGCTACGCGCCTGTCTTTGATCGCTTTTGGCAGCATTTCAAAGCAAATGCACTGCGCAGCAGTGTGATTGGCGTCGGATGTACGATCACAGGAATTGCGCTTGCTATATCCGGCACATATTACTACTATCTGACCGCCGGGAGCGCAGTGCAGTATCTCGCTGTGATCATCTTTGCAATGATGGCCTTTTTCGACTTTTCCTTTCTGATTTGCTATTTTTGCGTCAATGCCCTTGTTGATCTGCCGCTTGGCGTTATGTTTGCCAACATCGCTCGATATGCGCTGCTCACGATCCCGGCAAATCTCGGCCTTTTGCTCGCAGCGGTTCTGCTGGGCGTGCTTTTGTGCATAAAGCCGTTTTTGCTCACCCTCCTGCCGCTGCTGCTGTGCTTATATGGATGGCTGTGCGTATTAAGCCACAAGAACAAAATTCTTTTCTATATGACCTCCAATGAATGATTGTACGGTTTCCGTGTTTTGACCGCGGATCATACAGGGCGTGGAATGATTTCCTAACGTTCTCAAACATGTGTCTGCAATTCCTGCATTGAAAAACCATCGGAACAATGCATTTGACGCCCCGTTCTTTTTAGCCTTATTTTTAGCCTTACGGCAAAAGCACGACTAAAACTTACAGGCCATCGGATGGCACAACGCAGCGCATCTCCGGCACAAAAAAGAACCGCAAAATATGCAAAAACAGGACTCGAAAACCGTAAGACGGGTTCGAGTCCTGTACTGTCCACCATCAAGCTGAACCAAAAAAGATATCAGCGCG
>ENA-ORNK01001097-ORNK01001097.1-human-gut-metagenome-genome-assembly--contig:-NODE-1097-length-24802-cov-7.109589_pt1 | contig 24802 bp, 27 predicted proteins | sample MGYA00242115_ERZ509022 | MGnify/ENA primary metagenome ERZ509022 (study PRJEB26280, sample SAMEA2338690) | human gut metagenome | biome: human gut; feature: human-associated habitat; material: faeces...
TGTTCCCACTATTTGATTATAGTTTTATTTAAGAATACCTTGCCGCATATTTTTTTACTCCTTTTCTGGAATGAAACTATTATATCACATCAGCTTTAGGAAAGCAAGTACCTAAAAGAAATTTTTCTTCCTCTTATATGTTAACAATCATACCGGCTTCTTGGCGTTCAGAATAGTTTCTGCTGTTTGCTGTGGTGTTTGGTTGGAATTGTCCAACCAAAAGCCGATCCGTGGTGTTGTCTGCATTTTACTAAATACAAATTCAATGTATACAGAAAGATATAAGGAGTGGGAGGGATTCCGCCGTAGTTGGCATTGTAGGAAAATCCAAAAGTTTAGATTTTCCCACAATGCTTCAACTATTGCAGCAACCTTATCGAGCAAAACAGAACGTGTAAAGTCATTTATCCCTTGAAATCTATCAAGTTCTAACACCTGATGTTTCAATGAATCGTTTTCCTTTGTTAATCTTTCGACTTGCTCTGTCAATTCTTCTATGGATGATAGTGATTGAAGTTTGTTATTATAACTTCCTTTTAAGATGCTTGATATTCTACTCAAATAACCTGCAAGTATATCAGGGTCCGCCTCATCCAAGACCAGTTCCAACTCCTGTTCAGACTCTTTGCCAAACAAATAAAATATTTTTAATTGCTTGTCCTTAGGTATATCTGAAAATTTCTCCAAATTACGGTAATTATAAATCGTAGCTTTGGAGATCTCCAAATACTTTATTAAGTCGGTAACTTTGATGGAAAATTTTGTTACCAAGCGTTCAAATAATTTTGTATACATTTTACCATCCTATTGTTATATTTTGACGATATTATACCATTTATATCTTAATATGTCAATATAATACAGTCCAAAACAGTATAATTAAACTTTAAATATTAATTTTAACGTTAACTGGTTTCAGTGTCCATAAAAATATGTCACAGTCTTGATACGAGAGTGGCGCCGCTTCGCGCCGCCGCGACAAGCACACGCCACGAAACGGAACTCGACTGAAATACGGAAAAGCGGAGTGATGACGGAAGCGGAGTCGCCCGCTGACCCGCTTGGGCGATCTTCCGCTTTCACCGTCACACATTTTCCGTTTTCAGCCCGTATTTTACCATTCGAAGTTCAGTTGCATTTCCGCATTTTGTCGATGACGCCTTTGCTGACTTGTCCCATGTAGCAGCCCTCGTCCCAGCACGAAAAATCATCGTAGAGGAGCAGCTTCTTATCTTCCTTGCCGATAGGGCAGACGATGTCCTCGTCCATAATGTCCGAGATGAAAAACTGCGGCAGTCCCTTCGAGTAGACCATTTTCTCGCCGGTCTTTTCCATATACTTCGTGAGATATGCTATCGCCTCGCCGAGCATAGAGCGGTCGTCTACGGTCTTGAAGTCGGATCTTCCGAACCTTTCGTTGAAGTATGTGTTCTGGATCGTCGTCTGCACCTTCTTCTTGATCGGCGAATAGTCCTTGACCTCAACGAGTTCTCCGGGCATCGCTCCGTCCGGAATGAAGAACAGCCCGTGGAAGTGAAGCCGCTTCTTTTCGGGAGAACGCTCCCACACCCCGACATACTTCCAGCCCTTGCGGTGGCACATCATTTTGAAGCATCCGCGCAGCTTCCTCATAAAGCTCTCTTCGGTATGTTTTTCCCCATCATAGGTAAAAGTGCAGAAGTAGTTGAAGTCCTGCAAATTCACCTTACGAGTGAGCCTGATACGCCGACTGATCAGGTTCCGCAATTTTCGCTCAAATTGCACTTCCACATACTTTATCGTGCTATCTTCGTTATTGAAGTATGGTTTCATGTTGCTGACGATAAATTTCTTTCTCGCACTTCGAAGTTGTCCTGCCGACATCTGATACAGCTCTTCAAACAGTTCCTTCCGCGTCATCGTCCGCGTTTTCGGTTTCTGTTCAACGGTCGGTTTCAGTTGCGTTTCGTTCGTTGCAGGCAAAGAAGACGCATCGTCATCAATGGACGGTGCGCTTTCTTCTGCGTTTATGGTTTCTTCCTGTTCTGTGGTCTGCGACTCTTCCTGCTCCGTCACCTCGATTTCTTCTTCCGGCGGACGGAAACGCCGTCTTGACGGCCTTGTCGTATGCGGTATCGCTATGTAATGACTGCCGTCAAAATACACTTTGCATTCGCCATAAGACATGGTTGCCTCCTTTTGCCGTAAAGGAAACGGACAGCCCTAAATCACGCAGAACTGTCGCCGTCCGCGTCCCTGTACAGCGAATTGATGAAATAACTGTTCTGCATTTTGAGTTCCTCCACCGAAGCCTTTTCCGTAGCGTATTCCAAGTAGTCCGCAAGCCCTGTATAGCTGCGCCGCGCCATATCGTTGAAGTAGTCCGAGAAACAGTCCGTGCTGAACCGCTGTGCATAGATCTTCGCGCTCATCAGGTAATACTTCTTATTTTCCGTCTTGCCGTCCATCGTACCGCGCTCTTTCTCTATCTTCAGAACGGAATAGCCGAAGCGATTGTAGATACGCAGGTTTCTCCGCCAAAGCCATGCGACAACGCTTTTGAGGATATGCACCAGCAAGGTATTGTCCCCGCGCCTGAAACGGAAGTCATAATACAACGACAGGAAGTGGTTGAACGCCCACTCCGAGAGCATTTCCTCTATCGTATAAAACGGCAAAGCGAGCCGCATATCACCGCACGAAGCGATGTTGATGATGTCCGCAAGGTCGCGCGCGTCCGCACCCCAAGACTCCGGTCTTTGCTCGTCCGTGAATACCTTTATAAACGGGAAGTTGTCCACGGTGGCAGAGTGCCGGCACATTTTCAGCCAGCTATTGAACAAGTCGTTCTTCTGATTGGTATCGTCCGCACCTTTCTTGATCTCCCGAAGTTCCAGATTGTTGCCGCGCTCTTTTCCTATCTCCGTAATGCCTACAACGCCGAACTCAAAACTGCCTGCCTTCGGATTGTTTTCCAAGACCTTGCGGCCCAAGCGCAACACATCGAAATCGAGGATATGCGCGTGCCTGCTTTGAGGTCGTCTGCGCTTCGGGAAGAAGTCCGTAATCCACATCGGAAAGTTACCGTTATCCGCCATCACATTATCCGCTCGGACGGAATAGTTCGCCACAATGAGGCTGCTCTCCAAGACATAGATGAAGTACGCCATCGCGTAGGTTCCCAGCACCTCGAACAAACGGCTTATTTTAAGCGAATCGTCAAAAGTGGTACCATAACGCGCATAATCGTATCCGTAAAGCTGCGTTTGCGCGTTTCTGTGCCGTATGAACCTTGACCGCTTCAACGCCACCCAAGCCTTGACCGAGGCGAGATTGTACACCGTACCGTGCTCCATACACCGCCGCAGTTCGTCCTCGAAGGCAATCCACGGGAAGTACGGGAATTTCATGTCGTTCTGTTGCAAGATTTCAAGTGCCTTTTGCCGGAACATCACCTCTTGCGACAGCACCATATCCGTAATGAGCGTCGTCTTTTTCTTGCCCATTGAGCCGCACGCCATACTGACTATCGGCAGTTCGTTTATGAAGCCGCAATTCCTCGCCTCAAAGTGCCGCAGTCTGTTCTGCGCAATATTTTTCCGCCAGCGGTCGAACAGCAGCCAGCAGACGAACGCGATACACCACCACGGGAAGTGCCGGAAGATGACCTGCAAGTCTATGAACAGCTTGCACACCTGTACATAGAGGTTCGCGACATCGAAGCTCAACACGAAGTAGAAGTAGTACGCGAGAAAGCCCGTGACGATGCTTGCCGCGTTCAGATGAAAAGCCCACATCACCGCCCAGAGGATCCATACCGCCCGATGCTCCGTGAGAAAGTCCCGATACGACAATACAGTTCGTTTCAACGGCTGATACAGACACCGCGAAAATGATTTGAACACTTTCAGCGGCACGGTGTCCCTGTTGTGCTTGGTGTTGCCGCTTTTATACAGCCGCCAGATGACCAGCCCCAAGATAAGCAGGCACGGAAGAATGATAGCCACGACTTTCAGCAGCACGAGCATCACATCTCCGACCTTCGCCCAATAGCTTGCAAAGTTCTCTCCGTCTATGAGAAGCGCAAAGAACGATTTCGACTGCGAAGTGAAGCCCTCAAGGTCAGATGGAAGCAGAATACTCCAATCCATCACCGAAGAATACTCCGTGACGGACGGCACGATGTCATGATCCAAGCCGAACAGCGTGCAGAAATAGTACCCGACGGACAGGCCGAAGTCTTTGGCGGTCTCGCCGAAGCGTAGGTAAGAGTCGCCGAACACAAACGCGCCGAGCAGGATAAACGCCGCCGTTATAACAACGGTAAGACAGATATTAAATGTTCTGTGCCTGTTCATAGACCACCTCCAAGATTGCCGTGCTCTCTTCAACGGAAGCCGTTCGGCTACCGGTATAAACCAAGTAGCCGACGACCAATACCGTTACGACCAAGAGAGCAACAGCCAATATTCTCCTGACCGTTTTCATTTACACCTCCAATCCGTCCACATCGTCGGGCGGTTTTTGTGTCTGCTTTACGGCAGGTTCTTTCTGCGCCTTCGTTTCCGTTTTCCGCTTTCGTCGATTGTCTATCCCTTTGAACAGAGCCGCTATCGCCCTGAACGGCAGACAGATGAGCCAGAACAGAAATTTGAGGATATACGGTAGCACAGGCAACAAAATGATGAGTAAAACGATGATCAGAAGCACCGCAAGCAGGATCTGCCACCACGGGATCTCGTCCGGCATCTGTACGGGCGGAGTTATCGCGTTGACGATATCCATAGGGCTGGACACAACGGGGATGACCGTATATACGCCGTCCCGGTTGAAGGTAAGCTGAATGATATCGAAATCGAAGAACACGCTCTCCCAAGCACGATATGCCTGACCGCTCGTATGCTTGTCCGGAAGGATGGTGCGAAGTTCCATGATGTCCACCGCTGCGGAATAGTAGTCCGTAGTGGCGAAACGGAACAGTACGACCTGCTTCTTCTCGTCGTCCTTACCGCTGACCGTCGTTGCGTCCTTGAAATAATTACGGAGTGCCTGCACATCGTTGGCATTGATGAGAAGCCTGTCCGCAACTTCATTGTCGTTGCCGTCCAGATCGCTTTCCTGCACAATGTAGATGGGCGAAACGGTCTTGCTCTCCTCTTCGGGAATGCCGCCGAATATCGTGTCCCACAAGCCCCAATTTACCCAATTATCCCAGAAGGACGGATCGGTTTCCTGCCAGCTCGTCAGCTTCTGCAAGTCCACATCGGCGTCGAAGTCGTAATACGAATAGCCTTGCTGTATCCTGCCGAACTCCGTATCCATCTTGCGGTAGTCATCAATGTCGTCCGCAAACAAGTCCGCGCTTATCGTGCCGTCTTTGATGGGCAGCGTGCCGTTGTCAAAGGTCTTGTTGTAGTTTCGTATGTACTCGTACAGCGCATTGCTCTCCACGCCGCCTATGGACACGATGTCCGCATACGGATCGTACTCCTCGATGTCGTCTACCTTGAACAGGTAATAGAGTGCAGGAGCGGGAACATGAAGATAACCCGAACCCAAATTCCAGCCCCACTTGGCGATCATCATTCCGCCGCCACCGTCTCCCGCATTCTGTCCCAATGCGTAGTGGATCTCTTCGTTATGTTCCGTCATACCGAACTGATCGAAATCGCCCGTCTGTCTGCCTATCCACGGATACGCTTTGTCATAGAAATCCTGATTGCTCGTCACGACAATATCTTTGGTCTTGTACTCATACCATTCCGCCTTGATGCGCTGCAATTTGCCGTAAGTATCGAAGAACCGCTGCGGCACGGCGAAATACACCGTATCCAGCTGATTCTGATACCCCGCGCCCTTGCTCGAAGTCTGCGTGCGGTAGAAGGTGTGTTTGACATCCAGCGTGATGGTTTCGAGATACTCCACCGAACTTTCCAGCGTACTCTTCGCACCCGCGTCCGGACCATAGCCTGCCGCATAGCCCGTGAATTTGTATGTGCCGTTCACGGGATACTCGGTCGCGTTATTTGCGCCGTAAGTCACAAGTTCAATGCCGGAAACATCGTACCTGCGCTCGTTGCTGTTCACTCTGTCCTTGAATGTCGTTCCATTTATCTCGCGGTCTACCACCTTGAATTTGTAGAACAGGTTCTTGTAGTTGCTGTCCTCGGACTTGCTCAAAAACTGCAGGTCAAACTTCGCATAATTGTTCGGCTTTCCCTCGGAATCATACGACACCGCCATCTGGATCTTGTTGCTCTTGCTGTTCGTGGAGATGTTCAGCCCTTGCGGATTATACACATAGACATACAGCCCGTAGTTACTTTGCATATTACCCTTGTACGAGTAGCAATACTCCACGAAATTGACGATCTGCGCCTGACTGTCCTCGTCATACGGATAGTCCTTCACATCGAAGGGCTGCCCGTTCACGGTGGAAGAGGTAAGGTCGTCCATGACACTTGTCTTGTCGTAATTGAGTTCGCCGCTTTCCGCATAAGCGATATTCGGCGCCGCCGAAACGACGACACCGAACACCATTACCAACGCGATAAGACAGACGAATATCCTTTGCCTTACCGTGCTCAAAACTCTATCACCTCCTGATCCAATGTCACTCCCGCCACTTCCTGTAACACGGAGAAATAGAGCGTAACGCTCGCTTTGCCGTTATACGACGTGACGATGAGCGCGTACATATCCTCGTAGCCCTTGTCGCTGCAATCGCCGATCTCATTGTTCGGGTACACAGCACGCAGCACTTCCGTAACGCCGCCTTTGGGCGTTATCGTGAAAGAGGTTTCCTCGCGCGCTATGTCGAACCCCGCCGTCAGGTCGGTTTCCGCCTGAAAGGAATACACCTGATCGTCCAGAGTGAAGTCGAAGTCTTTGCCTTCGACGGCGTGAGGGACGACTTTGACGGAATAGCCGCTGACGTCGCCTCCCGCAGAGCCGAAGGTGTACTTCACATCGACGGTGAGCGGTTTTTCGTTGGTGATTTCATAGCCGCCCGCGCTCGTGAGGATGTCTTTTCCGTCCACCGAAACGTAGAAGGTCTTGAAATCGCTCGTGAAACCGCCCGTGAACCTGACGATGACTGCGATCACGCCGGCGACAACAAGCAGAACGAGAATGTACGCTATAACTTTGCCTACGGTTTTTCCTGTTTGCTTGTTCGTGCTCATGGCTCACCTCAGAAAGTTACGATGTCGTCCGCCAGCACCACGTTCGTGACCGTCTTGACGGGACGGACTTTGAAAGACGTGCTGACGCCGCTGTTGGTTTCGGTGACGATGACTTCGTAGTACCAGTTGTCGTCCGTGTACTCGCGGAACTTATTCTCATAGGTGATCATGTTGCCGTTACGCACGGAACTCGTGTAGTAGCTTTCCAGCGTGCAGTTGACGTTGACGGTCAGCTTGTTGCCGCTCACGGACCAGTCGAACACGCTCGGCTCATACTTGGAAACCGTCGTGACGTCCGCGATGTTCACGGTCTGCTCCGTGCCTTCTTCCCATGTCTTTCCGTCATTCACCGTGTAATAATACTGTGTTTGTGTCTTGAAGCTGCCGTGTCCTTTCACCTCGAAGGTGTAGTTGCATTCCGCACCCACCGTGCCGAACACATTGTCCGGGGTGATGTCGAAGGTGTAGGAATTGCCGGCTCCGATCTCGTAGTAGGTGCCGAAGCTGCCGCTCTTGAGCGAGAGCGCATCACACGATACGTTTACCGAGGAAGGATTGCCGACGAACAGCACACGGCAGGTGTCGAAGAACGCGCCTTCACGGGAAGTGACCGTGACAAGGGCTTCGCCGTCAAACGCCTGCAAACAGGTGAGCTGCGCGGTCGCGCTTCCGTCCGAATCGGGAACAAGCGTCAGATAGTCCGAAATGTCCCTTGTTTCTTCGGTATCCAGCCATTCGATCGTCCAGTCCACGGCTTTGTTCTTGGCATCTTCCGGATAGACATATGCGGTAAGCGTCTTACTGACAGAACCGTTTGCCGCCGTCACTGCCGCGGAAGCCTGCGAGAGCACGAGCTTCTGAACTTTGACTTCGGCTCCCTGCACGCCGCCGCTCGGAACACTTTCCGTGTTGTTGTCTGCGGGCTTGACGGTGGCTTCCACCGAAGTCTGTCCCGATGGGGAAGTCATGTTCGCGCCCAGCACCCCGATACACACGACGCACGCGATGATCAGCAGGGAGAGAAGCAGGATGCAGACGACCTGCGGGTTGATATGCAATTTCTCATTTCTTGCGTTTTTCATAGTCCCTCCTTAAAACTTCATCTCGGTCGCATTGACGGATACGCCCGTGACCACCTCGTCATCAAAACGGACGTCAATGAGCTTGCTGATGCCCGAATTGTTTTCGGTGATCTTCACTTGGAAATAGCAGTCGTCCACAAAAGAGCGGAACTTGTTGAAGTAGGCTGTGGTACGACCGGAGTCTATCCTCTGCGAACGCTCGTAGTAGCTTTCGATGGACTTGATGGAGTTCACCGTAAGCACGCCGTTCGAATAGGTGACGGAGATAAGGTCGTCCTTGATGGTATCCAAGGATACCGTTTCGTCCGAAGCGTCGTACCAGACATCTTTGCCGCTCTGGTTGTAGTGCTCCATATAGCCGAGGATGAGATTGCCGACGCCGTACACTTCACAGCTGATGTCGTCATACCCGGCACCCACTTCTCCGAACGGATTGGTGAGGGAAACATTGAAGGTGGACGCCACGCCGATACCCACGACGTAGTCTCCGTTTTCCTGTCCGATGTTGGTGTCCAGCACGATGTCCGTAGGCATACCGACATAGGTCACGACGCAACTTGCCTGATACCCGTTTTCGCGGGTGGTGACGGTCACGATGATGTTCCCGGTGAAGGGCTGCTTGCAGGTGACGGTCGCAACCGTACTGCCGTTCGAAGTGGGCGTGACCGTGACATATTGCGTCACGTCCGATTCATTGCTTTCATCTCCCCACGCAACAGACCAGTCCACATACTTGTTGGCAGCGGTCGCGGGAGCAACGGTCGCCGTGATAGTCTTGCTGATGGAGTTATTTGCCGCAGTCACGGCTTGAGCACTCATTTTCAGGGAGATAAACTCCGTGTTGTGCATTGTTGCTTCAAAATCACCGGCTGCCGCTTCCGCATTGACGCCGCCTTCGGTTTCCTCGGTTTTGTCCGGAGCGGACATGACGAGGGAGGCGATCATCCCTGCGAACAGCACGCCGATGAGCACGAACACGATGATCCATTTCACCGCGTCCGATTTCTTGTGTTCGTAAAATTCGTTGTTCATGTTTTACCTCCGAAAGATTTGAAAACTGCGGCTCGCGGTTTCCCGTAAGCCGCAGAAACACCTCGGTTTTTTATGCCGCCCGCTTGACGAGCATGGCGAGCAGGGCTTTGTCAGAATTGCGGTACGGCTTGACGCTGCACTCGTAGATCTCGCCGTCTTCGTCCACCGTCTGCACGGCGTAGGAATTGCCCGTGATCACTCTGCCGGTAGACTCGTCCTTGATCTCGTACGGCTTCAGGATGAGTTCCGCTGACATCTCGTTGCCGAACACGATATCCAGCACGGTATAGCCGCCTTTATCGGGCGGAACGACCGCCACCTTGACATCCTTGCCACGAATGACGCCCTTGATGAAGTAGGAGAAGAAAGTCCTGCCGTTTTTCTCGAAAGTTTCTCTTTCCACGAAAATCTGTCTTGCCATTTTATCCTCCATTATTTCTTGCCTCTGGTCTGCGAGATAGCCCTCGCTTCCTGTTTGCTCTTGCCCTCGGCGAGAGCTTTCTTGTACTTGTACATGCCTGCGTGGTCGGACTGCGCCTGAAGATACCCGGAGCGGATCCCCGCCTCATAGTCCGTCAGTTCTTTGCCTTCCTTCGGTCCATAGGTATGCACCTTTGCTTTTCTGTCCTCCGCATAGCCCTTTGCCCTCTTGGAAGGAACGGACCAGCGGCGCTTGGAATACTTATCTTTTGCCACTTTTGCCTCCTGAAATTTGAATTTTGGTTGCCCGTTTTGCCGTTAGCGAAGCAGTTTGCCCGTCATGCCGATAGCCCAGCGATTAAGTTGTAATATGGTAACGAACGCTTTATTTCCGGACCGCTGTCCTATGCGATGTCTTGCGGTGAGTGGCCACTCTTATCCTTCGAAGTACCGCATAGGTTTCGCCCTGATGTTCTTTGCGTTCGGTTACGCCTCGGTCAGTCGATGTACATACGGATGTAAGTGTTCGACGGAAGACGCTTGCCGTTGATGTGCTTACGATCTTTATACAGAAGCTGGTACTTGCTGTCGCGTACGAGCGTTCTGCGGTAATAAGTGTCCACACTCAAAACGGCATTGTTCTGTTCGGCGTCAACGATCAGGTAAAGCTCTTGCTTTACTATGTAATCGCGCGTCCGATAGACATTCTCATACAGTCTTTCGCGTTCGGTCTTGCTCATTTTTGCTTTCTCCTTTTCGCTTGTTTTTTATGAAATCAGCAAGTTGCTGTTCATACCGACGCATCATGCACTCGGAAATCCGATGGATCATATCTTCCTGTTCCGCCGGTAGGGGGCTGCCTTCTTCCGCACGAACCTTGACATACAACGGCACCGTGACCATCTCATCCGATTCGCTTTTTCTTAGCCCGATACAAGCTACCATTTGATACCTTTCGACCATCCGATCACTCCTTTTTGCAAGGTGTCTTATCAACCCCCTCACTTAGAAGCCACGAAAAAGGCAAAAATGGACCCCCTTTACTGAAATTCTTTTTTGATTTTGCTATAAATTTTTTTCAATCGGTTCCTTATGGCGGTAGGATCTATGCCTAATTCGGCCGCTATTTCCGACTGCTTGCGCCCACAATAAAACACTTGCTCAACTAGCCATTTTTGGTCATCCGTTAAAACGGCTAACGCACGGTGCATCCGGTCAATGTCGTGCTGTTTTATCAGAGTTTCTTCAATGTCGGAGTCCGGATCGGCTATTTGGAATCCGCCTTCTACAAGAGTTTCCAACGACTGATGCCGCCGTGTTTCTTTGCGATTTACGCGCTTTTCCTCTTCATCCATCTGCTCATACAGTGCGGCAAATTCGTCCGTAACTTCGACCTCAACACGGGTGCCGTTGATTTCATATCTGATCTTTTTCATGTGATTTCCTTCCCCTTGTGCTCAATGGGGGCGAGCGATTTTTCTAAATCGCTGTCGGAAATCTTTGAAAACAAAAAAAGACCCGACAGCAGTGAACCAAGTCACTGCCATCGGGAGAAGGCGCCGATTTTCGGGAATAAAAAAGAACCCCGACAATAGGCTCGTCACTTCTATTGTGACTTGGCTCTATTGTCAGGGCTCTTCGCGGTTCTTATCTCAACCTTTAAGGTCTGCCGTATCCAGCCTCTGCGCCAAACACTATGTGCTTGACTAACAATCTCTTGGAACGGGTAGTACCTCTTAACGGTTCGCTTCGATACTCTTCGGTATGCCGAGTACAGGTTTTATTCTGCCGTTCCTCAATTATTCAGTTGTAGCTTCTTCCTATATTTTACGCTGCGTCAAGCTCTTGATTTTTTCGACTTAACTGCGAGCGGCAATGCGTGAACGCCACCGTCTTTATCTACCGTGCCTTGAACGACTATCTTGCAGACATGGCAATGTAATTCCACTTCGCTGCCTATTTTTGCACGGCACAATAATTTTCCGCATTGAGGACAAGTAATGGGCTTTAATGTCATACTTATTATCCTCCTTTCCCCATAGTCACTTCGCGGGTATTTGACAACCGCATTGCGGGGGCTGGGCGTCCCTCCACACGGTATGCCACGCTTATTGACCGGCCCTGTTATCGTAGGGCATCCGATTAAATTGTTTAACCCTGATCACTCACTCCGAATCAGGGCATTTTTCCGACATCTCGTCTCGGTCTAATACTTTGACATCATGTCGAGTTCCGCACTTTGCACACACAAAACTCAATTCCTTTCCGTTCCTTTCTACATCTTCGCATCTCCTCCCACATTTTGAACAGTAGACTTTCGATAACACAAGCAACACCTCCTTTTCGTGACATTACACAAACTGCACGACAGGCTTTTCGATAAACCACCTTCGCGGATTATCTTCCAGATATAGCGCTCGCTCCTGTCCGCATAATTTGACCAAATATTTGATAGTGCTGCTACTGCCAACGAATTGAGGCGGAGACATCGTGATCTTCACAACGCTGTCCACATCGAATTCTCGCTCATCCCACAGAACCTTTACGGGAATAAATGTTCCGTCCGTGCGCATCTTTACCAGCACATCAACATAGGTCTTCACATACTTTACAGCGCTTGCCATCCGTTCTTTCTACTCCTAAACGACATCCTTGATCACCTTGACGACTATGCCTTGAATGTCTATGCTGTCGAAATACATATCCTCCATCTCATCGTTTTCAGGGTGCAACCTGACTTTGCGCCTTCGTCTATCAGTGTAGAACCGCTTCAATGTCGCCTCGTCGTCTATCAACGCTACGATGATCTGTCCTTCTTCCGCCGTGTTCTGCTGACGGACAATAACAAAGTCACCGTCCTCAATATTTGCGTTTACCATACTGTTGCCACGGGCATGGAGCGCAAAAAAGTTACCCGTTCCGAGTATCGAAGAGGAGATGGGAATGTAACTTTCAATGTTCTCCTCAGCAAGCATAGGCGTGCCGCAAGCAATGCTGCCTACGATAGGGACTCGGACTGTGTCCGCCAAGACCTTTGTCATCTTTTTTGTCCTGATCCCTCGCCAACCGCCTGTTGCCTCTATCAAACCGCGTTCTTTCATCACTTGAAGATTTCGGCTCACATTGCTCTTATTCAGCTTTACAGCGTCCGCGATCTCCTGCATAGTAGGGACGGTATTGTTTGTAAAGAAGTACTCGTCTATAAACTCTATAATAGAGTTGAAGACGCTTTCGCTCATTACCTTCATAATAACTTTCCTGCGTTTTGGATTTATTACGCAATTTTTGTTGCGTTATGAATATATTTTAGCTATAATGGATTTAGAAGTCAAGCCTTTTGCGTGGCAAAAAGACAGAAGAGCAAAAAAAATTTGCTATTGCCTTTTGGCGGGGAGGTTCCTCCCTCAGCGAAAAAGCTCAAGGGGCAATGTTTATCCCTCGTTAAGCATAAAACATTGCCTGTTTCCTTGACTTTTTTCTACTGAGGTCGGCTTTAGGGGTTGCAAAAGGCAATAGCTCAAACAAATAGAGAAAAGGAGTGTTCCTCATGGAAAATTGTGTCATATACGCTCGTTTCAGTTCTCACGGACAGAATGAACAAAGCATCGAAGCGCAAGTGCGTATCTGCAAAGAATACGCCGAAAGCAGGGGCTTGGATGTCGTCAATCTTTACACCGATAAAGCCAGAACGGGAACTAACGACGCCCGTCCGGCATTTCAGAAGATGATTGCCGACGCAAAAACAGGTACCTTTCAGTACATTATCGTGTATATGTTCGATAGGTTCGCCCGAAATCGCCGCGACAGCATCATATATAAAGAGATGCTGAAAGAAAAATACGGAGTCAAGGTCATATCGGCATTGGAACCGATTGCCGAAGACGAAGGTGGCGAGTTTTATGAGATGTTCCTTGAATGGAATGCCGAGAAATACAGTAAAAGGCTTTCCAAAAGAGTCCGCGACGGGCTTGACACCAGCGTGGCAAACGGTACTTTCTGCGGCGGATTTATCATTTACGGCTATCAGCTCGAATTGGAACCGATACCCGGCAAACAAGGCAAGTTCATAAAGCGTGTGATCATCAACGAAGAAGAAGCCAAAGTGATGCGCTATGTCTTCGAGCAATATGATAAGGGCGTAAGCAAAAAGCAAATCGCGGAAGTGCTTAATTCACAGGGCATCAGGGTAAAAGGCAAACCTGTTACCCACAAAACCTTTGACCATTATATGACAAACCCAAAATACACGGGCGAATTCTATTTCGGCGACAGGCTCTGCACAAATATGTATCCCGCCATCATCGACAAAGACACTTTTGATAGGGTGCAACAGCGGCTTGCCGAAAACCGTTACTGCTTGGGTGGCAAGGAAACCGCAAGAGAGCCGTATCTCCTGACTGGCAAACTATTCTGCGGACATTGCGGAACCGAAATGGTGGCGGGTGGCGGTCAAAGTAAGACCGGGAAAAAGTATTACTATTACGAATGCAAAAAGAAGAAAAAGAAACTTTGCACCAAGCGGATCGAACACAAAGACAAGCTGGAAAAGTATGTCGTGCAAAATGTCATGACGTTCCTATCGGATGAAGCCAACCTCGCGATCATCGTCCAAGATGTCTTGAAATACTTTGACTCCCGTACCGATGAAAGCGAACTTAAATCCATCCGCAAAAGGATCGCCGATATACAGGACGAAGCGGATGCGGCAGCGAACGCCTTTATAGAAGCGAAAAGCCCTCTGCTAAAACAGCGTATCGAAAAGCGAATGCAAGAATGCGAAGTCCTGCTGGCAGACTTGGAGAAATTAAAAGCCCAGCTCATTCTTGAGCGTGGGCAAAAGCTGACCGAAAAAGACATCGTTGCGTTCATAAATATGATACTGCAAGGCGATGTAAACGATTTGGAATTCAGACGCCGCCTAATTGACAACTTGGTCTACAAAGTGTATGTTAGCGATGAAAATACCTATATCTACTTCAACATAAAAGGCGGCAAGGAAATCGAAGAGATAACCTTCGAGGACACAATAACCGCTCTCGAAACTGTAATGGGAGTTCAAACGCGAAGTGACCCGTCCCGCCAAACCAATCCTAAATCGAACACCTAAATTCGGTTTAGGATTTTCTTTTACTAAAAAACGGCTAATGCGCATATGCAATAGCCGTTAATTTTTGAGATAAGGAGGTGACCCACGGTACCATTTGGGAGCCAACTTATTTATGCTTGATAACTCCGTAAGAAATTATCATAAGAGCCTTAAATAAGGCTTTCATAAACATCACCTCCTTGACACGCCAAGGCTAATAGGCACCTTAACGCGTTGGCAATATTATTATATCTATTTTCATGGTATAAGTCAATAAACTGCATTTTTATTAGATACGCATTATTAGCAAAAATTCTTTAAATCCATAATTTTCTCTATTTTGTATTACATACTGCATTTTGAGTTGTTTTTCGTAAAAAGAAAAGTCCCGACTTTCATCGGGACCTGCTTTTACGGGACTGTTGTATTGAATGATTATCTTATCGTCGTACAGCGTTATTTGTTTTACAAGCGTGTTTATCAGCATCTGAGGTTCGAGTGTCAAAGCCTGCTTGTAATACGCTCGCATTTCTTCTTCCGTAAATTTGTCTGCCGTTTTGGCTTTCTGTATGGCAATGGCTTTTTCGAGTTCTGCGGCTTTCAGTTCGAGTTCTCTCAATCGTTTCATTGCCGTTGCGCTCGTACCGCCGTTTTCTATCGCCGTCATTATGTTCGTTATCTGCGTTTCGGTTGTCTTGCGTTCCTTTGTAAGTCTTTGTAAATCGGCATTATCCGTTATCGACTCTTCTTGCATTCGCATAAGAGAAGATATCATCTTGTCCTTGACTTTGAATATTTTAAGGAAGATGCCAAAAAAACAGCGACAGATTGCATGTAATCTTTATACAATCTTAATACCTTTCACGAGAATCCTAATGCTATCTTTATGAAAAAAATGATATTATGATACCTATAAACGGAATCGAGGCTTTTACATGGGAATACTAAAAAGGAAACTATCATCCTTTCAAATAATACTATTGGGATTCGCGGGAGTTATTTTGCTCGGCGCGTTTTTACTTACCTTGCCGATTTCTTCAAAAACTCACGAATGGACGTCGTTTATCGACGCCCTCTTTACTTCGACGTCCGCCGTATGCGTAACGGGACTTATCGTATTCGATACGGCAACGCACTGGACGATATTCGGGCAAATCGTCATATTGTTGCTGATTCAAATCGGCGGCATGGGCGTCGTTACCATCGCCGTGTCTATTGCCGTTATTTCAGGCAAAAAAATAGGTCTGTTCAGCCGCGAAACGATGAAAAACGCAATTTCCGCGCCAAACGTGAGCGGTATAGTTCGCCTGACCGGATTTATAATCAAGGGTATATTTTTGATAGAACTTATCGGCGCGCTTGTTATGATGCCTGTATTTTGTATAGATTACGGCGCAGAAGGAATCTGGCTGTCGATTTTCCATTCCGTGTCGGCGTTCTGCAACGCAGGGTTCGATATTATGGGGACGAAAAGCGGCGAATTTGCTTCCCTAACTCACTACTCCGGACAACCGGTTATCAATATTACGATTATGTTGCTGATTATTATCGGCGGTATCGGTTTTTTGGTATGGGAAGACGTTTGCAAACACAAGTGGCGAATAAAAGAATATCGCTTGCAAAGCAAAGTGGTATTGATTGTAACCGCCGCGCTTATTGTTTTGCCCGCAATCTACTTCTTCTTTTTTGAATTCGGCGATTTACCTGTCGGTAAGCGAATACTTGCGTCTTTGTTTCAATCGGTAACGCCGAGGACGGCAGGGTTTAATACTGTAAACCTTACGGCGATCAGCGATACGGGATTATACCTGATGACTATTCTTATGTTGATAGGCGGTTCGCCCGGTTCTACCGCAGGCGGTATGAAAACGACAACGATAGCGGTTTTATTTTCTTCCACTTTCTCCGTATTCAGAAAAAAAGACAACGCGGAACTTATAAAGCGGCGCGTGGACGATGAAACGGTTAAGACGGCTTCGGCAATATTTATAATGTACATAACTCTGTTTTTATTCGGCGGAATGGCAATAAGCGCGATTGAAAACTTACCGATCACGTCCTGCCTTTACGAAACGGCTTCCGCCGTCGGCACGGTAGGGCTTACGCTCGGAATTACCCCGACGCTCAAAGTAGCGTCCAAATTGATTTTGATTTTGTCTATGTTTTTCGGGCGCGTCGGCGGAATGACGTTGATATACGCCGCTTTCGGCGCAAATAAAAAGCAAGCGGCAAAGTTGCCGACGGATACGATTGCAGTTGGTTAGCCGACGCCTGAAATCGGATTCGTTTGATGGTTGCTAAGGAAGTTTTTATAATCGGCTAAGGAGTTTTTTTATATATGAAAACGAAATCGGTTTTATTGATAGGTCTCGGGCGTTTCGGAAAATACATTGCAATGAAATTGCACGAATTAGGACACGAAGTCATGGCGGTAGACGAAAACGAAGAAAGAATTAACGACGCTATGCCTTACGTGACTGACGGGCAAATCGGCGACAGTACAAACGAGACGCTATTGAAATCGCTCGGCGTAAAAAACTACGACGTATGTATTGTAACTATCAGCGGCGACTTTCAAAGTTCTCTCGAAACGACCTGCTTATTAAAAGAATTGGGAGCGCAAAAGGTCGTGTCTCGCGCGGAACGGGACGTTCAGGCAAAATTCCTTCTGCGTAACGGTGCGGACGAAATTATTTATCCCGAAAAACAACTTGCAACGTGGGCTGCAATACGTTACAGTTCCGACCATATTCTCGATTACATAGACCTCGGTGATTCCTGCTCGATTTTTGAAGTATCCGTTCCGTCGGCATGGGTGGGGAAATCGGTTGTGGAAATCGATATCCGCAGAAAGTATAACGTAAATATCATCGCAACGAAGAAAAACGGAAAAATCAACGCCGTCGTTACCGCAGACACCATTCTTTCCGGAGACGAAACTCTTTTGGTTCTCGGGGAATACAAAGCAATGCGGAAACGCTTTGATATTTAACCGCCGTAAACGAAGGTGACTTTTATGGGAGACGTAATACTTATTATTGCGGTGGCGGCGGCTATGATTTTCGGCTTTTTTATTATGAAGAGGCTTGACGTCTTCTTGGAAGAAAATAGAAAAGCAATCGAAAAGGAACGAAAAGAAGAATGCAGTCCGCTTGAATTCATTGACTCGGAAAATTATGAGAATATGATTTTCGGGATTGAGAATTTCAAAAAAAAGCCGTAAGACAGTCACGCTTGTTATTTTTGATGGGAAAAATCGGGAATTGACCGATGTCTTAAACGATTACAAAAGTCGTTTCAAGTAGATTTTATTCAAAAAATATGATATAATACAGGAAGAATAAAACGAAGGAGATACGGATTAACCGAATGGGAAAGCAGCATATAAGCGATAAAGAACACATTCTGGTTTGTTTGTCTTCAGCGCCTTCAAATCCGAAAATAATTCAGACAGCGGCAGCCATGGCAAAGGCGTTCAACGCGACTTTTTCCGCATTATACGTAAAAACTCCCGCGTCTGAATCTATGACAACGGAAGACTCGGAACGGTTACTTGCAAACATTCGTTTTGCCGAAACAAACGGCGCGTCGATAGTTACCGTATGCGGAGACGACGTTGCTTTTCAAATTGCGGAGTATGCTCGTCTTTCCGGCGTTACTAAAATAGTAATCGGCAGAACCGTTATCGGTAAGCGAAAATTTATAGGCAAGCCGACTTTAACCGAAAAACTGATATCGCTTGCTCCTAACGTCGATATACATATCATTCCCGACAGTGACGCCGTTATAGCCAAAGGAAAGAAAAGGCTTTTTGAAAAGCCGTATTTTGCAAAGCTTCTGAAAGGCTTGACGGTTTCGGCGGCTGTACTGTTATTGTCATCTTTACTCGGTTATCTTTTTTCAAGCCTCGGTTTTACCGAAGCAAATATCATTACGACTTATATGCTCGGCGTTCTGATTACCGCCATACTGACAAAAAGCAAAATTTGTTGGGTTTTTTCGTCCGTTGCGAGCGTTCTGGTTTTTAATTTCCTTTTTACCGAGCCGAAGTTTTCGTTTCTGGCGTACGGAAGCGGCTACCCTGTCACTTTCGTAATTATGCTTGCGGCGTCCCTTATTATAGGAGGAACAACCGAAAAACTGAAAACTCGGGAACGTCAGGCGACTCAAACGGCATACAGAACGAAAATTCTGTTCGACGCGAATCAGTTGATTCAAAAAGCGTCCGACGAAGCGGAAATATTTCGGGTTACGGCAAATCAATTAGAAAAATTGTTAAATCGGAACGTAATCGTATTTAATGAAAAAGCGCAGAAAGTTTACGTTTCTCAGGCTGAAAGCACCGCCGCCGATATATCGCTCGACTGCGAGAAAATTGCTTGGCAAGTAACGAAAAACAATGTAAAAGAAGGGAAAGGAACGGATATTTATCCTGAAAGCGACTATACGTTTTTCCCGATATGTAAAAACGGCAAAAACTATGGAGCAATAGGTATTTTCGTCGGAGAAAAACCGATTGATTCTTTTAACGAAAGCATTGTGGTTTCCGTCATCGGCGAATGCGCAATCGCAATTGACGGATTCATAAACGCCAAAGAAAGAGAACGCACCGCCGTTTTAGCCAAAAACGAACAGTTGCGCGCAAACCTGCTCCGTTCCATATCGCATGATCTTCGCACGCCGCTTACTTCCATTTCGGGTAATGCGAGCAATCTGCTTTCAAACGGTAACGATATTGATGACGCGTCAAAAAAACAAATATACGAAGATATTTACGGCGATTCGCTCTGGTTAATCAATTTGGTTGAAAATCTGCTTGCGGTAACGCGTCTTGAAGAAGGCAGAATGAATATAAATTTAACGACGGAACTTGTCGGCGACGTCATAACCGAGGCGTTGAAGCATATTCACACGAAAAGCGAAAAGCAAAAAATTACCGTAATACAGCCGGACGACTTGCTCCTTGCAAAAATGGACGCTCGGCTTATCGTGCAGGTTTTAATCAATCTTTTAGACAACGCTATTAAATACACGCCGTCCGATTCGCAAATTACGATTGCGGCAAAAAGAAACGGAGAAACGGTCTGCGTAAGCGTGGCGGATAACGGAAACGGGATCGAGGGCGAACAAAAATCGCGGGTGTTCGATATGTTTTATACAGGAGCAAACAAAATTGTCGATTGTCGCCGCAGTATCGGGTTGGGGCTTTCGTTGTGCAAATCCATCATAAACGCGCACGGCGGAGAAATAACGATAACCGACAACGTTCCGCACGGCGCGATATTTACCTTTACTTTGCCCGTCGGGGAGATTGAAATACATGAATAACTTACTGATTTTAGTTGTAGAAGACGACGCACCCGTCCGTAACCTTATCGGAACGACTTTGAAAACGCACGATTACGATTATATTGCCGCAACGAACGGAGAAAGCGCCGTTATGCAAGCGTCTTCTCATAATCCGGACGTTGTTCTGCTTGATTTGGGCTTACCGGATATCGACGGCGTGGACGTTATCAGAAAAATACGCTCCTGGTCGGAAATGCCTATTATCGTAATCAGCGCTCGCGCCGAAGATAAAGATAAAATCGACGCGTTGGATGCCGGAGCGGACGATTATCTGACAAAACCGTTTTCCGTCGAAGAATTGCTCGCAAGAATACGAGTTACGAAAAGAAGGCTTCTTGCAATACAATCGACAAACAAATCCGAATCGGTTTTTGTCAACGGAAATCTGAAGATAGATTATGGCGCAGGTTGTGCATATTTAAGCGGCGAAGAACTCCACCTTACCCCTATCGAATACAAACTACTGTGCTTATTGTCAAAAAACGTCGGGAAAGTGCTTACTCACACTTTCATTACGCAAAAAATATGGGGCGCTGCATGGGAAAGCAACGTTGCTTCCCTGCGCGTATTTATGGCGACTTTGCGCAAAAAAATCGAACCGTCCGCCGATTCGCCGCAATATATTCAAACTCACGTCGGTATCGGGTACAGAATGATAAAGATTGACGATTAAACATTGAATTTGAGCCGCTGACTAACATTCGGTTTGTATATTATAAGGAGAACTCACATATTACATGGACACATTTTACCGGTTGCTTTTGCAATTAATACTTATCTTACTCAACGCTTTTTTTGCCGCGACAGAAATTGCAATCCTATCTTTGAACGAAAAAAAAGTAAAGGCTCGCGCAGACGACGGCAATAAAAAAGCCATAAAACTATTGAAAATAAAAAAAGAACCGACTAAATTTCTTTCCACAATACAAATCGGGGTTACGCTTGCTGGTTTTTTCGGTTCGGCGTTTGCGGCAGACAACTTTGCAAAAGGGCTTTCGGAAAGGTTTATAAAAACATTTGACATCTCACCTCAGAACGCAGGCGTTATCAATACCGTTTCAGTAATTCTGATCACTTTGATATTGTCATATTTTACGCTTGTATTGGGAGAGCTTGTTCCTAAGCGGTGGGCAATGAAGCATAAAGAGAAACTTGCAGACACCGCATGTGGTATAATTACGTTTTTAACAGTCATCTTAAAACCGATTATCTGGTTTTTAAGCGTTTCCACAAATGCCGTTCTGCGTTTGTTAAGGGTAAACCCGAAAGATGATAATGAAACCGTGTCGGAAGAAGATATTGTTTTAATGCTTGATGCCGGCGGCGATAAAGGAACTTTGAATAAAGAAGATATAAGGTATATAAAAAACGTCTTCAAGCTTGATGGAATGACGGCAGAAGACGTAATGACGCCTAAAATGCGTATTTCATGCATTCCGGATAATATTTCGGACGATAAAATTATGGAAGAAATTCAAACGAAAAATTATTCCCGTATTCCCGTTTATTCGGGCGACGTTGACAATATCATTGGCATTTTATATACGCGGGAATATCTTTTGAATCACGAATTGCCGGGATTCGAATTATCACAGATTTTGAAACCGCCTATGTTTGTTCCAAAGACAAAACGCTTGGAGTTATTGTTCAAAGAAATGCAAAAAACGCAAACTCATATTGCGATTATTATAGACGAGTACGGAATGACTTCGGGTATTGTTACGATGGAAGATATTTTAGAAGAACTTGTCGGTGAAATCTGGGATGAAAAAGACGAACCGATAGAGTTAATATACAAAGAAAATGATACAACTTATCGTATAAACACGGATATTTCCATTGACAATTTCTTTGACTTCTTTAATCTTTCTCCCGATGACAACTCCGAATCCACTACCGTTAACGGGTGGATTATTGAAAAATGTAATGAAATACCGTGCGAGGGATATTCTTTTGTTTATGAAAGTCTTTTGATAACAATCACAAAGGTTTCGAATACTCATACTCAGGAAATTAAAGTTGAAATTTCAAACGTTAAATAAGCATTTCGAATTGAAACAGTGTAAATTTAAAATCAGAATTCTTTTATGTGCTATTTGCAAAAATTAAACACGAAAAAAATAAGAAACAGTACGGAATTAAAAATTTTTCCGCTTTACTGTTCGAAATGCAAAAAAAGAAGCACTGATAAACGTCAAAGAATTTAATGTAACGGCTATCAACGAACCGAACTCACATAGGCGAAGCGGTGGCGTATATTATCAAGTATATTGAGAAAAGCGGCGAAAAGTTAGTTTACTCTCGCGGACTACCGCAGTTTTTCATATCCGACATTATGGACGACGATATCGCCGCTCCTATCGGGCTTGAAGATAAAAACTTCTGTTGTTCGGCGATTTTATGTGTTGGGACGAAGGCTGCCATATGGGCGAAGTGAGCAAAGAAGGGATAAGCCAAATGCGTAAAAGCAATTAAGCGAAAAACCGCACCTCAAAATACGGTAAAAAACGGAAAATGCCGTAAACGTAAAGTAAAAGCCAAGGCATCCCTTGGCTTTTACTTTACATTGAAATCGCTGCTTTGAATTCTGAATTTATTTTTTTTAGTCTATTGTGTCCATTTGCTTGCTCAAACCCTTCGAGCATACTTTCCAAGATAATCGCTTCGGGCGAATCGGGAATATATCCGCGCGACGTCTTATAGTAATCGAAATAATCTTTGACATAGTACGGCGCGCTATCGGGCAATTTATCAGGCAAACCGCCTGCAAGTGCGTAACTGCCGTTTTTATAATCTTCTGTACGCTGCTTATTTAATTCGATTCTTTTCTTGTAGCGGGAATCCTTATCAATGCTGTCAAAATATCCGTTGGCAGTAACTCTTGACATATCGTACATCGTGGAAGCAACGGTTCAGGCGGCAATAGGCGCTTTACCGCTTGCCATGGGAATGTCAAGCGGTCAGACTATACTTACCGCAGCGGTACTTGCCATTCTGATTACCGCGCCCTTAGGCGCTTTCCTTACGGACCTCACCTATAAAAAACTGCTTAACGGCTTTCCCGTTAAATGCGATACGGATTAATTCCGTTATTTAAAATCCTTTATCCTGCCAAAACGGCAAACCTATCCTATTTAGTCGTTAGTCAAGGAATTTACAGTTTGCGCGCACGTAGTCGGCGGCTTTTTGTATGTCAAGCACGGGGTTACCGCCCGTTTCACGCTCTATTGTCAAAAATCCGTTGTAGCCTATTTCGTTAAGCGCGGCGAAATAAGCGGGGAAATCCACGTCGCCTTGTCCTACGGGAGTTTCGATAAAATAATCCGCAACGTTAAGCGCCTCTATGCCGCCTTTTGCAAAGCAGTCGTAAACAACTTCGGGGTCGGACGGCTTAAGCATTTTACCGTCTTTAAGGTGAGTATGGACTATGTAATCCTTAAGAAGATAAACCGCCTCCACGGGGTCCTGACCCGTGACCATGACGAAATTGGCGGGATCGAGGTTGACGCCCACACCTCCGTCCGTGCGGTCGATAAACGTTTTAAGGACTTTTGCGCTTTCGGGACCCGTTTCAATAGCATAAGTTACGTTTGCCGCCGCGGCGTGACGACCGCATTCGCTTATCGCCTTAAGCATAACATCGTAACGCGGATGTTTTTCGTCGGCGGGAATTACGCCTATATGTGCAGTAACCGTTTTTACGCCTAAGTTCGCGGCAAGATCTATGATTTCTTTTGTTTTGGCAATTCGCAAAGGATTGTCCTCGGCTATCTCAAAACCGTAGCCGCCCATATCTCCGCATATCGCGCTGAGAGCTATATTATATCGCTTTGACAGCTCTTTCAGATTTTTTTTGCGCTCCGGCGTAATCTGCCAAGGAGAATATTCGCGCTTTGTAGCATTGAACTGTATACCGCTTAAACCCAGTTCCGCGGCGACTTTAACCCCTTCCTCGGCGTTTACCTTCAAACAATTGACAAAAACTCCTGTTTTCATATAAAAACCACTTTCTCCTTAATTTTTTTCAGGATATAAATTATTCATATAGTACGCTTTATCTTTTTAGCACAATTTGCGTGGCAAAAAACTCGTCCCGAACGCCGTTAAAATCCTTAAGGCTGCAATTCGACGAAAGTACCGTTTTTTTCCAAACTTTCGCAAGCGGCGGCGCGGATTTTAATGACTTCAAGCGTATCAAGAGAATCGAAAAACACGGGCTTACCGCCGAAAAACTCCAAAATATGCGCGATAAGTATTCCGAAATAGTCCGACTCTATTTTTTTGGAAAAACTTTTGCCGTCGCGGGTTTTCACCGTCGCGGAAAACGGCATATCTGAAGCATAAACCATTTCGGCGCTGCGTCCGTCACGGTAAAAAACGTTTACCGTCACGGCTTCGTCTTTTTTCAGTGACCGCACGCGCACGGCGCCCTTCCCCATGATTTTAACGAGCATTTCCGATTGATGAACTATGTATTCGGCGAAATTGCCGCCTCCGCCGGTAACCGTTGCCGCAACGGCGTTTTCCGTGTAAGCAATTTCTTCGGCGCACCTTAAAGCGGAAGTAGAGAAAAACGAAGTTCCGTTTTTTTCACCCAGTGAAAAAATCTCAGCGGCCGAAGGATAATCGGGCGCAAACGTCTTGTCGACGTAAACGGGGTTTTTGTAGGG
>ENA-ORNK01001100-ORNK01001100.1-human-gut-metagenome-genome-assembly--contig:-NODE-1100-length-24741-cov-8.138459_pt1 | contig 24741 bp, 22 predicted proteins | sample MGYA00242115_ERZ509022 | MGnify/ENA primary metagenome ERZ509022 (study PRJEB26280, sample SAMEA2338690) | human gut metagenome | biome: human gut; feature: human-associated habitat; material: faeces...
AGACCCCCGCCAAGGCCGAAAACGGCAACGTATCCTCCCTGCTGCCCAACGCCACCCAGATAGGCTGGATAGCCGGCGCTCTGGCGAGCCTCATGACCGAGACCGGCACCAACGCCTTCATAGGCGGCATGGAGCTGGACACCACAAAGGGCAAGTACGAGGGCTATAAGGAGGCCGCCGCATACGTTGCGGAAAAGGCAGGCAAGACCGCCAAGACGCTCGACATAGTATACTCCAACTCCTTCTCCGCAAGCGATAAAGGCATAGAGTTCGCCAAGGCCATGATGGACAAGGGCGCGGACGTATTTTTCGGCGACGCTTCCGCCGTTGACTCCGGCGCGCGCCAGGCGATAGACGAGTACAATGCTGCCCAGGGCGGCATAAAGGTATTCGACATAGCCCAGCCCTCCGATTTGCTCGGCCAGAACGAGTGCATCATAGGCTCTCAGGTCACGGATAATTCCGCCATGGTAGGCGCCTGCATGGAGGCCGTTGAGGCCGGCAAGCTGGGCGGCGACGTGATATACGGCACTCTTGAAAACGGCGCGCTCTCCGCCGGCGCGGTAAGCGACCTGGTACCTGCGGAGATAAAGGATCAGTATAACGCCTACATCGAGGAGATGAAGGCCGGCACCTTTATGAAGTAATGCATTAGGGCAAAGCGAAGAATAAAGCAGGGCCCCCCGCCGCAGTGCATGAGCGGCTGGGGGCCCTGGCGCGTAAGGAACGCCGCTTTACGCGGGGGGCTTTCTCATGATAAAATTTAAATAAGATCTATAATTTGGTATAGGCCGACAGATTTAACAAGGATTTTATTGGGAGGTGACTATACTGTAAGTTAAGAGAGATTTGCGGAAAGGAAATGACGGTTATGCGGCTTTTGATAATCGAAGATGAGCGGACGCTGTGCGACGCCGTATCCAAAAGTCTGGAAAAGGACGGCTTTGAGGTGGATGTGTGCTACACGGGAGCGGAAGCCTTGGAGAAAACAGGTGCCGATAAATACGACCTTATAATACTTGACCTGAACCTGCCGCGCATGGACGGCATGGACATACTTAAAAAGCTGCGCCTTAACGACCAGGAGACCAAGGTGCTGATACTTTCGGCGCGGGGCAACGCCGCGGACAAGATAGCGGGGTTGGACGCCGGGGCCAACGATTATATGGCAAAGCCCTTCCATCTGGGCGAGCTGGGGGCGCGGGTGCGCAGCCTTACGAGGCGGCGGTTCATACAGCACGACGTATCCCTGACCTACGGCGAGCTGTCCTTCGATACGCGCAGCAGGAGGGCGGCGGCCAAGGGCGAGATCGTCATACTTACGAGGAAGGAAAACGGCATACTGGAATACCTGCTGCTCAATCAGGGCAGGCCGGTGAGCCAGGAGGAACTCATAGAGCACGTATGGGACGGCAGCGTGGATGTTTTCAGCAACTCCATAAGGGTGCATATATCCTCGCTCAGGAAAAAGCTCCGCGCGGTGCTGGGCTATGATCCCATAATAAACCGCATAGGAGAGGGATATCATCTCGGAGGGTGCGACGAGAATTGAAGATAAGAAAGCTATCGCTTAAATGGCGGGTCACACTTATGACCATGGGCATGATCGCCATTAGCTGCATATTGATGAAAACGCTGCTTTGCAGCTACGGGCTGTCCATGATGGACGAGCTGGGGCAGTACGCCCTGGGCTTTTCCGCGGAATGTGGGCAGGCCATGCACGATGGAGAGGCGGAGCGCTTCCGTGCGGAGTTTTCCGCCGAGCTTGCGGAGATAAAGACCTCCTTCTGCCACAATAGCTGGTACGTGGTGGGCATAGTGTCTGTGCTGTCCGGAATAATAGCTTATTTCGTGAGCTGGCGCTCGCTGTCTCCCCTTAGGGACTTTGCCGCGCAGATAGACGGCATACGCATGCATAGCATAGACAACGTTAGGATAGACGAGGACAGCATAACGGAGTTCTGCCAGCTAAGCCGCTCCTTCAACAAGATGCTGGTAAGGATATCCCGGGCCTATGACGCCCAGAGGCAGTTTACCGGCAACGCCGCCCACGAGCTTCGCACGCCGCTCGCCCTCATGCAGACGCAGCTTGATACCTATGCCGAGGGGGACAGCAGCGTCAGCGCGGAGGAGGCCATCGCCGTGCTGCGGGATCAGACCGAGCGGCTATCCAAGGTGGTAAGGACGCTGCTGGATATGAGCGAGCTGCAGTCCGTGCCGCGCACGGACAGGATTGATATAGGCCCTATGGTGGAGGAGGTGCTTACGGATCTGCTTCCGCTGGCGGAGAAGAAGAAAATAACGCTGGCGCAGGAGGGCGGAAACGTCCGCATGACGGGCAGCGACATACTCATATACCGTGTGCTTTACAACCTTGTGGAAAACGGAATAAAATACAATAAGCAGGGAGGCAGCGTGACCGTTTCATACCGCCAAGAGGAAAACATGGCGGTGATACACGTTACGGACACGGGGCAGGGGATACCCGAAAAATGCCAGAGCAATATATTCCAGCCCTTCTATCGCATAGATAAATCACGCAGCCGGGAGTACGGCGGCGTCGGCCTCGGCCTCTCCTTCGCGTGGGAGTCCGTGCGGCTGCACGGCGGCAGCATAAGCGTGCTGCAAAGCACGCCGGAGGGAAGCACCATAGAGGTTGAATTGCCGGTATAAAGCTGGTATAATTATTATAGAAAAATGAATATTATCGTGAAATGAGGTGAGAACATGGAACGCTTCAGGGACACACTTCAAAAGGGCGGCACGCCCGAACGCAAGGAAGAGATGTGCTTATTGATGACGGACGAGGTTCTGACCTATCGGGGCTGCCGGGGGAGCATACGCTACTCCGAGGCCGATGGCTGCTTTTACGGGCGGCTAAAGGGTACGGAGGATCACCTCGTCTACGAGGGAAAGACCATGCGGGAGCTTATGGAGAGCTTCATAGAGGTCGTGGACAGGCATATTTACGGCAGGAGCAACGAAGAGCGCCGCGGCGTGGGCGCGCGCAAGGAGGAATTTCACGATCCGCATGAGGCCGCAACGCCCATAGTATGTCCCGAAAGGGAATGGGACGCCATGGCGAGCGGAGAGATATGGTAGTGTTGGGCGGCTGAGGCCGCCCTTTTTTATATAGGCAACGAGGATAGCCAACGCAGGGTATCCGATAGCGTATCTGACAGGTCACGCGGCGAATAGCCGAGCTCGTCAGATGCTTTTTTTCAGATGCTTTTTTATGGGAAAAATTCCCGTTTGAGCCCAGGACGGATATGGAATAGGGGGTGAAGAAGGGCTTTTCGCCCCTTCGTATGCTGCGCCGCTCGAATATTGGCGCGGCTAGCCCCGCAAGCCGGCGCGGAAGGAACAGCCCCGGCGCTCTCCTGCCGGAGAGCCTTCCCGCCAAGGTCAAAAGCTCCTTTATGGAGGCATAGCGCCCGGAGAGTATATAGCCCTCGCCGGGCCGCCCGCTGTCCGCGCAGGATACCGCGCCGGCGGCCGCGTCCCGCACATCAACGAAGTCGTACCCACCGCAAACCCCGGCGGGCAGCCGCCCGCGGAGGAAGAAGCGCAGCATCACCGTCATGCTTCCCATGCCCCTGTCGCCGGGGCCTATTATGCCGGAGGGGTATACTATGCCCGCGTCCAGCCCCTTTTCCGCCGCAAGCAGCACCTTTTTATTGGCGGCGGCCTTGCTCTTTGCGTAAGCGCCGTGGACAAGCTCCGGCGATACCCGGCATTCCTCGGTGATTACCTCTCCCATTGGCCTTTCGGGTATGGCGTGGACGGAGCTTACGTATACCAGCCTTTTCGCGCCGTATTCAACAAGGCAAAGCCCCGCTATGTTCTCCGTGCCCTGCACGTTTATCCGGCCCAGCGCCTCGCCCTGCCCCGCCGCAACGGAGACCATTCCGGCGCAGTGTATCACACGGTAGCCCTCCGCCCCCTCAAAAGCAGGTATCAGCGAGGCCCTGTCCGTAACGTCGCCGAAACGCACAAAGGCCCCCTCCGGCAGCAGCGGCAATAGAGGGTCCTCCGGAAGGGCCAGCGCCGTTACGCTGCGCCCGCGGGAAATAAGCTCCCTTACCACCGCGCCGCCCAGGAAGCCCGTTGCGCCCGTGACTATGTATTCCGCTTTGCAGCGCCCCGTCATATACGGCAAAGCGCGGCTATGGCGTGGCCCTCGGGAAGCTCCACGTCTGCGGGGAGCCCGTCAAGCTGCCACTGCACGCTTCCTACCCACTGGGCGGCCACCGCGCCGAAATGCAGCAGCGCTATGCCGAGGTTGAGCTGCCCGTCGTATTCGTCCGTGTGCTCGTCCGGCACAGAAACCAGCATTATCTCGTGCCCTCTTATAAGAAAGCCGTAGGGCTGGCGGTTCAGGTAGCTTGGGGACTGTGAGGCGGCATAGAAGGAATCCCACAGTATATCGCCGTAAAAGCCCATGTGCTCGTCAAGGCCCTCCCTGCTGCCCCAGCTTTCATAGTAAACCATATCCTGTATGCTCTTCTTCGGGTCGTAATAATGACGCTTTACCGCAATATCCACGTTTGACATGCTTATGACGTTAAGCTGAAGCTCGCGGCGCACCTTTTTGCCGTAGCCGAAGGCGGCTATGGCGGCGACCTCCATAAAGGGCGATATGCCGAGGGCGGAGCTTACCGCCGCGCCGTCGGTAAAGGTCAGCCAGCAGCTATTTAGCCCCATATCCTCCAGCTTTAGTATCATATCCTCCATCATGTAGCCCGCGTTCAGCCCCATGTGGGGGCCCCTGTCGGAAAGCAGCAGGAGATAGTGGGGCGCGCCTATGAGAAATTGCTTATAGCCCGCCGTGCCCTCGAGGGCGGATTGCGAGCTTTCGTCCAAAATGAGCAGCGCCGTGTCTATATCGGGCGCGAGGCGCTTGCAGCTTTTATCGTGGTATTCCAGTATTTCGAGGATAAGCTCCTCGGGGACCGCCTTATCTAAAAAGGCCCTAACAGACCTGCGGCCTTCTATCAGTGCGCTGTAATTCATGGGCTAAACTCCTTTGCATTTTTTTGAAAAGTAGATCTGTAAGCAAATGTCGCTCAACATCATAATAAGGCCGCGCCGATAAAATCCTCGTTAAGAGGGGAAAAAGCCGCAAAAAAGCCGGATTATTTTCACCCGGAAGCCTAACTTAACGTAGATTTTATATCCTGCCTGTATAATAGTAGTTATATAGATGCAAAAGGCTTACGTATTATTTGCAGAAAGGACTTGACAGCACCATGACCGCAGCAACTACAATTTTGGCAGGCAGGCAGGCAGGCAGGCAGGGGACTAATCCCGCCTTTTTTGGGTGCTCAAAAATATATAGGGATACATTGAATACCGTTACGGCGCAGCGCGCCGGAACGGTATTTTTGTATATAAAAGTTTGAAAGGGGAAGAACCGATGAAAAAATCACTTGCACTGATCCTTACGTTCATAATGGTGCTTGCGCTTGTGCCGTCCGTGGCGCTGGCGGAAGGTGAAGAGGGAAAAGTGACTATTACAAAAACGCTTGTGTCTGATACGCCGGACACAGACGGCAATTATACGATAAAGCTGACCGTTCAGGGCAACCCTGTGACGCAGAATGTACAGCCTAATGCAGACGTTGTTCTGGTCATAGACTGCTCCGGTTCGATGAATAATCGAATGGACACGGCAAAGAATGCAGGCAAAAGGTTTGCAGACGGCATACTCACAGACAGCAGCGACAATAAAATGGCTGTTATAGGGTTTTCCAGCGAGAAAACAGAATATATTGGAATTTGGCCTTTTGGTCATTATGTAACATATCCAGCAATAAGATATGAAACTGGATTGACTGATCAACCAAATACCATTAAAACGAAAATTAACGAGATGCGAGCAGATGGCGGCACCGACTATACCGCTGCGTTGACAAAGGCAAAGCAGATCCTTGACGGGCGACAGGACAAAAACCGCCCTGGTTACGTCGTGTTCATCTCAGACGGCGCGCCCGGAAAACAAGGCGAATCGCAGAACGATCCCAACTGGAACGGCAGCAATCAGGTAGCACAGCTTAAACGTGATGGCGTCACCATCTACACCATAGGTATTGCGCTCGATGGCAATCAGAATCAAGCAGCGAGAGAGTATTTAAAAAGCATGGCAACCAGTCCCAGCCATTTTAGAAATATCACGGATGCCAATCTGAATACCCAGCTTGAAACAATACTTACCGAATGGGCGGCGCAGATAAACGAGGTGCATGCGGGCACAAACGCCGTGATGGTAGACGTTATAAACGATGGGTTCTTTGATTTCGTTTCTGCTGATGACGGGCTGACCTATGACGGCGATGCTAAATCCCTTACATGGGACATAGGGGATATTCTTAAGGCTGAGCAGAGCATTACCTTTAAAATTAAGCCCAAGGACGGCTGGACGGGAACAAAGGATACAAACAAATCCTGCAAGCTGAACTACACCAAGCATGACGGCACACCGGGAGAAATGGAAGCACCCTCGCCGCAGGTGACGATAGCGGCGGTAGTAGGCAGCCTTACCGTTACCAAGACGGTCGTTATGCCCGAAGGCGATACCACAAGCGTCAAGGATAGGGAATATACCTTTACCATTCAGAGCGGCGGACACACAGATTCAAAGAAAGTCGTAATCGGAGACAACAATACAGGCTCCGTGACCTTTGACAACGTGCCCGTTGGTGAATATACGGTCACAGAAGCGGGCGCGGATATTGATGGCTATAATGTAGTGACAACGAGCAACCCCGCTGACGGCAAGGTTAAGGTAGCGGAAGGGCAAGCCGCCACTATCGCATTTACCAACACCTACACTAAAATTGAGGGACCCAAGGGCGAGCTGACTATAAGCAAGGTCGTAAATGGATTGCCGACTGAAATACTGCCCGCCAGATTTGTCTTTGAAATTAGGAAGGTCGGAAATGTAGAAGAGGTAGTAGAGAGTGTAACGGTAGAAAGGGAAGAGAACGGCAATACATACAAGCCGAAAACGGTTAAGTTGCCGCACGGCGAGTATTCTGTTGCTGAAAAAGAAGTTGATATTCAGGGTTACAGTTTGAGAATAACGAGCGACATTCCTGCCAGAATTGTTACGGTATCCGATACTCCTGCAACTATTACCTTCTACAACACCTATGAGCAGCTGCCGCCCAACACCGGCACCCTCATCGTCAAAAAGACCGTTTCGGGTAATGCTTCCAGTAATTCTAATGAGTTCGAGTTTACGGTTAACGCGGTGGGCAGCCCGAGTCCCGATGGCCCCGCATATCCGCCTAAAGCCAAGGCAAATGTAGCAAGTGTAAATCAAACCGCCAATACTGGAAACTTTGTCAACGGTGGTTACACGTTTAACCTCAAGCACGGCGGAAGCGAGACCATAGAACTGCCCGCAGGCACATACTACGTTCAGGAAACAAAAACTCCGGGCTATACCGTAACGGTGGACGGTGACGCGGCAAGCGGAAAAATAGTCGAGCTTAAGGCAGGCGATACGGTAACGCTCAATTTCAACAACCACAAGGGCTCAACGCCCACTCCCACTCCCTATAACGGCGGCGGACACGGCCACTATCACCCCACCACCACGCCAGTACCCGTGATGGTAATACCCCCCAAGACCGGCGATATGACGCTCCTACAATATATCGCAAGGCTCTTAGGGCTGGTCAGGTAAAAAGCAATACACCAAGGGGCGGCTGAATGCCGCCCCTTTTACCTGCCGCGAATTATTGCATATAAAAAAAGAGGCTCGCACACCGCGAGCCTATCGCCTTCACCCTCCGCACTTTTCCTTGCCCGGGGCGGCCGTAAGCCCTATCAGGGAGCCTATCATGCCTCCGTACACCGTGGCGGAGAGTGGGTCGGCTGCTATCATTCAGGTGCCGCCGAGACACCCTATAAAGCGGTAATATAAAAACCCGCAAAGCGCGCCTGACAGGGTAAAGCCTATAACGAGGGCATAGCCCAGCCGGCGCTGGCGGCGCTTATCCGCGTTTTGCCTGTTTTCCATATCCTAATCCTTTCAGCCTGATATAATTACTGCCGGCTCAAGGCAGGGCCGGCAGCGGTGGGGGTCATTCAAACAGGTAGGAGAGGTAGCCGTAGCCCTCCTCCTCCAGCTTTGCCAAGGGGACGAACCTCAGCGACGCGCTGTTTATGCAGTAGCGGACGCCGTTGGGCGATTCGGGGTCCCCCATAAACACGTGGCCGAGGTGCGAGTCGCCTGCGCGGCTCCTTACCTCCGTGCGGCGCATACCTTGGCTGTTGTCCTCCAGCTCCACCACCGAGGGCCCCTCGATGGGCTTTGAGAAGGCGGGCCAGCCGCAGCCGCTCTCGAACTTATCCGTTGAGGAAAACAGCGGCTCGCCGGTAACTATGTCCACGTATATGCCCTTTTCGAACTTATCCCAGAACTCGTTTGCAAAGGAGGCCTCCGTGCCGCTCTCCTGCGTTACCTTGTACTGCTCCGCGGTGAGCTTATCCCGTATGGCCTCCGCCGCGGGCTTGGCGTAGTCGCCGGGGTCGATCCTGAGCCTTGAGAAAAGCTCTATCTCGTCCCGCGGTATGTGGCAGTAGCCCATGGGGTTTTTTTCGAGGTAGTTCTGGTGGTATTCCTCGGCGGGGTAGTAGTTGACCAGAGGGCCTATCTCCACCTCGAACCGCTTGCTGCGCCCCCGCTCTATTTCGGCTATGCGCTCCACCGTCTCCTTCGCCTCGTCGTTAGTATAGTATACCCCCGTCTGATACTGGCTGCCCACGTCGTTGCCCTGCCTGTTGGCTACTGTTGGGTCTATAACGTAAAAGTAGGCCAGCAGCAGCGCGTCCAGGCTTACCTCGTCCGGGTCGTAGGTGACCTTTACCGTTTCGCGGAAGCCCGTCCTGCCGCCGGTTATTATGCTGTATTTGGCGTCGCTTTTGCCCGTGCCGTTGGCATAGCCGCTCTCTGCGTCTATGACGCCGGGTATGGACTGCATGAGCATCTCCAGGCCCCAAAAGCAGCCGCCCGCCAGATATATGGTGTTTTTTTCATCGGAGAAATCCATCTTTTCCCGCTGCATCTGCGCCTCCGCTCCGTTTGTTTCAGCCTTTATAGAAGGGGCGGCCCTGCAGCCGCTTATGAGCAGCGCAAGGGCCAGCGTCCCTAAAAATATCCTTTTCATGCCTGCCGCCGCTTATCTTTCCGGCCTAACCGCAGCAGCCGAAGGACAGCGCAACGTCGATGTCTGGCGCCCCGCAGGAGGAGCCGGCCTCGGGTGCGCCGCAGGAGGGCCCTATGGCGGCCGCGGCCTCCTTCATCTCGGAGCCTTCCTCGGCCTTTTCCTCCATCATATCCTTTTTCGCGCACATGCACTTATCGGTACACATGCCGTCCTTCATGCAGCCGCCCTCGACGCACATGCACTTATCGGTACACATGCCGTCCTTCATGCACATGCAGCCGTCCTTTTCCTTGCAGGCGCCGTCCATCATGCACTTGCTGCTATCGCCGCACATGCAGGCCTCGCCCATCATCTCGTCCTTCTTTTCCATGGCCTCCTCCGCCATGGCGTCCTTCTCCATGGAATCCTTTTCCGTTTCCTCCGCCTTCATCATGTCGTCCTTGGGCATCTCATCCTTCTTCATCTCCTGCGCGCAGGCGGTGAAGGCAAGGGCCAGCATCATGGCGACTACAACAGCTATAAGTTTTTTCATTTTAATTTTCCTCCTTGGTTTTTGTGTTATTCATTCCCGTGCCGAAGCCGCAGCGATAACGTATGGCGTCGGTGGGGCAGGCTTTTATGCAGACGCCGCAGCGTATGCATTCGGTGTGGTTGGGGGTTTTCGTTATGTCAACATCCATGCCGCACACTCTGGCGCATTTTCCGCAGGATATGCACCTGTCCTTGTTAACCCGCATATCCAGCAGCGAAACGCTGTTGAACAGGGAGTAGAACGCGCCCAGCGGACACAGCCACTTGCAGAAGGGGCGGTAGAACACCGCGCTCAGCGCGACCACCGCAAGGAGCAGCGCAGCCTTCCAGCGGAAGAGGCTGCCGAGGGCCGCCCGTATGCCGCTGTCCGCAAGGGAAAGGGGGATAGCCCCCTCAAGCACTCCCTGTGGACAGAGGTACTTGCAAAAATACGGCGGGCCCAAGCCAAAGCTGTCCCTGAGCAGCGCAGGCAGCAGCACTACCGCAATGACGAGAACGGCGTACTTGAGATAGCGCAGCGGCTTTAAGCGGCGGGTAGAGAGCTTTTTCACGGGGAGCTTATTGATAAGATCCTGAAACCACCCGAAGGGGCACAGGAAGCCGCATATAAGCCTGCCCAACAGTACGCCGAGGAATATCAGCATACCGGCGACATAATAGGAAAACCTGAACTTCGAGGAGCCTGCTACCGCCTGAAACGACCCTATCGGGCATGCGCCACCTGCCGCCGGGCAGGAGTAGCAGTTGAGCCCCGGCACGCACACGTATTTCCCCTTGCCCTGATATATCGCCCCTTTGACGAAGTTTGGCAGATGAGGGTTTGTGAGCAGCGTCGCTCCGGCCTGTAAAAAGCTCCTGAAACGGGATAGAAACCGGGAAACGCTCTTTTCTCTTTCCTGCTTAGCCAATGCCAACACACTCCAGACATATCCGTATTGCCTTGGCCAGCACTGTATCCGCCTCTCCCCGCAGCGCGCCGTATGCGGTAAATATTGCGGCGGCGGCGAGCAGCATGAGCTGCACCTTTGCCTTGTGTTTCATAAAAAAGCTCATATCGATCCTTCCTTTCCCGTTCATGGACAATATAATACCGCAAAGGGCATAAACTTATCGTTAAAACGATGAAATTTTATAAGAATTTTATCATAATAAAATCCTTGTAAAATAACAATACGCACAGATGCGCCCCGCCGGCATAAAAAAGGGGCGGCCTTATGCCGCCCGCCTAACACGGATTTTATGCCCAAGGGGATATTATCATATAAAAGCAGCGGGGTCGGCAAGCCGCGCCGCTATCTCCGCCGGGCGAAGCTGCCGGCCTATGAATACGCACTGCGGCTCCGTGCTTACGCCGTCGGCTCCGGTTATGCTGTAAAGGCCGTCCGCAAGGTCGAAGCGAACATAGCCGCCGCCCGTTTCCAATATGCCCTTGGCCCGCACTATGCCGCCGTACCGTCCCCGCAGCGCGTCCTCCAGCAGCATTATAAGCTCCGGCACGCTCATGGGCGCGGGGCTGCGGAAGGAGCATTCCTCGGGAAGCTGCGCTGCCTGGCCCGTTAATGGCATATCGCCGAGTATATCTGCGGATAGGGCGAGGCAATCCTGCCGCCCGGCATATCCCACGGGCCGCCGTCCAAATTTTGAAATATCATAGCTGTATTTTTTCGATAAGCGGGCGGGCCGGCTTTCCGCACCGAGCAGCCCCAGCCACCATTCCTCGCCCATGCGGGAATAATGCTCCGCAGCCACGCGGGCGGAGGGCGCTGTTTTGAGTAGCTTCTCCTTTGCAAGACGGAGTGCGCCGGGATCCTCGTTTTCGCATTTTGAAAATATTATCTGCTCCGCCGCCTTGAGCTGGTCGGCGTAAATATCGCCGAAGCAGGCCATGCTTTGGTCTATACCCCGGGGCGAAACGAGCGTCACCGGGGGAAGCAGGGATATGTCGCCGTAGGTTATCCTGGAAAGGTTGTCTATTATGCGGGAAAGCAGCGCTGCGCCGGTGGGCTCAACTATCAAAAAAGCGGGGGAGAGCGCCGAGGCTATCGTCAGCACGGAGTTGGCGAAGCCCTCTCGCACGGTGCAGCAAACGCAGCCCTCCATAAGCTCCAGCACGCTTATATCGCCGGAGGAGGAAAGCTCGCCCTTGTCTATGTTGGTGTCGCCGTATTCGTTTTCAAGTATTACTATGTCTTGCCCCGTGCGGCGTATCAGCTCCTTTATGAAGGTGGTCTTGCCCGCACCGAGGAACCCTGAAACTATGAGTATCTTCATTCTTTTTTAGCGTTTTTCCCGCCAAGGGGAAGCGGGCAGGGGGAAGCCCCAAAGCCCGCTCAGCATTGCGTTATACCAGCCTTACGACGGGCTTTATGAGCTCCGCCGGCTTGTCCTTCATAAGCTGGAGAGCCTCGGGTATGTGCTCCCAGCCGTCGAATACGTGGGTCGCCATGGGGCTTACATCCAGCCTGCCGGAGGCGACGAGGGAGCCTAACTTCTCCATCCTGAGCCTGCCGCCGGGCATAAGGCCGCCCTGTATCTGCTTGTGGCCCATGCCTACGCCCCATTCAACGCGGGGTATCTTTACATAGTCCCCGCTGCCCAGGTAATTTACAGAGCCTATCTTTCCGCCGGGCTTAAGCGAGGCCACGGCGGACTCAAAGGTATCCACGGTGCCGCCGGCAATTATCACCTTATCGACGCCCTTGCCGTCGGTGAGCTCCAAGGCCTGCTTTTCTATCGAGCCGTTCTTGTAGCTTATGAAGTCCGATGCGCCGTACAGCTTCGCCACCTCCACGCACTTGGGGCGGGTACCCACGGCGATTATGCGGGAAGCGCCCCGAAGGTTAGCGCCCGCCACGGACATGAGGCCAACGGGGCCTATGCCTATCACTAAAACGGTATCGCCGAATTGCACGTCGGCAAGCTCTGCGCCGTGCAGGCCGGTGGGCACCATATCCGAAAGCATACAGGCGTCCACTATATCCATTCCCTCGGGCATGAGCGCAAGGTTGCCGTCCGCGTCGTTCACATGGAAGAACTCGGAGAAAACGCCGTCCTTGATGTTGGAAAATTTCCAGCCCGCCAGCATGCCGCCGGAATGCATGGCGTAGCCCGCCTGGGCCTCAAGGGAGCTCCAGTTCGGCGTTATGGCGGGTACCAGCACCCTGTCGCCGGGCTTGAAGTCCCTTACCTCGGAGCCGACCTCGACCACCTCGGCGCAGCCCTCGTGTCCTAATATCATGTTGTGGCGCTCGCCCACGGCGCCCTCCCATACGGTATGCACGTCAGAGGTGCATATTGCTATGGCAAGGGGCCTGCAAATCGCATCATTCGGGCCGCATACCGGCCTGTCCTTCTCTATCCAGCCTACCTCGCCGATCCTTAACATGGCAAAACCCTTCATAAATAAACTGTTCCTCCTGATTATGATTTGGGCATACACCCTATGTGTGAAAATATTATCATAATGGATATAAGATTGCGGTTAAGAAAGGGCGGCAAGCGGGAAATACAATAAAAAACGGCAGCATCGCCGGAAAGGAGCCTTATATGCAAGCAGCAAGGATAGACAGGTATATAAAGAAGCAGGAGGGGCTTGACAGCCTCACGCGGGAGGATATAGAACGGATACAGTTGGAAAAGCTCAACCGCCTCCTTGGGGCGCAAAGGCTCAGGAACGGCTTTTATAAAGACCTGCCGGGGGGGCTGGGCAGCCTTGGGGAGCTGAAGGAGTTACCCTTTACCACGGGCAGGGACGTTGCGGAAAACGCCGCCGGCATGCTTATGACATCCCAAGCCGATATACGCAAGATAATAACTGAGCACACCAGCGGCACCACTGGCAGGGTAAAGCGCGTATTTTACAGCGAGGGGGACTGCGAGGATACGATAGGGCTTTTTATGGCGGGGCTGGGCGAAATGACAGGAGCGGGCGGCAGGGTGATGATATGCATGCCCTTTTCCGGGCCGGGAAGCCTCGGCGAGCTTATAGCGGAGGCGATAAGAAGGATTGGAGGAAGCCCAATCAGGGCGGGGGCGGGCTTAAGCTATGGCGCCATGAAGGAGATAATGGAGCGGCACAGGCCGGATTCCTGCGTGGCCATGCCGGTGCAGCTTCTTTCCGCCCTCAGGGTATGCGGCAGGGGAACCCTTAGGAGCGCGCTGGTCAGCGGGGATAGCTGCCCAGCCCCGATAGCGGAGATGATAGAGGGTATATTGGGCTCGAGGCTTTTTCACCACTACGGCACACGGGAGATGGGCCTTGGTGGCGCGGTCACCTGCCCCGCCCATGAGGGCATGCATATAAGGGAGAACCACGTCATTGCAGAGATAATAGACGATGGGGGCAGGCCCGCCGCCTTGGGAAGCCCGGGAGAGCTGGTGATAACCACCATAGGGATGGAGGCCATGCCCCTCATAAGGTACAGGACGGGGGACAGGGCAAGGCTCATGGAGGGCCGCTGTCCCTGCGGCAGCAGCCTTATGCGGCTGGATACGGATATATCGAGGCTCGCGGGAGGGGATGCGGCCAGCAGCGCGGTGCTGAAGGACGATAGGATAGCGGATTACGGGCCGGAAAAAGACGGGGACGGCATAAGGGTGCTTACCATCGGCAGGTATGACTGCGCCAAATTTATCAAGGGAATATTCGGGCGGCAGATCGAGGTGACGGCAAGGCCGGTCACAATGGAGGATGCCCCTATGTACGCCGGAAAGCGCGCACCCCTGGCATAGCCCTGCGAAAACCCGATTCAGCAAGGCAATTTGGCGGATTTCCCCTTGCAAAGGCGGGATATTTAACACAGATTTTATGCCGCATTTAATATAATTAAATAGCGAATATGAAGGCGGCATATACAAAAGCCTCATTTCTGTTCTGCATAGCTGTTCTGTTATAGGTGATGAGACATTATACGAAAAACGGGAGCGGTAACTGCCGCTGAGGGCAAATCGAACGATCACGAAAGGAGACTGGTACTATGATACGGAAAAAACTTGTTATCAATGGGGTGGCGCGGGACCTCATTTCTGTTCTGCATAGCTGTTCTGTTATAGGTGATGAGACATTATACGAAAAACGGGAGCGGTAACTGCCGCTGAGGGCAAATCGAACGATCACGAAAGGAGACTGGTACTATGATACGGAAAAAACTTGTTATCAATGGGGTGGCGCGGGACCTCGTGCTGGACGGGAGCGAGACCCTCGCAAAGCTGCTCCGTGAAAGATTGCTGCTGACGGGCTGCAAAATCGGCTGCGGAGAGGGGCACTGCGGAGCCTGCAACGTCATAGTGGACGGAAAGGTGACCCGTTCCTGCGTGACTAAGGTGACGAGGCTTAAGGACAACGCGGAAATAACTACGATAGAGGGAATAGGCACGCTGCACGACATGCACCCGCTTCAGGTCGCGTGGATGGCAAACGGCTGTGCCCAGTGCGGCTTCTGTGCGCCCGGATTTATAATGAGCGGCATCGCGCTGCTCAACGGAAATTGCAGCCCGACGCGCAAGGAGGTAAGGGACTGGTTCGATAAAAACCGGAACCTGTGCCGCTGCGCCGGCTATAAGCCCATGATAGACGCGGTGATGGATGCGGCAAAGGTAATGCGCGGCGAGCTTACCAAGGAGGACCTGGTATTCAAGCCGGAGGGAGACAGCATAAAGGGCACAAGGTACATACGCCCCTCCGCCGCACAGAAGGTCACGGGAAGCTGGGATTTCGGTGCGGACGACGCGCTGAAGCTGCCCGAGGGCACGCTGCGGCTCGCCCTGACCCAGGCTAAGGTATCCCACGCCAACATAAAGGGCATAGACACCTCCGAGGCGGAAAAGATGCCCGGCGTATTCAAGGTCATAACTTACAAGGACATACTGGAGGCCGGCGGTACCAACCAGATAAACGGCCTCGTCATGCTTCCCAAGCACAACAAGAACGACGGCTTTGACAGGCCGGTGCTTTGCCGGGATAAGATATTCCAGTTCGGCGACGCCATAGCCATAGTCGCGGCGGAGACGGAGGAGCAGGCAAGGGCGGCGGCGGAGGCTGTTAAGGTCGATATAGAGGAGCTGCCGGCCTACATGAACGCAATAGACGCCATGGCCCCCGACGCCATAGAGATACACCCCGGCACCCCGAACGTGTTCTTTGAGACGAACTGCATAAAGGGCGGGGATTTCGACTGGGACAGCATACCCGATTCGCAGCAGGTGGAGATAGAGAGCTACTGCTCCCGCCAGCCGCACCTGCACCTTGAGCCGGACTGCGGCTATGCCTACATAGACGAGGACGGGATGCTCACCATACACTCCAAGTCCATAGGCATACATCTTCACATGCCAATGATAGCGGGCGGCATAGGTGTACCAATGGAAAAGCTGCGTATGATACAGAACCATGCGGGAGGCACCTTCGGGTATAAGTTCTCGCCCACCAACGAGGCCATACTCGGCGCCGCTGCGCTGATATGCAAACGGCCCGTATCCCTGGTGTTCAATATGTATCAAAACATAACCTACACCGGAAAGCGCTCCCCCGCCTTCATGCACGTTAAGCTGGCGGCGGACGAGAAGGGCAAGCTGCTGGCCCTCTGGGGCGATAATTTCATAGACCACGGCCCGTATTCCGAGTTTGGAGACCTGCTCACCATGCGCTTGAGCCAGTTCACCGGCGCGGGCTACGGCATAGGCTCCATACGCAACAGGAGCCGCACGGTATTCACCAACCACGCATGGGGCTCCGCCTTCCGCGCCTACGGCTCGCCGCAGTCCTTCATGGGCTCGGAAATAGCCATAGACTGCCTCGCCGCAAAAATGGGCATAGACCCCTTTGAGATGAGGGCTATGAACTGCTATAAGGAGTCCGAGGGCACCACCATACCCACAGGCTTCCCGCCAGATGTATACTGCGAGGAGGCGCTCTTTGAAAAGGCGCGCCCGCTGTATGAGGCGGGCAAAAAGAGGGTAGCGGAGAAGAACGCCGGGTCTGACGGGCGGTATAAGTACGGCATAGGCGTTTCGCTCGGCGTATACGGCTGCGGTCTGGACGGCGTTGACGCCTCCTCCGCGCAGGCCGAGCTCAACCCCGACGGTACGGTAAGCATATACACCTGCTGGGAGGATCACGGACAGGGCGCGGATATGGGCGCGCTGGTATCCGCCCACGAGACGCTGAGGCAGGCCGGCATAAGGCCGGAGCAGATACGCCTCGTAATGAACGACACAAAGATATGCCCCAATTCCGGCCCCGCCGGCGGCTCCCGCTCCCAGGTGATGACGGGCAACGCCTGCCGTCTCGCCGCGGAGAACCTTCTCGCCGCAATGCGCAAGGAGGACGGAGGCTACCGCACATACGACGAGATGAAGGCGGATGGTATAGAGACCAAGGTGGACGGCAACTGGACCACCACATACTGCGCCGATCACCCCGTGGATCAGGACACCGCCCAGGGCGAGCCCTTCGCAACGTATATGTACAGCATATTCCTGCCGGAGGTGGTGGTGGATACCGAGACGGGCAAGGTAAAGGTGGAGAAGTTCACCTGCGTGGGCGACGTCGGAACCATAATGAACCGGCTGTTGGTGGAGGGCAACTTCTACGGCGGCCTAATACAGGGCGTCGGCCTTGCGCTCAGCGAGGACTTCGACGACCTCGAGAGGGAGACGACGCTGCTCCGCTGCGGCATACCCTACCCCAACGACGCGCCGGACGATATTGAGCTTCACTTCAACGAGACATACAGGCCATACGGCCCCTACGGCGCAGCGGGCTGCGGCGAAGCCCCGCTAACGGCGCCCCATCCCGCTATACTCAACGCCATATACAACGCCACCGGCGCGCGCATCACGAAGGTGCCGGCAAGACCCGAGAGGGTGCTGGAGGCGCTCAGGGAGCTTGAAGGATAGCACGGCAGCTTTTTAAGGAGGGAGGCAGGGACGGTATATGACGCGTATAGACGAAAGAGTCTCTACCCATGTATACAAGGTCAAGCGCATATCCAAGGAGGAGATGGAGAGCATCGCCGGAGTGTGCGTATACGATCAGCCTCCCTTCTGCAACGCCGCCTGTCCGCTTAAGCTGGACGTAAAGGCCATGCTTAAGGCGGCGGCGGAGAACGACTTTAAAAAGGCATTTAAAATTTATGAGAGCATAGCGCCCTTCCCGCTGATACTGTCGGCGGGCTGCGGCGCGCCCTGCGAGGAAAAGTGCAGGCTCTGCGAGCTCGGCGATGGCATAGCCATAGGGGACATAGAGCGCGCCGTAGCCTTATCCGGAGGCGCCGGGGAAAAGCGCAGCATATTCCGCGTCAGGAAAAAGAAAAGGGCGGCTGTGTTCGGCTCCGGCCTGTTTGCGCTGCTGCTTGCGGGGGAGCTGGAAAAAAAGGGGTATCCGGTAACGGCGATATGCGGCGAGGCGGACGAGGAGGAATACCTTAGGGCCGCCGCCGGTTTTTTGCGGGAGGACGACTTTTATACGGAGCTTAAAAGGCTCAGGGGCAAGGATATCGCCTTTGAATTTAACGCCGAGATGACAAAAGAGCTTTTTGAGGAAAAAAGAGGCGGCTTTGACGTGCTTTGCGCGTCCGAAAAGGCCGCCCTTGACATATTTCCAGACGCTGTACGGGACGAAGGCATAATGCTCATGGAAAATGAGGGGCTTTTGACCGGCGGCGGAGAGACTGTGCTGGAGGTGGCGTTCGGGGCAAGGAAGGCGGCGCTTACGGCGGACAGGCTCGCCCAGGGCATAGACCCGCGCAGCGCGAGAGGGGAGGAGGGGCCGGTCACATCACGGCTGTATACCAACCCCGACCTGGCAAGGGGGCTGATCAGGGTAAAGGGCTGCGAAAGCGGCTATACGAGGGAGCAGGCGGCTGAGGAGGCTGGCAGGTGTATGCAGTGCCGCTGCGACGAGTGCCTGCGCGGCTGCGCCTATCTTCGCCGCTTCAACAAGCACCCCGGCCTGCTGAGCCGGGAGATATACAACAATACGCAGATAATAATGGGGGATCACCCGCTCAACAGGGCGATGAACGCCTGCGCGCTGTGCGGGCAATGCACTGTCACCTGTCCCCACGGGTTCGATATGGCCCATGTATGCAGGACGGCGCGGGAAAACATGGTGGATACGGACAAGATGCCGCTGGCGACCCATGAATTTGCGCTGCTGGATATGCTTTTTTCCAACGGCGAGGCGTATCTTTGCAGAAAGCAGCCCGGGCACGGCCATTGCAGATATGTGTTCTTCCCCGGCTGCCAGGCGGCGGCGATAGCGCCGGAGGCGGTCATCGCCGCATACGAGGATCTCTGCACCCGGCTGAAGGGGGGCGTGGCGCTTATGCTCGGCTGCTGCGGGGCGATAGCACACTGGGCGGGAAGGGGCGAGATGTACGGCGAGGTCAGGGATAAGATAGCGGCGGAGCTTGCCGCACTGGAGGATCCCGTGATAATAGCCGGCTGCCCAAGCTGCATGAAGCTGCTCTCGGAGCAGGATATGGCTGAGACGGTAGGTATATGGACGGTGCTGAGGGACAGGGGACTGCCGGACGGGGCGCGGGGCGGTGGACGAGCCGTGCTCCACGACGCCTGCGGCGCGCGGGGGTATCCGGAGACCCGGTGCGCCGTGCGGCATATCATGGAGGAGCTGGGATATCAGCTCATCGAGGAGGAATATTCCGGCGACAGCACCCAATGCTGCGGCTATGGCGGGGCTTCCCCCCTATGCGGACAGGGAGACGGCGGGCGACATGGCGAAAAGCTGCCTGAAAACGCCGGGTGCGCAGTATGTGAGCTACTGCATGGCCTGCCGCGACCGCTTTGCGCGGGAGGGCGCCGATTCGCGGCACATACTCGAGCTGGTGTACGGAATAGACGCCGGCGCGCCGCCGGATATAAGCAAAAAAAGACACAACAGGCTTACGCTTAAAAACAGGCTGTTAAGCGAGCTTTGGGGCGAGGAGGGAGAAAGCACGGAAAGGCCGTATAGGGTGGATTTTACGCAGGAAGCGCTAAAAATGATGGACGAGCGCATGATACTGAAAACGGATATATACAACGTGCTGGATTATATGCTAAAGAGCGGGGAGGCCGTAGAGGACGCCGAAAGCGGCATGCTCATAGCACGAAAGCGCTGCGGCAACGTGACCTTCTGGACGGCGTATACGGAAACCGCGGAGGGCTATACCGTGCATAGGGCATACAGCCACAGGATGACGGTGGAAAAGAGGAATTAAGGGGGGGCGGCATGGAGAAGAAAGCCTATTACAGCATAGACCCCGGGGGAAAGCTCAAATGCAGAAAGTGCAACGTCCCGCTGGAAAAGGGCCGGGCGAGGTTCATGTATCTGGACAACGGCTTTCCCGTGGAGCTGCCGCTCTGCCCCGTGTGCGGCTTCGTATACGTTCCGGAGGAGCTTGCCGTCGGCAAGGTGCTGGCGGTGGAAAAGGCGTTAGAGGACAAATAGAAGGGAGATAACCCATGAACGGACATCTCGGAGGCACACAAAACACGCTGCACATTATAGCGCTGTCAAGGCTCGCCCCGCCCGCTAAGATACTCGACATGGGTGCAGGGGCGGGAGAAACCGTGGGGCTGCTGCGGGATATGGGCTACGACGCCCGGGGCATAGATATAAGGCCGGGCAACGATATGGTCGAGAAGGGGGATTTCCTCCGCTGCCCTTATCCTGATGCGGCCTTTGACGGCATAATAAGCCAATGCGCTTTTTTTGTGGGCGGCGACGTGAGCGGGGCGTTTTCGGAGGCATACCGCCTGCTCAAGGGCGGCGGCGCGCTCATGCTTACCGACGTGTGCTTTGAGGACGTGGAAGGCATAGCGGGCAAAACGGGCTTTGCGGTAATGCACAGCGAGGATATGACCGCAAGGTGGCAGGAGTACTATATAGACGCGGTATGGCGCGGCGAGGAATGCCGCCATGAGCAAAGGGGCAAGTGCGAATACCGTATGCTTATATGCGGAAAGGAGTAGACATGGAATTGCTGGAAAGGGTGGTGGAGCTTAGCCTTGAGGGCTACTGCTGCTCACAGGTGATGGCGCTGCTGCTGCTGGAGCTGCTGGGCGAGGAGGACGACGGCTTCGTTCGGGCGATGGGCGGGCTTATAAACGGCGGCGGCTACTCCGGCGGGGACTGCGGCTGCATGAGCGGCGGCGCCTGCCTTATATCCTATATAACGGGCAAGGGCGGGGAAAACGACGCCGATCTTCCCGGGCACGTTTCCGCGCTGTGCCATTTTACGCACTGGTTCGCAGAGGAAATGAAGGAGCGGTACGGCGGCACGGACTGCGGGGAAATACTCGGCGGCGACCAGCGCCGCAAGATGGAGCGCTGCCCGGAGATAATGGCGCTGTCCTTTGAGAAGTGCATAGAGATACTGTCGGGGAAGGGGCTTATATGATGGGCTTTGGAAGGACGAAAAGCGTATGCCCGGTGTGCTTAAGGGTGCTGGAGGCCCAAAAAACGGTGGGCGAGCACGGTATATATCTCAACAAGACCTGCCCTGAGCACGGGGCTTTTTCCGCGCTTATATGGGAGGGGAGCATAAAGGAGTATTTCATGTGGAACGGCGAAAGCTCCGCCATCGACCCGCCGGTGAACGGCAAAGAGCCGCAAAGGGGCTGCCCCAGCGACTGCGGGCTGTGCTCCGCGCACCTTAGAAAGGGCTGCTGTATGCTGCTGGAGATCACCAGGCGCTGCAATCTGGAATGTCCCGTCTGCTATGCGTCGGCGGGGAAGTGCGGCGATGACCCGAATATCGAGGATATAGAGCGGCAGTACGACTTTCTCATGGCGCACGGCGGACCCTTCAACATACAGCTATCCGGCGGGGAGCCGACCCTGCGTGAGGACCTGCCTGAGATAATATGGCTGGGCAGGCAAAAGGGCTTTACCTTCTTCCAGCTAAACACCAACGGCATACGCCTCGCGGCGGAGCCGGACTATGCAAAAAGCCTTAAGGCTGCGGGGCTAAATACGGTGTTTTTACAGTTCGACGGCATGAGCGACGCCGTATATGAAGCTCTGCGGGGCAGGCCGCTCCTAAGGGAAAAGCTCGCCGCAATAGAAAGCTGCGCCGCAGCGGGCTTGGGCATAGTGCTGGTGCCGGTGATAGCCCCCGGGGTGAACGAGGAGGAAGCAGGCGGCATACTGCGCCTCGCCATGACCCGCATGCCGTATGTGCGGGGGGTGCATTTTCAGCCGTTGAGCTATTTCGGTCGCTGCGCCCTGAAAAGGGCGGAAAGGCCTGTCACCATACCCCGCATGCTGCGGCTCATAGAGAAACAGACGGAGGGAATGATGAAGTACGCTGATTTTTGCGGCGGTGGTGCGGAAAGCCCATACTGCTCCTTCCACGCAAGCTATATGCGCCGCGGGGACGGCTCGCTGCGGCTGCTGGGCAGGCGCGGCGGCTCCTGCTGCACCACCTCGGACGATTCCAGAAGCTCCGTCGCCGGACAGTGGAGCTGGGCGGAGGGGGATACGGAAGCCGCGCAGAAAAAAAGCGGGGCGGAGACCGCCTCGCTTGATGAATTTTTAGAATATGCCCGGCGAAATACCTTCGCCGTTTCAGGAATGGTGTTTCAGGACGCTTATGACCTCGACCTTGAAAGGCTCATGCGATGCCATATCTGCGAGGTGGATCCCAGGCACGGCATGGTTCCCTTCTGCGCCTATAACCTCACCGATCCGGAGGGCTTGGCGCTGTACAGGGAGCCGTAGCCGGTATGCTTACATTCCCGCGTCCTTTTCTATGACCTCATTTATCAGCTCCCACAGGGAAGCAAGCTGCTTTTTGCTCGTGATCGCGCCGACTATGGGCTGGCCGACTATGTTGCCGTTCCTGTCCACCACATAGGTCGTCGGGTAGGCGTATACGCTGGTGGTGAGCCGGCCCGCCTCGCCATCGGAGGCAAAATATACGTTGCGGTACGTTGCGCCCGCCTTGGACAGCACGTCCTTTGCCTCGGCTACCTCCTTTTCGCCGCCATCCAGCGTAAAGGAATTTATGCCGATGAGCTCGCCGCCCTTTTCGGCGAGCTCGCCGTTCAGAGCCTCCAGCTCGTCAAGCTCGGATACGCAGGGGCTGCAGGTCGTGAACCAGAAGTTGACGACGGTTACGGCGTTGCCGGAGAAAAGCTCGCTACTCTTTACGTCATTGCCGTCCAGATCCTTGCCTTCAAAGGCGGGGAAGGTCTGCATGCTGCCGTCTGCGGGCATGCCCATTGCGCTGTCCAGGGCTTTTTGAGCCGCTGCGGGATATTTTTCCTCCAGCGCGATCAGCTTGTTCTCGATATCGCGTACCTTTTCCGCTTCCTTCTGAAGCAGGCTAAGCTCGTCAGCCGTAAACTGGTCCTTGGTGGAATCTATGGTCTTCAGGAGAAAGTCGCCGTAGTTTTTGCCGTCCTCCTGCAGGGTCATGCCCTTATCCGCCGCCATGAATACCTTTTCCCAGAGCGCGCTGTTTTGGGAGAGTATATCCTGCTCCTGCTTCATGAGCTCGCGGAATTCGTTTACCGCCTTTTCCTCGCCGTCTGCGCCGCATGCGGCAAGCACAAGCGCCAGAACCAGCGCCGCCATGATATAAACTGCCTTTTTGAGTTTCACTTCTATTTCCTCCTTGAGTTTTGTCTATATCGCCAGAACAGAATACACCCTGCGATATAAAGCCTCTGTTAAGAAACAAAACTTACCCGCATATTATACCACAGCGAAAGGAAAAGTTAACAGCGCGGACATATTTCTTACTTCCAGGCAAAGGTTGCAAGGCCGTAGATGTATATCACCGCCACGGCGATGGGCACTACATACTGGCATATTGGCCTCATCCAGTTCTTTACCTTCAGGCCGCTGCCGGAGTTGGCCTCCTGAACGAAGTTGTCCCAGCCCCAGCCGTACCGCTTGCTGCAGCAGAATATGGCGAAGGTGATGGAGCCCAGAGGCAGCAGATTGGTGCTTACGATGAAATCCCAGAAATCGAGGAAGGAGCTTCCCTCCGCAAAGGGCTGGAAGCCGGAAAGCGCCGTAAAGCCCAGCGCGGTCGTAAGTGAGAGCAGGAACATGCCTATGCCGCAGATGACGGAGCCCTTTACGCGGTTCCAGCCCGTGATCTCGCGCACGCAGGCCAATATGTTCTCGAATACCGCCAGCTCCGTGGAGAGCGCTGCGAATATCATAAACAGGAAGAACAGCGTGCCCCAAAGGCGGCCGCCGGCCATGTGGTTGAACACGGTAGCCATGGTGTCAAAGAGCAGACTGGGGCCCGCGTTTACCTCTACGCCGAAGGTAAAGCAGGCGGGGAAGATTATGAGGCCCGCCGTGATCGCCACAAAGGTATCCAATATGATGACATTGACGGATTCGCCCAGCAGCGTATGGTTTTTGTCGAGATAGCTGCCGAATATGGCCATGGAGCCTATGTATAAGCATCCCGGATTTCAACTGTGTATAGAAGCGTATGCTTTAGTGATAATTCTCTACGGAGCATTTTCCGTGTATCGGAAGGTCAGAAAGGCTAAGAGAAAAGAATGATGTTGTAGACGATAAATCTGGTCGCCATTATGGTTGTTCAGAGCGAGCAAGCACAGCTTGTGCTTGCTCGCCTTATCAGCCACCGACCGTTTTGCTATCTCTCCGGCTCTGTTTCCGTTTCCGTAAGAATGCCGTTTTCGGTTTTTATCGGTTCTTGACCGCTTTGCGTGTTACGGAATAGCAGGACGGCTATCCCCTTGTTGCGCATCAGCTCTCATTCTGTTCCACGTTTTCGGCGGCGAAAAGACAGCAGCAAAAATCCGGGCGGTCAAGGGTTTAAGAGTGGAGATTTTTTCGCGCTGTGCGCGGAAAAATACGACTCGTCCCTTGACGGTATGGATTGGCGGAACGGCGGCAGAAGCAATAACTGCCATAGGGATAATTGGAAGTGTTATCCCGCCGCGCTGCTTTTCAGCGGTCAAGGTCTTGCTTGTGAGTGACTTTAACTCCTCGTTGTGGTATGCTGTGTCTGTGTAGGACTTGAGGTCCACATCAGACATG
>ENA-ORNK01001105-ORNK01001105.1-human-gut-metagenome-genome-assembly--contig:-NODE-1105-length-24658-cov-13.650490_pt1 | contig 24658 bp, 18 predicted proteins | sample MGYA00242115_ERZ509022 | MGnify/ENA primary metagenome ERZ509022 (study PRJEB26280, sample SAMEA2338690) | human gut metagenome | biome: human gut; feature: human-associated habitat; material: faeces...
CTCGACCGCCGCCCGCGCGCGGACGGTCTTGTCGAACAGCGCCGGCGCGCCGCGCTGGACGAAATTGCCGCTCATCAGGCAGACGGCGGCTGTGTCCTCTCCCACACGCTCCCGCACGAGCCGGAGCTGCTTTTCATGTCCGAGATGGAACGGATTGTATTCACAAATGATCCCGGCTGCCCGCATGGCGCGCCTCCTTCGGAATTTCTTGCGGAAAACACTTGTTTCCGCAGAATTTTTATTGTATGATAGAGCTTGCTGTGAAAGATTTTAGCACGTTTGCTGAAAAAAAGAAATACAGGAGTGAAGAACTATGAACATTCTGGTTATCAACGCCGGCAGCTCGAGTCTCAAGTATCAGCTCATGAATCCCGACACCGGCGACATCGCCGCAAAGGGCCTCTGCGAGCGCATCGGTCTGGACGGCCGTCTGACCCATAAGGTTCCCGCCACCGGCAAGAAGTTCGAGAAAGAGATCCCGATGCCGACGCACAAGGAGGCCATCGAGGCCGTCATGCAGATCCTGGTCGATCCGGAATACGGCGTCATCAAGTCCGTCGATGAGATCGACGCAGTCGGCCACCGCGTTCTGCACGGCGGCGACAAGTTCGTTGAGAGCTGCATCATCGACGAGGCCTGCAAGCAGGCCATTCGCGACTGCATCCCGCTCGGCCCGCTCCACAACCCCGCCAACCTCATGGGCATCGAGGCCTGTGAGAAGGCCATGCCGGGCAAGCCCCAGGTCGCCGTGTTCGATACCGCGTTCCATATGACCATGCCTCCGAAGGCATACCGCTATGCCATCCCCACCAAGTACTACACCGAGGATCATCTGCGCCGCTACGGCTTCCATGGTACCTCCCACCGCTTCGTCTCCAAGCGCTGCATCGAGCTGATGGGCGGCGTGGAGAACGCGCACCGTGTCATCGTCTGCCACCTCGGCAACGGCTCGTCTCTCTCCGCCGTCAAGGACGGCAAGTGCCAGGATACCTCCATGGGCCTGTCCCCGCTGGCCGGCGTCCCGATGGGCACCCGTGCAGGCGACATCGACACCTGCGTTGCACAGTTCATCATGAACAAGTACAACATGTCCGCCGACGACTGCCTGACCATGCTCAACAAGAAATCCGGCGTTCTGGCGCTGTCCGACGGCGTTTCCTCCGACTTCCGTGATCTGGACGCCGCAGCCGAAAAGGGCAACGAGGCCGCACAGCTTGCGCTCGACAAGTTTGCATACGAAGTCCGCAAGTATATCGGCGCTTATGCCGCGGCCCTCGGCGGCGTGGACTGCCTCGTGTTCACCGCAGGCGTCGGTGAAAACTCCGCCTCCATGCGCGCTTCCATCTGTGACGGCCTGGAATACCTCGGTGTCAAGCTCGACGCAGAGAAGAACAAGCTCCGCGGCGAAGAGGTCGTGATCTCCACGCCCGATTCCAAGGTCACCGTCTGGGTCATCCCGACCAACGAAGAGCTGATGATCGCGCAGGATACCGCCGCGCTCACCCGCTGATTTTCTCTCGCTTCCAACAGGCCCCGCGAACGCATCGCGTTCGCGGGGCTTTTTACTTTCCCTGTCCGTTTCCGGACAGGCCGGAGCACATACTTCCGCCTTCTCTCTCATAGTCTATACCAGCATACACAGCTTGGAGGTGCCACATGAGAGAGGATTTGGAAGCCAGAGCCCAACAGCTTGCTGTGTACCTTATTGAAAGCCGCACGACCATCCGTGCCGCCGCCAAACACTTCGGGATCTCAAAATCCACCGTACACAAGGATCTCTCGGAACGGCTGGAGACATGCAACCGTTCCCTGTACATACAGGTCCAGGCGATCCTTGCGGAAAACAAGGCCGAGCGCCACATCCGCGGCGGACTTGCAACGCGCCGCAAATACAAGGGCGAGACCGGCGGCGCCGTCTGACTGCCGCCCGGAGACGTGCGCAGAGGGGCTTCCCTCTGCGCATTTTTCATTGCATCACGCTAAATTCTAAAAGTTTGTTAGTTTTGCAAAAAAATTTTTAGAAACCGGTTGATTCTTTCGTAACAAAGGTATATACTGACGATAGACCCCAAGGCACTTATGCTATGAACAATGATTCAGGAGGCAAGCATTATGAAATACGGTCGTACCTTCAACTTCTCCGCCGGCCCCGCAATGATGCCGGAGCCTGTTCTCGAGGAGATCCGGGATGAAATGATGAACTACCGCGGAAGCGGCATGTGCGTCATGGAGATGTCCCACCGCTCCAAGGTTTTCCAGCAGATCATCGACGAGGCCGAGCAGGATCTCCGCGATCTGATGGGCATTCCCGACAACTACAAGGTCCTGTTCATTCAGGGCGGCGCTACGCTCCAGTTCTCCATGATCCCGATGAATCTGATGAAGAACGGCAAGGCCGTCTACATCGAGACCGGCGCATGGTCCAAGAAGGCCATTGCCGAGGCGAAAAAGGTCGGCGAGGTCGTCGTCGCCGCCTCCTCCAAGGATAAGAACTTCACCTATATCCCCGATTGCTCCGATCTGGACATTCCCGAGGATACCGACTACGTCTATATCTGCGAGAACGAGACCATCCACGGCGTCACCTGGCAGAAGCTGCCCAACACCAAGGGCCACACCCTCGTCTCCGACCAGTCCTCCATGTTCCTCTCCCAGCCCTGCAACGTCTCCGACTATGGCATGATCTACGCGGGCGTGCAGAAGAACGTCGGTCCGGCCGGCATGGTCGTCGTCATCATCCGCGAGGATCTCATCCGCGACGATCTGACCGAGCTGCCCATCTATATGCAGTACAAGACCCATGCCGATGCAGGCTCCATGTACAATACCCCGAACTGCTGGGCCATCTACTGCTGCGGCAAGGTCTTCAAGTATCTAAAGAGCATCGGCGGTCTGGAAGAGATGCACAAGCGCAATCTTGACAAGGCCAAAGTCCTGTATGACTTCCTCGACAGCTCCAAGATGTTCAACGGCACCGTTGAGCCGGAGGTCCGCTCGCTCATGAACGTTCCGTTCGTCACCGAGTCCAAGGAGCTGGACGCCGAGGTCGTCGCCGCCACCAAGGCTGCAGGCTTCGACAATCTCAAGGGCCACAAGTCCGTCGGCGGCCTGCGCGCATCCATCTACAACGCCATGCCCAAGGAGGGTGTTGAGGCGCTGGTCGCATTCCTGAAGAATTTCGAAGAAAACTACGGCAAATAATTTGTTCATACGGCGCGGAATACCCTTTTCCGCGCCGTAGCTTTCACAAAAATTCAAAATAAGGAGATTTTATCATGCGTATTCTCGTTACCGACGGTATGGACAAGCAGGCCATGGCGCAGCTGCGTGAAGCAGGCCATGAGGTCGTTGAGCAGTTCTATGCTCCCGAAGAGCTGGGCGCAGCCCTGCGCGAGTTCGACGCAGTCGTCGTCCGCTCCAAGACCAAGGTTCGCGCCAACCACATCGACGAGGCCAAGGGCGGCAAGCTCAAGCTCATCATCCGCGGCGGCGTCGGCGTGGACAACATCGATGTCAAGTACGCCGAGGCCAATGGCATCACCGTCAAGAACACCCCGAAGGCTTCCTCCCAGTCCGTCGCGGAGCTGGCCATGGGCCACATGTTCTCCTGCGCGCGTTATCTTTCCATCGCGGGCCACACCATGCGTGAGGGCAAGTGGGAAAAGAAGGCCTACGGCAAGGGCATCGAGCTTCAGGGCAAGACGCTCGGCATCGTCGGCTTCGGCCGCATCGGCCAGCATCTGGGCGTCATGGCCAAGGCCATCGGCATGAACGTCATCGCCTTTGATATCTACCACATCCCCGGCATCGAGGAGCAGCTGGGCATCCCCTACGTTGAGATGGACGAGCTGCTTGCCAAGTCCGATTTCATCTCCGTCCACGCTCCGGCTGTTGACGGCGGCGCGCTCATCAACGCAGAGCGCATCGAAAAGATGAAGGACGGCGTCTGCATCATCAACACCTCCCGCGGCACCAACGTGGACGAGGCCGCACTTCTGGCCGCGCTCGAATCCGGCAAGGTCCGCGCCGCCGGTCTCGACGTCTACGCCGACGAGCCCGCCTCCAACTCCGCTCTGTACAGCCATCCGATGGTCTCCTGCACGCCGCACATCGGCGCTGCCACCGTCGAGGCCCAGAAGCGCATCGGCGCGGAGATCGTAGACATTATTACCAATTTCAAGGCCTGATTTTGTACACTGCCCGCGCACACTGCTGTTGTATTTCGCCTAAAAAAGCGTTATGATATACATAGCAATCTGTAGAAAATCCATAAATCCGCAGATTATATTTTAGGAGGATAAAATCATCATGAATGCTTATGTTGCAAGTGTCATCGATTATGTCAAGACTGCACACGCCAACGAGCCTGAATTCGTTCAGACCGTCGAGGAAGTGCTCTCTTCCATCTCTCCCATCATGGACGCGCATCCCGAATACGAGAAGGTCGATCTGCTGAAGCGCATGGTCGAGCCGGAAAGAATGTTCACGTTCCGCGTCTGCTGGATGGACGACAACGGCAACTATCATACCAACCGCGGCTGGCGCTGCCAGTTCAACGGCGCGATCGGCCCCTACAAGGGCGGCATCCGCTTCCAGAAGAACGTCTATGAGGGCATCATCAAGTTCCTCGGCTTTGAGCAGACCTTCAAGAACAGCCTGACCGGCCTGCCCATGGGCGGCGCCAAGGGCGGCTCCGACTTCGATCCCGCCGGCAAGTCCGCCGCCGAGGTCATGCGCTTCTGTCAGAGCTTCATGACGGCTCTGTACCGCTACATCGGGCCGGACATCGACGTTCCCGCAGGCGATATGGGCGTCGGCGGCCGTGAGATCGGCTACCTGTACGGCCAGTACCGCCGCCTGAAGGGCGTCTGGGAGAACGGCGTTCTCACCGGCAAGGGCATGAGCTATGGCGGCTCCCTGATCCGTCCGGAAGCGACCGGCTACGGCGCTGTGTACTATCTCCAGGAAGTTCTGAAACACGAAAACGACACCATCGAGGGCAAGCGCATCGCCATCTCCGGCTACGGCAACGTCGGCTGGGGCATCATGAAGAAGGCTGCCGAGCTGGGCGCAAAGGTCACCTACTTCGCAGGCCCCGACGGCTACATCCATGATCCGGATGGTGTTACCGGTGAAAAGCTTGACTACATCCTTGAGATGCGCGCCAAGGATCCGATGCACTGCAAGCCCTATGCCGACAAGTACGGCGTGGAGTTCGTTCCGGGCGCAAAGTGCTGGGGTGTGAAGGACGTTGACGTCTATATGCCCGCCGCTACCCAGAACGACGTCCGCATGGAGTCCGCAGAAAAGATCGCGGCTTCCGGCGTCAAGTATTACATCGAGGTCGCCAATATGCCGACCACGAACGACGCTCTGAACTATCTGCGTGAGCAGAAGCACATGATCGTCGCTCCGTCCAAGGCTGTCAACGCGGGCGGCGTCGGCGTCTCCGGTCTCGAAATGAGCCAGAACTCCGAGCGTCTTGTCTGGACGGCTGAGGAAGTCGATGCGCAGCTGCACAAGATGATGAAGAACATCCACAAGGTCTCCGCTGAGGCCGCTGCGGAGTACGGTCTGGGCTACGATCTGGTCGCAGGCGCCAACATCGCCGGCTTCAAGAAGGTCGCAGAGGCCATGTACGAGCAGGGCGTGTTCTGATCCGAGCTTTTGTCATGCAAAGGCCCGCCCGATCCCGGGCGGGCCTTCTATGTTGAATCACCGCCCGCGCAGCGAACGGGCATTCTATCCACCTGCGGAGGTCACGCATGAAACACATTTTAATGATCGGCACCGGCGGCACCATCGCCTCCCAGATCGGGCAGGACGGCCTTCGGCCCGCGCTCACATCCGAGCAGCTGCTCTGCTTTGTGCCGAAGGTATCGGAATTCTGCCGCGTGGACTGCATCCAGCTGTTCAGTCTGGATTCCACCAACATCCGGCCGGAGAACTGGGTCGCGCTTGCAAAGGCCATTCAGGAGAACTATGACCGCTACGACGGCTTCGTCGTCAGCCACGGCACGGACACCATGGCCTATACCGCCGCCGCCCTCTCCTATCTGATTCAGGGCGCGAAAAAGCCCATTATCCTGACCGGCGCGCAGAAGCCGATCAGCTTCGATTCCACCGACTCCAAAATCAACCTCACCGACGCATTCCTCTGCGCCGCGTCCGACCGCCTGCACGGCGTCATGATCGTGTTCAACGGCAAGGTCATTCAGGGCACCCGCGCCTGCAAGACGCGCTCAAAGAGCTACGAGGCGTTTTCCAGCATCAATTATCCGTATCTTGCCGTGCTTCAGGACGGCAGTCTCCTGCAATATATTGAGAACGCCTATCTCGACGCACCGGTATTCTCCGACCGGCTCGACGGCAAAGTCGCACTTCTGAAGCTGATTCCCGGCGTGCCGTCCAGCCTTGCGGCCTATATGCTACAGGAGAACGACGCGCTGATCCTTGAGAGCTTCGGCGTCGGCGGCATCCCCAGCTATCCCGGAAGCGGCTTTCTGGACACGCTCCAGAAGGGCATCGAGGCCGGGAAAACCATCGTCCTGACCACACAGGTGCAGAACGAGGGCAGCGATGTCGGCGTGTATCAGGTCGGCTATGAGATCCGGCATACGCCGCAGATTCTGGAGGCCTTCGACATGACCACCGAGGCCATCTGCGGAAAGCTCATGTGGATCCTCGGTCAGACCCGCGACCCGGAGCAGATCAACCGTCTGTTTTATACGCCGGTCGCAAACGATATCCTGCACTACGTCCACCGCTGACCCGGCGGACGCCGGGAGCAAATGCACAGAAGTCAAAACCGCCGCCCTGTCTCAGATTACGGCTGCGTCGGAGACCGTCTTTGCTTCAGCCTGACCAAAAGTGCCGCTGCACCGGCCTCAGCAGGCCATGTCACAGCGGCGCTTTTCTGTTTTCGGCGGCATTCCGATTTCTTCGTCCCTTCCCGGCGCTTCCCAAAAATGCAGCAGGCGCATCTGTGTCCACCGGCGCACCTGAAAAGCGCAGCCTGATTTCGGACGAAATCAGGCTGCATTTTCTCTACAGAAAATCCGACTGGCAGTATACGACCTGCCCGCGCTTCATCGTCAGCTGCGGGACAAGCGCCTGACCGCCGGACAGGACATGTCCGGCCGCGTCGGTATAGGACATCGGCTTCCGGAGCAGTCGGAAAACCGCAAGATCCGCAGGCGTTCCCGGACGCAGCGACGCCAGCTCCCCATGTCCGATTGCCTGTGCCGGAGCGGCGGTCGCCGCATGCAGCACCGCGTCAAGCGGCATTCCAAGGTCAAGATACTTGCTCATAATGCGCGGCAGGCTGTACAGCGGCTGCAAAAACGCGCCGGAGGAATTCATGTCGCTGCTGATGATATCCGGATACAGCCCCTGCCGGAGTGCCGCCCGGCAGACCTCCAGGTCAAAATTTCCGCTTCCGTTGCACCCGTCCAGAAGGACGCCTCTTTCATGCGCCCTCCGGATCGCAGGTCTCAGCGTGCCGCTCTCGTCCAAAATCGTCTCTCCGCGTCCCTGATAGATATGGCAGAGAATGTCCCCGGGGCGCAGCGCATCCGCGATCTCACTGAGCGGCAGGACCGGATTTGTGATATGGACGCAGACCGCGCAGCCCAGCGTCTGCGCCAGACGCAGCGTTTCCTGCAAAAGCGCCCGCGCTTCCTCCGGCGCAAGCACATTCCGGGAAAGACGAAGCTTTAACCCCTTCAGTGTCTCCGGATACCGCTCAAAAAGCTCCCGGATGCGTTCATGCTCAAGATAGCGCACCTCCGCGTGCTCGGGATAGCGGTCGGTCGTCTGACCGCCGCTCGCTGTCAGAAGCTGCGCATAGATGGTCACATCGCTCTGCGCGGCGGCGCCGTGCAGAAAGGCTTCCACATTGCCCGCGCCGCAGCTGCCCGCATCCACAGCCGTCGTGATCCCGCACGGGAAGGAGCAGGCATCCGGATTGACGCCGTTTTCCGTCCCATGATTGAAATAATGCACATGAAAATCAATCAGTCCGGTCGTCAGCAGGCAGCCGGATACATCCAGCGTCCGCGCATCCGGCTCCGGCTCCGCGCAAATCTTTCCGCCGCTGACAAAGACATCCTTTGTCAGGAAGCGGTTTTCCTCCGGGTCGTAGACCTGCGCGCCGTGCAAGGCAAAGCTTCTCATAGATTTTTCTTCCCGTCGTTTTTCGTTTTATGCCCGCTCCGCATTCTCCGTCTCACGCAGCAGCTCCCGCGCGAGACGATCCATGTATGCCGCGTCCTGTTCGGAAAGCGCAACGCTGCCTCCGGCCGCGTTGTCCGCAACCTGCGCGGTTTTTCTTGCGCCGCACAGAACGCTGAAATTCTCCGCTCTCGCGGCAGTCCACGCGATCACCAGACTTGCCATGGAAATGCCGTATTTTTCGCAGAGCGGCTGGAACCGCTCAAGCATGGCGATCACCTTTGCGCGCTGCTCCGGCGCATACCAGCGGATGCCGTTCTTTGCCGTACCGGTATAGGTCGTATCCATCCGCACCTTTCCGGACAGCATTCCGCGCTCCAGCGGAGAATATGCCTGAAAGCTGATGCCCAGCTCCCGGCAGACGTCCAGAATGCCGTTCTGTTCGCAGGTACGATCCAGAAGGCTGTATTTTTGCTGCACAACGGCAATCGTTCCGTATTTTGCGTATTCGCGGATCTGCTCCGGCGTGACGTTGGAAACGCCGATTGCCCGAATCTTTCCTTCCTTTACGAACGCATTGAGCGTCTGCATGGTCTCCTCAATCGGCGTCTGGAAGGGCGGAAGCGTCTGCCAGTGCGTGATATAGAGATCGAGATGATCCGTTTGCAGGCGGCGGAGGGACTGCTCCAGCTGCCGCCGGAGGCTGGCGGCGGACAGGACGCGGCGCAGCGTGACGCCGTCGCGCTGCGTGAGGACGGCCCCCTCCTCCTCGTCCCAGACAAGCCCGCATTTGCTTGCCAGCACATAGGAATCCCGCGCGTCATGGATCGCCCTTCCGACGACCTCTTCGCTGTGGCCAAGCCCATAGGCCGGAGCCGTGTCGATCAGCGTGATCCCGCACTCACGCGCCTTTTGAATGGCCGCGATGGATTCCTCGTCGTTGTTCGCGCCCCAGCAGCTGTCGCCGCCGATCGCCCATGTTCCCATGCCGACACTGGAGGCTGTTACGTCCGTTTGTCCGAGTCTGATCTGATTCATACCGTTACTTCCTTTCCGCCGCGTTCTCAGCGACCTCGCGCATCAGCCGCAGCGCCGCTCCGGCCTGCGCGCGATAGTCGGCGCTGTAGGCCTCGATGCTCACCCGGCCGTCGTAGTGAATCTCCGCCAGTGTGCGGAAAAACGCAAGATAGCGTCCCTCCGGGTCAGCCTCCGGGTATATCCGTCCGGCTGGCTCGGCAAAATGTACATGTGTCAGCCATTTTCCGCCCAGCGTGCGCAGATTTTCCATCGGCTCCTGCTCCACGTTGAAATGATAGTAGTCCACCAGCACCTTCACATTCGGGTGCGCGACGTCCTCCGCCAACCGGCAGCCCTCGGCGAACGTATTGATCAGATTGCATTCCGCCTTCCGCAGCGGCTCGATGGCGATGGTGATCCCCTGCTCCGCAGCAATCGGAGCAATCGTTTGCAGCAGGCGGACGACCTGCTCATATCCGCTTGAAATCGGGAAGCCATCCGGCACATTTTTTGCCGGTCCGCTTCCAAAAACGACCCGCTTCGCACCGAGAGACGCCGCCAGCGCCAGCGCCCGCGCGGCATATTCGGCTGCACGGGCAGGCTCCGCGTCCGCGCCGGTCAGGCAGAACGTTTTCGGGAAGAAATTATTGCAGGTCTCGCAGGAAAGGTCGAGCGAAGCCAGCTTTTCGCGCAGACGCAGGAGACCGTCCTCCGGCATTGCGCACATTTCGGCAAGCGGAAGCTCCACATAGTCGTAGCCTGCGGCTTTTAACGTATCCAGATGCTCTGCGCCGGTGCCGTCCGGCTGTGTGGAGAGCATATTGAGGCAGCAGCCAAATCGCATAGACGTTCCTCCCTCAGCGCTGCGGATCAATGATGATCTTCAAAAGCATGTCCGGGTTTTGCAGGAGATCTTCAAACGCCGCCGGAGCCTCCTCCAGCGAAACGATCCGGGAGATCAGCTCCGATGACGCCATTTTTCCGGAGCCGAGCAGCTCGACGACCTCGCCGAATTCCTCATGCGTATAATTGAAGGAGCCGAGGATCTCGCGCGCAAAGCAGACGACATCCTGCATATTGATCTGCATTTCCTTCTGCGACATGCCGACCCAGACAGCGCGTCCGCCGACCTTCAGGCACTGGATGGACTGATTGGCGCTGGCCTGAACGCCGACCGCCTCGAAGCTGACCTGGATCATTTCCCCGTCCGTGAGCCGATGCACCGCGTCGAGGAAGCTCTCCTTTTTCGGATTGATAACCGCGTCCGCGCCGAGCGCCTTGGCGCGCGCCAGTCTGGCGTCGCTCAGATCGGAGACGATCAGCATTTTCGGCTTCTGAAGCTGGATCAATTGCAGCATGCAGATGCCGATAGTGCCCGCGCCGATAATCAGGACGATCTTGTCCTTCAGCGGCCCGGCCTTCTTTACGCTTCCGTATGCGACGGCGAACGGCTCCGTCAGTGCGCCGACCGGGTAGGAGCAGCCCGCAGGCATTGCGTACAGCTGCTTTTCCGGCACGCAGATGTACTCCGCCATCGCTCCGTCACAATCCAGAACGCCGAAGAATTTCTTGTTCAGGCACATATTGGTGCGCCCCTCGCGGCAGTTTTTGCACGTCCCGCAGAAGTTGATCGGCTGAACGATCACGGCGTCGCCGGGCTTGAACTTTGCCGCGCCCGGGCCGTTTTCGACGACCTCCGCGGAAAACTCATGCCCCATCGTCATCGGCGGAAGCCTTCTGCCGGTCAGGCCGAGGTATCCATGAACGTCGCTGCCGCAGATGCCGCATGCCCGCACGCGCAGGAGCACTTCGCCGCTGCCCGGCTTGGGATCGGCAAGCTCCTCAACGGCGAGCTGCTTCGGGCCAAGGTATCGTAAAGCTTTCATAATATAGAACCTCCTGTGAATTTGTTGAAACCATGCAAACTTGACAGTATCTATTTTATTCTTTCTGTGCATATATTCCATGGAATTATCGAAACGATGGCCTTAAAAAAAAGAAACCACCGTCCGGCGGAGGAAAAACAGGCGTGGCTGTCCGCAGAAAAGCGCGGTCATCATTGTGCATTATATACAATTTCCTACATCTATTGGAGTCGAATATGACGAATATCATAATTTCATTTCGGTTTTTATAGGATTCTGTTTCGGTTTTCGAATGGACAATCCCCCCTTCGAGCCGTTATGATTGCAGTATCACAAAAAGGAGGAAACAACATGAAAAAATTCATCGCTATCCTGCTGACCCTGATTTTTGTCCTGTCCGTCTTTACGGCCTGCGCCGCAAAGCCCGCCGAGCAGCCTGCTGCTTCCAACGGAAACGACGCGCCTGCCGCAGAGTCCGATGGCCAGAAGGGCTTCGAAGGAATGACCCTGACCATCGCCCAGAACAACATCGACACCTCCACCGGCGAAGCGATCCGCGCCGAGTTTGATGCGTTCAGCGAGAAATACGGCTGCACCATCGAGCTTGAGATCCTTTCCGCCAACGCCGACGAGGCAGAGAACGTCATGCTGACCCGTGCAGCGACCGGCAATCTTCCCGACGTGTTCCTGAGCACCATCGGCGCGAAGATGGAGGAGCTGGATCCCAAGACCAACATGTACGACATCTCCGGCCAGAGCTGGGTCCGTGAGAACGTCAACGCCGGCTTCCTGGACATCGTTACCGACGATGAAACCGGTGCGATCTACGGCGTTCCCGTCTACACCAGCAACGTCGCAGGCGTGTTCTACAACAAGCCCGCATACGAAGAGCTTGGCCTCGAGATCCCGACGACCTGGGACGAGTTCCTTGCCAACTGCGCCGTGATCCGTGAGAAGAGCGACAAGGATCCCGTCGTCGGTGCCTACAACAACGCTGCCGGCTGCCAGATTCTGTACCTGTCTCAGTATTACTACGTTCAGAACAACACCCCGACCTTTGCCGACGACTACACCGAGCGCAAGACGACGCTCGCCGAGAACGCCGACTTCATGCGCGGTCTGGAAAAGCTGAACGACCTGAGCGAGCTGGGCTATCTGAACTCCGACCCGCTGGCAACCAGCTTTGAGGACTCCGCCATCATGCTCGCCGAAGGCAGCGCTGTGCACACCTTCTGCCGCACCAACATCATGGCGACCATCGAATCCTCCGCTCCGGACAAGATGGAGGACATCGGCTTCTTCCCGCTGCCCGATACCGACCCCAACGTCCGCGGCGTTGCCATGTGGATGCCCTCCGCATGGTGCATCAACAAGAACATCGACGAAAGCAAGCTCGAGCTGGCTCTCAAGCTTCTTGAGTTCCTCACCACGAGCGAAGCTACCGACGCCTACACCTCTGTGATCTCCCCGACCGGCGCATTCATGCTCAACGGCATCGAAATGCCCAGCAATGTCAGCACTGCCGTTCAGGAAGCGCAGGCATGGGCCGAGAAGGCTTCCACCCCTGTCATGGAATACTTCTGCGACATCAAGGGTTCCAACCTTGCTACGATCCTGAGCATGGTCGGCACGAGCCAGTACACCCCGGAGGAAGGCATTTCCGAGATCGAAGCGGACAACGCGATCGATGCTCAGCAGAAGGGCGTTGCAGGCTGGTAATCTGCACTGCACAGCCTGACGTGCTTACTTCATAACTTAAAAAACGTGGAGTAGCACAACCATCTGCCGCTTGGCGAATGATTGTGCTACTCCGTCCCATATTCCTACACAAGAGAGGACGATCCGCGTGAACCGACTTGATAAAAAAGCTTATAACGGCTGTCTGGCGCTGCCAGGCGTCCTGATTTATGTGCTGATCTTTGTGATCCCGACCTTTGCCTCGTTCTACTTTTCCATGACCACATGGAATCTGAAAACCTCGACCTTCATCGGTCTGAAAAATTTCTATACCTTCTTCACAATGACCAGCACCCGTTCCGCTCTGGTCAACACCGCGATCTATGCCGGCGCCACCTGTCTTGCAAAGGTCGTCCTCGGTCTGCTGCTTGCGCAGTATCTTTGCAGCGGACGCCGCAATGCGGAATATCTCAAAAGCCTGATTTTTTTCCCGACGCTGCTCGGCAACGTCGTGGTCGGCATTGCGTTTGAAAGCATTATGAAACCGAACGGCATTCTCAATCAGGCGCTTCAGGCCTTCGGCCTTCCGGCCGTCAAATGGCTGACGGATTCGCGCTGGGCGCTTGCCTCGTGCATCTTTGTCGATGTCTGGATCGGCATCGGCACGGCGACGCTGATCTACATTGCCGGTCTCAGCTCCATTTCCAAAACCTACTACGAAGCCGCCGTCATCGACGGCGCATCCTCGCACAAAAGCTTCATGAAGATCACCCTCCCGCTGATGGTGCCCTCGATCAACACCGTCCTGACGCTCTCTCTGATCGGCGGCCTGCGCTCCTATGAGCTTGTCTATTCCATGACCGGCGGCGGCCCCGGCTATTCCACGGAGCTGCTCGGCTCCATCATCTACAAGCTCTTCTCGCGCGGAAGCTACGGCCTTGCAACAGCCGGGTATGTCATCATGTTCATCATCGTATCGGTCATTGTATTCCCCTTGAACTCCTTTGTTTCGAAACGGGAGGCAGAGCTGTAATGGTAAAGAAAAAAACGCTTGGCTCCAAGATCCTGGATGCCGCTATTCTGATTCTCACCGCGCTGACCCACTGGGTCGTGTTCTATTTCATCATCATCACTGCCTGCAAATCCAAAACCGAATCCGCGCGCTTCTCTCTGGCGCTGCCGAAGGAATGGGCGCTGCTGGAAAACCTGAAATTCGTCTTTACCTACAATCACGGCGCTGTCTTTCAGGCCTTCTATAACAGCCTGATCCTGACCGCCTGCTCGATTTTTGTTCTTGTCATCGTGGCAGCCATGGCTGCGTTCGTTTTGCAGCGGCGCAGAAACCGGATCTGTCAGGCTTCGAACAAGCTGATCCTTGCCGGTCTGATTGTCCCGGCGTCTGTGATCCCGACATACTGGATGCTTTCCATTCTGGGCATTGCGAACACGCTTCCCGGTCTGATCCTCGTCGAGGTCGCAACGCCCTTCCCCTTCGCAACCATGATGTACAAGGGCTTTATTGCGACGCTCCCCCGCGAGATCGACGAAGCTGCGCTGCTTGACGGCTGCGGCTCCCTGCGGCTCTTCTTCCGCATCATTTTCCCGCTGCTCAAGCCGATCACGGCGGCTGTCGTCATTCTGCGTTCCATCGTCGTCTACAACGATTTCCAAAACCCGCAGTATTTTATGTCCGGCGCAAAGAGCCAGACCGTCCAGCTGTTTACATACAGCCTCAAATCCGCCTTTACAACCGACTACGGTCATCTGTTTGCAGCCATTCTTGTCGTTGCGTTCCCAATGATCGTACTGTACGCCGTCTTGAACCGGAGCATTCTGGAAGGAATGGTCGCCGGATCTGTGAAAGGATAAGCTATGAAAGAAACTGCCTCTCAGCCGCTTTCCGCGGCGCTCTTCCCGAATCCCACCAGCGAATACCGCGGCGCGCCCTTCTGGGCGTGGAACGGCCGTGCGGACGATCATGCGCTCATGCAGCAGCAGATCGACACGTTCCAGGCCATGGGCTTCGGCGGCTTCCATATCCATGCAAGGATCGGTCTTTCCTCCGAATACATGGGGAAGGACTTCATGGAAAGCGTGAAATTCTGCCACGAATATGCGCAGCGGAAGGACATGCTGACCTATTTATACGACGAGGACAAATGGCCGTCCGGCTACGGCGCGGGTCGTGTGACCGGAGACCCGAAAAATCGCGCGCGCTATCTTCTGCTCTCTCCCAACTTCTATGAAAACGGCCACCTCGACCGCCATCTGAAGCCCAGCAACCGTCTGACGGAGAACGGAGACGCGACGCTGCTGCGGCGCTATCAGATCTGCCTGCGCGACGGATGCCTCGCGTCCTATCGCGCACTCTCCGACACGGAAAGCGCCGACGCACAGACGTGGTACGCCTATCTGGTCGTGACCGATCCCCTTCCCTGGTTCAACAACGCCGCCTACTCCGACAACCTCGATCCGCAGACGGTGCAGCGCTTCACCGAGGTCGCCTACGAGCCGTACAAGAAGCTGCTCGGCGAGGAGTTTTCCAAATCCGTCCCTTCCATCTTTACGGACGAGCCGCAGTTTGTCCGGGTGCAGACGCTTTCCGACGGCGCCGCCCGGGAGGAGGTCGGCATTCCGTATACGGAGCGCCTCGGGGAAGCGTTCCAGTCCGTATGCGGCCGGCCGCTGCTCGACTGCCTGCCGGAGATCTTCTGGACGCGGGCCGACGGCGCGCCCTCCACGATCAAATACCGGTACTTTGATCTTCTTTCCGAGCAGTTTTCCAGCGCCTACGCCGGTACGCTCGGCAAGTGGTGTGAGGAAAACCATCTCAAGCTGACCGGCCATGTGATGCAGGAAGAAAGTCTGGAGGGCCAGACCCGCTGCGTCGGCGAGGCCATGCGCACCTATCCGTATTTCCAGCTTCCCGGTATCGATATTCTGGCCGACCGCTATGAATACACGACGGCCAAGCAGGCGCAGAGCGTCGCCCATCAGATCGGCTGCGTCGGCATTACCAGCGAGCTTTACGGCGTAACGAACTGGGACTTTGATTTCCGCGGCCACAAGCTTCAGGGCGACTGGCAGGCCGCGCTTGGTGTGACCCAGCGCGTTCCGCATCTGGCGTGGATGTATATGGGCGGAGAGTCCAAGCGCGATTACCCGGCTCCGATCGACGCGCACTCCCCATGGTATGGCCGTTACCGGCTGATCGAGGACTATTTTGCGCGGCTCAACACGGCGCTCCGGCGCGGAAGGCCGGCCGTACAGCTGGCTGTCATTCATCCGATCGAATCCATGTGGATGGCCTTCGGCCCTGACCGTCAGACGGCCGCCGGACGCGCCGATCTGGAACGGCAGTTCCAGACGCTGACGGAAACCCTTCTGTTCAGCCAGATCGACTTTGACTTCCTGTCGGAATCGGTGCTGACCAGGCTTTCCTGCGATTGCCGGGACGAGACGCTCTGCGTCGGCCGGATGCAGTACCGCGCCGTGCTTGTCCCGCCGCTGACAACGATCCGCAGCACCACGCTCGATCTGCTGGAGCGCTTCCGCAAGCAGGGCGGACATGTATTCCTCTGCGGCAATGCGCCTGCCTGCGTGGACGGCGCTCCGTCGGAGCGTGCCGCAGAATTCTTCTCCGGCTGCACAGGAATTCCCAACATGGACGACGCGCTCATTCCCGCCCTTGAGCCGTTCCGCCAGATCGAGGTATTCGGCTGCGGCGGCCTGCGGACAAAGGATCTGATCTATCAGCTGCGCGAGGATGGCGCAGACCGCTGGCTCTTCCTTGCGCACGGCAGAAAGGACGCCAGCATCGAGTCCAACCCCTTCCTGAAGCAGCAGCGTCAGGAAAAGCACCGGCTTGTCTTGCGCGGTCGCTGGAAGCCGCAGCAGTATAACGCGATGGACGGCTCGATCCACACGCCGGATTTCCGCATCGACGGCGAACGCACCATCGTGGACTTTGATCTGTTTGCACACGACTCGCTGCTCCTGCATCTGGAGCCTGCGAAGGCCGGGAGCTTCCATGCGCAGGCGGAGACGCAAACCGTCCAGACGCTGCGGCACCTGACGCAGCCCGTCCCATTCCGGCTGGAGGAGCCGAACGTGCTCCTGCTGGATCAGGCGGAATACGCGCTGGACGGCGGCCCGTGGCAGGCGAAGGAAGAGCTTCTGCGCATTGATACGCTTGCGCGCGGGCAGTTCGGCTATCGGAAACGGACGGACAGCTTCCCGCAGCCCTGGCTGACCGGTGCGCGGAATGAGAAAGCGCACACCATCGACCTGCGCTTCACCATCCGTTCCGCAGCCGCCTTTGACCACGCCGCGCTGGCCTTCGAGGGCGACGCAGACGTGCAGATCACATGGAACGGTCAGGCAGTCACCACCGCGCCGGACGGATACTACGTCGATCCGGCTATCCACCGCGTGGAGCTTGGCGCGCTGAACGCGGGAGAAAACCATCTGGAGCTGCACATTCCCTTCGGAGAAAACACGGCGCTGGAATGGTGCTATCTGCTCGGGGAATTCGGCGTGCGCGTATTCGGCAGCACGGCTCTGCTCGAAGCCCTGCCGGAGAAAATCGGCTTTGGAGATTACGCCGCGCAGGATCTGCCGTTCTACGGCGGGAACCTCTGCTATCAGATGGAGTTTGAAACGCCTGCCTGTCAGGCCGTTCTGGAGATCCCGGAATATGCCGCGCCTCTGCTTGGCATCGAGATCGACGGCGGGCCGGAGCAGCCGCTCTTCGCAGCCCCGTATCAGCTCCCGCTTGGAATGCTCACAGCCGGAACGCACCGGGTCACCCTCCGCTGCTATGGCAGCCGGATCAACACCTTCGGCCAGCTCCACAACTGCAACCGCCGCGAGCGTTACTTCGGCCCGCTTACCTGGCGGACGGACGCGGAGCGCTGGAGCTATGAATATCAGCTGCACGCCTGCGGCGTTCTGACGGCTCCGATCCTGAAAATTCTCCGGTAAGGATCAAACTGCTTCCGCCTCCGGCGCGGCGGGAACGCCCGCCGGAGGCTGTCCCGCACAGGCGGGCTTCTTCCGCAGATCTTCCGGCAGAATGGTTCGCCATTCTGCCGGAAATCGGAAGAAAAATGTTAAAAAATAACTTTTTTGCCTTGAAAACTGCCGTTTTCAAGGCTTGCGGCTTACCTGTATACAGATTATAATAGCTTCTGTAGCAAGCTTGCGCGGGCCTCCGCCGCCCGCTGCCGGAATTCGACCGGGAACAGGCCCCGGATGGGAGGATCGCACTGTGAAACGAAAAACCTTTGCAAACCGGCTGATGATCTCCTACCTCATCATCGCCATGCTGCCCGCGCTGAGCATCATGCTCATCTTCTCCATCCTTACCACCCGCTCCGCGCGGCGCACGCTCTGCGAACGGATCGATGCGTCCAACAATCTGGTTTCCATGCAATTCGACGCGCTGCTGGACAATATGTCCTTCCTTTCGCTGGATCTGCTGAGCGACACGTCGTTTGTGAATTCCATAAAGCTTCTCACATACAACAACGGCGACCCCGCCGTCGTCCAGAAAAACTATCTTCAGATCACATCCAAGATCTGCACCTACGCACTCGCGGCGTCCGCTTACGATGTGACGTTCCTCAATGACGCAAAGGGATATATCGCAACCAGTAAGGCCTACAACAGCGCCTATTCCGCCCAGACGCGGCTGGACAAATCACGCATCGCCGAGATCGACTGGCTGTCTGAGGCGCGAAGCAGCGACGGCCGGGCCGTTCTGATCCCCGTGCAGATGGGCGCTTTCTCCTCCGAGGGAGACGAACCGGTTCTGACGCTGGTGCGCAGCGTTCGAATTCCGACCGAGATCGTCGGCTATCTGATGATCGAGGTCAGCCACACCGAGCTGGATTCCATCCTGAACATCGGTGAGCAAAACGGCACCCATGTGGCGATCATCGGCGAAAACGGCAAGCCGATCTATGCGTCCGCCGACTTTCCCCTTGCAGAGGACTGCACGTTTCCGGAGCTGACCGCGCTGCAAACAGACTATCTGGTCTCCTCCGAGCACAACGCGGATACTGGGATCACCGTTCTCTCCGTCATGGATAATCATGATGTCAGCCGGAACGTTCTTTCAACGATCCTGCCCGCCTTCGGCGTCTGGCTTCTTCTGGTCATTCTGACCGTCTCGAGCATCCGGATCCTGACGGTGCAGTTCTCGCGTCCGATCACGCTCCTGACGGAGGAAATGCGGGACACGACACTCCGAAACCTCAAGGACAATTCTCAGGATCAGGAATTCGAAAAATACGAGGAGATTCAGTATCTCCACAATCAGTTCAACCAGATGCGGCAGCGTCTCGACACAATGATCCAGAACGAGATCGCGGCCAAGACCCTACAGATTCGGGAGCATCTGAAATCCCTGCAATCGCAGATCAATCCGCATTTTCTTTATAATACGCTGAACGTGATCGGTATTATGGGTCTGGAAGAGGGCAGCTCGCACGTTTATGACGCCTGTATGCAGCTGTCAAGCGTGTTCCGGTACTCTATCGCGGACAAAAACAAGGGGATCGCCACCATTGAGGAGGAAATGAACAACGCGGAAGCCTATCTGGAGCTGATGCGCATGCGGTTTGAGCACCGGTTTTCCTACCAGCTCTTCTGCGATCCGCAGGTACGCGATGCGATCACGCCGCGCCTGATCCTTCAGCCATTCATCGAAAATATCTTCTCCCATGCCTACGATGCGGAGCACACCGTGATCTCCGCGGAGATCCGCGCGGACAGGCATGACGACCGCTGGATACTGAGCATTGAGGACGACGGCGCAGGTATGCCGCCCGGAATGGCCGAGCAGCTGAGCCGTCAGGCCGAGGCGCAGGTATCCCTTCAGGATCGCTCGACCGGCAGCATCGGCATCGTCAATACGCTGCTTCGGATGAAGCTCTATTATCAGGGCGATTTTGAATTCTGCATCCAAAACAAGGCGGGAAGCGGGCTTCTCATCCTTCTTTCCGCTCCAATTCAGAGAAAGGAGAATCCGTATGCAGCCAATCAGAGTTTTGATTGCTGAGGATGAACCACCCGTTGCAAGATTTATTCAGAAGCTGACCGAGCGCGCCGGCCCGTTCCGGATCGTCGCCGTCTGCGTCAATGGCGAAGAGGCGCTGGAAGCCATTGAAAGGCTTCGCCCGGAAATTCTGATCACGGATATTCAAATGCCTGGCATGAACGGTCTTTCCCTGATCCGGCGTGCGACCGCCATCGTCCCGGATCTGCAAAGCGTGATTATCAGCGGCTATAAAATGTTTGAATACGCGCAGGAGGCGCTGCGGCTCGGCGCGGTCGGCTACATCACCAAGCCGATCGATCCGGTGCAGTTCCATCTGGTGCTGCACAAGCTCTCCTCCGTCCGCCTGCTGGAACAGTCCCTGGAGCGCGGGAAAATGCTCACCCGCGCCCTGCAGGCCAACGATGCGGACGCGATCTGCGAGATCGTCGGCCATCCGTTCTACCGGATCGCGGCGCTGTACTGCTGCGGTGATACGGATGATTACACGGACGGCTTCCAGAGCCTTCCCTCCGATGTGATACAGGCGTTTTACCGGGATATGTTCGTGATGGTCTCCGGGATCGACAGCCCGGAGCAGCCGCCCTCTGCGGAAACGGACAAGCTGTTTGCCCATCTCAAGGACATCCCGGATCGCAGTAGCACCTATATGCGAATCCTGGAAGCGCGCCCGACGGAGGAGATTGGAAAGCAGATCCACATCGACTACCGGAATCTGCGCAAGCTCGCGGTTCCCGGCGTCAGCGTGTCCGTCGTCTGCGAAAAAAGCGCCGACGCCGTCCCCGATGCGGCCTATGGAGACGAAGCCTGCCTGCAAAGGGTCGAATCCGCCATTTACGCCAAGGACCTCGGCCGCATCCGCAGCGGGATTTCGTCGCTTTTCGACGTCTGGCAGCAGAAGCACGCTTCCGTATACCATGTAAAGCTTCAGCTGCGGAATATTGCGGAGCTTTTACAGCACAGCGGCCTGCTCAGCAGCGGAACGATCTCCGCAACGGAATTCTTCGATGACAGCATCCGCTACAGCTCCTGTTTTGATGATATCTGCGCGGATGTTCTCTCCTTCATTCAGGATTGCTTCCAGACGCAGTCCGAAAGCAATCTGTCTCCCCGGCGGGATTCGCGGATGATCTTTGAACAGATCGTGCGTCTGATTCGCAGCCAGCAGGTCAAAAATTACTCTCTTCAGGAAATCAGCTACCGTTTTGACGTCAGCCAGCCCTATATCCGGAAGATTTTCCGGCAGTACGCAGGAAAATCCTACAAGGAATATGTGCTGGACGCCAATATCGAGCGCGCCAAGGATTTGATGCGGCAGAATCCGCAGATTCTCGTAAAGGACGTTGCCGAGCAGCTTGGATTTGAACAAATGTATTTCAGCACGGTATTCAGCAAAACCGTCGGCATGACGCCCTCGCAATACCGGGACAAGCTGCTCCGGGAAACGTGACCGCGTATTTTCGCTTTTTACAGGATCGGATTCAGAAAGGAATATCTATGAAACAGCAGAACACAGCTCGCTACGCCATCGCGTGCCCGACAAGTATGGGCGTGCGGATCACGCCGCCGGAGCGGATGGCGGTGCAAAACAGCAATACGTTTTATATGCAGGCGACCAGCGCGGAGACGAACGTGCTGAATGTCGCGTCGAGCCTTGGGCGGGAGTGCCTTGCACTCACGAAATTCGTCAAAGGCAGTCCTGTCGCGGACTTCATCAAGCGGCAGCTTCGCGCGCGAAACATCCGCTTTGAGGGGCTGGACGTCGAGCAGGGTGGACCCTGGGGCTACCGTCATCAGTTCAACATCGCGGATTCCGGCTTTGGACTGCGCGCCCCGCGCGTCTGGAACGACCGCGCGGGCGAGGTCGGCAGAACGCTGTCTATCGAAGATTTTGATATCGAGCGCATCTTCGGTCAGGAAGGCGTCTGCATTCTCCACCTGTCCGGTCTGATCGCGGCCATGAGCCACGAGACGACGGAATGCTGCCTTGCGCTGGCAAAGGCCGCGAAGCAGTACGGCACGCTCGTCTCGTTCGACCTCAACTACCGTGCGACGTTCTGGAAGGGCCGTGAGGAAGAACTGTCCAAGGCGTTCAGCGAGATCGCGTCTCTGGCCGACGTGCTCATCGGCAACGAAGAAGATTTCCAGCTCTGCCTCGGCTTCAAGGGGCCGGAGGCAGGTGGAAAAGATCTGTCCTCTAAAATTGAATCCTTCAAGGGCATGATCTCGCAAGTGCAGGAAAAATATCCGAACGCGAGGATGTTCGCAACGACGCTTCGCCAGGTTCTCTCCGCCAACGAGCACCTCTGGGGCGCGATCCTGCTGGCGGACGGGAAATGGTATGTAGAAGAACCCAGAGAGATTCAGGTGCTTGACCGCATCGGCGGCGGCGACGGCTTCTCCGGCGGGCTTCTGTATGGCGTGCTGAACGGCTGGGAGCCGGAAAATTGCCTGCAATTCGGCTGGGCGACCGGCGTTCTGGCAGCTTCGAGCCTCAATGACTACGCCGAGCCTGCGGATGAGAAACAAGTCTGGGATATCTACAAAGGAAACGCGAGGGTGCAGAGATGAAAAAAGCAGATATTGGTCTCATTGGCCTTGCCGTCATGGGCGAAAACCTGGTCGTGAACATGGAGTCGAAGGGCTTCACCGTGGCCGTGTTCAACCGCACGACGGAAAAAGTGGACAAATTCGTAAACGGCAGAGCCGCCGGAAAAAATATCATTGGCTGCCACAGCCTTGAAGAGCTGGTGGCGAACCTCGAAAAGCCGCGCAAGGTGTTCATGATGGTAAAAGCCGGTCAGGCCGTGGACGACATGATCGAGCAGCTTCTGCCACTTCTCGACGACGGCGATATTCTGATTGACGGCGGCAACTCCCACTTTCCGGACACCATCCGCAGGACGGCGTATGTGGAATCCAAGGGTAAGCTATACATCGGCACCGGCGTGTCCGGCGGCGAGGAGGGTGCGCTGAAAGGCCCCAGCATGATGCCGGGCGGCTCTCCTGCCGCGTGGCCGTATGTGAAGCCCATTTTCCAGTCCATCTGTGCGAAGGTCGAGGACGGCTCGCCGTGCTGTGACTGGGTCGGCGAAAACGGCGCGGGTCATTTCGTCAAGATGGTGCATAACGGCATTGAGTACGGCGATATGCAGCTCATCTGCGAAGCGTATCAGCTTATGCGTGATCTGCTCGGCATGAACGATGATGAAATGCACGAGGTCTTTGCCGCATGGAACAAGACGGAACTGGATTCTTACTTAATTGAAATTACTCGCGATATCCTTGCCTACAAGGATACCGACGGGCAGCCCATCGTCGAGAAAATCCTCGACACCGCCGGTCAGAAGGGCACCGGCAAGTGGACGGGCATTGCAGCGCTGGACGAGGGCGTTCCGCTGACGCTCATCGGCGAAGCCGTGTTTGCGCGCTGCCTGTCCGCCATGAAAGACGAGCGCGTCGAGGCAGCGAAGGAATATAATCGCAACATTCCTGCCTTTACCGGCGATAAAGCGGAAATGGTCGAAGCCATCCGGCAGGCGCTGTATGCGTCCAAGATCATCTCCTACGCGCAGGGCTACACGCTCATGCGCACGGCTGCCAAGACCTACGACTGGAATCTCAACTATGGCGGCATTGCCCTCATGTGGCGCGGCGGCTGCATCATCCGCTCAGTCTTCCTCGGCAAGATCAAGGAAGCGTATGACAAAAATCCGGAGCTTAGTAACCTCCTGCTCGACCCGTATTTCAAGAGCACGATGGAAAAACTCATTCCCGCGTGGCGCAAGGTCGCAGCTGCGGCTGTCTCTTACGGCGTTCCGGCTCCGGCCATGACTGCGGCGCTGAGTTACTTCGACGGCTACACCACCGACCGCCTGCCTGCGAATCTGTTGCAGGCGCAGCGCGATTATTTCGGCGCGCACACCTATGAGCGGCTGGACAGCCCGCGCGGCCAATTCTTCCACACCAACTGGACAGGCCACGGCGGCAACACCGCCGCGAGCACCTATAACGCATAACCGAAAGCAAAATACTGGCCGCTGTCCATTCCGACAGCGGCCATTTTTATGCCGCCTGCTTTCCATGACAGGCCGCCCGAAGCGCCGTTCCATGATCCGGCAAAAAGCGGCGGCACAGCCTCTGTGCCGCCGCAGCGATATTTCAGGATTCCTCTGTGCAGGTCTCCAACTCCTGCCGGACGGCGTCCATAAGCGCGGGAAGAAATTCATAATTTCTGGGGTACTTATCAAAGCGGATCTCCATGCCCGCCATCCTTTCGGCCAATTCCACAACATGCTCATGCGAAGTGCGCTGCGCCAGCGCTTTCAGGATATCCACATCCTGAAGCGCGTCCTTGAAATTAAGCGCGCGCAGCGACGCGACCGGCCCGTTCTTTCCGGGATAGACCGAGAAGGGGTCGCCGGAAGGCCACACACGGTCGCCGGAGGTCGTCAGACGGGGGTCGATCACATAGGCCGAATGATCCGTGTGGTAAAAATTATAGCCCCATTGCAGGAAGCCCTTGATGCCGAACTTGAAGAGCTGGACGCCGAGGATGCGGTTTCGGTACTCCGGGAAGGCAAGGAAGCGGTTGCCGACGGCTTTGTACTCGCCGCAGCAGTAATAGGCCCACTGATTTTCCACCGGCTCCCGCAGGAACGGCTCGATGTGGTCGGTCGCGCTGACCGGAATGTCGATCAGTCCGTGCTTATAAAAATCAACGTTGGAAATGGCGTCCATGATCGGCCGTCCGCGCAGCATCGGCTTTACAAAGCGCCAGAGTGTGCGGTAGGTCTCCAGATGGTCCAGTCCCGGCTCGTCGGAGATGTGGAAGAAGGAATCCTCCAGCACGCCTTTTTCTGTCAGG
>ENA-ORNK01001115-ORNK01001115.1-human-gut-metagenome-genome-assembly--contig:-NODE-1115-length-24448-cov-14.774402_pt1 | contig 24448 bp, 26 predicted proteins | sample MGYA00242115_ERZ509022 | MGnify/ENA primary metagenome ERZ509022 (study PRJEB26280, sample SAMEA2338690) | human gut metagenome | biome: human gut; feature: human-associated habitat; material: faeces...
GTGATGCGGTGTGAGATGATGATGTTGGTCGTACCGGCAAGGTCGCGGTCCAGCGCCTCGCGGATCTTCTCGTCCGTCTGCGTATCGACCGCCGACAGCGAATCGTCAAAGACCATGACGGGCGTTTTCTTCGTCAGCATCCGCGCGATGGCCACGCGCTGCTTCTGGCCGCCCGAAAGCGTCACGCCGCGTTCTCCGACCATCGTGTCATAGCCCTGTGCGAACTGCTCCACGTCGTCGTGGATGCAGGCCGTCATGGCCGCCTTGCGGATCGTCTCCGCATCCGCGCCGCAGATACCTATGTTTTCCTCAATGCTGCGCGAAAAGAGGAACGGCTCCTGCAATACGACGCCGATATGGTCGCGAACCCACGCGGCGGGCATTTTGGCGATATCCTCGCCGCCGACCGTCACGCGGCCAGCACTCGGCTCGTAGAGGCGGCACAGCATCAGCAGCAGGCTGCTCTTGCCGGAGCCGGTCCCGCCGAGAATGCCGAAGCTCGTTCCGGCCGGGATCGTGAACGAAACGTCGCTCAACACGTCCGGGCCGGTCTCATAGCGGAAGGAGACATGCTCGAAGGAGATATCGCCGTTCATCGGCTTTTCCTCCGCGTCGGGCGCGTCCCGCTCGACCGGTGCATTGAGCACCTCGGCGATACGCGAGACGGAGACGCCTGCCTTGCTCATTTCGGAAATGATCCTGCCGAGGCGGCGCACCGGCCCGATGACCATACCGTTATAAATGGCGAAGGAGACGAAGTCGCCCTCCGTCATTTCGCCGCGCACGCACAGAAGGCTTCCGAAGATCACGACGAGCATCGTCTGAAGGCAGCTCGACACATCGCCGACTGCCCAGAAGTCCGACATCATACGGCAGAGCTTGACCCAGAGGCCGGTGTATTCCTGATTCTGCTTCTCGAAGCGCTCGCGCTCGAACTCCTCCTGCCCGAACGCGCGCACCACGCGCACGCCGGTCAGATTCTCCTGTGCAATGGTGGAAAGCACACCCTCCGCCTCGTCGCACTCCGTGAAGCGGTCGCGGATCGAGTTGTGGAACAGGATGGAATAGGTCACGATGATCGGGAACATGATGATCGGCACCAGCGCCAGCTTCCAGTTCATGAGCAGCATACACACCAGCGCCAGCACGATCAGCACCAGAATGCGGAAAACCGACACGAACTGCTCCTGAAAGAAGGTCTTGATGCGCTCCACATCGGAGGTACAGCGCTGGATGATATCGCCGGTCGGATTGGCCATGTGCCACTTCCACGGAAGATGCTGGATGTGATGATACAGCAGATCGCGGCTCGTTTTCACGAGCGTTTCGCCGGCCTTTGCGCTGTAAAGGTTCATGCAGTAGCGGAACAGCGCCGAGATCAGGCCCAGTGCAGCCATGACCGCCGCCGGGATCCACATATGCCGCCGGATATTCTCCACGCCGCCGAAGCGCTCGACCCACCGGCCGACCGCCGCGACGCTCACCGGCTTTTCCCCGATGAACGAGTCCACGCTCACACGGATGATCTGCGGGATGACCAGCTCACAGGCCGTAAAGATCAGTCCCGACAGGATGCAGGCCGTAAAATATCCCCAGCTTCCATGCAGAAGCCGGAGGAGAACAGGGCCGTCGCTCCGTAATTTCTTCTTTTCTTTCACTTTTTCCCCTCGCTTTCTCAGTGAAGTCACCTTGTATGTTAGCGCATTTGTTTGGAAAAAGCAACCTCAAAACGTCACTTTTCGCCGAAAGTGTTCACAGGCTAACTTTTTTGTCCCCGCAGGAGGTATTTGTCCTGCGGATAGATTTTCTTTTCCATTTTTGAATTTCTTCATTGACTTTGTGCAATTCAACCGATACCATATATGCAGGCCGCCGCTTCTTGTGCAGCTTTCCCAGCTCCCCGGAAGCAGGCCGCATCACCGGCGCGCCTGTTCGCGCCGCAGAACGAAAGGCAGCCTGTTATGGAAGAGCTTCTTGAACGCCTGCTGGCGGAATGCCTGCCGTATACCGCGCAGGGCCGTCTTGCAGATTATATCCCGGAGCTGGCCAAGGCAGACCCGTCGATGCTCGGCGTCTATGTGATCGGCAACGACGGGAAGGAGAGCTGGGCGGGAGACTGCCGCCAGCCCTTTACCATCCAGAGCGTGATCAAGCCGATCCTGCTGCTTCAGGCGCTGCTGGACAACGGCGTCGAGGCCGTGCAGCGCCGCGTCGGCGTCGAGGCCACCGGCAAGACCTTCGACGCGATCAACGCCAGCGACCAGTCGCTGGACAGCGGACACATCAACCCCATGGTCAATATGGGCGCAATCGTGATCTGCTCGCTCATTCACGGCGGCAGCTATGCCGAGCGCTTCCAGCGCCTGCTGGAGCTGACGCGGCTTCTGGCCGGAGACGAGCGCATCGGAATTGACGAGGATGTCTATCACTCCGAAAAGAGCCACGGCAGCAAAAACCGCGCGCTGGCCTATCTGCTCAAGTCCTATGGACTGCTGGACGACGATGTGGAGGAGGTTCTCGACTGCTATTTCCGTGCCTGCTCCATCCGCGTGGACTGCCGCGCGCTGGCGCACATCGGCGCTGTGCTCTCAAACCGCGGACGGCTCCCGAATTCCAGCCGCCAGATCTTCCCGGCGGAGCTGGCACGCTACGTCAACGCCATCCTCACGACCTGCGGCATGTACGACGGCTCCGGCGAGTTTGCCATCCGTGTCGGCGTACCGGCCAAGAGCGGCGTCGGCGGCGGGATCATGGCGGTCGTCCCGACGCGCATGGGCATCGGGATCTACGGCCCGGCGCTCGACCGCAAGGGAAACAGCGTCGCCGGTATCCAGCTTCTCGAGCGTCTCAGCCGTGCGCTGTACCTCAGCATCTTCTGACGCCTGACGGCGGACTTTTCCGCCTTGAACTGTGAAGCGAAAGCTCCTGCCCAATCACTTCGGGCAGGAGCTTATTGTATAATGAAAACCACGGGCTGTGCCGGTGGTTTTCATTATACAAGAACGGCCGCGGCGCATTCGCTGCCGCGGCCGTTTGGTATATATTTTTTGTTGGTGGAAAGGCTCTGGCGGAAAAGATCCGCCGGAGGGCTTACTTCGTGCCGAAAATGCGGTCGCCCGCGTCGCCCAGTCCGGGAACGATGTAGCCGTGCTCATTGAGGTGGTCGTCCAGCGCTCCGGCGTAAAGCTCGACGTCGGGGTGACGCTCGACGATGCAGCGGATGCCCTCGGGAGCGGCGACGAGAACCATGAGCTTGATGTGCTTGCAGCCGCGCTTCTTCATCTCGGCGATGGCCGCGTCGGCGGAGCCGCCGGTGGCAAGCATGGGATCGACGATCAGGATGTCGCGCTCGGCGATATCCTTCGGCATTTTGCAGAAATAGACGTGCGGGATCAGCGTCTCTTCGTCGCGGAACATACCGATATGGCCGACACGGGCGGAGGGAACCATGCGCAGGACGCCGTCAACAAGACCGAGACCGGCGCGGAGGATGGGAACGACTGCGAATTTCTTACCGGCCAGCGTCGGCGCGTCCATTTCGCAGATCGGCGTTTCGATGTGCTTGGTGGTCATGGGCAGGTCGCGGGTCGCCTCATAGGTGATGAGCATACCGATCTCGCTGACGAGCTCGCGGAAATCCTTGACGCTGGTGTTCTTGTCCCGCATGATGGTCAGCTTGTGCGCAACCAGCGGATGATCCATGATGTGTACGTGAGGCCCAAAATTCTTCTCGTTCATCCTTCGATTCTCCTTTTCCGTCCGATTATTCTGTTGTGTTTGCTTCCAGCCTTGCGCGTTCTGCCTGAGAAAGGCGGATATAATTCGGCGTCAGCGCGGCCGCGTCGCCGCCCTCGCCGGACTGTATCTGTTCCCACGCCGCCAGCGCAGCGCCGGACGCCCGCTGCTGGCGCAGATGCTCAGGCATCAGGCAAAGCTGCGGGACCCTATCCGAAAGAGTAGTATAGCACAAAGCGGCACCGTCGCCAACAAGAAATATTTTTTTATCGATTTTCAACAAATCCTGCTGCAATTCCACGAGAGAAATTGCACGATCCTCCGTCATGCGCGTAAGCGCGCCGTCCTTGCAGGCAAAAATGGCGTTATAGACCTGTGCGCGGCGGGCGTCCATACAGCAGCAGTAGACGCCGTCCGCCGAGGCTGCGCCGAGGGCCATCGCGTAAAGCGTCGAAACGCCGTAGCAGGGGATCTCCCTGCCCCACGCGAAGCCCTTCGCCGCCGCGACGCCAATGCGGACACCGGTGAAGCTGCCGGGGCCTGCGGCGACTGCCGCGGCGTCGATCTCCTGCGGGGAAACGCCGCTCGACGCAAGCAGATCCTCCGCCATCTTCATCAACGTGCAGCTGTGCGTCATGCCGGAATTCTGGAACGCCTCGGCGCGCAGCATCCCGTCCTCCAGAAGCGCGGCTCCTGCCGCCTTGGCCGAGGATTCAAAGGCTAAAATCTTCAAGATGCTCTCCTCCGGTAATCGTGATTCTCCGGCTGTCGTCGCCGGTGCGCTCGATCCTTACGCAGATCGGGCTTTCCAGCGCGTCGTCCACATTTTCGCTCCATTCCACGGCGCAGACGCCGCCGCGCTGGAGATAATCCTCCCAGCCGATGTCGAAAAGCTCCTCGCCGGAGGAAAGGCGGTACATATCAAAATGGAATAGCGGCATTCTGCCGGAAAGGTACTCATTGACAATGGTATAGGTCGGACTTGTCACCGGCTCCGTCACGCCAAGCCCCCGCGCAAGTCCGCGCGTAAATGCGGTCTTTCCCGCGCCGAGGCCGCCGTAATAGGCGATCACGTCGCCGGGCCGCAGCTGGCGCGCCAGCTGTTCGCCGATCCATTCCGTCTGCTCCGGAGAATGCGAAATAAACTCCATCGTGCGCATCCCTCCTGTCTTTCTCGCTCTATCCTACCACACAAACGCGCCATTTGCAAAAAAACTTTACAGCCGACGTGATTTTTGTTACAATGTAAAGACGAATCGGCGCCCCGCCGCTCCGGCGCGGCACGTATCCCGGAAAGGAGGCCGTCTATGCAGGGCATTTTCCGCACCATCGGCGAATTCATTAAAAAAGCGGACATGCTTTTGCTGTCGCTTTGCGTCACGGCAACGATCTACGGCATTGTCATCATCTCCAGCGCTACGAACTACGCCGGAAACAGCCGCTACGTCCTCATCCAGCTCGTGGCGCTTCTGCTCGGTATCGCGCTGTATGTGCTCTTCACGCTGATCGACGTGGATATCATCGCCGAACGCCGTGAGCTGCTGCTGGTTTTCAGCGTCTTTTTCATCGCCCTGCTTCGCTTCTTCGGCGTTGAGCGCGGCGGCAACAAAAGCTGGCTCGATTTCGGTCTGCCGGTCATGATCCAGCCCGCGGAGATCTGCAAGGTCATCTTCATTATTATTCTCGCAAAAACCATGTCCGTCAAGCAAAACAAGCTCTCCTCCCCGATCACAGTCGCGGAGCTGGCCGGTATTACCGTTCTGTTCGCCGCCGTTATCCGCTTTTTCTCATGGGACGATGGCATGATGCTCAACTATCTGCTCATCTTTATTATTATGGCCTTCAGCGGCGGCATCAACCTGATCTGGTTCCTTGCGGCGGGCGGCGTGCTTCTGGCCGCGTTCCCGTTCATCTGGTCGCGCCTCGGCACTTATCAGCAGAATCGTATTCTGGTGCTCTTCGACCCGGCCATCGACCCGGAGGCCAAGGGGGTCCGCTGGCAGATGAACCGAAGCATCCGCGCACTTCAAAACGGCGGCGTCACCGGACAGGGCCTTTACAACGGCACCATGGTGCAGTCCGGCTCCCTTCCGGCGCAGCACACCGACACCATCTTCTGCGCCTGCGGCGAAGAGCTGGGCATGATCGGCTGCCTGCTCATTCTTCTGCTGCTGGGCGCCATCATCGTCCGCTGCGTTTACGTCGGCGTCAAATCGGAGAACTATATGAATCGCCTCATCTGCATCGGCATTGCCGGTATGCTTGCCTCGCAGATCGGCATCAACGTCGGCATGTGCATCGGCGTTTTCCCGGTCGTCGGTCTGACGCTCCCGTTTTTCAGCTACGGCGGCAGCTCGATCGTCACCATGTTCGCCGCCATGGGCTTCGTCTCCGGCATCTGGATGCGTCCGGCTCCGGACTCCAATGCGCGGTATATCCGGCCGAAGCTCTAGTATCTATAGAAACGGCTGCGGACGCACCATCATTGGTGCGTCCGCATTTCTTTTTTCAGTCTGCGCTGTGATAGACCAGATTCATCATTTCATAGTACGGCATCAAAAACTCAAACGCATTTTTGATTTTTCCCACGACCTCCGGCGAGGCGGACGCCTCGTCATAGGCGCAGTCAGCGCTGATGCTCCAGCCCTTCATATTATACCACGCCTCGATCGGCTCGCCCGCATGGCCCTTGCTTTTGGCGTACCGCTCCCCTTGCAGGCGGAATTCCGGTCTTGCTTCGAGCCGCCGGAGAAGTTTCTCCGCCGCGGCGAGATCGCGGTCGATATAGCGGCGGAAGCGCTGGCTGAAGCCCGCCTCTCCCGTCCAGCAGCCCATGCCATAGCCCCAGCACTCTGCGCCGATCTCCACATAGAAGCACGGCACGTTGTTCCACTGATCTCCGGACTGGAACGAAAACCAGAGATGATCCTTGAACGGCCCCCGGCCGAAAAGCCGCCGCGCGTCGCGGTAGATCCGCGAAATATGCAGGCTCATATGCTGCTGCGGATACTTTTCCTGGAACCAGTCGAACAGCTCGTCCGCCAGCGCCCGGAACGGCTGCTGCACGTCGCGCTGATACGCTTCCTTATGGTCCTGAAACCACGCCTTTTCATTATTGAATCGAAGCTCCCAGAAAAAATCCGGGATCTTTCCACTGAAGCCCTGAAACATGCTTATCCTTTCTGTGACGCGAGGAAGGACAGATATCCCTCCAGGATCAGCGACGCCGCAACGGCGTCCACCGTATTTTTCCGCTTTTTCCCGTGATAATTCCCGGCGCTCAGGATCTGGTGCGCCTCGATGGTCGTCCGCCGCTCGTCCCAGAGCACTGGCTCCATGCCCGCCGTCTGCGCGACCTGCGCGGCAAACGCACGATAAAGTTCCGCACGCGGGCCTTCGCTGCCGTCCATGTTGCGCGGAAAGCCCATCACGATGCGCTCCACGCCGTTTTCGCGCGCCAGCCGTGCGATCTCCTGCGCCGTTTTTTCCGGATTCCAGCTGTGGACCACCGTCGTCGTACCCGTCAGCATCCCCAGCGCGTCGGAAATGGCGATCCCCGTCCGCGCATCGCCGTAATCAATGGCCATGACTCTCATTTTCTGCACCTCTTATGCGTTCTTCGCGTGTATTGTAGCATTTTACGCCGTCTGACGCAAGATTTCTTCGAAAAAAATGAAAAAAGCGGTTGACCTCGCACGGGTTCTATGCTAGTATATCCTTACCTGTGAAAAAGGGTTTCTTTTTTTGCGCTCTTTTTCAGCTGTGGGAGACGCCATTGTAGTTTCGGCGTCCGCTAAAATTTTGAAATAGCCGCAGCCATGCAGGGAGGCAATTATTTTAAGGAGGTGCCGATATATGCGCGTGAAAGTCACACTCAGATGCAACGAATGCAAGCAGAGAAACTACAACACCATGAAGAACAAGAAGAACGACCCCGACCGTCTCGAGATGAAGAAGTATTGCAGATTCTGCAAGAAGCACACCGTACACAGCGAGACGAAGTAAAGCAATGTACGCATTGCGGAAAGGGTGAAAAACATGGCAGAAGCGAAAAAGGAAAACTTCTTTGCCCGTACAGGCAAGCGTATCAGCCGCTGGTTCCGTGAGATGAAGAGCGAGCTGAAAAAGGTCGTATGGCCCACCAAGAGTCAGATGCTCAACAACACGCTGATCGTTCTGGCGTGCGTTCTGGTCGTCGGCATCTTTATCGTTATTTTTGACCAGGTTGGCGAGTTGGTCGTCCAGGGTCTGTTCAAGCTCGCCCAGATGCTCAAGGGTTAAGGTATCGTCATGGCGGATGAAGCAAAATGGTATGTTGTGCATACCTATTCCGGCTATGAAAATACCGTAAAGGCCACCATCGAAAAAACCATCGAGACCCGCCATCTGGAGGATCTCATCCATGTCGTTTCCATCCCGATGGAGACCGTCACGGAGATCACCGAAAACGGCCCCAAGACTTATGACCGCAAGGTCTTTCCCGGCTATGTGCTCGTCAAGATGATTATGTCCGACGAGGGCTGGTACATCATCAAAAACGTCCGCGGCGTGACCGGCTTTGTCGGCTCCGGCACCAAGCCCACCCCGCTGACCGACGAAGAGGTCCAGCAGCTTGGCGTGGAAAAGCACGAGGTCGTGGTCGCCTATTCCGAGGGCGACAATGTCAAGATCTGCGACGGCCCGCTGACCAGCTTCATCGGCGTCGTCGATATGCTCGACATCGAAAAGAACAAGGTTCGCGTGATCGTATCCATGTTCGGACGCGAAACGCCCGTAGAGCTGGAGCTCGATCAGGTCGAGCTCGTCAGCGAGTAAGTTCGGCAAACCGCCGCAACGTGGGAGGGGCTCCGTCCCCGCCAGAAATACGCGATAGCGTATCACCACATCTATTCAGGAGGTGCTTATCATGGCACAGAAAGTTACAGGTTATATCAAGCTTCAGATTCCCGCTGCAAAGGCGACCGCTTCGCCCCCTGTCGGCCCGGCTCTCGGCCAGCACGGCGTGAACATTTCCCAGTTTATCAAGGAATTCAACGAGCGCACCAAGGATCAGGCCGGCTTTAAGATTCCTGTCATCATCACGGTTTACGCAGACCGCAGCTTTACCTTCGTCACCAAGACTCCCCCGACCCCGACCCTCGTTCTGAAGGCTCTGGGTATCGAAAAGGGTTCCGGCGTGCCCAACAAGGACAAGGTCGCTACCATCACCAAAGCACAGGTCAAGGAGATCGCCGAGAAGAAGATGCCCGACCTGACCGCCAACACCATCGAGGCCGCTATGAGCCAGGTTGCAGGCACCTGCCGCAGCATGGGCATCGTCGTCGTCGATTAATTTACTTGACCGAGTGCGCCGGCATCAGGCCGGGCCTCAGAAATATGTGGGAGGATTATTCCGAATCACCACTAAGGAGGATATTACATTGTTCAAAGGTAAGAAATATGTTGACAGCGCAAAGCTGATCGATCGCAGCATGCAGTATGAGGTTGCCGACGCCATGGATCTGGTCGTCAAGACTGCAACCGCCAAATTCGACGAGACCATCGAAGTCCACGTCAAGCTTGGCGTTGACTCCCGTCACGCTGACCAGCAGGTTCGCGGCGCCATCGTTCTTCCGAACGGCACCGGCAAGACCCGCAAGGTTCTCGTTTTCGCAAAGGACGCAAAGCTTCAGGACGCTCTGGACGCAGGCGCGGATTACGCCGGCGGCATGGAGCTTGTTGAGAAGATCACCAAGGAAAACTGGTTCGACTTCGACGTCGTCGTCGCTTCCCCGGACATGATGGGTATTGTCGGCCGTCTTGGTAAGGTCCTCGGCCCGAAGGGCCTCATGCCCTCCCCCAAGGCCGGCACCGTGACTCCGAACGTCGGCGCTGCCGTCAAGGAGATCAAAGCCGGTAAGATCGAGTACCGTCTCGACAAGACCAACATCATCCACTGCCCCATCGGCAAGGCTTCCTTCGGCCCCGAAAAGCTGACGGAGAACTTCAACACCCTGATCGGCGCGATCATCAAGGCAAAGCCCGCCGCTGCAAAGGGTCAGTATATCCGCAGCTGCGTCCTGGCCTCCACCATGGGCCCCGGCGTCAAGGTCGCTGCCACCAAGCTGTAATTTTCCGTACAAAAGCGGAATTTTTCGCTTGACATTCCCCTATTATCTGTTATAATAGTCTGGTTGCCAAAGACAGCAGGAGGCTTCTGCCGTAATGGGACACCCCATCCTGCCGAGGTTCGCGGAATGAATTGTCATTTTGTGTCCTCATGTCTTTTGGCATGAGGACACTTTATTTTATCGGAGGTGACACACATGCCCAACGCAAAGGTACTGGAAAGCAAAAAGGCAATCGTTGATGCACTGACCGAGAAGCTGCAGAATTCTACCTCCGCAGTTTTCGTCGATTACAAGGGCATCACTGTCGCACAGGATACCGAGCTTCGCCACAAGTTCCGTGAAGCTGGCGTGGAATACACGGTCGTCAAGAACACTCTGACGAGATTTGCCGCCAACAAGGCTGGTTACAATCAGTTCGACGAGCTGCTCAACGGCACCACTTCCATGGCCTGCACCACCGGCGACCCCATCGCTCCGGCTCGTATCGTATGCGAATTTGCCAAGAAGAACAAGAACATCGTCAAGCTGAAGGGCGGCTTCGTAGAAGGCTCTGTCATGAGCGTCGAGCAGCTTCAGGGCTTCGGTGAACTGCCCAGCAAGGACGCCCTTGTTGCTCAGGTTCTCGGCACTTTCCTGGCTCCTATCTCTTCCCTGGCATTCGTTCTGGATCAGATCCGCATCCAGAAGGAAGGTCCCGCTGCGGAACCCGCCGCAGAATAATTTATTCATAAAAACTATACTTTTAGGAGGATATTATCATGTCTGAAAAGATCGCTGCTCTGATTGAAGAAGTAAAGGGCCTGACTGTTGTCGAGCTGGCTGAGCTCGTTCATGCTCTGGAAGATACCTTCGGCGTTTCCGCCGCTGCCGCTGCTGTTGCTGCTCCCGCTGCTGCTGCTGAGGCTGTTGAAGAAAAGACCGAGTTCGACGTCGTGCTGAAGGCTGCCGGCGCGAACAAGATTGGCGTCATCAAGGTCGTCCGTGCCCTGACCGGCCTGGGCCTGAAGGAAGCCAAGGAGATCGTTGATAACGCTCCGAAGACCCTCAAGGAAGCTGTCTCCAAGGACGAGGCTGAGAAGATCGCTGCCGAGCTCAAGGAAGCTGGCGCTGAGGTCGAGGTCAAGTAATCTCGCTTTTCAAGCACAAAATGCCGCCCGTACATGGTACGGGCGGTTTTTTATATTTCTGTTGTATTGTTTGATAAAATATGGTAGTGTTATTTTAGGGTGTAGCTGAAACCTCCCAACGTGATCGGCAGCGAGGAATTTTTGCGTTGAGCAAGACATTTTTTCGCAGGAATACTGACGTATTTCAAGGAAAAATGGCGCAGCGCAGCGTGAAAAGGCCCGCTGTCCGGGTGCGATGGGCGTTTTCAGATACACCCTAGATCAAGACGCAAAGTGAAGGGAGGCCTTGGATATGAACGGCGAAAACGCAGACCAAATGGATCCGCAGCAGCCTTACCATTTGCCATACGACTACGATGCCGGAGAAGAAAGGAAGCCCCGCTCCAAAAAACGCTTTATCGGATGGATACTGGCCGTTCTGATCCTGGCCCTGCTCTGCGGGCGCATTCTGTTCTGCTCTTCTGAGGACGAAACGCCGCCTGCCGAACAGTCTGCCGCATCGACAGCATCTGATGCAGAGATCGCTGCCATGATACAGAAAATTCAGCAGGATATCGTCAGACCCCATTTTGCGGATACCGAGCGTAACGCCATTGCGGAAAATGCGGTCTCCTATATCCCGCAGTTCTCACGGCGCTACTATCTTTCTCAGCTGTCCGACGATCCGGAAAACGCATCTGTCCTTGCTGCCGCGTGTAAGATCTATACGTCGGCAAGAGATTTCAGTGAGACATGCCAGTTTCCATACGGTATCACCGCCGAGGAGGCTTTCCAGGCGCTTGACCTGCTGGAATACGACTGCCCGGAGCTTTTTCAGCTGGACTTCTTTCATACAGACACCTATTATTCCGATTCGCAGACGGACTATATTTCTTCGATGGAGCTTTCTTACCAGATGACGAAGGAGGAATACAGGCTTCACCTCGAGGACTGTAAAAAAGTGATCGCGTCCGTCTGTGAACAGGCTGATGGCCTGTCCGATTACGAAAAAGAGCTTCTGGTCTTTGACACGCTGACCTCCATCTGCCATTACGACGACCAGTCCCAGTTCTCCGCCACTGCTTACGGCGCGCTTTGCGAAGGCCGTGCCAAGTGCGACGGCATCGCCTATGCCGCAACATGGCTTCTTCGGGAGCTTGGCCTCACCTGCATGAGCGTCGGGGGATACTCCGATCGGGAAGAGTTTGGACACGCATGGAATCTGGTCGAGGTCGATGGCAATTACTACGCGCTCGACCTGACGCAGGACGTTCCTCTCCTCGACAGCGACGACCCGATCCTTCATACGGGCTTCAATGTCCCCAACAGTCTCGCCCTCTACAGCGACGGTATCAACTACACGCTCGATACCAGCATTTCAGACTTCTTCGAGCTGCCGACGACAGACTGCATCGACGACGACTATTACGTCCGAAATGAGCTATACATCCCCGCAGGCTCCGATTATACCGAGCTTTTCTACCGTCTTATGGATGAAGCAGCCGCAGAGGGCGGTTTCTTCTCCGTCCGCTTTGCATCCAGTGACGAGCTGGCGCAGTGCTACCACGATTTTGACACATTTGTAAACGACTGGTATGAGAGCCGGGACATTCTCTCACTCGAATATTCCTATTCCGTCGCAAACTTCAACGTCTTTTACGCCGAATTGCAGCTCGGAGAATAAATACACTGCCGCAGCGCAGCTGCATTTTCCATGCTCGTGCGAAACAGCCGCTGATTTTCTTTGATATAGCTGAGATAAGGCGTCAGATACTTCCAACGATCAAAGCGGCGAGAATGCCACGCATGTAGGTGAAAACGGACGCCGGGAAGTTTTCATGGATCTCCGTAATTCCGCATCTACACCTTCACCTTCGGATTGGTGTACTGCCCGTGCTTCTTCGTTCTGCTGCCATATTGGATGGCAAACCTCGGGCAGCGGTGCAGACAGCCGAGGCACATGACGCATTTCTCCTTGACCCAGACGGGCTTTTTCTCCCGCATTTCGATTGCCTGCACGGGGCATTTTCTGGCGCACAGTCCACAGCCGATACAGGTATCCTCCACATGGAAATGGGAGGTGCGCCGCACCCTGCTGTTATAAATCGGTTCGGCGATCGGCTTCGTGAGAACTGCTGGGGTTCGCGGACACATATGGCGATTGGAACGACGTTCGCACACGCCCTGCATCATGCTGTCAATTTCCGACTCCGTGTGCTTTGTGTACTTCGCTACCTTTTCCGGGGTGGAAAGGTCAAAGATCGGCGTCCAGGTGTCCGGCATCTGAACGGCATAATAGACGTCGATATCGCGTCCCTTGATGGCTTCATTTGCCATCGCACCGATCGCGCCGGGCGTTGTGCCGTAGGTGGCAACAAAGTACAAATACTTCGTCCGGAACGACGTTTTTTCCAGGAACTCCTTGACGATGCTTGGCAGTCCCCAGTCATAGGTCGGCGAGATCACGCCGATGGCTTCATCTTCAAATGCGAATCGGTTTTCGCGGAAGCAATCCACGATGGCAGCGCCACCTGTGTCTCCGCCTTCGCCAGCCGCGCCGCGACATATTTGCAGTTTCCCGTTGCAGAAAAATATAAAATCATTTGCTTCCCTCTTCGATTTGTTCGAGCACCCAGCTTGCCATATCCCGCACTTCGGCATATGCATCATGGCAGGCATCTTGGATCACAGGCAGATAGCCCGGTTCGAACTGATTCAGCATCGCATTCAGCGCATTTGTCTTATACCGCCATTCCTTATAAAAGAAATTGTTTTTGCGGATGATCCCGATCCCGGCCTGCATTGCAGCCCAGCGCAGGGCGGTAATGCCGAAGTCTCTATCGGTCGTCACGCGAAAGCCGCAGTCCGTAAGATAGCGTTCAAAGGCTATACTGGCCTGATAGCCCTGCGAGGCTGCATTTCTTCTTCCGTCTGTCAGATAGTATTTTGCGACCTTTCCCTGCATGCCGTCTAGAATACGGTACTTCCCATACCAGAAGGACGCAACGACGATCGCCTGCGCCCATGGATACGCATTTTGCAGATACGCAAAGCTTCTGAAGGCTTCATACTTGCTTGTCTCGCGTCTGCGGAAAGTGCGCCATGCGTTCTTCGAGCCTGCCCTCATAGCCGCGCATCATTTCCACGGGAACGATGCCGCATTTGTCAAACCCCAGCCTGATCGCTTTTTCCACGATATCCAAAGCGTTTCCCGTCATCGCCCACCATTCTCGCAGCGTTTTTCTCATTCTAGCAAAAACGCATCAAAAACACAATGCAGCCGTCCGACACCGGGCGGCTGCGTCTATTTTCAGCAAACTGAAAGTTGTCAACTTCCTTATATTTCTTTGATATACGTTTCTTCTATACTGCGCAGCCGGAAAAATGGTCGCCTCCGCCATCTGCCAGAATGACGAGGTTCTGCGCGCATGGCAGGACGGCTCATGCGACATTGCCGTTCTGCCGTTTCCAATTGACGGGGCAAAGCCGTTTATGCAGGAAAACCTGTTCGTCTGTGTTCCGAAAGATCATGCGCTTGCGACGCACAAATCCCTGACATTTGCAGACATCAACGGCTTCAATTTTCTGCTGCGCACAGAGTTTGGCTTCTGGGATACCCTCTGCCGCGAAAAAATGCCGAGGCACACATCACGTTCTACCTTGCAAAACGGTAGCAACCGGCGGAGAAGGACTTCCTTCTCCACCGGTTTGCGTCGTCATAGATATCTGCCGGTGATACTGCTTTCGTTTTCCATGATCTCCTGCGGCGTCCCGCTGGCCACGATTTGTCCGCCCGCATCGCCGCCGCCCGGCCCCATGTCGATCACATAGTCGGCGTTTCGGATCACATCAAGGTCATGCTCAATGACAATGACCGTCGCGCCATTGTCCAGAAGCGCCTGAAAGACGCCAAGCAATACCTGCACGTCCAGCGGGTGCAGGCCGATGGATGGTTCGTCGAAAACGAACACGGAATCTTCCTGTGTTTTTCCGATCTCGCTTGCCAGCTTGAGCCGCTGCGCTTCGCCGCCGGATAAACTCGGCGTTTCCTCGCCGAGCGTGAGATAGCCAAGGCCGAGCTGCCTGAGAATGTTCAGCCTTTGGCTGACGGTTTTCATATCCTTACAGAAGTCGATGGCAGAATTCACGTCCATATCCATCAGCTCCGGCAGAGACGCAGACACGCCTGCCTTATTTGCGAGCCTTATATCATAGGCGGCTCTTGCATAGCGCGAACCGCGGCAGTCCGGGCATGGAATGTCAACATCCGGCAGGAACTGCACGTCCAGACTGACCACGCCCGTTCCGTCGCAGCCGGGGCAGCGGAGTGCGCCGGTGTTGTAGGAAAAATCACTTGCCTTGTAGCCCTTTTCCTTTGCATCAAGCGACTTTGCATACAGCTTTCGCAGTTCGTCGTGGACGCCTGCATAGGTCGCCACTGTGGAGCGGACATTGATGCCGATGGGCGTGGCATCAATGAGCTTGACATGCTGAATACCCTCGGCGTTGATCGTGCGGATATGCTCCGTCAGGGCGCTGCCGCTGATACTTGCATCCAGCGCCGGAACAAGGCTTTCCAAGATCATCGTCGTTTTGCCGGAGCCGGACACGCCAGTAACGACGGTGAGCCGCCCCTTCGGAATATCGACCTCAAGCGGTTTGACCGTATGGATTTGAGCGGTAGACAGATGAATCGTTCCGTTTGCAAACAGTTCTTTTTCTGCGGCGCAGGCACGCAGCCTTGTTTCAGCCTTGCCGGAGAGAAACGGCCCGATCTGTGAGGCCGGATTTGCTTCGATAGCGGGAATATCTCCCTCAGCGATCACATGACCGCCCTTCGCGCCTGCCTCCGGCCCCATTTCTATGATCCAGTCGGCCTCTTTCAAAATCTGCGTGTCGTGATCGACCAGAATCACGGAATTGCCGTCTGCGACCAGATCGTGCATCACACCGGTCAGGCCCACAATGTTCGACGGGTGCAGACCGATGGATGGCTCATCGAGCACATAGAGAACACCTGTTGTACGGTTGCGGACAGCGCGGGCAAGCTGCATTCGCTGGCGCTCGCCGGTAGAGAGCGTGGACGCAGAGCGGTCGAGCGTCAGATAGCCCAGCCCCAGATCCATCAGCCGTTTTGCCGTGCTCTGGAACGCCTCGCAGATGCTCTCTGCCATCGGGCGCATGTTCTCCGGCAGGCTGCCGGGAACGTCCCGTACCCACTCCACCAGCTGCGACAGCGTCATCGTACAGGCTTCATCCAAAGAAATCCCCCGCAGCTTTGGGGCACGGGCGGCATCTGAAAGGCGCGTGCCGTGACAATCCGGGCAAATATCCTCTTTCAAAAACTTTTCCACCCGCTTCATGCCCTTTTCATCCTTGACCTTGGCAAGTGCGTTTTCCACGGTGTAAACGGCGTTGAAATAGGTAAAGTCCAGATCTCCGGCCTGACCGGTATTCTTGTTGTGATAGAAAATATGCTTTTTCTCCGCCGGGCCGTGGAACACGATTTCCTTTTCCTGCTCGGTCAGATCGCGGAACGGGATATTCGTCCGCACGCCCATCTCGCGGCAGATATCCGTCATCAGCGACCACATCAGGCTGTTCCACGGGGCGACCGCGCCCTCGTCGATGGACAGCGTATCATCCGGCACCAGCGACGCCATGTCCACGGTATGCACCATTCCTGTTCCGCCGCATTTGGCGCACGCGCCCTGCGAATTGAACGCCAGCTCCTCGGCAGACGGCGCGTAAAAATGAGCGCCGCACTCCGGACAAACCAGCTCCTTTCCGGCTGCAACGAGCAGCGACGGCGCGAGATAATGCCCATTCGGGCAGCGGTGGCTGGCAAGGCGGGAATACATCAGCCGCAGACCGTTGAGTAACTCTGTGCCTGTGCCGAACGTGCTGCGGATACCCGGCACACCGGGCCTCTGATGCAGCGCCAGTGCGGCGGGGACATACAGCACCTCGTCCACGCTGGCTTTGGATGCCTGTGTCATTCTTCTGCGGGTGTAGGTGGAAAGAGCTTCGAGGTAGCGGCGTGACCCCTCGGCATAGAGCACGCCCAGCGCAAGGGACGATTTTCCGGAGCCGGACACACCCGCGATTCCCACAATTTTACCCAGCGGAATATCTACATCAATATTTTTCAGGTTGTGGACCTTCGCCCCACGAATCAGCATTTTATCGATCATAAATATGCCCTCACAGATCACTTCTGGTCTCGTCCGAACTATTTCGGGCGGCTGTGTTACGCTGAAAGCCGTTTTACGGAAGCCGGTACACTGCCAATCCATCGCAGATCCCACAGTCACGGAAGCCCTTTTTGACTGCGATCCGCTTTGTGGCCTCCTGCATCGGAGCGCATTCGATCACGACGTTCTTTTTCTCCTGCCGTGCCCTGTCGATCAACCGGTCCGTCAGCGCCGACGCATATCCGCGGCCCCAATATGCCGGAAACAGCACCCAGCCGATCTCCACGCTGTCCTCGTCGTATGCGTGATAGATCACATAGCCGATGAAAACTCCATTTTCTTCGGCGGCATACACAAGCGGTGGCTTCGGCAAGCCCGCACGACGCAGAAAGTCGTCGCTCTGCGCCCGGTCAAAGGGCGGCTCCAGATACCGCATGGCCTCCGGGTCGGACAGCAGCCGATGCAGCGCATCCGCGTCGCCGGGCTGCATGCTTCGAATCGTGATATTCACTGGTTTCCTCCGTAAGAATGGGATTTCGCACAATTACAGCGTGCTGCGCTGTACGCACGGCTGTAACACCAGCAAAGGCTTTTGCCGACCGTATGCGCTCGCTGCGGCTATTATAGCAAAATGTCCGCCGAAACACAACTGCAGCCGCCCGAAGTGCGGACAGCCGCTTTATCTTCCTCCTGTCAGCGGGCGTCGGCCTTCTGCCGCTTTGATTCCGCCAGCTCCGCTTCCCTCATCCTCCTTGACATCTTTTCTGTCTGCTTTATAATGATATTATGTAAATTCTTTTCGCTTGAATTTGCAGAAATCCGAAAAGCAACCAATACTTGCGCAAAAGCAACCGGTTTTTGGTTTACAAAAATCGCAGAATCCCATAAAATCAGGAGAGAAAAACATGACACTTGGTGAAAAACTGACGCAGGCGCGAAAGGCGGCTGGACTGACACAGGCAGACGCTGCCGCGAGGCTGAACGTTTCCCGGCAGGCGGTGTCCCGCTGGGAAAGTGGGCAGTCGAAGCCCTCCACGGAAAAGCTGCTTGCGCTGGGCGGGCTTTATGGTGTGTCCATTGACCGGCTTTTGAACACGGAAAATGCAGAGAAGCCTGACGCGGAGGCAGCTCCTGACCTCCCGGAAGCGGAGTCTGCTGAAGCCGCAATTCCGGAAAAGCGGCGCATTCGAGCGTGGCTGAAATACGCGGCTGCTGCGCTTTGCGGTGCATTGCTGATGCTGGCAATTATTCTGAGCTTAAAAACGCCCAATTCGTCCGAAAAATCCATCGATGTAAGAAAGCTCAGCGATATGGAAGCGGATTATGTTGGGAACGTCCAGAAAAACGGAGAAGGATTCGATTTCACATGGGTTGACTGAATCACCGGCTGAAACGAGCTTTCATGGGAGGAAACACGATTGAAAAGGTTCTGTCTGCTTTCTTTATGCATACTGTCTGTCCTGAGTATCCTCCTGCTGAGCGGCTGTTCTTCACATTCCCCCGAAGAAAGCGTCGGTGAGCCGAAGGATGTCACGCTCGGTGTGTGGAAAAGCGACGCGATCCTTCCGACTGTGAATGCGTTCAACGCACAGCAGGAGCAATTCCAAATTCGCCTTGTCATTTATGACCGTCTGGATCTCATGCAAACAGAATTGATGGCTGGAAAGTATTGCGATCTCTACCTGCTGGAAATGGACAATTCGGCGATGGCCGCAAAAAGCCTGTTCGTAGATTTCATGCCAAGGGTCGAGGAGACACTGAAAAACACGGAGAATGAAATCGTTCCGGAGCTGCTGGATGCCATGACAGTCAATGGCGCGCTGATGCAAATTCCTTATTCGTTCAGCATTGGGACGTGCATGGGACTTCAGCAGTACTTTGACGGACACGGAATCTCTCTTGAGGATGCGAAAATGGCGCTCAGCGATCATACGCACCCAATATTTCCGGAGGAATGGAAGCTGAAAGAGAGAAACATTGTGGCAAAAGTCTCTTCTGTGTCGAGCATTTTCTTTGTAGACCGATCAAATGAAAGCGCCAATTTTCAGAAAAGCGAATTTGAAGAGTATCTGAAATTCTGGATGGACGGATGGGCTGTCCAGCAATCACAGGATATGGATTCCGAGCCTGCCTTATTGATACCGACGTTCATTGGAGAGCCGGGCGAGCCTCCGGCGGATGGCTATGTATATACTGGATATCCAACGCTGACAAACATGCCTGCCGGTTCGTATTTTTCGTTCGGAACGGCGTTCAGCATCATATCCGGTTCCAAAAACGTTGAAGAGGCATGGGAATTTATCCGCTTTTGCCTGTCGCCGGAGCAGCAGCAGACCATCCGGGACGGAATGCCCGTAAACAGCCGCGTGCTTCAGGAACGTATCGACGAAAGGATCGAGTCCAAGGAGATCACAGAAACCGACGCGCAGTGCTTCTACGAATTATTGGACGAAACGGAATGGGTTCGTGCTTCACCGGAAATGACCGATATCTTCTCGGAGGAGATATCCCCCTGTTTTGAAGGGAAGCGTCCAATCGACGAGGCGGCGAAGATGATTGAAAACAGGCTCCATCTTTTTCTGGAAGAATCCAGGGAATACTGACAATCGCACGGAAACCGATGGAGTCGGCATATTCGATCAATTCGAACACAGATTAGAGGACAGCGCACCGGCCGTTTGGCCGGTACGCTGTTTCCGGTTCATTCTGTATCCTTATCAAGCTGCGCACTGTCACAAATTATGATTTGTTTTTTATGCCTGATTGCATTCTGAATCTCCCGTTATTCAAACATTACCGCTTTAACGCAGCCATGATTTTTTCCTTTTCCCCACTGCCGTCCGTGCGAAGCCGCAGCAGCGGGAGCGCGCATTTTTCCAGAATGACGTCCTTTTTCTCATCCCGCGCTGCCTGCTGGCTTCCGGCCTTATGGAAGCTCGTTCCATCCACTTCTACCGCCAGCACGGGCTGCTTATCCATCTGATTGAACAGCAGAAAATCAACGTGCGTCAGCAGATTCCGGGCATATTTCCGTTCTTCCTCTGTCAGCGGTTCATAGTCCTTCACCAGCGCTGCAAGGGAAACATGTACCGCGCAGCCGATAGCGGAAAATTCCTCCTCGGACAGCACCTCTTCGATCACCGCATACATAAGGTTTTCAGAATCGTACTCGGATACCCGCTTATGCTTTTGCAGATAGGCCCTGCGCTGCTTGGCGTAACCCTGATAGAGCATGTCAAACACGGAGTGGACCTGACTCTGGATCACTTCGCAATTGTTGTATATGATGTACCGCATCAGATCGCCATAGTTGGTCTTGTCATTGCGCGGATTCTGCGATGTGACCACTGCCAGCGAATGAACCGCGCGGGAAACCGCCACATTCAGCATATGGGGATCATTCACAAACTTCCTGATGACATTGTCAACCGAGCTAAGAATGATGGCGTCCTGTTCGCGTCCCTGAAATCCATGGACAGTAGAAATCTCATAGGTATCTTCGAACTGCTTACGGATCGCTTCAACCTGATCGTTGTACGGCGTAATGATACCGATGCTCCAATAGCTCCGTTGACTCAGGCGCGGAAGTATTTCCCGCTCGATAACATCGATCTCACGCTGGTTTTGTTTTTCACGCGCGTGATTGCCGGCAACCGTCCGGTACATAATCAATACATCCGGCTCGTTATGATCCTCGGTCATAACGATCAGCTGCCCGTTGTAGAATTTCTGATTGCAGAAGTTGATGATCTTCGGGTGACAGCGGTAGTGCTCCCGCAGCAGCGTAACAGGCGCGTCCTGCCATGTTTCCAATGCGGAGGACAGCAGGCTGTGGGTCGAAAAATGGTATCGTTCGTCTAACGTGTACTTTTGCCAAATGGCATCGCTGATGGAAATGACCGACTTTTCCAGTACATTGGGCAGCTGCTTCAGATCACCGACGATCACAATATTCCGCGCACAGGAAAAAGCCAACACGCCGGTCGCCAAATCGGCCTGAGAAGCCTCGTCTACAATCAAATAATCGTAGATAAGCTCATGACTCAGGGAATCCTTGATTTTGTAAGTCGTACTGAGCACGACCGGGTACTCGTGCGTAAACTCCCCGGAATTCTGGGAGAAATCCACCATTTTAAAACACTTTCGGCGCTCTCGCCAGGAATATCGCGCCGCAAGCTCCGCACGGAACAGCCGCAGGGACTTCTGCGTAAGCTCATCCATTTTCACATCAAAAGCGTATTGCTCCAGCTTGCGGTTCAGTTCCTGCTTTTCAGTCTCCAGCTCGCGCTTTTTTGCGAAATAAAACTGACGCTGTAAATAAGGGATGACCAGCTCCGGAGAACGGCGGAACAATTTGAGCGCGTTGTGATTGAACCGGAACAGGATGGAGAGCTTTTGCAGAAGGCCCATGCGGTTCTCGCGCTCTGCGTGCTGTTCAAATTCCACCCAGAGCGCAAGGAGCTTCTGCGAGGACAGCTTATCCAGGCGCTCCGCCGGCGCACTGCTGTAAGCCGTGTAGTATTTCTCGAAATAGTGCTGTTCCGGATTCAATTGAAGAAGCTCCCGCTCGATTTCCGCGATGCGGTTCCTGGCATTGAGCATTTCATTCAGCTCTTTAGAAAGTGCTGTCGTCTCCAGATCCAACTGCTGCCGTTCCTCCGGCGGCATTTCCCAATCGCCCATATCCGGATAGGCGCCGGTCTGTGCCTCCAGAAAATTCTGCTTATTGGCCTTGCTTCCAAGAAACGCCGTCAGAAAGGCCGCATTCTTCTTTTCCAGCTTTTCCGCAACATTGTGCGTTGCAGAATTGTTATTGGATACGACCGCCACGGTCTTTCCGCTCCGGACAACATTGGCAATGATATTCAGGATCGTCTGTGTTTTTCCTGTGCCGGGAGGCCCCTGAATGATGCTGATTTTGGAGGAAAGCGCCCGCTCCACCGCCAGCTTCTGACTCTGGTTCAGGCCAAACGGATAGATCACCGCCTCCGGCATCCGGGGCGCTTCGGTTTCCTTCCGCGGATCAAGATAGCTCGCCAGCACTGTGTTCTCGCCGACCTTCCGGATTTTGTCATACTGTAGGCTCAGAATGTTGCCGCCGTTTTCCGTTACCAGACTGATCGCCGCAGCAGTTTCCTTAAAATACCGGAATATCTCCTCATTTCTGTTGTCCGCCAGACAATTCTGCTGAAATTGCACCTCGCTTCTGGAGAACAACAGATTTTCATTTCCGTCGCGGAGAATACGGTAATACGCACCGAAATCAAGGATCTCATCCATTTCACTGACTTCTTGCCCATTTGCTGTAACAATTACCTGCGCGGGATCGATTTTCCTTTGCAGGGACAGAATCTCCACATTGCTGTTCTGAAAGCTGTAGGTCTTATTGGGCGCAGCGGCATAGACGATCTCGCACCTCCCGTCATGGAACCGGAAGCTTGCAACCGCTTCCGTCCGATCCTTTCCTCTTATGATAATCAGGTGCTTTTGTATGTCCATAGGCATTCCCTCATAATTACGCCGGCTGCGTCCATCGCAGCTTATCTGCCATGTCATTTGCTCCATTCCAGCAAATCACGCTTTGCTTTATTATAACAAAACCGCGTTCAAAACACAATCGCAGCCGCCCATGCTTTGGACAGCTGTTTTGTCGTATAAAAAGCCACCGACAGTGCAGTGGCTCCAATAACTTCGCTGTTTGCAGGCAGATATCTCAGAAAAGCGCCGGGAAGGGTACCCATCCTTCGGTACCCTTCCCGGTGTGCGTTTTTCTTTATTCGACAATTTTATAATAAGCTCTCGCCGTCACGCGATAGACAATCAGGTACAGCAAGGCAAACGCCCCGAACGTCCCAAGCGAACACCGCAGGATAAGCATCACATCGTTCTGCTGGAATAAGGTCAGCAGCATCCGGATCAGCCGGAAGTCAAACGCCACATGGACAGCCGCCACCAGAAGCGGCGCAAAGAACACGATCAGAAGCTGGTGGTTCACCGAGCGGCGGATCTCTGATTTTTGAAGGCCGACCTGCTGCATGATCTGGAAGCGGGCGCGATCCTCATAGCCCTCGGAGACCTGCTTGTAATAGATGATGAGCACCGTCGCCATGATGAACAGCACGCCGAGGAAAATACCGAGGAAGAAGAAGCCGCCGTTCATGGCGATCATCTCGCCCTTCTGCGCGTCGCGCGGCTCGGCCGTATAAATGTCCCAGTGCCCGACGTCACTGTCGGAGGCGATGCCAACAAAATCCAGATTGTTCAGCGCCTTGCCCGACATATCGGAGGTGTAGTACTGCCCCGCAGCACGCGCCTCGTCGTAGCCACAGAGGCGCAGATTCTCCTCCGCGCTCGCGCCGGTATCGAGATAGGCATACCATTCGATGCTGCTGCCTCCGCGCTCGCCGTAGGCTTTCTCCTGAAGTGCCCACAGCCCGTCGAGCGCCGCGTCATCCGGCACGACGAAATAGTAGATCGTCGCGGCATAGACCTTATACTGCGGCAGACCTTCAAACTCCGCGTCTGTCCCCGCAACCTTGAAGTATTCGATGCCGACCGGCTCCGCCGTCTCGCGCTCGTGGAAATCGATCATCAGCGTCTCGGAAAGCCCCTCCGGCACATCTCCAATCGCAAAGGTCTCGCCTTTTTTCAGCTCAATGTGCTTTCCGGTCATCGACTCATAATCCTTTGCAGGGAGAAAAACAAGCATGGTCGAGTTGGAAAAAGAATCATAGCGGTCGTTCACGCTCACCGTCTCAAAGCAGCCGCCCGTCCACTGCGCGGTAAAGCAGAGGCTGGACGCAGCCCTCACATCCGTCGCCGGGACGCCAAGCCGGTCACAGGCATCCACCAGCCGCTCCAGCGTCTTTTCTCCGTCAAAGCGCTTCTGCCCCGGCTCCAGCTCTGCGTCATACCGTATGTTTACGTTGATGTCTGCCGGATAGCGCACATTGATCGAGGCCTCCGTTCCGAGATACAGCGACAGCGTGCCGGATACCATGACCAGCACCATCGTGGACAGCACGCAGATGTTGGCAAGGCCGACCGCGTTTCGCTTCATACGGTAGAGCATACCGGAAACGCCGATAAAGTGGCCCGTCTGATAATAGTAGCGCTTGTTGCTGCGGAGCAGCTTCAAGACCGCGATGCTCACGGCCGTAAACAGGCAGTAGGTGCCGATAATGACCAGAAGGCCCGCCACAAAATAAAGGCCGAGCGCCTCCATCGCGCTTTTGACGGCCACTGCGATCCAGTAGCCCGCGCCGAGGCAGCCCACGCCGAGCAGCGCCAGCAGCCAGCGCGT
>ENA-ORNK01001133-ORNK01001133.1-human-gut-metagenome-genome-assembly--contig:-NODE-1133-length-24081-cov-14.949222_pt1 | contig 24081 bp, 29 predicted proteins | sample MGYA00242115_ERZ509022 | MGnify/ENA primary metagenome ERZ509022 (study PRJEB26280, sample SAMEA2338690) | human gut metagenome | biome: human gut; feature: human-associated habitat; material: faeces...
AAGCTATGTCTTCTTTTATGCGGTTTCCAATTTGCGCAAGTTATTGTACATTATCCGTAAAAGTAGGAGAAATTGACTTGCGATTGCATGAAAATCACCTCGATATGTGGAATTTAGGAAATAAAAATGGACATTCATGTTTTCACATAAATGCCCATTCAAGCGTGGAAAAGTATATTATTTTTTGAAGTATTGCTTCTTAACTGCCTCAATTTCCTCATCAATATGGCTGTTATCTGATTTGTGGATCAAATTCACAAGATTATACATTTCTTTTAGAGAAAGGATAAAGTACGCAATCAAGAAAACCATGAATGTAATCTCTACATTTATTAACAAAGAAGTGATCCACGGGAACACCGTCTGAGGAACTAGGACAAGATACAGACCTGACATTACAGAAACTGTTGCATATATTATTCCTTTTAGAATATGCGAATTGCGCTTTCTAATAATGCTTGTATTTTTAACTTGTTCGATAATCTTATTGTCAAGCAGCCCAATTAAAAGAGAATAATTTGTATAAAGAAATCCTCCGAAAAGTGCATTGACAGTTATGAGGTTGAAGTGAAAGGAACTATCCGCGGGCACGGTAATTAAAGACGTACCGATAAAAAAGGAATGAACAAAGCCAATTAGAGATAAGATAAATGGCGCACCTACAGTTAACCGTTTTAATAGATTTCGCAAAGTGTCCACCTCTTTTCAACAACAGTGTAATCTATTTTATGTGAAATTTTAACGTCCGGATACAAGAAGTATTAGCCGTTTATACTCATTGTACACGTTTTGCATTTTATTTCTATAATCCATTTGGAGTTGGGCACGACCGCGCTCTCTTATCCGACCATTTTCGTGTATGACTTCATTTATACTGATGGGGTATTTGAAATACTCTTCAAACAAGTCGTATTTTTGCTGCCGTTCTCCGGTATTTGACTTTCCGGAGAGAACTACAGAATTATAATTCCGACTATTTTCTTTAAGAATATCAATAATTTGTCTAACGTTGTTTTTGTCATTAGCCAATGCTCCACGAAAGTCCGGCTTTATCTCAAAGACAAGACTTGCTGCATTTCTACTTACTGTATTTATAATTGCCGCTTCAGAAAAGCCAAACAACTGCTCAAGAACGGCAGGATTAGGCTTGGGTATATCAATCTGGATTTTGTTGATTTCTGGAGATTTTCCGTCAATAAGTTTTCCCAGTAAATCTTGATTGGGAATTGGTTCCGTCTCAAGTGCATATTGATTGCGATACAATGCAAATATATGTGAAAGGACACTTACTGCGGGTGCACCCTTGGAATTAACCATAGAAAGAATACCATGGCTATAGCCCAGAATACAATATGTAAATGACTCAACGCCGCTTTGGGCAATTTCATCGGGCTGAAGAACATCTGAAATCTCATAGGTCCTGTAATTTCTTTTTTGCATACTGTTATTTAGTTTTTTGCGATTTAGTCTTGCGAAGAGACACTCGTCAGTATTCTCAATAATATCCAGTATGGTGACTTCCGGCTCATCAACGGTTGATAATCTTAGTGCATTATTGCGGCTGTTTGCGGCAATGATACTTTGAAAAAGCGCTTTATATTGATCTAATGGAACTTCTATACCTGTGCTTTCATCTCTAATAGTTACTTTGTACAAATAAATATTTTTCGTTGCCATCTATCTGTCTCCTTTAGTAAATATCTTTTGTGGGATAAAAACAAGATGGAATCTGTTGCATAGTTGCAATTTTAGTGTAGCAAAACGGAAGACAGAATACAACATTTTTAGCCAAATTTGTGCTTGCTGGCATAATATTTTTTGCTGGGAGGTATCTAGTTTGCCCGGCGTTTGCGTTGCATCCACAAAATCGTAGTCGAAATACAAAAGACACTTCTCCATGCTGCGGGGCAGCCGAAAAAGTGTCTTGTATGAAAAGGACATAACATTATTTTGTGTCACATCAAATTTGTAGCCAACACCGTGAACGCTGACAATATATTGCTGCTCGGAAGCAACGGTACAAAGTTTCTTTTTTATATTGCTGATATGATTATGAATCGCTTTTCTGGAGTAAAACGTGCAGTCCTCATGCCAAACAATATCCATAATCATCTCATAAGTAAAAACCCGCTTCGGATTAGAAGCAAAGAGCAAGAGCAGATCAAATTCTTTTTGCGTTAGATTTACCGACTTCCCGCGAATCATAGCCATTCTTTGCTCAACACACAGTTCCAGCTCAGCAATTTTTATGAAAGTCATCGGTGTCTTTTGCATTGGCTCTGCTTGATCTGCTTTTCCGGTATTGTCCGTCCTCAGTTTCGTACAATGCACTGTAAGTGTAGCGGTTTCCGACAACTCACATTGTTCTACTGATAACAGGAGAATTGGAACCTGCGATAGTTGGCGGAATAAATTGATGTAGGATAGTCGTTCCAGCAATTCCGGGTTTGCAACAATGCAGTTGTATTGCATACTTTTGACAGGCAACTCGAAAATGGCATCAGAAGCAGCTCGAATCTCTATTGCTGTCTCAAATCCGGAAAAACACTTTTTCAGATACGATAACTCTTTATCCGTATAACCAATGACAAGTATTGTATAGCTGCCCGTCCTTATCACCTCCAGCAAAGAACAGAGCCAACAGGCAGCACGCATCCTGTTGGCTCTTATTTCTGAAAAGAGAAGTAGTGCTTCGATTCAATCAATGATTCCGTGCAGAGTGCGTGCTGTGAGTTTTTTGATGGACTGTGCGATATAGTACCCAATCAGCGTAAACATCGCTATGACTGAAATGTAGTCGATCAGGAAGAAGATCACAGGCTCGGAGTAATCGTAGAACACGAAATGGCTCCTGAGCAGCAGGTAGAGCCCAACGCCTCTGCGGTGAAATGCAAATGCGCCATACAGCGCCCAGAGCCAGCCGATTGCGCGCAAACACCACGTCCGCGGGGGCGAGGGCTGCAAGTGTTTACGCGCTATTGTCAGCATCATGCTCCAGTGAAGCCCCAGATGCAAACTCATGCAGACGAAACCCCAGTAGGCGCATAAGATATGCGCTTTTTGTGCCGCTTCATAGCCGCCGTGCTTCGGCAGAAACGTGAATACATACCGCGACAGGAGAATGCCACTGACCATCGAGCCGAGCATACAAAGAAAGATGATCCCGGCTAGTGCCATTTGAACCATGCGGATAGGCGTGTATTTGCCCTTTCCGACTGCCAACAGCCATTTTCGGTTGAGTGCATGGTGTGCGAGGAACAGAGCAAACATCCCCATTCCCAGCCACTCATGCGCCGCCTCGCCCACAAGACCGTATGCCATCAAAAGCAGCAGCGCCACTGTCATGGCGGCATCGACCGCGAGCTTGCATTTCATCGTCGGTTTCATTCCGTTATCCTTTATCTGCGTTTGAAAAAATCGCTTCCAGCCATGCAGCGTAATCCTTGACCCAGCCGCCGTCCGCGCCGAAGCCGTGGGGCCAGCCGTTCAGCACGATACGCCCGGTTGGGATGTCCATGCCGGAGATCACGTCATACTGTTGCTGGAACTGACGGTAGAAGGGGTCTTCCGTGCCGTAGACGTAGAAGGTCGGCGGTAAATTGCCCTCGGACAGCCAGTTAGAGTCCATATTGCCCACGCTGAGGCGGCCATAGAAGGAATAGATCATGCCTGCGGCAGAGGCGTGGGCGGGAACGGAGTCCAGCTTGTCCGGCACATAGGCGCTGTCCAGCACCGTGCCGTTCACGTCCTCGTCGTAGTGCATCAGAAATTCACCGGCCTGAATGCCGCCCGCCGAAAAGCCCATGACGGCAATATCATTGGGATCAATGCCGTAAACGTCCGCGTTCTTTCGGACAAAGCGGACAGCTCTTGCCACATCCAGCGCACCTTCCTCTTGCGTATAGGGAGACAGACGGTAGTCCACGATGAAGGTTTGGAACCCCAGTTCCCGCAGCGCTGCGGCGGTGGGGAGGGAATCGGTGTAGTTTCCCCGGAACTGATAGGCCCCGCCTGCCATCAGCACCACCGCGCCTTTCGGCTCTACGCCGTCCCGGACAGGAATGGCGGTGACATAGGGGCGGAAGTCATAGTCGTCGAAATAGCCAGTCATGTCCTGCGTAAATTTCGTCTTGGCGGGGACATTGCCTTCTTCCCAGAGATAGAGCACCTGAATGTTCGCCGGGTCTGCCGCTGTGTTCAGAACGGTTTCATTACCCGCAGGCTCCGGCAGCTTTTGCAGCATGGCCGTGCGGGAATAGTCTGCAATTTTGCCGCTTCCGTAATTGTACGCTTCGGGAAAATCGTCCGGCGTGGGCGTGGTATCCTTGGAGGAACCGTCACGCAGATCGTCCATAGGTTCGGAAATCATCGTATCGTTTTCGTTTGGCATTGTCATCGCTTCCTCAATCGCGGAAACGCCGCTCTCCAGACCGCTGGCAGGAGCCTTGGAAGGCTCCTGCGCACAGGCAGTCAGTATTGCGCCTGCAATCATGGCAATCAAAATTGCTGCGATTGTTCTTTTACTCATTACAGCCCAAGCCCTGCAGCCCACTCGCGGACGGTGCTGCTGGACGCGCCGGAGGAAAAGCGCTGACCGCTCTGCCAGGTGCCGCTGTTTGCCATGTTTTCCAGCAAATCGCCGCTTTGACCAAGACCGGAGGACGAGGACGTGCAGAACGGGATGACGGTCTTGCCGGTAAAGTCGTTGTTTTTCACAAAATTGTTGACCGGCCATGCCGCAATGCCCCACCAGATCGGGTAGCCGATCAGAACGGTATCGTAGTTGTCCCAGTTTGCGGGTGTGGTCTGCGTCAGGGCGATGTCGCGCAGCGATTCGTCGTCATGCTCGCGGTTGACGCGGCTGCCACTGACGGTCCAGTTGAGATCGTCCGAGGAATAGGGCTGCGTCGGCACCAGCTCAAAAATGTCCGCGTCAAGTTCGTCCGCGATCGTTTCGGCTACAGCCTTGGTGCTGCCGCTGGCAGAGAAATAGACGACGAGCGTTTTGCTGCCGGTGGTCTGCGACGGGGTTTCGGGGGTATCAGTATTCGGCTGCTGCGAGAGGAAATTGCAAAGAATGGTCGCAACCTCGGCGCGGGTAGCGTTTGCCTTGGGGTCAAAGCGATTGCCGGGGCGGCCGTTTACAATGCCGTTGGCACGCGCCCAGTTGACTGCATCGGCGGCGTAGTCGGAGATCTGGTTACGGTCGGAAAAATTCTGTGCGCTGCCAGCACTCGGAGAACCGGCGTAGCGCCAGAGAAGCGTTGCAATCTGCTCGCGACTGACGGGGTCATTGGAACCAAAGCGTGTGCGGCTGTAGCCGGTCACAATGTTATTTTCCGAAGCCCACGCGACCGCGTCCGCATAATAGGCGTTATCCGCAACATCCGCGAAGGACACAGGCGTTGCATACTCCGGCTGCCCGGCGGCGCGGTATAGAATTGTGACCAGCATTGCGCGGGTCGTCGGCTCATTCGGGGAAAAGCGCGTTGCGCTTGTGCCGCTCATGAGTCCACGCTCCTGCACATAGGAAACCGCGTCAGAGAACCAGTCGGTGCTGCGCACGTCGGTAAAGTTGTTTGCCGCAAACGCGCTTGGAATCATCGTGACCAGCAGCGCGGCGACCAGCAGGAAAAGCGAAAGCCGCTTCATAAATTTCATGGGAAAGCCCTCCTTTTTATTTCGATTGTTCCAGAATCCAGTTCAGAACGGCAGTGTCGTCGAACACGACGCTGCCGCCGCCGTGATAATTGTAAATGCCGCGGTCATTGAAGTACGCATCGTCCGGGATCTCCAGCTTCAAAAGTGCGTCGATCTCCGCGTCCGACAGCCCGTCGGCTGCATACGCATCGTGAAGCCCCGCGTAGGCATCACGCGCCTTCTGGGAGCCGTAATATTCGTCATGCTCCGCCATGAAGATGTAGACCGCGACGCGGTTTTCTGCAACGGTATCATACGCGCCGTCCCACTGCGAGCCGCCGTGGATGTAAGCGGCATATAGATCGGGGCGCATCGCCACCGCGCGGGACATCGTCTCGCCGCCTGCGGAGTATCCTGCAGCGTAGACGCGGCTAGTGTCCACGGAAAAGTTTTCAATCATGTATTCTGCCAGCTCGTTGGCCTGCCGGGCGGAGGTATCGCCCCAGTCGGTGAGCTGCGCGGAGACGACGATCACCTCAGTATCGAGCTTCGTCCACGCCTGCACGCCGTTCCAGCTGAGATTTGTGCCTGCGGAATCCGCGCCGAACCACATCCGGTCGTAGCCCGGCATGGTCACGACAAGCGGGTAGGTTTTTGTGCCGTCGTAGCTGCTAGGAAGGTAGTAGCTGTAATGAATGACGCCGTCCGTGCCGTCCAGTGTGACGTTTTCTGTCCAGCCGGTCTGCACGGCAGGGCGTTCCGGTGCGCTCTGCTCTGCGCTGGCGCTTGGCGTGTCAGTCGCAGGCGATTGCACGGAGGCAACTTCCGAGGGCGCGGAATCCGGGATGGTTTCCTCCGGGGCTTCCGATTCGTCCGGTGCGGCTTCGTCCGGTTTTTCTTCTGCGACTACCGGCATGGTGACCGGCGCTTCGGAGGCTTCCCACTGCTCGGTTTCTTCCAACTCGGATTCACTGACTTCCGGCGAATCCGGCAGCGCGATTTGCCCCGGCCGCACTGCGCAGCCGGAAAGAAGCAAAGCCGCCGCGATCAGATACGCAATCAGATGCACAAGGTTCATCGCGCATACCTCCTGAAATCAGTTCAGCCCAAGGCTGTTGACCCAATCGGTCACGTCAGACTGGCTCGCGCCGCTGCGGAAACGCTGACCGTCCAGCCAGTCGCCTGTGCCTGCCATCTCGGCCAGCAGCTCACCGCTTTGACCAAGGCCGGAAGAAGAGGACGTGCAGAACGGGATGACGGTCTTGCCGGTAAAGTCGTTGTTTTTCACGAAATTGTTGACCGGCCACGCCGCGATCGCCCACCAGATGGGGTAGCTGATGAATACGGTGTCATATTCGTCCCAGTTATCCACGCTGTCCGCAACCAAGGCGATGTCGCGCAGCGATTCGTCGTCATGCTCGCGGTTGACACGGCTGCCGTTTACCGTCCAGTTGAGGTCGTCCGAGGAATACGGTGTCTCCGGCACAAGTTCAAACGTGTCCGCGCCCAGCGCGTCCGCGATATAGCCCGCGACGGCTGCGGTGTTGCCGCTGGCGGAGTAGTAAACGACGAGCGTTCTGCCGCCCTCGGCAGGCGTTTCCTCCGGCTGCTCGTCGGCCGGTTCGGTGGCATCGGGTTCTTCTGTCTGCGCGGGTGCTTCCGGGGTTTCCACGTCTGCGTTGGAATCAGCATCCTGTGCGGGCGTTTCCTGCTGCGTCGGCTGCTGCGTGGTCTGCGCGGGTGCAGCTGTCTGGGTCTGACGGCTGGCGCACGCGGTCAGGGAAAAGAGCGTCCATGCGGCAAGGAGCACCGCTAAAATACATTTACTGGTTTTCATTGTAAATTACCTCCTGATAGTTCTTATTTCTGCTCGTCTACGGGCGGAACCATTTCCGCGTACTTTTTCAGCATTTCGGGGGTGCTGGTATACCGGCCATCGGCATTTTCACGCCGTTATTGAGTGTTGCATATTCCATAAAAATTCCTCCTTAAACCGTTTTTGCAAGTTTCGCAGCTTCGTTTTTGTTGGTCGCTATACCTTCATAGGTCATACCGTAGAGCGCAGCAAAGCGCTTCATGGTGAACTCACCAGCCTCCAGCATCCACGGATCCGGAGCCGCGCCCTGGAATACAAAATACAGCCTGCGCCCGCGCAGCTCACCGTTTTCCACCTTTCCATAGAAGCGGTCGAGCACATTGCGGACGCTGCCGCAGATGTTGTGCCAGTACAGGGGCGAGCCGATGACGATGGTGTCCGCCTGCTTCATGACGTTGATGACGGTATCCAGCCCGTCGCCGGGGAGATCCTGACCGTAAGCGCCGATGGTGTAGTCGGTCAGATTGAGGGTTTCATAGTCTTTGCCTTTCAGCAGCTCCGCCGCCAGCGCGGCGGTGTTGCCGTTCTTGTTAGGGCTGCCGTTGATGAATAAAATGCTCATGATTCATGCTCCTTTGCTAAATTATCAAAATACTGCGCGTCCGCTGCATCCGACACGCAGGCGTTGACGATCTCGTTGGCGAGCTGCCAGTAGATGCGCGTTGCGCCCTCGTAGTCGCTGTTGAAAGCGATGACCAGCGCGAGCTGCGGCACGACCATGATGTACTGCCCGGCGTGGCCCTGCGCAAAGTAGGTGGGATACGCTGCGTCGCCAAATGTCCGCACCCACCACTGAAAGCCGTAGTTGGCGCGCCCGCCGCCGGGGACAAACTGCGTCGTGGTGGACTGCTCGACCCAGAATTCCGGCACGAGCTGTTCGCCGCGCCAGAGACCGTGATCGAGGTACAAAAGCCCGATCTTCGCCATATCCGCCGTGGTCATCCAGATGCCGTTGCCGCCGTCCGCAACGCCCTGCGGATCTTCTTCGATACTGACGCTGTCCATGTCCATCGGATCAAAGAGATATTCTTTACCGAAGTCGTAGAGCGTCATGCCCGTTGCGGCCTGCAAAACGGCGCAGAGCAGATGCGTGTTGCCGGTAGAATAGTCGAACGCAGTGCCGGGTTCGGAGACCATCGGGAGCGCGAGAAGATAGCCGACCCAGTCATCGGAGCTTCGCCAGTCGTTCCAGAGCGCGTCGTCTGTCGAGATAATGCCAGAGGTATGCGTTAGAAGATGACGCAGCGTGATCCGCTGCCAGCGTTCGTCCGGGAGATCGTTCACTTGCGGCAGATAATCTGCCAGCCGGTCATCCACACTGCCGAGATAGCCCTGCTCGATCGCAAGACCGACCAGCGCGCTGGTCACACTTTTGGACGCGGAGTTCAGGATGAAGCGGCTGCCCGCGTCATAACCGTCCTTGTAATAGGTATCGACCACATAGCCGTTTTTTACGATCATCGCAGACAGCAGTGGGAACGAATCATAGGTCGCGTGAATGTTTGGCAGCGCATCCGCACGAAGTCCTTGTGCATCCGGCGTGTCGGTCGGCCATGCCCACGGTTCAGGTTCCGGTTCGGGTTCAGGTTCCGGCTCCGGCTCTGGTTCCGGTTCTGCGGGCATTGGCACGATTTCCGGTTCCAGCTCGATCATAGGCGGCGGTGTTGGTTCCGTTGGCTCCGGCTGCACGGGAACGGGTTCCGGTTCCGGCTCAGCCGGAACAGTTGGTGCATTGCGGCTGCAAGCAGTGATGGAAAGCAGAAGTGCTGCGGTCAGCAGCAGACAAAGGATCTTCTTCATCGCTGCCATCTCCGTCCCGATCAAATGCACTCCTTCAAAATTTCGTAAATCTCGTCATGGCTCAGCTTCTTGCAGCAGCCAGCGGTGACGTTGGTAGAATCCGCCACGGCCCGCAGGTCGGTGTCGGCGGGGATGCCCAGCTCGGTAAAGGTAGTCGGCAGACCAATTTCCTTAATGAACGCAGCCAGCGCGTCGATACCGGCAGCGGCGGTCTCCTCGTCGCTGCCCTTGGGTGCGATGCCCCAGACATTCTGCGCCCAGCGGGCAAAGCGTGCTGCGCCGGACTTGTAGATGTAGCGGTACAGAACGGGGTGGATGACCGCAAGACCCGCGCCGTGGTTGCAGTTGGTGTAAGCGCCGAGCTGATGCTCGATCTGGTGCGCCTGAAAATCCGTGACCTTGCCGATCTTCAGCACACCGTTCTCCGCCATGGCGGAGGCCCACGCCAGTTCGCTGCGGGCATCGTAATTTTCCGGGTCGGTCAGCAAAACGCGGATGTTGCGGATGACGCTGCGCATGACGGCTTCATTGATGTCATCAGAGAGGTTATTCTCGTCAGGCTTGCCGAAGTAAGTCTCCATTGCGTGGCTCAGGGTGTCGAATGCCCCGGAGATGACCTGCTTCATGGGAACGGACAGGGTGTAGCTGGGGTCGAGGAACGCGAACTCCGCCTGTGCGCCCCAAAGAGCGCCCTTGAGCTTCTTTTCCTCGTGGGTAATGACCGCGCCATTGTTCATCTCGCTGCCGGTGCCGAACACGGTAACGATGGTGCCGAGGGGAATGAACTTCGTGGGCAGCGTGTGCTTCGTATACTGCATCTCCCAAATATCTTCATCTAAGTTGGCCTGCGCGGAAACGACCTTGCAGCAGTCGGACACGCTGCCGCCGCCCACAGAGAGAATCAAATCCACATGGTTTTCCCGCGCCAGCTTTGCGCCCTCCTGCACTTTGGCGTAGGTGGGGTTCGACATGATGCCGGAAAACTCCACGACGCGCTTGCCCGCAGTGTTCAGGATACCCATGACCTCATCGTATACACCGTTGCGCTTGATGGAGCCGCCACCATAGGCCAGCATGACGGTCTCACCGTAGTTCCCCAGCAGACTGCCGAGATACTCCTTGACGCCGCCTTTGCCGAAATACACCTTGGTCTTGTTCTCAAAAATAAAGTTGTTCATAAAAACGCATCCTTTCTGATACTTGCGTGAATTCCGATTCTGTGTTATCATGCGATGGATACATCCGGTTAATAGTGCCGATTATAATGACCGGTAGTCACAATCGGTCAAGAGGCTTTGAACTTAAATTTGTGAATTTTTTGTAAACAGTGAGGAATCGTCATGCTTTATACAATGCTGCAAGCTTGCCGGGAAACGGGAATGACCTATCAGGCGCTGAAATTTTACTGCAATGAGGGCTTAGTTCCCAACGTGAAGCGGGACAAGAACAACCGCCGCGTGTTCGATGAGCGGGACATTGCGTGGATCAGCAGCCTGACGTGCCTGAAAAAGTGCGGCATGAGCATCCAGGAGATGAAAGATTACCTCGCCCTGTGCCTGCAAGGCGAGAAAACCATCCCCCAGCGCAAGGAAATGTTGGCGCAGAAGCAGGAAGCGCTGCGCGAGACGATGCAGGAATTGCAGGAAAGCATCGCCTATATCGACTGGAAACAGAACTTCTACGATGAAGTTCTCTCCGGCAAGCGCCCGTATGAGAGTAATCTGATTTCCGACGAAAAATCGAACTAAACTTTCATCTGCTTTCCCAGAACGCCACAGCGTCATTCAGCCATCCCTCGGCGCTTGTACCGGTGCCAAGGCCGAAGCCGTGACCCAGCCCGGGATAGACATGAAATTCTGTGTCGATACCGGCCTCCTGCATGGCGCCCAGCCGCGCCTGCATGATGCGCCAGTTGGCAATGCCATCCCGGTCACCGACACAGGCATAGGTGGGCGGGGCGCTTTCGGAATACTCGCTCAATCCCGTGTACTGCATGATGACCGCGCCGAGACGAGGAAGATCGCCGCCGCCAAAGGCCTCCGGGCCGTAAGTTCCCAGCCACGCCGCCATCCGTGCGCCTGCCGAGCCGCCCCAGAGGGAGTAGCAATCGGTGTCCACTTCCAACTCGTCCGCATGGTCGAAGATGAAGCGGATGGCTCTTGCCAAGTCCTCGCAGGCGGTCTGTGCGCCGGGGCGGTAAATGAGGGCGAAGGCATTATAGCCTTTCTTGGAAAGCTCCAGCGCATGAGGAAAGCTGTCTTGCATCGCACCCACATAGGCAAACGCACCGCCCGCGTTGCAGATGGCGAACTTCTCCCCGGGCGTTCCCTTGAAGAAGAACAGACCCGTATCCTCCTTGGCCGGGTCAGCCGCCTTTTCCTCGTCGGTGTAAATATCGTAGAAAATGGTCTGTCCATCTTCTGCGCGAGAGCGCAGGGTGTTCACGATCTCCACCGCTTCATCCGGGTCGATATGGCTGTAATAGACAATCTGCAAGTCCTCCAGCGTGTTGCCGCTGTAATAGTAGTTATCGAGCGGGAACAGCAACCTCCCGAAGCCGTCAAAGGCCGGAGCATGGATCACATCTTCGATTTTTGTACTGCGGGTAAAGGGTTCGGTTTCGCTTTGCACGGATTCGTTCACTTCCTTATTCGCCGCACCGGGGCTGCATCCGGTCAGGCACAGCAGGGCGCATAAAATAGTCGCCGCGTATAAGACAGGTTTCGTCCAATCAGTCCTTTTTGTTTCTGCCCATATTATAAGAAAAGCGAGACTTCCGCGGAAGTCTCGCTTTGTTCATCAGTATATACCTTTAAGTTATAACTATCCGTACAGTTCCTTGCTGACGGCTTTTGCCGCATCTAAAAAGCGCTGTACCGTAGGTGTCGGTTCCGGGGAATGGAGAATCCCGTAGGGGATGCTGTGTTCCCATTCGACAGGAATGACCTTTAGCAGCGGATGGACATTCGCCCAGCCGGGGATCGCCAGCAGTACATCGTTGGTGTTCTCGCAGCGGTTGAACACGTCCATACTGTAAAATTCAAAATCCACAATATGAATTTGCGGATGGTGCTGCCACAAATCATCCCGAAGCTGATCGACGTAGTGGCTCCAGCCGCGGTGCATCAGCAGCAGGTTTTCGCCGTAGAGGTCGGAAATTTGCAGTCGGTCTTTTTCCGCCAGCCGGTGGTGGATGGAAACGGCGCAGCAAAATCTCCCTCTGACCAGCTCCAATCCCGTACAGCCCCGCAATTCCAGCATGGTCTCGTCGAAGATGCCGCCCACCACGTCAATGTTCTTGCCGAGGTTGCCAAGAATCTCCCGTGCGTTTTCCGGCGTGTTCTCGAAGGGAACAATCTGAAATTTAATGTCCGGGCAGCTCTCATTGATCTTCGCCCAGAGCGCCATCAGAAGCTGCGCGGGCGCCATGGGCGAGGAGCCGATGCGGATAATGTTTTCATCCTCCTGCATGGCGTTTTTCGCCCGCGTCACGGAGTCGCGGCAGTATTGGATGATGTATCTGGCGTCCTGATACATGGAGCGTCCGGCTTTTGTCAATGTTAGCCCTCGGTGGCTGCGGTCAAAGAGCCTGACGCCGAGGGATTCCTCCAGCGAATTGATCTGCTTGATGACCGCCGTGGGCGTGATGAAGCTCTCCTCCGCCGCTTTATTGAAGCTCCCAGCATCTGCTACACGCAGAAAGGTTTCAAGCTGTGGGTTATACATGGATCATCACACCTCCTCGTTTCATCAGCTTGAATTATTATATACGAAATGCGGTTTTTCCGCAAGCTGCCGTTGATGTGTTACCTTTTCAAATATTCTGGGATATTAAGTTCTCCAACCGCAATTTCCCGCAGCTCTTTTTTCATCATGTGCGCTAGCCGGATCGTTCCCACCGTGCCGCCTTTTTCGCGGCCATCATAGACAGCAATCACACGGTCAGACCGCTCGACCATATAGCGGTTTCGTTTGGCGTACACGCTGGGATGGTATTCTTCGGCGGCAACATATATTTCAGCGCAGAGGTCGATCAACGCTCTTGTCCGTTCTGATTTTTTCCGCGTGTCCAGTCGCCGCAGATACGGAATGGCCACAATCAATTTGAGCGCCGGATTTTTCGCAATTCTCTCTGCGACGATCCCCGCAAACAGCAGATCAACGCCATCGGCAAAGCCGGAGATAAAGCAAGTAAAACCGTCTCTGATCGCACGGTCAACTTCCTGCTCCAAAGACATTTTTATATGCTCAATCCGTTCAGCCGGAACACTTCGGTGGGCAGTAATACAGCACGTCTTTTCTCTCATAATTGCCCCTAGTATAAATAAAATATTATGTACATTTTCATATTGTAAGCCAAAAACGTTTTCACGTCAATAAGCCGGATTTGATGTACGCTATAATTTCTTACGCATTATGACAAGGGAGATTTGCTGCATGAAATCGTTTTGTGAGATTCTTCGGGAATTGCGTGAAGATAAAGACCTGAAGCAGTCTGATGTTGCTGCATTTCTTGGCACTTCGCAACAGTATTATTCTAAGTATGAAACCGGCAAATACGAGATGCCTGTCCGTTATGTTATGGCTCTGGCAGATTTTTATGGAGTATCGGTAGACTATCTCCTTGGTCGCACAGCCTGTCGAATCAAGCTGGAAAATTATCAGAAGTCTATTGTTGCCGGATATACAGCGGATGAGATGCTGGCGGATATTCTAACGCTCGATCGAAAGGGACGGCAAAGCGTTCGAGACTATATCGAATTACAGATGAGAGCAACTCAAACGAATAAGAAAAGCTGAATTTGGAGAGACGGCCTGCAAGTTGTCTTTTTCGCGGAAACGATGGGACTAGGAGGGCGAAAAACGGGAGCAAAACAAACCGGCAAGCAATGCAAGTGTCAAGACACTTGCGAAAAATGCTTGTTGAGGGCAGCGCCCCCAAACCCCTAAAATCCGCTCCGTTCGGAGCTGGCAGCGCATCCGTTGGATGCTTATAGAGCGGGAACAGCTTATCGCTGCTCCTGCTCTTTTTCACGTTCCGCCTCACGCGGTTCTGCACCGAGAATTTTTGCGACGTTGGCCTGCACGGTCAAAAGCTCCTGCATCTCCTGTTTGGCTTTTCGGTAATCGGGATATGCCGCCTTTTTCTCGGATAGCAGCTTTGCGTATTCCTCCTGCAAGCTCCTGACGGTGGGGAGCTTTTTGACGTTCAGCTCTTGAAATGCTCGTTTTGCGCTGCGATGCAGCAGGATCTCCGCCTCATGCTCTGCCAGAAACTTTTTCGCATAACCGCTTGCCTTGTACGCACCGAAAATCTTTTTCGTTTTTGCGAAGTTTACGATATGCCCGCGCAGGACAGCGATCTCCGCCATGCGCGCCTCTGCCGATTTGATCTGCGCAGACAACGCATGGAACTGCTCCGTCGCTGCCTGTGTTTTCTTCTTCAAATCAGCGTAATTCATCAGATCGTGTTCTTTCAGATATGTCATCGTCTGACCGAGCTGCTTCGCGTTGAATTTAGATGCCCAGCGTTGGTAGCCGACGCCCTTACCGGCACGGATTTTAGCGTCAATGTCAATTAACAGGCTCGGCGTTTTAGGCGCACCGATTACAACCGATCTCTGCGGCATATGCTCCCGTTTACCGAGGATGGTATCCAACAGCGCAGCTTCCAGGTAGTTCGCACCAAGCCGGTCGGCGCGGATGAAGCGTTCCCAGCCTGCGCCTCGAAAGGAAAGCGTCTTTCCGCGCCGTTTGACCTCGCAGCCGTTTTCGGCAAGCAGAAAAACGAACGCATTCCAGTCGGCAGGCTTTTGAGAAAGCGCAGCATCTATCGCGCTGCGTACCTGTTCTAACTGCGTCGGCTCTGCACGTTCGCCGCGCCACTTATTATAGCTTTTGCCGTGCCGGTTTGGATGCTCGACAATGGACAAACCGTTCTCCGCGCAGATCAGATCGCTAAGATGACAGACATCCTTGGTGCTGCCCCAAAAGTTGCGAAATTTCCGGTCGCAGGAGAGCGTGGTGGAGTTCCAGATGATGTGATTGTGAATGTGCTTTTTGTCGATGTGCGTGCAGACGATATAGGCATGATTGCCCTTGAGAAAACGCTCCGCAAATTCGCAGCCGAGGCGATTGGCTTCCTCCGGCGTGATCTCGCCGGGCTTGAACGACTGCCGCACATGATACGCAATCACGTCGTTTTCCTGTTTTCTGCCGGTGCTGGTCTGATAGAGCCGCTTGGAAAAGCAAAACTCCGCGTCTGCGATTTCGGGGTTACACTGAAAGCAGGTAACGAGCCTGCCCTGATCGGTCTTTTCTGCATCTTTGACATATTCCAGAATGTCGCTGACCGCCGTGCCGACGTTCCGCCCCTTTCCGATGTGCAGCGGCATGATGCGGGTCGTTGCCATACGATTCCTCCTTTCGGCAAAAATGTAAGAGCGCCGGAACACGTCCGGCGCTCATTTGCAGATTTAATGGTAAACACGATTTTGAATGAATCCCCGTAGCGATTGCAACAGTGCAAGCAGCCTTGTAGCAAGCATTGGGATACCGAGCGGACTGACGAGGAACGCAATTATCAGCAGAATAATTCCGTTCTTTACGGAATACGTCACCAACACGGCAACGCCAAGAATGCTGACAAGTGCGGACGCAAGACCAAACACCCACGATGCGCAATAGAGAATGCCGCCACAGAGCCAGACAAATACAGCCAGCACCGCAACGACGGGGGCAAAGAGCAGCTTCAAAAGAAATCTCATAAGAGAACCTCATGGTATGTTCTGAGTTCATCATACCTGCGCACGGAGAAAAGCGCAAGGATGCGGACGCTCAATCCAGTGTAGACAGGACGCGCAAAATCTCTTTTGCGGATTCCCACAACTGCGCCTGATTCTGCCGGATGTCCGCCAGATCTTCCGGGTAAATGCGCCCCGTTTCGTTGGCGCGCCGCGCAAGCTGGTTGAGATTGTTGCTGGAACGGCGCAGCAGCGACACCATCTCCCGCAGCTCCGGCAGATCGAGCTGCACCACATAGCCGTCAATGGTGATCTTGCGAAGATAGGCGCTCATGTTGTTCGTGCCGAGCTGCGCCATCTTTGCCTCGATCTGGTCGCGTTCCTCCGGCGTCACATAGAACATCAGCGGAATGGTGCGGCGGCGCTTTTTCATCGGGCATCCCAATCCCTCTTTGAAGATGCAGACCGCTCGGCGGCACGGACAGGTGTGCCATGCAGCTTTTCCCGAACGGAGACTTTTTGCTGGCTGCGCTGTTGTTCTGCCGCGAAATCCTTGCGCACCTGATTTGTAAACAGATCGAGTAGACCGGGATTGCAGCGGTCAACAAGAATATTCAGTTGATCCTCGCAAACGGGAATTGTCTGCGCCCATGTTTTGTTTTCCGGACTGATGCGGCCATCATAGCTTTTGATGCGGATCGTATTTGCCAGCACAAACATGGTGCGGTCAAAGCCGAACGTATCAATGACGGCTTTGGATGCCTCCCGCACGTCTTTCAGACTGTTATCCTGATACGCGGCAGCAATGGCATCTTCGATCATATTCTTGCAAGCCGCACTGATGCGCAAAGACGCGGTGTAGTGTTCCATTTCATTATGTGCGACAGCATAGCGCTGGCCGTCGCGGTCGGTGATCTCGTTTTCGGAAAAGCGCAGGGCGCTGCCGTCCGGGAAATGATACACGCCGGGCATGGAGGCATCTTTTGTGACGGTTTCAGGCGGGCTTTCCAACACCTCGCGCAGCTTACCGAGCGTCTGAATGCCGCTGCCGAGAAGCCAGCTTCCGACCGCAAGCATCCGGCGGTTCATCAGCCGGACAAGCCCTTTGGCGTTAAAAATGCAGATGGCGGCGGGGAGATTGTCAATGCTCTCCTTGATCGCGTTCATGCCGTCACCTCCCGCAGCGTCCATGTCAGGTGCCAGAGTCCGTCCTCGTCATGATCACAGGACAGCCCCGCAAACCGGCTGCGAAGCACGTCCAGCGATTCATTGCAGCTCGCGCTGACGCGCGCCCGAAGAACGCCGCCGCTTTGCTCGATGAAAAGCAGCATCGCGGTCAGGTTCCGTCCGGTATCCAGCACCGCGCCGAACAGGTCATACACTGCGATGGCCTGAACTGCGGAAATGTTTTCGCCAGGCTTGAGCCGCACCGTGCAGGAAACCTCGCAGAGCTGTAAAGCCTGCACCGATTCGTTCAGCTTCAGTTTTCGCGCATTCTGCGCGTTTTCCGCTTTCAGAATATCGCCGGTATTGCGCAGCTCGTCCTGCACCAGAAGAAGTCTATCGAGCGCGTCCTGCAATTCCGAAATGTCCTCCTGCCAGAACACAAAACCGCCGCGAATGGGGCTGCCTTTTGCAGCGTGCTGCGGTCAAGCTGCGTCGTCTGATGGACCGCCTCGCGCAGCTTCTCAGCCGGGAACAGCTCATGCGGAACGGAGGCCGCCTGTATGCGAAGCGCCTCGTCCGTGATCTCCGCGCGGATGGTGGACGCTTCAAACAGCGCCCGATAGCCGGTGTTCGACTGGATGAGTCCGCAGCGGATGCAGCTTTCGATCCCGGCGGCCAGCAGTAAGCACTGCACGACCGTCATATCTCCGGCCAGCATTTCGATCCATGGGATCCGGCTGATATAGAGCACGGAATACAGCGCCGCCAGCGCGACCGGCACGAACGGCAGCCCAAGCGTGATGCGGCTGTGCGGGATGCGGCACTTGAGGAGCATCGTCACAATAGCCGTTACCATCCCCAGCGCGATCTAGCCCATGACGATAAAATAGCCTGCGCCGTAGCCGTGATCGGTGTCGAGCCACGCGACCAGCACGCACAGAAGCGGAATGAACAGCATCGGGAAATAATAGCCATACCAGAGGTATCGGATGGCTGCGTGTGACGCGGCAAAGAAGAATTTGACCGTCCGGATCGACAGCCAGAACACGCAAAGCGCCGCCGTCGCCGCCAGATACCGCCGCACCTGCGTCTGCACAATGCGCTGCCAGAGCGAAACGCCCCACCACGTCATAAGCCCAATATAGATCAGGCTCCGCAGCAGCGACACCGGCAGAAAATACACAGCGTCCCAATGTCCGCGCGTAATGACCCGCGCTGCAACAGCGCAGACGATCAGAAGCGTCACAATGCCGCCGGTAAGAATGTCCCGTTTTTTTCTGCGCCGTCACAAAATCACCTGCCCGAATGGGTTTCTGTATGCAAAGCATAGCATACAGAGGCAATGATTGCAAGGAACGCGGCCTTTCTAGCGAAAATGGAGACTCGTGCAAGCACGAAAATCGGTGCGCAAAGAAACCGGCAAGCAATGCAGCAGCATAGACACTTGAGAAATGCTTGTTGAGGGCAGCACCCCCAAACCCCGAAATCCACTCCGTTCGGAGCTGGCAGCGCATCCATTAGGACAGCGATCTCCGCCGATTTGATCTGCGCAGACAGCACATGAAACTGTTCCATCGCCGCCCGCGTTTTCTTTTTCAAATCATCGCTCCATTTTGTCCATCTCCCTCTATGCCAAATGTCTCCCTTACAGACTAAGAGAGACATTTGAAGTTTGGAATAGTATCTCATAGAGACGGTTCTTGGACAAGAAGTGGGGAGGTTTGACGCTTACACAAATTGGCTGCATTTGCAGCAATTTTTGAAGCCAGAGGCTCACGGCAAAGCCGGGGAATTGCTTTGCGGGGTGGATTTTTTTGTATGTTTCTGGTATGATATGATCAGAAATGGCGGAAGGGAGAAAGAGAAATGCCGCTTCAGATCGTCAGAAACGATATCACCAAAATGCGGGTGGACGCCATCGTCAACGCCGCGAACGAGACGCTGCTCGGTGCGGATGGTTTCGGCGTGGATGCTGCGATCCACTGCGCTGCCGGACGCGAGCTGCTGCGGGAGTGCGCGGCGCTTGGCGGATGCGCGCCGGGAGATGCAAAGCTCACGCGGGGATACCGGCTGCCCTGTAAATACATCATTCACACCGTCGGGCCGCATTGGGAGGACGGACGGCACGGCGAACAGAATATCCTTGCTTCCTGCTACCGTTCGTCGCTTGCGCTTGCCAGAGGGCGGCATTGCCGTTCCGTCGCGTTTCCGCTCATAGCCTCCGGCGTTTACGGCTATCCGAAGGATCAGGCGCTCCGCGTGGCGATCGAGACCATTCGGGCCTTCCTGCTGGAAAACGAGATGCTGGTCTATCTTGTCGTCTTTGACCGGGCGGCCTATCAGATCAGCGAAGCGCTCTTTTCCGATATCACCGCCTATATCGACGACCGGTACGCGGATGCACGCGCTGTCCGGCGGGAGCCGAGGATACGGATGCCGTCGCTTGCAGAGGCTGAGGACGATCACAATGATTCCTGGATGGATACGCTCCGCGCGAAGGCGCCGGAGCCTTGTAGCAGGGCGTCGCAGGCGTCCGCGGCAGCGCCGTATTCGCTCGAAGATGCGCTGGGAAGAATCGACGAGAGCTTTTCGGAGATGCTGCTGCGGAAGATCAACGAGAAGGGGATGACCGACGCGCAGTGCTACAAAAAGGCGAACATCGACCGGAAGCTCTTCTCAAAGATCCGCACAGATCGGCGCTATAAGCCGTCCAAGCCGACGGTAATCGCGTTTGCGCTGGCATTGGAACTCCCGCTGCCGGAAATGAAGGATATGCTGTACAAGGCGGGCTTTGCGCTGTCGCATTCCAACAAATTTGATATCATTGTGGAGTATTTCGTGGAACGCGGCAATTACAACGTGTTTGAGATCAACGAGGCACTGTTTGCTTTCGATCAGAGCCTGATCGGGGCCTGAACGGACGGGGAAGTACGCGGACTGAGAACTATACCGGAGGAAAAATATGAAAAGCCCGCTGAGCTGCTCAGCGGGCTGATGTTATTTCGGGGTCATGCTTCCCGCAGGAAGCGCAGGACGGCTTCGTTGAAGGCCGCAGGCTCCTTTGCGGCAAGGAAGTGGTCGCCGTTCAGGAATTGAAGCTGCGCATTCGGCAGGCTGGCGGCGATTTGCTCCGTGTGACGGCGCTTCACCATATCGCGCGTACCGGCCAGCACCAGCACGGGCATGGTCAGCGCGGACAGAGTCTCCGGCGGGATGTGCGGCTCGTTCACCATCAGGCCAAGAAGCTCGGCGTGCTTCCGGGCCTCCGGGCTTCTTCCTGCGAAAAGGCGCGCGATGCGATAGCCAAGCTCGATCGGAAGCTGCACACTGGGGCGGATCCCGCTTGGCGAGAGATTTCCGCCGTTCAGGATCAGCTTTTCAACCAGCTCCGGGTGGCGGAGGGCGAACAGCATGGCGATGTTTGCGCCGTCGGAAAAGCCGAGCAGATGTACGCGCGTCAGCGCCCGCGCATGCAGGAATTCCAGAAGATCGTCCGCAAAGCGTTCCAGCGTGAAGGGGCCGCTTCCGCGCAGTGAGGCTCCGTGTCCGCGCGTATCCGGCGCGAAAACGTGATAATACTGCGAGAAGAAGCGGAGCTGCGCCGAGAAATAGGTGTGATCCTCACCGTTTCCGTGCAGCAGGAGCAGCGGAAAGCCGCTCCCGGCCTCCGCGTAAAACAGCGGCCCGGCATGGCCGGTATGAACCGTAAACGATTCCGGCTGCTTCATACTTACTTACCCTCCGGGACAGCCGGAAGCTCCATCAAGCGGCGGTACGTCTGGAAGCCGACGGCTTCATAGAATTTCAGGGCCTCTTCGTTGAACGACCAGACATCCAGCTCAATGCGGTCAAAACGCATCCTCGCGGCCTCCTGGCGGCAGAAGGCGATGAGCGCGGTCGCAGCGCCCTTGCGGCGGAAAGCCGCGTCCACGCCGAATTCCTCGATGTGATAGAAGCGCCTTGCGAAGTTGTAGGGGGACTCCGGGCGGTCAATATACTCGGCGATGGCGAAGCCGCAGACGACGCCGTCTGCCAGCGCGACGATCACATCGGCGGCGTCGGAATCGAATTTCTGATAGACATGCTGCTGCAATTCTGCACAGAAGCCGGGACGAAAAATGTCCGGACGGCCGTTGGCGTGCAGCTCGTTTACCATTTTCCGCAGCTCATTGACACGCGGAAGCTCCGCGCGGTCTGCATATCGGACGGTAATTTCCATTTTACATTATCCTTTCAGTGACCGGCGACGCTCGGAATATCCTGCAATTCAAAGCGGTATTCCTGCTGCGCGTCCGGGTATTTTTTCTGATCGACCTTGCTCAGAAACATGGACAGGGGCCGCACCCACAGTCCGCCGTCGCCGTAGAGCTTGCGGTAGATGACGCACGGCGCGCCGGTCTCGGAATCGTGCGCGACGGCCTCCACAAGATAATAGTCGCCCTTGAAATGCCGGTAAACGCGGCCCAATTGAATTTCCTGCATAAAAATCCTCTTTTCTGTTTTGTCAGGCGTTCAGCAAACGTTCCATCGGAAGATAGGCGGAATCGCCGTGCGGGCGGCTCTCGCCGGTCAGTGCAAAGCCGTTTTTCGTCCAGAATGCGCGGCTCTGCGGGTTGCCGAGGTCAATGGCGAGGCGCGCCTTACGGAATCCCACGGAGGCAAGGTGCGTGAGACACTCTTGAATGATCGTGCTGCCCGCGCCGCAGCCCTGAAGCGACGGCTCCATCATGAAAAAGCCGAGAAATGCGACGCCGCGCTCCGGATAGTCGAGGATCAGATCCATGACGGCGGCCAGACGGTCTCCCGCAAAGAAGCCGAGATAGAACTTGTCGGCGGCCTGCTTTCCGGGCGGAAGCGCGGACAGATCCTCGAGAATGCTTTGCTCTGTGACGAACGGCTTGTGATATTCATAAAAAAGCGTATTGCGGCTGGAAAGCGCATAATGCGCCGGGATGTCCGCGCGCGTGAGCGGCCGGACTTCGTAATGGCTCGAGAGCATGGCAGGGGAGAGCCGCTGCGGGTCGCCGCTGGGGAGCCATGCCTCGCGGATCAGAGCCTCGAGAACCAGCGCTTCGCGCTCCAGTATGACCGGATCGGCTGGGCCATGCGCGTGGCGGCGGTTTACCGTGATGGCGTGGAACGGTTCGACCCATTCCAGCGTGAAGCCTTCGTCCGCCTCGTAGGCATCCAGCCGCTGGCGAACAGGATCGTCCGCCGCTTCGCAGAGATAGTAAAGGTTGTCCTGCCGGAAGATCTCCGCCGTCCTGCTGTCGGACTTCTGGATGCGGCGGACGCAGCCGTATTCCCGGATGCTCTGCGGAAGAATGCACAGTCCGGCTTCTTCCTCCGTTTCCCGGAGCAGGGCTTGGACAGGCGCTTCCGACGGCTCGATCCCGCCGCCGGGGAACTTGTAGTAGTCATATTTCCGGCTGTAGATCATGGCGGCCCTTCCGCCGCGAAGAAGAATGGCCCGCGCGGAATCGCGCCGAAAAACGCGCCACGCGGGATCGTAGTTTTGGGCGTCCATCGGAAACAGCAGACGCATGGAAGCGCCTCCCTTCGCGTAATTTCTCCCGAAATTGTATCACAGAGATGAAAAAATTGCAATCCACAGGAAATTGCGGAAAAGCCTGTAAGAAATGCGGAGCTTTTTCGTCTGATAGGGTAAAAGCAAAAAGGGAGGAAAGAGCGATGAAAAAAGCTTTTATGGGTATGCTCCTGCTGGCGGCGCTGCTGCTTGGCGGCTGCACGCACGAGGATGAAGAAATTTGCCGGGAGGAGCAGTATTCGGCGAAGCCGGTCATTTACATCTATCCGGAGGAAACGACGGACGCAAAGCCGGTGATCTATCTGAGGCCGGAGGCGGCCATGGACGTTACGGTGCAGCTCGATTATGCCGGAACGCTGACCTGCACCTATCCGGCCTATGACGGAGGCTGGCAGGTCAGCGCCGCGCCGGACGGCACGCTGACGGACGCATCCGGGCAGACCTACCGCTATCTTTACTGGGAGGGCCGGGACGACACGGAGTACGACCTTTCAAAGGGTTTCTGCGTGCCCGGAGACGAGACCGCCGCGTTTTTGGAAGAGGCGCTGGATGCACTGGGGCTGACGCGGACGGAGGCCAATGAGTTCATCATCTACTGGCTGCCGAAAATGCAGGAAAACCCGTATAACCTGATCGCGTTCCAGACGGATGCCTACACGCAGGCGGCGCGGCTGACGGTCACGCCGGAGCCGGATACGATGCTCCGCGTATTCATGGCGTGGACGGCGCTGGACGAGCCGGTCGAGCTTCCGGCGCAGGAGCTGTCCGCGCCGGAGCGCCGCGGCTTCACCGTCGTGGAATGGGGCGGTGCGGAGCTGCAAACGGGAGCGGCTTCCGCCGAATAAAACAGGAATGCCCGGATGGTGCGCCATCCGGGCAAAATATGCAGATAGAAAGTGTTTTTGTTCAAGTGCTCTGAATGAGCCGCTGGAAGGAGGGAAGGCTGCGCAGGATCATGTCATGGCTGACGCAGGTGCTCAGACGGAAATATTCCGGGCAGCCGAAGCCCTCGCCGGGGACGATCAGGAGGTTTTCCTCGATCTTCGCCCGGTCGGAGAACGCCTGCGAATCGCCGCCGGGTGCGCGAACCAGCATATAGAACGCGCCGGAGGGATTGATGCAGGAATAGCCGTAGGCGGTCAGAGCCTCGTAGAGCGTTTTCCGGTTGCGGTCGTAGGCCGCGACGTCAGGGCGCATATGCGCGCAGTGCGCAATGACGCGCTGGATGAGGGACGGCGCGCAGACGTGGCCGTGGGCGCGGGCTGCGCCTGCAATGGCGCAGAGCAGCTCATGGCTGTCGGCGGGGG
>ENA-ORNK01001154-ORNK01001154.1-human-gut-metagenome-genome-assembly--contig:-NODE-1154-length-23509-cov-6.927390_pt1 | contig 23509 bp, 20 predicted proteins | sample MGYA00242115_ERZ509022 | MGnify/ENA primary metagenome ERZ509022 (study PRJEB26280, sample SAMEA2338690) | human gut metagenome | biome: human gut; feature: human-associated habitat; material: faeces...
GTATAACCCGAAGCGCTACAGCGCAGGTTCGTGCATCACTTCTAATCAGTTTATATCGCGGGTTAGAGTAAGTCGGTAGCTTGTCGAGGCTCCTACGCAGCACGAGCGCAGCGAGTATAACCCGAAGCGCTACAGCGCAGGTTCGTGCATCACTTCTAATCAGTTTATAACGCGGGATAGAGCAGTTGGTAGCTCGTCGGGCTCATAACCCGAAGGTCGTGTGGTTCAAGTCCCACTCCCGCAACCAATAGCATAAAGGGCATTAAGCCCTTTGCGCGCCCGTAACAAAGACAGCTTGATGTAATATCAAGCTGTCTTTGTTTTTGCGTTTGACCGCAATAGACGCGCAAAATGCATATCGTTTTATCGTAGGACAACACGTATTTCGTGTTTTGGCGCAAAAAAAATTACAGCCGTAAAACCCGTCCGGTTTTGCGACTGTGTGTTTTGTTGATTTTATTGCGGTTAAGAGGGTTTAAGTGAGTTTAAATCGGAAAGCAGGAAAATTTTTTCCTTATCAGCCTGCTTGCCGCGCGTCCTCTTTTGACGGATTTTCGCCGTCGGGGAAATTTTCCCGTTCGTTATGGCCCAAAGACGGCTCTTCTTCCGAAAAGGGATTTTCGCTTGCGGAGTTTACGTCGCATAAAGGCACGGAAAGCGACTCGCAAGAGTCCATAATCGGTTGAGTGCAGGTTTTATCGTTTTCTTGGTTTACAGGCTGAGTTTCCATAAAGTCGCCGTCGGTAAAATCGCTGACGCCGTTTGCCGCCGTTTGAGAGTTTAACTGTGCGCAAGCGGCTTTTTTCATGACTTTTTTATAACTGACAACATAAGTCAGGAAATGCGCGGCGGAAGTAAGTATCCAGCTGACGGGATAGGACACGTAAAGCACCCAAAGGAAGTGCCAGGTTTCGAAAACCGTAAAAACCCATACGATACGGAACACGCAGGCGCCCAGAAACGAAATAATCATGGGGACTATTGAATATCCCATGCCGCGAAGTACACCCACCAGCACTTCCATGACTCCGCAGGTGAAATACAGCGGAAGATCGACCTTAAGCCTTGTAATCGAATAGTTTATAACCTCGGGGTCGGGAGAATATAAAGACGAAAGAAATCGGGAAAACAAAAGGAAAACGACTCCCAGCACCGCGCCGACAACCGTGACCAAAAGCAGGCAATCCAGAAAAACGCGTTTTATTCTTTCATATTTTCTGGCGCCGTAGTTCTGCCCCGTAAAAGTTATGGCGGCGTTATAAAAAGCGTTCATCGAAATATAGACGAAGCCCTCGAGGTTACTGCCGGCAGAGTTACCTGCCATGACCGCCTTACCGAAGCCGTTGACGGCGGACTGAATTATTACGTTGGAAAGCGAGAAAAGCGAGCTGTAAACTCCGGCGGGAAGTCCCACGCGCAGAATTTCGATAAATTCCTTGCCGTGAACGCGCAGTTTGCGGAAGGACATTTTGCAGTAGTCCTTGTCTTTTATAAGACAAATAACCACCAGAACTGCGGAAACTGCCTGGGAAATAACGGTTGCGACCGCGACGCCCGCAACGTCCATGTTAAGCACTATAACGAAAAACAGGTTTAATACCACGTTAATCACGCCCGCGATAATCAGAAAATACAGCGGACGCTTGGTGTCGCCCTTCGCCCTTAAAAGCGACGCGCCGAAATTGTACAGCACGGACGCGGGACTGCCGAGAAAATAAATTTCGAGATAAAGCGTAGCCTTATCTATAACCTCGGGGTCGGTTTTCATAAGCGTGAGAAAAGTTGCCGACATAAAATATCCGATAAGCGCCACGATAACGCCGCCGGCAACAGCCACGATGACGGACGTATGTACTATCTTACTCGCCTTTTCCCTGCTTTGCGCGCCGATAGCCCTTGCCATAACGACGTTTGCGCCCACCGCAAGCCCGATTGTGAGGTTGGTGATAAGATTGACCAGCGAGCCCGTAGACCCGACTCCGGCAAGCGATTCGGTGCCCGCGAACTGTCCTACAACAACGACGTCGGCGGCGTTGAACAATAGCTGCAGCACGCCCGAAAGAATAAGCGGAACGGAAAAAACAATCAGCTTCTTAAGAAGCGGACCGTTGATCATGTCTATATTTTTTTTGGTCGCAGACGCCATTGTCCTGTTATTCCTTAAATTTTAGTTGTGCAAAAAAGGGCACGATTAAAAGTTTAATTGCCGATTGTTTGAATATTATAATCCCAAAAGTATAAAAAATCAACAGAAAAACGTTACAAAATTAAGGTAATTTTTTTCACGGCTCTCTTTTTACGAACTCGCCGTAAACCGAAATAAGACGGCTTAACGAAAAAGCCGCGTTTGCAGGACTGGTGGAAGGCAATGCGGTGAATTTTATTTCGGGAAAAAATTTTTTAAGCGTAGCCGCGCTTTTCCCGCCGTTTGCCGCAATTTTTTCTATCGAAGGATAGCTTTTCAAAAGCCCGCGGATATCGTTGGGGGTTTCGTTTTTTATGTCCGCGTCCAGGGACCCTTCCCTTTCGCAAAACCCGATACTGTCCCACAGCGCGACCTTAAGCTTTTTAAGCACTTGTTTTTTTATTTCGTAATCGGCGCTGTACTCCTCTTCCGCCAACGCGAACATCACCCGCCAGAATCTGTTTTGCGGGTGCGCGTAATACTGATTTTGCTGAAGCGACCTGAGGCTGGGCATACTTCCCAGGATAAGCACGCGGCTGTCGGGAAACGCGATATATGGAAAACAACGTAAAATCTTACTCAAACGTAAATTTGCCTCCGATACGCCTATTTTACACCTGAAAATAAAAATTGTAAAGCGTGCTTTAAAAACTTAAAAACGCTTTCCTTTATTTAATGAAAAGCGTCGGAATCGTTTTATATTTCTTTTTTTACGTATTACCCTCTATGGTTTTATCGGAAGTCAGGGCAAAAAGCTTTATTTCAGGGTTCAGGAAATCAAGTATATAGAATAAGTATAGCCCTTGCGCGGGGACGGGATTTTACAAGGATAAGCGCGCTCAGATATAAATATATCTTACTTTTCCTATGTTTTTTTGCGCCGGCAGGTCGTTTTGGGTCAGCACGTCCTTAAGCCGCCTTGCAACTCCGTCGCACGCGTCGTAAATTTTGACTTTACCGCCGAAATGAGCGTCTATAAGGTCTTTGACGTAGTAGTAATGCGTGCAGCCCAAAACCACGCTTTCCACGTTGTCGCCGTCGTAAGGAGAAAAAATACCGTCCACGACGGGCTTGAGGTCTTTAAGCGAGGTAAAATTGTTTTCGATGTCGCGCGCAAGATTGGGCAAGGGAATGACGGTAACGCTTCCGTCGTCGTATTTTTCCTTAAGCCGCAAAAACTTTTCCTGCACTGCGGTACGGCAGGTGCAAAGCACCAGAATTTTACCCTCTTTGTGCGCGGCGGCGGCAGGCTTTAAGGGCGGCTCCACCCCCACGAAAGGCACGCCGAACTTTTCCCGAAGACGGGTTATTCCCACGTTGGTGGCGGTGTTGCACGCAACGACCACCGTTTTCGCCCCTTCTTTAATCAGCATTTCGCTTACCTTTTCGGCACGCTTTTTTATGTAGCGGTTGCTGCGGTTGCCGTAAGGCGAATGACTGCGGTCGAAAACGTAAATATAATTTTCCCGCGGCAGAACTTTTCTTAATGCGGCAAGAATTTTCAGCCCGCCCACGCCGCTGTCGAATATTCCTATAGGTTGCTCGCTCATACCCTCATTATATTCGGAAACGGGCGCGCGCGTTCTAACAATAAAACAAATGCCGGCATTCCGATTTAATATGTTTTTTTAACGCGCCGTCTTCCACGCACGCGCAAACCGCGCACATGATTTTAACACTATCCGATTAAGCCGTTAACATAGCCGAGAAAAAAACGGATTCCGCATTTTTTCCCGACAAAGCGCATCGGCTTTTAGTGTTAATTTGTAACGGCAACGGCAAAGCTTAAATGCTGTTTTTATGTTAAATTTAATCGCCTTTACGGAAAAAACACAGCCTGAAGATTTGCGGCAAATTGAAATCCCGCCTGAGCGTAAGAAAACGATGAATTTTCCGTAAATCGACTAAGCCGGACTTTACCGTATATCACGTATAAACTTAATTGAAAAATATAAGCTTCAAATAAAACTTACCGTAAAACATAAAAATCCGTTAACAAAAACCGGTCTTGTCGGGATTATGCCTTACTAAGCGCGGCGTTAAGCGCGGACGCGATGATGAAAGCGCACTCTTCCACGATAAGGTCGATGTCTTTAGGCGTGACGATAAGCTCCGCCCCGTCGTCCACGGCGTTGCCTGCCGCCTCTTTAATCAGCGTGCGCGCGTAAACCACAAGCGGAACACCCACCGAAATTACGTTGCACCCCATGGATTCGCGGTCGATACGGAAACGGAAATTGCTTACTCCGCTTCCCGGGGTTATGCCCGCGTCGGAAATCTGGAATGCTGCGGCAAGACGCTCGCTGGCGGCGGCGCAAAGCGAATCCACCACCACTATATGGTCGGGGCGCACCCTTTCCGCCGCGCCCTTTACGATGTCGTAGCTTTCTATGCCCGTTACGCCCAGAACGTTGGGACACAGCGTGCACACGCCTTTGTTGTCGGAGTTTTCGATGTTGCGCGTGACCCTGATGCGTTTTACGACGCTTGCGCCCAATGCGTCAGCGGTCATGCCGGGATTGCCCAGCCCCACAATCATGACTACGCGGGTTTTGCCGATATAATCCTTGACGGCGGAAGTAAGCGCGGAAACAATTCGGTCGTAGTACTCGCGTTCGCCCTTGGCGACGGCGTCGCTTAACACCGTGGTGTATCTGCCGGCGGGTTTCCCGATTTTTTTGGAGGTTTCTTCGTCGATGTCGACGTCTGTACGGCTGACGTGTTCGTTAAGACGGGTGACTTTGCTTTTTATAAGTTCGGCGGCAAGGTCCGTCCTGTTTTGGGGATAAAATTGCTTCATAATAAAGAATATTGTGCCAAAACCGCCAAAATATACCGAAAAAAACTTGCTTTTAAAAATTATATGTGCTAAAATACTTTAGCTAAAGGTGACAAGCTTTGTTTTTTGTCGCCTTAAAATTATCGAATTTATACTGTAAGGAGAATTACCGTGCCTAATATCAAATCCGCGAAAAAGCGCGTACTCGTCAACGAAAAAAAGAATTCCGACAACAGGGTTCAGCTTACCCTGGTGAAAAACGCCGTTAAAAAAATTAACGCCGCCATCGATACCAACAATATAGAGGAAGCGGAAAGACTTCTTCCCGAAACCATGTCCGTGCTTGACAAAGCGGTTACCAAGGGCATCATGCACAAGAACACCGCCGCCAACAAAAAATCGGGGATTGCTAAACGCATCGCCGATATCAAGAGCGGTAAAAAGGCTGTCGTAATCAAAAAGGACAACAAGACCATCGCCGCCGAAAAGGCTAAAGCCGCTCAGGAAGCGCGCGAGGCCGCAAGACAGGAGCTTGCAAAGAAAAACGCGGAAAAGAAAGCCGCTTTGGAAGCCGCCAAGGAAGCGGAAAAGGCCGCAGCTAAAAAGACGACCAAAAAAGCCGCCGCAAAAAAAGAATCCAAGGACGAAGAGGCTAAGCCCGCAAAGAAAACTGCCAAAAAGGACGAAGAGGCTAAGCCCGCAAAGAAAACTGCCAAAAAGGCCGCAAAAGAAGAATCCGCCGAATAATTCCTTTTCGGTATAATTTTTCTTGTATAGTAATTAAAACCGTTCCGCATCTTAACAAAGCGGAGCGGTTTTTGCTTTTATAGAAAGTTTCGCGACCCCCTCCCTCTTTGCGCTTTCTCTTAACTTGGTTATCAGGATTTTTTCCCGAATACTTTCTCTTTGCCGCTTTCCCTTAACAGTTTTTTTTTTACACGGTTGGTTTTTTAGGGTTTATAGACAGCACCCGAGCACTTCCCGTTTTTGCCGCTTCCCTTTGCAAAGGGTTTTTGCTTTTATGAATTTCTTTCGCACCCTGCTTCCCCCCCCCTTTACATAGGGTTACACGGCAGGTTTTTAGGTTTTAAAATTTTTCCCCGTTGAAAATTCTTTTTGAATAAAAAAAATCGATTTTAAATAACTGTGCTTTTTACGCTCTCTTTGATAATTAAAATAACGCCATCCCCCCCTGCTAAGACGGTTTAAAATGCTTTTAATCCTTATCGACATTTTTTCCGTACAGTGCTTTTAAAGTATCGTTACCCTTTTACTGTAAACCGCCCCGTTGGTTTTTGCAAAGCGGTTTTTTGATTTACATACACGCCCGTATTTTTTAACCGTTACGGTAGCGTTTCCCTTTTTTCTGTTTCCGCAGGTATTCGGAGTTGCCGCCCCGTGCCGCAATAAAGCAGGCGGAATGTTGACACCCGTAAAACAAATATGATACAATCATCGGGCAAAACGAATTTTAAGGAGGAAAAAATAATATGGCTACAGTTTGCGTAAAAGGCGTGGGAAAAATAAAAAAAGCCCCCGACACGGCGGAAATCAACGTGCGTATGGAGCGGTTTGACGCCGACTACGGAAAAAGCTCGGAAAAGTGCGCGCAAGCCACCGAAACGCTTAAAACGGCGTTAAAAGCCGCGGGATTCAAGGAATCGGCGCTTAAAACGGCTTCGTTTTCCGTCAGCGCGAAATACGAAAACGTACCCGATAAGGGCGCATACAAAAGCGTGCTTACGGGCTTTAACTGCCTGCATATGCTTAAAATGCGTGTGCCGGCAAAAGGCGAAAGCGTGCAAAACGCGCTGTCCGCAATTCTTTCCTCGGGCGCGGAATGCGGAATAAGCCTTGCTTACACTTTATCGGACAAAGAAAAAGCCGTCGACAAAATGCTGGCGGCGGCATACGTAGACGCGGAAAAGAAAGCGGACGCCCTTATCTCAGCCGCGGGAAAAGCCAAAGGCGCGCTTGTTTCGATAACAGAGGGTTCCGTTTCGTCGGGGCTGTACTCGCGTACGGACGCAAACCTCAGCGTGTTTGCCGCCGCACGTTCGGTAAAAGCAGTACCCGAATTCAACGCGGAAGACATCGAGGACAGCGTAACCGTTACCGCCGAGTGGGAAATAGTTTAAAGCGTAAAAAATATAGCGGCTTCTTTGTTTGACACGAAATTGTTTTTAGGATAAAATAATTTTATGGAGCAAAATAAAAAATCCAAATCGCATTTGGGCGGAAAAGTTACGCCGTCGGCAAGATTATATATAGGCCTGGGATTTGCAAGCGCAGTTGTCGCCGCCGTCATTTTAATTTCGTGTTTCGCGGCGTATTTCATTGACGACGAAGCCGGTATCAGGACTTTCGGCACGTTGTTTTATGTGCTTGTGATTCTGACTGCGCTGTCGCTTACGCTTAGTATAAATCAGCTTTTAAGAGGCAAACACGCTCTTGCGGCTGCCTCGCTTGCGCTTGCGTCGGTATGCCTTGCGGTTACCGTAACCATGATTGTGCTTCAGTGCGTGTTTTTCGGCAAGTTTTTCCTTGTGCCCTTTACCCCGCTTCCCTGAATCCAAATTGTTCCTGAAAATATTTATAACTGTCTTACCCCTTAAAGCACAAAATTAAACGCAATAAAAAAAATCGGTCTTTCGTTTTAAGCGATGACCGATTTTCTTTGTTTATTTGGTTAAGGTTTTAACCGCGGCTTATTCGATGGCGATGGTGCGCTTTTCGGGCAGTTTTTCCTTTTCTTTGGGGAAAGCAAGCGTCAATACGCCGTTTTCAAACTTAGCCTTGACGTCCTTTTCGTCCACATCGCCCACATAGTAAGTCCTTGAGCAGGATACGCTGCGCTCCTTGCGGATATATTTGTTGGCCTTGTCCTCTTCTTTTTCCGCTTTGCGCGCGCTTACCGATACGTAACCGTCCTCGAGATTAATGGCGATGTCCTCTTTGTTGTAGCCGGGCATCTCGATTTCCAGCGTGTAACCCTCGTCGTTTTCCTTGACGTCGGTTTTCATTACGCTGCTGTCAAGGTTGAAAAACACGGGCTTGAAAAAGTCGTCGAACGTCTCGTCAAACAAACTTACGGGATTATTCCTTCTTACAAGATAATTTTTCATGGTATTTTACCTCCGTTAAATCAATTTAATTTCAGCCAGATTGGCAAACGTGCTTTCCATGTGTTAGCACTCTTCCTCATTGACTGCTAATATTATAACTCTCTTTTTCGCGTTTGTCAATAGTTTTTAAAAAATTTTTTTGTTTTTTTTTCGGGACAAATTCAGTATGCCCCTTTTCCGCCGAATTTATATCCGATTGCGTTTAAAGCAAAGCAAAAAACCCCGCGCCGCGGTAAACGCGGAACGGAGTTTTGATTTTTTTGCCTGTTATACGGGCACTTTATCGGGATTTTATTCTTTTCCGTCCAAAATGCTTGTTGTCCGTAGACGAAACAAAGTATTTAGACCCTTAAACCTTGGGCTTAATCATCACACGGACAACGGAGCTTATTAAAGGACAAGCGCGGCAAAAAGATTTTATGCGGATTAAGAATTTTGACCGATAAACAAAATCGGTTTTACCTGGCCTTTCTGCGCTTTAAGCATAAGCCGACTTACCAAAAAGCGCTTACCTTACCTTTTCCACCGCCTCGAACAGTTTAAGCTCGGGGTACGCGCTTTCCATGTATTTTATCTGCGCTCCCGTGGCGATTACGCTTATCATAAGCACTTCGGGCTTACCGTTTTGACTTTCCACATATGCTTTGCGCGCCGCCATATCAAGCTTTACGTTTTTCCCGAAAAAGTTGAGATTTTCCAAAAGGCGGAGTTCGGTTTCGGTGCCGTCGCCTATCATCATCAGCGCGGTGGAAATATCATACGTTTCCTCGCCGATAAAACATATGTTAAACGGGTTTTCAAACTCATAACCGCCAAGAACGGTCCTTATTCCGAGAATGATATCGTCCTCTTTGTCCGTCGTTCTGTACCCCACGAACGACACTACCTTGTTGCCTGCGCCGTCCACGTACCTGTCCTTTATCTCTTCCACGCGCCTGAGCGTATTTGCGGCAGGATCGCTAAAGCGGAAAGACGCGTAAAACACGGTATCGTTGTCGCCGTAGTTCTGGGAAATCGCAGGCTCGGTAAGCTTGCTTATGCGGTAAATACTGCCGTCGGCAAGACTGCCCGTTTGATCGGGCGCGCCGCCCTTGGTGTTCTTTTCAAGGTACTTGTCGCCGCGGAAAACAAAGTCATTAGTGTAAAACGGAGTATCGCCCGTTATAACGCTTTGCGGCCATATGGTGCTTGTCAGATAGCTTATCCTTGCGCCGTACTCGCCGAAATTCAATGTCGTATCACGCCAGACGTCTACGTTAAGCTTTTTAACTTTGGGCATGGCGTAAGCTGCAATAATTTCAGCCTTTGCGTCCACCTTGTTGACGCCTTTTTCATACGGCGAATAGCCGTTCATGCCCGCATTTACTATAAGCAGCACGCTCAGCACCGCCGTAGCCAGCCCCAGCACGCAAATCGCAACTATTGCCGAAATCTTTTTTATCATGGCTTCTTCCTCCTTTATTTCGCTTTATACAGAAAAAACGTTTTTCTTTCCGCCTTTATTACCCCAAAAGGACGGCAAAATTACGGTTTTGACATAGTTCTCAACCGCTTAACAAAAACGCAAGTGCGCTTTTTCTCTCCTTTTGCCGCAAAATCGGCTTAATACCGCTTTATGGTATAATTTTACAATATTAATTAGATTTTGTCAATATCCTTTTTTTCGGGAGGAAATTAAGCCTTTAAAGTTTAAGGCGGACAAAACCCGACATATTGCTTTTTCATCGTAGCGGCGCAGTTTATGCCATAGAGAAAAAAGATATTTCCGAATAAACTTTTTTGGGGCTGAAGCAATTTATTACTTAAATAAAACAAAACGGCGGCCTGTAAAAAAAGCCGCCGCCGTAAATTCATAAAATTTGAAAAAAAATAATTTTTGACTTAAATGTTTTTAATCAGTTATCGCTGAAACCGAGGTTTAAATCGGGGTTTTCTCTGACGAAGCGGTTAAACGCATAACGGGAGAACAGCGGCACCCAGATGTAGTATAAAAATATTCCGCCCAAAAGAAAGAATATGGAAAAAATTCCCGAAGCATAAGCCGTAAACACGGCGTCCACCATAAAGATATAAGTAAGCGCAGAAGCCGCCGCGCCGTTCACTTTTGCCCAGATTTGGGGATTTGCCATGGTCCGCTTGTTTTTCACGCCGAAAAAGGGATTGGGCTTAAGGTCGGGCAGACAGTTGGAAAGAACGCAGAAAACCAAACACAAAAGCGTACAGATCAGCGATATGTAGTCCATTTTTGTAAACACAACGGTAACGTCCATTTTGCTTACGGTGAGATACACAATCCAACCGATCACAAATACGTAAACGCAACTTAAAACAAGCGTGGCAATAACGATAATGGTAAAATTGTCTTTTATAAGTCCGCGGCCCCTCAGCGTGCGCGCAATAACGAGTATGATAAAGGGCACGGCGCAGAATAGGCCGACGAAATTAATCTGATATACGTCCAGCTCGTAATATTCTTTTGTGGCGATATCTATAAAAATAAAAGGGCTTTCCACAAAACTCTGAACAAAAGCAATCACGATAAGCGGTAATACGCTTACGAGAAGAACTATTGAAGAAAACCATCTTTCTTTTCTGTTCATTAATCCTCCGCCGCCGAATAAGGCACGGCTTTCTCTTTGATTTACGCCGATAACGTTTTTATTATAACATTATTGAAAAGCGCTGTCAATACTTATGTAGTATACGCAAAAAACACAAACTATCGGCGGCAATATAATTAAACTCCACAAAAAAGCCCGCTTTTTGCCGATGTTTTTGCAAAAAGCATAAATCGCAAGTCCCGGATAAGTAAGACATACCGCTATGTTTGCAACCGGAACTACGGCGCACAGCACTGAGGGCGCAATTAAAACAAACATGCCCTCGGTATAAATTTTATCGTAAACGGATTCAAGCGATTCTATATAATCGATTAAAGCTTCCCACTGCCAGGTTTTCTGTTTTTCCTCGTTTTATTAAAGCTTGTTTTTGGGACAGGCTTTTATGCACAGTCCGCACACCGCGCCTCTTCCGACGTCCTTAAACGTCTTCATAAATCCGGAGCATTTTTCCGCGTCGAAAAAATCCTCTCTTGCGCCCTTAGGTGAAGGAGTCAGACCGCTTATCGCGCCCGCCGGACAAGCCGAAACGCACGCGCGGCACTCTTTGCACGCAAATTCCGCCTGTTTTCTTTGCGGCTCCAGCGGCATATCGGTAAGCACCGTCGCAAGCCGCACCTTGGAGCCGTATTCGGGCGTAATCAGCAGACAGTTTCTGCCCACGTAACCCAGCCCCGAAAGCACCGCCGCGGTTTTGTGCGGGAAATAGCCGTAATACCTGCCCGATACGCTTTGCGACGCCGCCACGGGAAACGCCTGAAACCCCTTTTGCTCGATAAATTTGACCGCCCTTAAAGCAATGAGGTCAAGCTTGGTGTTTACGGTGCGGTAATGCTGAAAATACATCTTACTGGGCGCGCCGTCTATGGTTTTAAGCACGCTGTCCGACAGTTTGTATGCAACGGACACGGCATAGGGAAAAGGCGCGTTTTTTACGTCCTTAAGACAGCAGAAGCCTGCCAAATCCGCGCCCTCTTCGATTAAAACGTCGTAAAGTTCTTTTTCGTACATTTGTTATGTTCCCTTTTGTGTAAAGTTTTCCGATTCTGCCGACCGAAATTATGCCCTGCCCGTTTAAGCCTGACTCTGTCTGATTTGTCTGTCCTTTATCTTAAAAAATTTCTTTGGTTTTTTATTCGTTTTAATTAAACCCGATTAACCCTGAAATTACTTAAGCGTTTTTTCTGCCCGCGCGAAGAATTGTAATTTTTATTTCGTTATAAAAATCCGATTTTACGGTTTGATAATTTTTTTCGTTAAAGTCGGCGTTTTTCCGCTAACTGACGCGTAAGAATAAAGGCGCAAAAAATCTTTCCGACTTTTTGCCGTTCTTTACCGCAGGCCGCTTTTTCGCCGCAAATGCCGCGTTTTCAGTTATTATTTAAAACAAGCTCCCGCATAACGCACGCGGCAATCGTCATTCCCGCCACCGCAGGGCAAAAGGATATGCTTGCGGGAGGGCGTACGGAAACGACGGGTTTTTCCTCCGAATACAGCACCTTAAGCTTTGTGACGTTGCGTTCTTTAAGCGTTTTTCGCATGGCTTTGCAAAGCGGACATACCTTGGTGTCGAATATGTCGGCTATTCTGAACGCCGAGGGGTCCAGCTTGTTCCCCGTACCCATGCAGGAAATAAGATTGATGCCATATTTAAAACAGCGCACGGCAAGCTCGGTTTTGGCGGCTACGGTGTCCACCGCGTCCACGACGTAGTCATATTCCGCCAGATTGATTTCATCGGCGTTTTCGGGCAGATAAAAAGTTTTGACGGCGCGGCACTCGGCTTCGGGATTAATGGAAACGACCCTCGATACGGCCGCGTCCGCTTTGTATTTTCCCAGATTTTCCTCGGTCGCAAGTATCTGTCGGTTAAAATTGCTAAGCTCTATTCTGTCGGGGTCAACGACGTCTATTCTACCCACGCCGCCGCGCGCAAGCCCCTCGATGACATAGCCGCCCACGCCGCCCGCGCCGAACACTATTACCTTGCTTTTTTTAAGTTTGTCCGCCGCCGCTTGTCCGATAAGCGCGACGGAACGCGAAAATCTCTCGTCCATAAGTCAATTATACTCTTTTTCACGGTGAAAAGTCAACACTAACCGCCTTAAGCCGATTCGGGGCATTTATTTTCCCCATGAAGCGAATATATCGCGCACTTAAATTGCGTACAAAAAGCTATCCGCATTGAATTGTCCTGTAATTTTATCCGCGCGTCGGCAAAAATTAAGGCGTATTTTCTTCTTTGCTCGGGGCGGCGTTTCTGTTTTAGTTAAAGCGGTGTTTCAGACATAATCGACGTAAAGTTTATTTCAAATCAAACGTATTTTTTCTGTTGTAGTAGATGTATTATATCTTCCATAATTAACTTTGCTTTTCAGTCATGGTCTATGTAGTGTTCCTTTCAAATTAAACGTAGTGTTTCTGCCATGGTCGGGGCGGTGTTTCTGTGATAGTTGAAGCGGTGTTTCAGACATAATCGACGTAAAGTTTATTTCAAATTAAACGTATTTTTTCTGTTGTAGTAGATGTAGTATTTCTTCCATAGTTAACATCGTTTTTCAATCATGGTCAAAGTAGTGTTCCTTTTAAATTAAACGTATTGTTTATGTTGTAGTAGATGTAGTATTTCTTCCATAGTTAACATCGTTTTTCAGTCATGGCCTATGTAGTGTTCCTTTCAAATTAAACGTAGTGTTTATGTTGTATTAAATATTATTTCTTCCATAATTAACTTTGCTTTTCAGTCATGGTCGGGGCGGCGTTTCTGTTTTAGTTGAAGCGGTGTTTCAGACATAATCGACGTAAAGTTTATTTCAAATTAAACGTAGTGTTTCTGTTGTAGTAGATGTAGTATTTCTGCCGTAATTAACTTTGCTTTTCAGTCATGGTCTATGTAGTGTTCCTTTCAAATTAAACGTAGTGTTTATGTTGTATTAAATATTATTTCTTCCATAATTAACTTTGCTTTTCTGCCATGCTCGGGGCGGTGTTTAAGACGCGCGTTTTTTACGGTGAAAAACCTTGCGTTTTTTTAACGCTGCTAGTTTAAAACGCGTTTGATGCTTTTTTCCCGATTGCTTAACAAAACGGTTGTTGACTTACAGTCCTTTGCAAATAACGGAAAAAAACAAAAGCGGCTCAGGCGAAAATAGTTTTACCCGAAGCCGCTTTTAAAAATTTAGCTTTGGCAGGTGAAACCGCCCTGCCGCACGGTGAAAATTTATTTAATAGTCCTATGCCGCGATAACTTACGGCTTTAAACTTATTGCACACGCTGACGCCGTAATATAACGCGCGGTCTATGCCGAAAAATCAACACGATAATCTTGATAAACAGCTAAACCACGCCGTTGACGTCGTCGGCTTTTTTTGCTTCCTCGTCCTGTAAATCCGCCTCTTCCGAGCCCACGGGCACGATATCCTCGTCGGGCATTTCGTCCCAGCTTCTTGTGTCGAAGTCGATGTTTTTGAAAGCTCCTTTTTTCTCGAGGAGTTTGACGACGAAACCGCAGCCGAACGTCGCCGCCACGATAAGCCAGCCGATAATCTGCGCCCAGACGGGATAGCCGCCGTAGCCGCCGCTTGTGCAGTAACTTACGAAATTCCACACGAAAAGCGCGGCGAGAATAAGCGGACAGACTACTTTAATCATCCAGTCGTACCACGCGCCCAGCTTGATTTTGCCTGTATTGAGGTTAACTTCCTGTCTGAGTTTTTCGGTTTTAAAGAACCAGCCTATCGCGATGCACTCGATGATGCCGATGCCGATAAGGCTGACGTTATTGGTAAAGTAATCCACAAGGTCCAGCCAGTTGAGCCCCGCTTTTGTGGCGAACAGCACGGAAATCAGCCCCGCAATCAGACACACGTTAAGCGTGGTTTTTCTGCGGTTGAGTCTGAATTTGTCCGAAACGGCGGTGGAAATACCCTCGACGATGGAGAACGCGGAGTCAATGGCAAGCGTCAGAAGCGTAAGATAGAACAGCACCGCGAAAATCGAGTTGAGCACCGCGCTTGAAGAGAACGTGACCAGCGCCATGGGATAAACGACGAACGCGAGTCCCACGCTGCCCGATTCCATAAGGTTGCCCAAGTTGCCCGTGGCGCCCAGCGTGGAAAACATGACAAGTCCGGCAAGAAAACTTATCGCAAGGTCGGACGCGCTTACTATCAGAGCGTCGGCGACGAGATTGCTGCTTTTTGCCACGTATGAGCCGTACGCTATCATTATCGCCATCATAATCGACAGCGAATAGAACACCTGACCGAACGCCGCAACCCAAAGCTCGGGATTGGCGAGCGCCGCCCAATCGGGTACGAGATACGCCCTGATCCCGTCGCCCGCACCGGGCATGGTAAATCCTTTTATCGCGAGAATAAGCAGGAAAATAACGGGCAGAAATACGGTGAATTTTACGACTTTACCCACGCTTTTCGCGCCGTTCCTGATGCAAAGGTATATCATTACCCACGCAACCAGAAGCGCAAGCACCATTCCTCCCGGCACGTCGTAACTGCCCGTGATGGACCCTGCCTGAATAACGTCTTCCATAAAGACTTTGGACGCCGCCTCGGTGTTTCCCGTAAGCGAGCCTAAAGAAAACGCCTCCACAATCATGAACAGCACCCAGGCAAGCACCACCGCGTAATAGCATACTATGAAAAACGCGTTGCCTACGCCCGCCCAGCCGATGAATTCCGCCTTCTTGTTAATGCCGCGCATCGCTCCGGGTGCGCCGCTGCGCATCTTTCTTCCGATGGCAAGCTCCATGGTAAGAAGCGGAAAACCCAGCACTATCATGGCAAGCACGTAAATAAGCAAAAACGCGCCGCCGCCGTATTTTGCCGCAAGTCCCGGAAAACGCCAGGCATTGCCAAGCCCCACGGCAGAACCTATCGCCGCGAGAATAAACGCGCCGCGAGACGCCCAACCTTCTCTTTTCATGTTTTTCTTCCCCTGTTTTTAATAATTTTTCTGCTATTTTAGCACAACGTCGGCTATAAAGCAAACGTTTATTCCGCGGTTTAATTCAGCCGATTTATAAAAAATGCCCGATAAAACCGTTTTTTGGCAATGTTTTTTCCGCCGTTTTGTTTTTCTGCCCGTTTTAATCCGCAAAAATCCCTTTTTCGCGCTTTAAGGAAAATTTATGTTTTTTTATTCCGCATTCTCGTTTCTATCATAGGTTTTACGGGATTTAAAGGCTTTTTTTAATTATTTTCCTCGCGGCTGCACGCTTGTCGCCATTTTGCGCCTGAAATTCGCGCCCGCTTGATTCCAAAACAACCCTTTACGGTGCAAGCGGTATTATTAAAGTTTTACCGTTGTCTTACGGCACAAACGGTATTATTAAAGTTTTACCGTTGTCTTACGGCACAAACGGTATTATTTAAAAACTTTTTAAACAAACAAAATTCATATCTGTTTAATTTACGAAAAAATCCGCGCCATTTTTACCGATAAGGCGCAAAAAATCCGTAAAACCGATTTTTAAGGTTTTTTTCAAAACGCAAGTTTTTGTTTCTGAATACACGCTGACTGCTTCACCGCTCCTGCTTTAAGCGCGTCGAAAAGAATACCGAATGACTATGCTTACAACTTGTCTTCTTCTTTGGCTGTCGGCTTTATGCGGTTATGTCACTTTTACTCCTCCACGCCCGCTTTAAGCGCGTCGAAAAGAATACCGAATGACTATGCTTACGACTTGTCTTCTTTAATGGCTGTCGGCTTTATGCGGTTATGTCACTTTTACTCCTCCACGCCCGCTTTAAGCGCGTCGATAAACTGAGTCGCGGTACGGCCCGACTTTTTGTTCTGCGCGGTCGCCCACCTCAGCGCCAGCGAATCGAGTTTTTCGGGCGGCATTTTGATTCCTTCCGCTTCCGCCAGAGCCGCCACTATGGCAAGGTATTCCTTCGTGTCGGGCGCGGGATAAAACAGCGACAGCCCGAAACGCGCCGAAAGCGAAATTTTTTCCTCCACGGTATCGGAGCGGTGTATGTCGTCGCGGCTGATGTCCGCGCGGTCGGAGAACGTCTCTTTGATCAGGTGCATACGGTTGGACGTGGCGTAAATCACGACGTTGTCGGGGCGGTTGCCTAAGCCGCCGTCAAGTATGGCTTTGAAATACTTGTATTCGGTTTCGTTTTCCTCAAACGACAAGTCGTCGAGAAAAAGAATGAACCGAAAGCCTCTGCCGTCGATATCGGACATCAGCTTTGCAATCGCGGAATACTGATGCTTGTAAATCTCGATAATTTTAAGCTTGTAATCGCGGAAATCGGGAATAAGCGCCTTGACGGAGGTGGACTTGCCGGTGCCCGCGTCGCCGTAAAGCAAAACGTTGTTGCAGCTTTGGCCGCGCACGAAAGCGTCGGTATTGTCCCACAGCGCCTTTTTCTGCCCCTCGTACCCCACAATCGAGCCCTTGATTTTGGGCGCAAAGTTGGGAACGGCGGTAAGACTGTATTTTTCGCCGCCCTCGTCGCCCAGCCTGAACGCGTCCGCCATACCGAAAAGTCCCGCGCCGCCCGACAGATATTCGCTTTTAAGCGCGGCAAGCGCCTCTTTTGCCGCGGCTGTTTCGTCGCCGTTTTCCGCCTTTTCTCCCGCCTTGACAAGAGCGCCGCCCAGGCTTCCGATTCTGTTTGCGGCGTAGGTGTTTTTCTCCTCGCCCGCGCGGTAATCGGACACAGAGCCGCCGAATATTTCGTCCGCGTAACCTTTTATCCGGTTATAGGCGGCAATGACTTTTTTTACGTCCGACAGCGCAAGCGCGCTTATCGTTTTGTCGGCAAGCCCCTTTTCCGCGCACAAAGAAAAAGCGTTTTCGCTTGTAAGAAGTTTGTAACTTATGTAATTTGCAACAGCGTTGCCGCTTATTCCGTTTTTCTCGGCGCAGTCTGCGGCGGCGGCAATCACTTCTTCGGGGTCTCCGAACAAATCCGAAAGGTCGTAAAACAAAGTCTTTTCCATATTTTTCTCCTGAAAACGGGCGGTTTTTCTTTGGTTTGATTTTTTACCTTTAATCCGCATCAATCCGCCTTATAAAAAGTTATTTTTGTTTTTTTCTTAAGCGTATCCTGATGAATTTTTATGTCGCTTAACTTTTTACATAATATAATTTTATAAATAATCCTGTTTGCTATTACAGTATTTTTATTTGCTTTAAAAAACCTGCTTAATACGCATTGACGTAATCCGTGCTTAACTACGGTTAAAAAAATCCGCGCCGCACCTTCGCTTTTTACGTCCGATTATAATAAAACAAACGCAAACTCCGCAGCGCGTTATCGTTTCAGCTCACGATAAGCGCGTTAACCGCGTCTACCGCCATTCCGAACAGCACGCATACCGCGAAAACGAACAGGACGATAAGCAAATTTTCTTTGACGTTTTTGTTTTCTTTAAAAAGGACCGCGTAGCCCAGCCCCGCGCCCGCGCTTAGTCCTGCGACTGCGGCGCCCAAAGACAGCGAGCCCAGCGCGTACAGCCTTGATATTACCACCGAGGCGGCGCAGTTGGGAATAAGTCCCACCAACGCGGCGAAAAACGGCTGCAGGAAAGCGGTTCTATTTAAAAACGCGCTAAGAGCATCCTCACCGACATAAAAGATTATCGTTCCCAACGCCAGATTGACGATAAAAATAAACGCCAGCACGGTAAGCGAATGAATAAGCGGATGCAGAATCAGCGTACCTACGCCCTCTTTTCCGCCCGTAACGCTGTGTCCGTGACAGCCGTGACAATGAAGGACGTCGCCCGTGTCTTTTTTGTCGGAGTCAGGCATATTTTTTTCGCCGTCCTCTTCCCTTTCTTTATTAGAGTCGGTGACGTTTTCTTCCTTACGGTTGTCCGTTTGGCTTTTGTCCGACCCGTTTTCGCGGTTCAAAATATCGCGTTTTTCCTCGCCCGAAAGCACGGCGGAATCACGGCTGAGGGCGCAAAGACATTGCGGATTTACTTTTTCGACCGCTTTAAAGTCTTTTTCTTTGCCTGCGTTTTCCGTAGGCTTAACCGCGGCGTCCGACTGATGAGTTGAATTTTTAACTTTACCGCGGATTTTAAAGCCGTTTTTAAAGGTAAAATGCAAAAAATACCCCACCGCAACCGCAAACGCGAACTTTATAAGAATAAGCGGAACAAGTTTCGGCGCGGCGGTATAGTCCGCAAGGATAACGGGAATCGCCTCGTCGGACGTTGCGATAAACACCGCGACAAGCGTCCCGAGCGTAATTTTCCCCGCGGAATAGAGATTTGCGGACACGACCGAAAATCCGCACTGCGGAACGATGCCTGCGGCGGCGCCCACCAAAGGCGCAACGGGTGAAAACAGTGCTTTTCCCGTCGCAAATCTGCCTGCTGCCTTGCGCTCGGCTATCTCGATGACGAGGTATACGGCAACGATAAAGGGCGCAAGCTTTAATGTATCCAAAATGGAATCTGAAATTACTTCGTGCATTTTTTCTTAAAACAACCTTCGTTGTTTTTTAATTATATAAAAAGTTAACGAATACGAAAACCGACTTAACCGTGTTTTCCAAGGACAAAACAAACCGTTATTTTCTTTGTTTCAGCCCTTAACTTAAAAAAACGCGAACAAAAAGCTAATTATACCAACGAGCATAAGGCGCGCATGACTTCTCCGCCTGCGGGAGAAACGGTAAACGCGACGGAAAGCGCGGTTATGTGCAGCACCAAAGACGCCACGTAAACGACAAGACAATACCAAGGCAAAACCGATTTTCGCGTAATCATCGTCAGCGCGATTACGCTTGCCGCTCCGCCCAAAGCGCAAAGCACGGCGGCGCCGATTTCATCTTCCGTTTTTACGGTTTCGCGCGAAAAATCGAATTCCGCTATCCATGCGATGAGCGCGGTAATGTTTATTGCCGCGAGATAACCGCTGTACACTATACCGATCAATTTTTTTTTCTTCCTTTTTAATTATTAATGATTTTGCCGCCGTTGTTAACACTGCACTCAACTGCGGCGCTGTCTTAAAAATTCGTCCGTTTTAACCCGTATCTTCGGCTTTTTATGTTCGCCGTATAGGGCTTTGCTTTTTTTTCGGATTTTTCCCTGACGCGCACGGTTTTAATTAAATAACGCGCCCGACGCGGATTACCTGTTATATTCGGCCATTTCCCGCCTTGCCTGACGGTCGAGGTCGCGCTCCTTGATAGTCTGCTTTTTGTCGAAAGAGTGTTTGCCTTTACACAGTCCCAACTCTATTTTTAAGTATCTTCCCTTAAAATACGCCCTAAGAGGCACCAGCGTAAGACCTTTTTCTCTTACTTTGCCGATATAGCGCGCTATTTCCTTTTTGTGCAGTAAAAGCACACGGTCGCGGCGCGCTTCGGCGTTGAAATACGAACCCTTTTCGTAAGGCGCGATATAACAGTTTTTAAGCACTATTTCGCCGTCCTCTACGAAACAGAAACTGTCGGCAATGTTGATATGCCCCATTTTGGCGCTTTTGACCTCCGCCCCCGAAAGGGAGATGCCCGCCTCCGCGGTTTCCTCGACGAAATAATCGAAACGCGCTTTTTTATTGAAGGCTACTTCCTTTACTCCCATTTTTACCTCTCTTTAAAACGAAAACCTTTTTACCCGATTTTTATTTAATTGATACAGCGACTGAATTTTCTTGTCCGTCCGGTAATTTTTGCCGTAACGCACTTTTTTTTAACTGACTTTACGCGCTTAAATACGTAAAAGCCTGATTATTATACGCTTAAATACAAATGTTTTACAAACAAAACTCCTATTGTTTTTCGGCTTTTTTTGTCTTATTTTGTTAAAGCGCCGATTAATTTACCGAGTTTTACTTGCCCACGCAGAATTTTTTGAAAATTTCCTCCGCCACGGCGTCGCTGCCCGTAATGCCCGTAATGCGTCCCAAAGCCACGTAAGCCTCGAAAAGATCCGCGGAAATAAGCTCCGTAGGTACCGTGCCGACGTTTATACACGCGCGGTCAATCGCCGTCTTTGCCGCAATCGCCGCCCCGTACTGGCGCGCGTTGTTAAGCTGCGCCCCTTTCGAGGAAATCAGTCCGCAGGCACTGAACAGCTTTTCCTTAAGCTTTTCTATACCCTCTCCCGTCTTTGCGCTGACCGAAATCACGTTATCGCTTTGCGCGGCTTTGCCGTCAGTAAGCTTATCTAAGGTTTTATAAGCCGGTTTTTCCGTTAAATCCGACTTGTTTTCCGCGAGAAAGACTTTTCTTCCCTCGTCGCGCAATTTTTTATACATCGCTTCTATTTCCGCATCCGTAATACCCTTTTCCGTGACGAAAACCGCCTCGTCGCACTCGTCCAGCGCGGCATAAGCACGGCTTATCCCCATTTTTTCGGGAAGCGATTCCGCCTCCCTGAGTCCCGCGGTGTCGGTCACTATAAAGTTTACGCCTTTATAAACGTAACTTTCGCTTAATGTATCGCGCGTAGTACCCTTTTCTTCGGTGACGATTGCGCGCTCGTACCCCAGAAGCGCGTTCATAAGGCTGGATTTGCCGGCGTTGGGTCTGCCGATAAGCGCTACCTTTACTCCGTCGCGCATAATTTTACCCGTGCGGTAACTTTTTACAAGTTCGTCAAGGTCGTCCTTTATTTTAACAAGACTTATCTGAAGCTGCCTGCTTGTCTGCTCCTCCACGTCCTCTTCGGGATAATCAAGCGCCGCTTCCGTGTCGGCGCGCGCGGATATTATCTGTTTCTGTATACTTTCTATCCGTTCTTTAAGCTTGCCGCTAAGCAAAGAGTACGCGCCGCGTATTTCCGATTCCGTTTCGGCGTTTATGATGTCGTAAACCCCTTCCGCCTCGGTAAGGTCAATCTTGCCGTTTTTGAATGCGCGCGCCGTGAAATCGCCGCCTTCCGCCTGGACAAACCCTTCCTTTTCCATAAAATACAGCACTATTCCCTGCATGAGGGCCATACTTCCGTGGCAGTAAATTTCCACGCCGTCCTCGCCCGTGTAAGAGTGCGGCGATTTAAAGTAAGCCGCCATACACTTATCCGTATATTCGCCCGCCGTAAGCGTGCCGTAATACATGGTATTTGGCTTTACTTCTCCTTTAAAACCCGTAAACGCCCTTTTTACTCCCTTTAACGAATCGGGTCCGCTTATACGGATGATTCCTATTGCTCCGGGCCCTGCCGCCGTTGCAATCGCTATTATTGTTTTTCCTTCTTCAGTCATATCCGTTTGATTATACTTTTTTTTACCGCTTTTGTCAACCTTTGTCCACTTTCGGAAAAGTTTGTCCACATTTTAACATTTTATTTATCCACATTGTGGATATGTATGTGGATAACTTGCTTTTTCCATGAATTTTTCCACATTTCCGTTCTGTTTTTGAAATCCCTTTTTTAATAAGAGCAAGGTTTGTCCACTTTGTCCCGAATTCGTCAACAGTTTATCCATTGACTTGTCCACACTTTTTTTCCTTATATTTTCATACCTTAATTTCATATATAGATATATTCTGAGCTAAAACTCACATTATGTTGTGAGTTAATTCCGCTTGTCCGTTTTTTCCACATTTCCACACTTACTTATATTACTTCTGCTGTTATAATAAATTTATATAACTATAAAGAACGGGAAATTGTAAAAATCAGGCATTTTCGGTTTTTTAAGGTTGCCCCGATTGTGTAAAAATGGTATAATACGCACATGAAAGAATTTACTGAAACAATAAAAACCGTTTCGGGTGCGGCGGAAAAGTTTGCGCTTTATGAAAATATGCTGCTTGAGTGGAACAAAAAGTTCAATCTTACCGCAATAACCGAACACGGCGACATAGAAGTCAAGCACTTTTACGACAGCGTGACAGCGCAGAAGTTTTTAAGTGAAGGAGCCTCCGTCCTGGACATAGGAAGCGGAGCGGGTTTCCCGGGAATTCCTTTGAAAATAGTGCGCGACGACATAAAAATCAGGCTTATAGACAGCGTAAACAAAAAAGTCGTGTTTATGAACGAAGTAATTAAAGCGCTGGGATTAAAAAATGCCGAGGCGCGTCACGTCCGCGCCGAAGACATGGACAAAAACGAAAAGTTTGACGCGGTAGTGACCAGAGCGGTGGCTGCATTGTCCACTATCTGCGAATACGCGCTTCCCTTTCTTAAAAAAGGCGGAATAATGATAGCTTATAAATCCGAAAAAGCGGAAGAAGAGATAATAAATGCCCGAAACGCGCTTGAAACGCTTGGCGGAGAAATAAAGACCGTAAGCAACGAAAGCGTATCGGATTACGTAAGAAAACTGATTGTTATAGAAAAAATAAGGGAAACGCCGCCCTTGTATCCGCGCGGGAAAAATTTGCCGAGGACTAAACCGCTGTAAAACGAAGAAAAATGCTGAATATAAGAAAACAAAAAAATCACCGTATGAATGAAATAACGGTGATTTTTGTTTTTTAAAAAAGTAAATCCGATTAAAAAAAAACCAGTTTCCGTAATGGCGGAGAAAAATAATTATTTTGTCAGAGAATCGAGATAAGCGACGTCTTTATCTTCAAGCTCGAAGTCGAGGTCGGTGTTTTCCTTGATAAATTCGGCATGAGTGGATTTGGGGAGCGGAAGCACCGAGTGCGCGAGAAGATAACGAAGACAGATTTGCGAAAACGAGCGTTTGTATTTTTCGCAAAGGGGTTTAAGAAGGTCGCTGCCGATAAGCGAACCCGTGGCAAGCGGAGAATAGCCTTCCACCACTATTTCCTTTTTGATACAGTAATCGATAAGATTTTTCTTGAAGTCGCCCACGCACGCGCGGATCTGGTTTACAAGCGGAAGAGC
>ENA-ORNK01001171-ORNK01001171.1-human-gut-metagenome-genome-assembly--contig:-NODE-1171-length-23219-cov-3.022233_pt1 | contig 23219 bp, 17 predicted proteins | sample MGYA00242115_ERZ509022 | MGnify/ENA primary metagenome ERZ509022 (study PRJEB26280, sample SAMEA2338690) | human gut metagenome | biome: human gut; feature: human-associated habitat; material: faeces...
ACAACCGAGATTTCAGGCATGGCGCGCAGATCGCGGTGGCTTACAAATACAAACACATCCTTGGGCACAAATCTGCCCGATATAAAAGCCTCCTTTTCAATGGAGGTGCCTATATTATATGAATGTACCCGCGAAAAGCCGCGCTCCGCAAGCACCTTGCGCAGCGTTACCAGCTCCCCTTCAAACGCTCGCAGCCCTTCCTTATAGAAATCCGTTCTGCACGCCGTTCCGCAAATATACCGACGATCGATATATTCCAGCACTACAACCCCCTTGAGCGGTGCTTTCCGATAGCGCTCTATTGACGCAATGGCGCGCTCCACGGCATCATGCTGCGAACGCAGGGCGCGCATCTGGCGGTGCAGCTGCTCATTTTTCCGCGCCAGAATGGTTTCTATAAGCACTATGTCCTCCTTTTTAAGCACGCTGCCTATTTCCGTCAGGCTCATTCCCAGCTCCTTCATATAGGCTATCATATCAAGGCGCGCATTCTGCGCAATGTCATAATAGCGATATCCGGTTTCGGGGTCCTTGTACTTGGGCTTTAACAGCCCCAACCCGTCATAAAGGCGCAGCGTTGCCACAGTCAGATGGCTCATTTGCGCCATTTTTCCTATTGAAATCAGCTCCTTATCCATGCTTTCCCTCCCGAAACTCTGTTCCTGCTTTAGAGTTTAACAAAGTAATGCTCTTGCGTCAAGAGGGTAGGCGCGCATTTTTTCACCTTTTCTTAATTTTGCAGCCTGTCCGAATCGTTTTGCCGCAGGCAACCCCCGTTTTGCCGCAGGCAATCCCCGTTTTGCCGTAAGCAATCCCGGCGCCGCAAGCAAAGCGGCGGCAAAAAGCATATCCGCAATTTTTACGGTTTCGTGTTGCATTTCGTGTTGCATTTTTATATTTGTGCTGTCTTTCGTGCTGTCTTTTGGGCAAAAATACTGCTTTTTATGTAAATAATTTTTGCTTTGCGAAAGGATAAGAATCGCCGCAAACCGCGATATACAGGGGGAAATAAGCAAAAACGCCGCAAGTGCGGCGTTTTGTGATTGGTGGAGATGAGGGGGGTCGAACCCCTTACCTCTTGAATGCCATTCAAGCGCTCTACCAGTTGAGCTACACCCCCAAGGCGGATAACAAACGTAAATATACTATTTTTACGTCGTTTTGTCAACTGCATTTGAACAAGTGGGTGAAATGTTTCGGAACAAATTTTTTTGTGTATTTGATACATTCGCGATTCGCGCGTGCACGCGCTGCGCGCACTTAATTAAAGATAAGCATTGTTTAATTCCAATTATTTATATTTTGTATACGGACATTTATTACATCCGTAAAGTTTTTTATGCATAAAAATATGCGATTATGCCAAAATCGTGCATAAAATTCAAAAAAATAATCCATATTAGTTTTGATTTCTAAATCGCACGCTAATTAAAAGTAGCGTAATGTATAATTTCAATAACTATTTTATCAAAGTAGTGCTTTAATTGACTAAATTTTTTAGGAGGTAACAAAATGAAGCAAAAGAAATTACTTATGCTCATCGCGATGGTACTTGTCGTAGTGCTTTGCGCCTCTGTCCTTACTGCTTGCAAGAAGGATAAGGGCAACGACGACGAAAATGTAACAAAGCCCGGCACAGGTTGGGAAGACGCCAAAATGTACACCATGCGTGAGTACACTTCTCAAATGCCGAGTCAGTGGTGCACGATTTTGTCAAGTGACAACGTCAACAACACGATGGAATCTTATTTCACGAGTGCATTCTATGAGTTCAACTACAAATTCGATGCAAACGGCAAGATCGTTCCCGGCGCATTCACCGTTGAATACTCTGCGTCGACCAAACTCGAGGACGTAACGAAAAAATATGCAGGCCAATATGGTCTTGCTGCCGACGCTGAAAAAGGTCAGGCTTTTGCAATGACGCTTCGCAACGATCTTAAATGGGATGACGGCACGCCTATCAAAGCTGCTGACTTCGTTTACTCGATGAGCCAACAACTTTCGCCGAAATACCTTTTTGCAACCGCGTCCAACTACTATTCGGGCAACTACGTCATTCACAATGCTCAAAACTACGTCAAACAAGGTCAATCCGGTTGGTTTGATGCAAGAAATACCTACGGCACATACGATACAAGCCTTGACAGCAAGCTCTATTTTGTAATCGGTGCAGGTTCTACGAATACCAATTACGGCAAAGCGGAAGCACATTATTTCAGCGCTTGGGGGTTGCCCGCAGGTACCGATGCCGAAACTGCTGCAAACTACATAGTTAAAGTTGGTAAGGCTAACACAACGGTTGAAGCGATCCTTGCTCTTGAAGGAAAAACTCTTGCCGAAATCAAAGCAGACGCAACGATGAAGGCGACTTGGGAAGCGGTTCTTAAATTCTGGCAAACAGAACCGAACGAAGAACTTGACTTCTTTGTTACGCAATACACTTATCCCCAAATGGACTTCTCCGAAGTCGGTTATTTCGTTGGCGACAACGAGTATGAACTCGTTATGGTCATTGACGGAACTTTGAATCCGCTCGATGCAGAAGGCAACCTTGCTTATGAGGCAGGTTACTATTTCAGCAATTGGCCCCTTGTCAAGAAAGATTTGTGGGAAAGATGCGAAGACCAAAGCAAAACTCCGTATGCCAACAGCTACTGCACGACACAGGAAAAGAGCGCAAGCTGGGGTCCCTACAAACTCACAAATTATCAGGATCAAAAAACCTATACCGTTTCGCGTAATGACAAATGGTTTGGATATGGCCTTCCGCAATATGCGAACCAATATCAAACAGACGCTATCGTAACGGAAAAGATCGAAGAGTGGGATACCGCATGGCTTGCTTTCCAAAAGGGTAACCTTGACGGCATTGGTATGGACGTTAAGATTGCTGCGGATTACAGAACGTCGAAGCGTGCCTATTTCACGCCGGAAACCTATACTTTCGACCTTAACATTCAATCGAATGCAACCAGCAGAACCGATAAGAGAAACAACCTGCTTCTTAACTATGCAGATTTCAGAAAAGCAATTTCGCTTTCTCTTGATCGTGACGATTACTGCGCAAAGAACAATCCGAGCTCGCAAGCTGCACTTGGACTGCTCAACAGCATGTACTACTATGACGTAGAAAACGGCAAAGTATATCGCGAAAGCATCCAGGCAAAAGAAGCTATTCTCAATGCGTATGGCGCAACAAAGAATGCGGATGGTTCCTGGAAAGTCGGCGAAAATACTTACACGGACATTGAAGATGCTCTTGATGCAACGACCGGTTACAACCTTACGCTTGCTCGTCAGCTTGTTGAGAACGCAGTAGCACAAGCGAAGGCGGATGGCAAATATAGCGATGGCGAAGAAATTATTTTAACATACGGCATTGAAACGCAAACCGCTAATACCGATAGGGTTAAAAACTGGTTCCAGGCTGCATTTGACAATATGACCAAAGGCACTTCAATCGAAGGAAAAATTAAGATCGAATACTTTATGTTTTCTAGTGCGACATGGTCTGAACAATTTGCAGACGGCGAATACGATCTGTGCTTCGGCGCATGGGGCAACGCTCCGTTCAACCCCGCATATCTCCTTTGCGAAACTCAAATAAGCGATGAGAACAGATATGCAGTCAAATGGGATCCGAAGACTGTCAGCGTTACGGTCAAGGCAACGCCCGATGCAGACCACAAAGACGGACTTTACACCTACAACCTTGAACAATGGAGAAATATTCTTCAAGGTAAAGACAATACTCTGCCCAACTTCAAGAACTTCCCGATGGAAGATCAACTTGCAGCGCTTGGCGCAGTCGAAACTGCAATCCTGAAAGAGTATTATTCCATTCCTGTTTTCAGCAGATATTCTGCAAGCTTGATGGGATATAAGGTCGATTACGTATCCTATGAATACAACACCTTTATGGGATATGGCGGAATCCGTTATATGACATTCAATTATGACGACACCGCATGGGCTGAATTTGTAGCTTCAAACAACAATATTCTGAACTACAAATAAAAATTAAATTGTTGTGAAACAATAAGTCTTTAACAATCCGGAGTTGAGGGCAATGCATATTGTCCTCACTTCGCATTGTTTAAGGATAATTACATATAAGAGGATTTCTTATGTATATGTTCAAATACATACTCAAACGTATCGGACTAATGCTGTTCACTTTTTCGGTGATTATGCTTATCTGTTTCGTTTTGATAAAATCCCTTCCTATACCGCTTAATGACGGCTTAGGAAAGGACAAAGAATTGCTTGAAGCAAATTTACGCGCAAGGGGATATTACGACCCGATTATGGTTCAGTTGGGACGTTATTTAGAGCGTATTTTTACAAAAGGCGACTTCGGCATTGGTACGACAATGTCCGGGTTTATAAACAAACCGGTGTGGGATTCGTTTATAAAAAGCATGCCACCCACAATACTTATAAATGTTTATTCGTCTATTATCGGTGTGCCGATTGGTCTGGCGCTTGGAATTTTTGCCGCGCTGAAAAAGAATAAGTGGCAAGATCAGATTATTTCCACAGGCGTTATGGTGCTTATTTCGGTGCCATCGATTGTTTATGCTTTTTTAATTCAGTATTTTCTGTGCTTTAAGGCGAATCTATTCCCGCTAACGATGGCAAGTGGAACTAATTATTTAACATGGAAAATGTTTCACAGTATGATGCCGGCGGTGCTTGCACTGTGTCTGGGTTCGATTGCGGGGTATGCTCGTTATACTCGCGCGGAACTTACCGAAGTTCTGACAAACGAGTTCATGTTGCTTGCAAGGACAAAAGGTCTTACGAAAGGGCAGGCGATTGTGCGCCATGCGTTAAGAAATGCAATGGTGCCGATTTTCCCGATGATTTTGGGCGAATTTATTTCCGTTCTTAGCGGGTCGCTTATCATTGAAAAGTTCTTCTCGATACCGGGCGTCGGCAGCTTATATTTGAACTCAATTAATGCACTCGACTATGACTTCTTTATGTTGCTTTCGGGCTTTTACACTCTGGTTGGTCTTCTTGCAGGTATCATTGTCGATATCAGCTATGGCTTGATCGATCCGAGAATCAGAATGGGGGCGAAGTAATATGGAAGATATCTATAAAAATATACCCGCAGAAAAATTCCAGTTTGTTGAAAAACAAGACTTGGTTCACGAAAAGGTGCTTGAAACAAAACCTCGCAGTTTCCTTGCGGACGCGTTTTCGCGGTTTTGCAAAAATAAGGGCTCAATTGTAGGAGCGGTCATTATTTTAGTTTTGGTTTTGTATGCAATTTTAGGCACGATTTTCTCACAGTATTCTGTTTCTCACAGAGATACGTATTTCCGTTACACACGTCCGCGTAGCGAACTGTTTGCAAAAACGAATTTCTGGGACGGATGCGAGAAAAAGACACTGTCCAGGGCAACGTTTTATTACTATTACTATATGGGAGAAGAAACGGGGCATTATGCAATCAAAAATCAAGAATTCACTGAAAACGGAGAATTCTATGACTTCCGTCTGGATTCGTATCAAAAAACTGGATGCGTTTATCTGAAAATGTCAAAAGAAGAATATGAAACTCTTCAACAATATCAAAACGAAACGGGGAAACAAGTAATATATCCTGCGCTCAGACTCTCGATGAAGAGAATGGTTGACACTTATCAAATTAAGACGAAAGGAAACGTTTCCGTTGATACAGCCGCGAATTATTACTACAAATTTAATGAAAACACGATGGAGCCGGTGTTTAACGCAAAAGGCGAAATCGTGCCGGATTACAAAACGCACACGGTCGGTCAAGTTTCGAATGACAATTACAAATCATTGCGTATTGCGGGCGACGGCGAAAACGGCATAGAATACGAATACGCGCGTCCAAACGACGCAGGCTATGAGGTGCGTGTAAACTATTACGAATATTATATTTTCAATCACTCGTACGTGCTTAAAGACGGCATAGAAAAACCGTCGTTCCTGTTTGGCGCAAACGAAGAAGGTCAGGACATTTTCACGTGTCTTGCCGCGGGCGCGTTATTCTCGTTCGGTTTCGCAATTGCCGTTGCGCTTGTCAACCTTATAGTCGGCGCAATCTACGGCGCGATCGAGGGCTATTACGGCGGCAAAGTCGACTTGGTCATGGAAAGATTTTCGGATATTTTGTCCGCAGTGCCGATGATGATTGTCGTTACTTTGCTTAAACTGCATATGGGCACTTCCGGTGCTGTTCTTGTTTTGTTCATTTCCTTCTTCCTGACAGGCTGGATAGGAATGGCGTCTACAACAAGAATGCAGTTTTATCGTTATAAAAATCAGGAATATGTTCTTGCAGCCCGCACGCTCGGCGCAAGTGACGCAAGGATTATAGTGAAACACATCTTCCCGAATGCCGTCGGCACACTCGTTACAAGTTGCGCGTTGGTGATCCCGTCGATGATTTATTCGGAAGTCAATCTGAGCTATCTCGGAATTATCAGCTTAACGTCGGGCAATCTTACAAGCGTTGGCACGCTTCTTTCAAGCGGTCAGAGCGCATTGTTAACCGCGCCGCACGTTGCTCTTATGCCGTCACTGTTCCTTGCATTATTATTGTTGAGTTTCAACTTGTTCGGTAACGGACTTCGCGACGCGTTCAACCCGTCGCTCAGAGGATCGGAGGAATGATATGGAAAAGAAACTTGAAGTTAAAAATCTGAGAATTTCGTTCCGTACCGACGCGGGCAAAGTTCAGGCAGTACGCGGCATCGACTTCGATTTGTACAAGGGAGAAACCTTGGCAATCGTCGGCGAGTCGGGCAGCGGCAAATCCGTCACGAACAAAGCAATAATCGGTATCTCCGCCCCCAACGCCATTGTCGAAAGCGGCGAGATTATCTATGACGGCATGGATCTTTTGCAGATCAACGAGGAAGAGTTCCATAAACTTCGCGGCGACAAAATCGCAATGATTTTCCAGGATCCGCTGTCGGCACTCGACCCCATCAACCGCATCGGCATGCAACTTACCGAAGCGATGATTCTGAAAAACCGCGCCAACCGCAGAGAGTCGAGAAAAGCGTTCAACACCCGCATGAAACTGCTGTGCGCCGCCATGAACGACGCAATGGGAGTTGACGAAAAGTCCCCGCGCGGCGTCGAAAACGCAAAACTCTGCAAGGATTTCGATACGTTTGAGTGCTTGCACCTTAAACTCGAAGGCGCATATAACGTCGCATACGAAAACGCCGAAAACGGCTTGGAAAGCGCGGACGACTTGCTTTTCCATATCGAAAAGAACGCCGTGTCCGAATTTGCCCGTTCCGTGCGCGAAATCGTTGCAAACGCCGAAAAATCGGTCAACGAATACGTTTCTGACAGCGACATCGTCGAATTTGCAAAAGCGTTCAGAATCGAGGCGGACAACGTAAGAAAAACAAGGGGCAAAGAAAAAGATTATTCAAAAGTCGTCGCTCCGCTTACCGCGCTTCGCGATAAGTTCAAGGAAGCGGTCGATAAGAAAATGCCCAACTTCTTTGCGTTTGCGTACTATAAAACGTTCGGCCACAACGAAATGCTCCCCGACGGCGATATCGACGAATTGAACACGTTTTTGAGAAAATACCTTGACGATAACTTTATGCTTTCGTTCATCGAAGACGTCAAGAAAGGAATCGTTTATTCGTTTGAAAAATCGATCGAGAAGAAAAAGGACGTCATAGAACTCATCAGGGCGAACCGCGCGGCGTACGTCGAGGGCGAACCCGATAAAAAACTTTATAAAGCCACCGCAAAAGTGCTTTCGGAAGCCGTGAAAGACTCAATCGATAAGCTCGCTATCATAAAAGACAGCACCGCTTATACCTTCGAGCCGAGCCTTTACCGCGCAATCGACACATATTTTTCGGCAATTCCCAACAACGTTAAAGAACAAAAACGTTACGATAAGGAGTCGAAAAAGATCGATAAAATCACCGCTCGCGGAAAAACCCCGGATTATAAGGTTGTCCCTGCAAAAATCATCGATCTGGACCTTGCAAGGCAAAATATCGTCGCGATTCTGGACAAGATCGTCGAAAGCTACGAAAAAGCAATCGCAACTGCCGAAAACTTCGACGCCGAAAAGGAAACCATTGCAACCATCGATTTCTTGAAAGAAAAAGCACAGGCTGTCGCGTATCGCGTCACCAGAATGGTTGCGAAAAACAAGGCGTTGAAACTGATGGAAGAAGTCGGCATTCCCGAGCCGAGAAAGAGATATCGTCAATATCCGTTCCAGTTCTCGGGCGGTATGCGTCAGCGTATAGTTATCGCAATCGCTCTTGCGGCAAACCCCGACATCCTTATCTGCGACGAACCTACGACCGCGTTGGACGTTACGATTCAGGCGCAGATACTCGAACTTATCAATAAACTTAAAAAGGAAAGAAACCTTTCCATTATCTTTATTACGCACGATCTCGGCGTCGTTGCGAATATGGCGGACAGAATCGCCGTCATGTATGCCGGCAAAATCGTCGAAACGGGCACTGCGGAAGATATTTTCTATTCGCCGGCGCACCCGTATACCTGGGCGTTGCTGTCTTCGATGCCCGACCTCGATACCGATGAAAAACTTGAAGCGATTCCCGGCACCCCGCCGAATATGATTTATCCGCCGAAGGGCGACGCTTTCGCTGCGCGAAACAAATACGCAATGAAAATCGACTTTGAGTTGCAACCGCCTATGTTTGAGATTTCGCCCACGCACAAAGCGGCAACATGGCTGTTGCATCCCGACGCACCGAAAATCGATATGCCGAAGATTGTTGCGGACAGAATTGAAAGAATGAAAAATCTGGCGAAAGAAAAAGCGGAAGAAACCGAAAACGGCAACGAAGGAGGACAAAATGAGCAATAATTTTAACGATAAAGAAGTCCTTCTGAAAGTCGAGCATCTTTCGCAATATTTCAAGCTCGGTCAGTCCACGCTGAAAGCCGTCAACGACGTCAGTTTCGACATCAAAAAAGGCGAAGTTTTCGGGCTTGTCGGCGAGTCGGGTTGCGGCAAAACCACGACGGGAAGAAGTATTATCAAACTTTATAACTGCACCGACGGCAACGTTTATTTTGAAGGAAGACGTATCTGCGCTGGCATGTTGACGTATAAAAACGCAATCAAAGACGCGTGGAAAAAGTTTTTCAAAAACTTTTCAAAAAAGAATCCGCCCGAAGATAAAAAGGATTTCAAAGGCGCATTTTCGGAACTTACCGGCGTATTGAAAGTCGAAATCAAAAATATCAGAAGTGCGAAAAGCGACCAGAAACGTTGCGATAAAAAGTACGCAAAGGAAAAAGTCGGCGAAGTCAATGCGGAATATCTGCCGAAGCTTAAAGAGCTTGACAAGAAATCCCCCGAATTCAAGAAGCTGCTTTTGGAATATCTTGGAAAGCGCAGGCTTGCGAGAAAGGAAAGAATCGTCACGAAAATTCAGATGGTTTTCCAGGATCCCATTGCCTCGCTCGATCCCCGTATGACCGTCCGCGAAATCATTGCGGAAGGACTTAAAATCAGGGGCATCAGAAACAAGGAAGAAATCAACGAAAAAGTTTACGAAGTGCTTGAAAAAGTCGGGCTTGTCAAAGAACACGCGGGACGTTATCCGCACGAGTTTTCGGGCGGTCAGCGTCAGCGTATCGGCGTTGCAAGGGCAATCATTATGCGTCCCGAACTTATTATCGCGGACGAACCCATCTCGGCGCTCGACGTGTCCATTCAGGCGCAGGTTATTAACCTTCTCAACGATTTAAGAAAAGAGTTGGGACTTACGATAATGTTTATCGCGCACGACCTGTCGGTCGTCAAGTATTTCTCGGACAGAATCGCAGTTATGTACTTCGGTAATATGGTCGAACTTGCCGATTCCGACGAACTTTTCAAGCATCCTTTACATCCTTACACCCGTTCGCTTTTGTCGGCAATTCCTTTGCCCGATCCCGTGTACGAGAAACAAAGAGTGCGTATCGTGTATAATCCGCTTGCCGATCACGATTATTCGGTGGACAAACCTACTCTTCGCGAAGTTTCAAAAGGGCATTTTGTGTCCTGCAACGACCAAGAAGAGGCGGAATACAAAAAACAACTCGGTCTGGACGTAGAAAACGCCGCGCAAGAGGAAAAGACGGTTGACTAAAAGGCACGTAACAGAAACAATTGTATCCCTGATAATAGGGTTGACGCTGTTTTTTGTCATAACGGGAGTGAACGGAGTTTATGGCGGAAAACTTTCTGGCGTCGAAGTCGCAAGGTTTTTGTGCGACGGGTTTTTCGTTGCCGGCGTAGTATTGCTTGGTTTCGCCGCGCTTTACTGGGCGTCCGATAAAGGCGCGTTCGACGGCTTGAAATACTCGTTCACGTCGTTTTTCAGGTTGCACTTTTCGACGCACCGCTATGACTGGAAAGAAAAGGAAAGTTTTCAGGAATATAAAGAAAGGATACATTCCGACGAGAAGAAAAAGAAAAACGTATCGATAACGGCGATTATCGGCGGCGTGTTTATGATCGGCGCGATAATATGCCTGATAATTTATGAAACGATTTAATTTATCATTCGATATAAGAAAAAGCCCGACAATCGTCGGGCTTTTTTGATGCAAAAATCTTAAATATTCGTTACGTCCATTTCGCAGACAGACAACTGACCGCGTCTGTTGAGAAAACCTTTTTCTGCCGTTCCGATGTACCCGCCGTTCAGGTAATCCTTGATATTGCCAGTCACGCTGAGCGGGGGAAGTTTGCCGACGATTTCGCCGTTTTTTACAAGGAAAGCGAGATGCACGGGGCAGGCGTAATCGCCGCTTGACGTCGTGTCGCCGCCGCCGACCATCATGACGAACACCGCCGCGTCGTCCCCGATAAGTTCTTTTACGTCGGTTGCGGTTTCTTCAAACCTGAGACTGCCGAAACCCGTGGAAGGCACTCCGTCGTATGAAGCGGACGATGAAACGACGCGCGGTACGTTGTAAAGCGCAGCCGCGTTTTTGTTTGCGAAAAGTGCTTTCAACACCCCGTTTTCGATAAGATAAGATTTGCCGTTTTCGGCAACGTCGCCCTCGTCGTCAAAGAAAGGAACGTTTATTGCGTCATCGGTGTAATCGGCATAAATCGAAAGTTGATCGCTCAAAATCTTTTTATTAAGTCCGTCTTTGAACACTGTTGCGCCCGATGCGTACATATGCGCCATGAAGTTTCCGAGCGCGGTTTCTACAAATACCGCGGGTGACGCGATGACTTTATATTTGCCGTTTTCGATTGATGCGGGCGTGTTGAATGCGTCGTAAAGTTTTTTTACGTCTTGCACCGCTTTGTCTTCGTCGTAGTCATTCGTTTCGCTGATGTAGGTCAGATCCATAAGGTTTGCCGTGGACTTATGCTTTATCGACAGGGCGATTACAAACTCGTTACCTTTGTACGAAAGATTGCTGCCGCTGTCGTTGATATAATTTACTTCGTCCTCGTAATATTGAATCTTGTTGTTGAACAAAAAGTCGGGCGTTTCTTTTTCAAGCCTTGCAAGAAGGCGTTTCGAAACGTCGATGAAATTATCGGTGTCGACGATATTTTTTATCGTGTTTTCGCTTCTTACGATAACGGGCGAGGGGACGCAGGGATAAGGAATTTTGTTTTCAAGATTTTTTATTGCTTCCGCTTCGAGTTTTTTCATGTCGCAGTCGCCGATTTGTCCGGCAACGCCGATAAACCCGTTGTCGTAAATACGGACGGTCGAGGTTGTTTCGACGACCTTTCTTAACGATTCGACTTTGCTTGCGGCAACGTTGACCGAGAGCGAGGAAGATTTTTTATAAATATATTCTTTATTCATATAGTTCTCCTTATTGTACGTTCATTTCTTTGACTCTGACGTACGGGCCGCCGTGTGCGACGTGCAGGGGGAATTGTTCCATTTTCCCGCAACCGCCGGTAACGCTATTGTTGATTTCAACGTCTTTCGTCACACCGTCGATGAGTCCGAGTGTTTCAAAAACGTTGCCCGTGATGACGGAAATTTTAACGGGCGCGCCGATTTTGCCGTCGACGATTTCATAAGCGATCGACGGGGCGATTGTAAACGTGCTCATGCCCGAGCCGTGGTTTACGCCTTTGATGAAATAACCTTTTTTAATGCCGGCGACAAGTTCTTTAAAGGTGTCGTTGCCGCCTTCGATATAGGTATTTGTCATTCTTACGATAGGCTCGAACTTGCAATCCATTGCGCGAGCGTTGCCCGTAAGTTCTTCGTTAAGCGTGGCGGCAGTCGTTGCGGAATGAAGCCTTCCCGTAAGGATACCGTTTTTAATGAGATAAGTCTTTTCACATTTTGTGCCTTCGTCGTCGTAAGGGACATATCCGCTTCCGAAATCCGCGCCGCAGTCGACAATCGACAGCAAATCGGAGCCAACTTTTTTGCCGAGTTTCCATTCTTTTGCCATGGTTTCGTCGCCAAGCATGAAGTCGGATTCCGATTTATGGCCGAAGGATTCATGTGCGAAAATGCCTGCCGCAAGGGGAGATAATACGACGGGGAAGTTGCCTTTTTCGCAAGATTTTGCGTTTTTGACGAACTCCTGCGACTCCTTGATTACGTCTTTTAATCCGTCTTCCACGTCGTTGATTTCGTTGAAAAACGGACTTGTGTTGTAAAACATATTTTGCACGAAATCGTTTTCGGTTGCAAACGCGACAACCGCAACGACGCCGGCAAGCTGATAATCGTATTTAATATCCGCGCCTTTTGACGAATAAAACTCATAAACGCTGTTGCTGTCGCTGTAAAGCGCAACCGACATCGCCGCGCCCGAGTCGTGAAGGAGAGGGAGCATACGATTTACCAAAGCCTGTTTTTCGTTAAGGGAAACGTTTCGGACAGAGTTATTTTCAAACTTCATTAAAACGTCTTTGTTCACCTGAAATTTCTTTACTATCGGGTTGTCGAGAATGTTTTTTGAAGGTGTTGCCTGTTTGTAAAGGTTGTTGAGTTCCGTCTGGACGTTTTTAACCTCGCTTGTCGAAGCATAGTACCAGATATTGCCGTCGAAAACTCTGATAAACGCGCGTTTTTCGTTGCGTGTTTTCGATGATTCGAGTATTCCGTTCCGATACATAATGCCGGTTGAAAACCTGTCCTCGATGCGGACGTCGGCATAAAAACGATTGTCGAATTTATACATATTTGCTCCTTAATATTTTTACCAAAAATATTATATCACTTATAAACGGTATCTTCAATAATATATAGTTTTCTTTTCTGCAAATTCACTGTAAACCGCGAATAAAAATTTACATTTAGAAGATAATTTGCTAAAATTACATACAAAGAAACAGCTGAGGTGATTTATGAAAAAAAGTCAACTGCAAAAATATGCGAAACTTATCGCAAGAAAGGGCGTCAACGTGCAAAAAGGACAAGACGTCCGCGTGAGAGCGTGTCCCGACCAACTCGACTTTGTGAGAATGGTCGTGGAAGAATGTTATAAGGCGGGCGCGGGCAAGGTCACCGTCGAATGGGAATACAATCCCGTGACGAAAGCGACCTATAAATACTGCAACCTCGACGCGCTTTCCCGCACAGAAAAGTGGGAAGAAGAGAAGTATAAACACTTTGTCGAAACCCGTCCCGCACGGATATTTATAGAGTCCGACGATCCCGACGCGTTGAAGGGCGTAAATCAGGAAAAAGTCGCGAAAGCGCAGCAGGCAAGGGCAATGGCGTTCAAACCGTACCGCGATCAGCTTGACAACCATTATCAGTGGTGCATAGCGGCGGTGCCGGGCGTCGAATGGGCAAAAAAGGTGTTCCCCGGTGACACGAAAAACAAGGCTGTCGAAAAGTTGTGGCAGGCGATTTTGTTCACGTCCCGCGCCGACGGCGAAAACCCTGTGGAAGCGTGGAACGAGCACAACAAGGACATTAAGGAACGCTGCGACTACTTAAACTCCTTGAAAATAAAAGAACTGAAATATAAATCGTCAAACGGCACCGATTTCAGAGTGGGGCTTATCGACGGCTGCAACTTCCTTGGCGGCAAAGAAGACACGCTTGAAGGAATCGAATACAACCCGAATATCCCAAGCGAGGAAGTGTTCACGTCGCCCATGCGCGGCAACGCCGACGGAAAAGTCGTCGCAACAAGACCGCTGTCTTATCGCGGGGAGCTTATCGAGAATTTCAGCGTGACTTTCAAGGACGGAAAAGTCGTTGACGTCAGTGCGGAAAAGAACGAAGATTTGTTGCGTTCCATGATTTCGATGGACGAAGGCGCGGCATATCTCGGCGAATGCGCGCTCGTGCCTTACGACTCGCCAATCAGAAACTCGGGCATCACTTTTTACAACACGCTGTTCGACGAAAACGCATGCTGCCATCTCGCACTTGGCAGAGGCTTCAACGAATGTCTAGAATGGTACGAAAATCTTTCGTTCGACGAGTGCAAGGAAAAGGGCATAAACGACTCGCTCATTCACGTCGACTTTATGATCGGCAGCGAAGATCTGGAAATCGTGGCGGTCACCCGCGACGGAAAAACCGTAAAAATCTTTGAAAAAGGGAATTGGGCGTTTTAAAAGCGATGCTGTCTGTTGGACAGACCGTGATGTGCCTGCGGCGCGATGTTTACCCTGCGGGCAAGATAAGGGGACACCTTTTTTTCGCTCGCAATGGCAGAACAGAAGTGATATTTGACTTTGTCAAAGTTATATTTTGACTTCGTCAAAGTTAAGGTGGTTTTTGTTATATAATACACGAAGTGAAATAAATAAAATTGACACGTAAAGGCGAAAGTGATATTATTTTCATATTCCAGGGAGATATTTGTACAATGACGCTTGACGAAGTACACGTTAATCAAAGCGCGGTAATAACGAAAGTCGGGGGCGAAGGCGTTTTGCGCGGTCGTCTTCTTGACATGGGGCTTATCCCGAAAACCGCCGTTACGGTGATAAAATATGCGCCGATGGGCGATCCTATCGAGATTCGCCTGCGCGGATACGAACTGACAATCCGCAAAGACGACGCGAAAATGATTGAGGTAAACGCCTTATGAAATTCGCGCTTGTCGGCAATCAGAATTGCGGAAAAACCACGTTGTTCAATCAACTGACGGGGTCGAATCAGCACGTCGGCAATTTCCCGGGGGTTACGGTCGATTCAAAGTTGGGCGTTGTGAAGAAGCACGACGACTGCGTTATCGTCGATCTTCCGGGCATTTATTCGTTGCGCCCGTACACGACGGAAGAAATCGTCACGCGCGACTTTATTCTGAACGAAAAACCCGACGGCATAATAAACATTGTCGACGCCACCACGATCGAGCGAAATCTTTATCTCACGACGCAACTTATGACAATGGATATTCCTATGGTCATTGCGTTGAATATGATGGACGAAGTGCGCGGAAACGGCGGCACCGTCGATATTCAGAAAATGTCGGATATGATGGGCTGTCCCGTCGTGCCGATATCTGCCGCGAAAAACGAGGGCGTTGACGAACTTATCGACGTCGTTATCAAAACCGCCAAAGAACAGATCAAACCCAAAGTAAAAGATATTTGCGAAAGCGACAGTCCCGTGCACAGATGCCTGCACTCCGCAATCCACCTTATCGAAGACCACGCGAAAAGCGCGGGCATTTCGGGAAGATTTGCCGCGATGAACCTTATCACGACGGGCGGCGACTTCGACAAACGTCTGAACCTTGACGAAAACGAAAAGGAACTTCTGGAACACAGCGTCGTCGAGATGGAAAACGACACCGGGCTTGACCGCGACGCGGCGATGGCGTCGATGACGTACGACTTCATCGAAAAGGTCTCGCGCGAATGCGTCGTGAAACCGCACGAGTCGAAAGAACGCCTGAAAAGCGAAAAAATCGACAAAGTACTGACAAATAAATACGGCGCGATACCGCTGTTTATCCTTATTATGGCGGCGATTTACCTGCTTACGTTTCAGGTTATCGGCAAATATATCGGGCTCGGCATCGAGATGGGCATCGACGCGCTTGACAAAGTTGTCGTAAAAGGGCTCACGAAATTCGGCACGAATCCTGCAATTATCGACTTTCTGGACAAAGGATTGTTCGGCGGGCTTGGCGCGGTCGTGTCGCTTTTGCCGTACATAGTCGTTATGTTTATGTTCCTGTCGCTCCTTGAAGACAGCGGATATATGGCGCGCGTTGCGTTTATTATGGATAAACCGCTCAGAAAATTGGGATTATCGGGGCGCAGTTTCGTTCCTATCATCGTAGGATTCGGCTGTTCCGTCCCCGCGATTATGAGCACCCGTACCCTTGCGTCCGAGCGCGACAGAAAAATGACGATCGGACTTATTCCGTTCATCAGCTGTTCGGCAAAGGCGGTCGTGTATTACGCGGTCGTAAATTGCGGCGTGTTCAAGTGGTGGCAGCAGTCGCTGATTATCGTCGGGCTGTACGTATTCGGCATCGTTTTGGGGATTCTGACGGCGTTTGTGTCCGGGAGACTTATTTTCAAGGGAAAGCCCGTACCGTTCGTTATGGAACTTCCGAATTATCGTCTGCCGTCCGCAAAAAGCGTGCTTCTTCTTATGTGGGAGAAGTCGAAAGACTTCCTGACGCGCGCGTTTACGGTCATTTTCCTTGCCACGCTTGTCGTATGGTTTTTGCAGGCGTACAACAGCCGCATTATTTTCATCACCGACGGCGTTGAAGACAATGTGAGTTTATTGGAACATATCGGCAATTTCCTTGCGCCGGTGTTTAAGCCACTCGGTATGAACGACGGTAAAATCGTTTCCGCGCTCATTGCGGGATTTACGGCAAAAGAAGCGGTTGTAAGCACGATCGAGATGCTTGCGGGAAGCGGCGGAATGACGGCGTTGTTCACTTCGGTACCGGCGTTTTTGTCGTTTTTGACGTTCGTGCTTTTGTATACGCCGTGCGTCGCGACCGTCGCAACGATGCGAAAAGAGTTGGATTCCGTATGGAAAACCGCCGTTGTCGTCGTTTATCAGTGCGCGCTTGCGTGGGTTTGCTCGTGCATAGTTTATCAGATCGCGGCGGCTTGTTGACATGAAAACGATTGATATAATTTTAATAGTCGCGCTTTCGTTGTGGGTTGTGTTTTCGATTGCGTACGTCGTCGTAAACCGTAAAAAAGGAAAGACGTCGTGCTGCTCAAAAACTTATTGCAACGGCGATTGCGAGGCTTGCAACAAAAAGAAAAAAGAAAAAAAGTAACGAATTTTCAAGGTTTCCGCGTATTTTTCGCGGAAACTTTTTGTTTTTAACCGGTTTTTACATTTGTTTAGTAATATTAACGATTAAATTATACAAAAAAGCAATTTTGTAACGAAATTTTATTACATTGAATTTTTATTGTAAAAAACCGTTTATACGTTTGACAAATTTTTTTTAACTTATTAAAATTGTTGTAGAATTATGAATAAACGTAATTACAACAAAGAAATGCAGGACGAGATTTCGTTGATAGGCTGTCGGAAACCGTCGATGCTGTTGCAGTGCTGTTGCGCGCCGTGCGCGACCGCCGTCATAAATCGTCTGAAAGATTTTGACGTTACTTTGTTTTATTACAACCCAAACACGTTTCCGGAAAGCGAATATCAGAAACGCTTTGAAACGCTAAAAGTTTACGTCGATAAGGCGGAACTCGGGCTTAATATCGTTGAAATCGGTTATCGCGACGAAGATTACCTTGCGGCGGTCTCGGGCTTTTCCGACACGACGGAAGGCGGCCCGCGCTGCGCCGTCTGCATAAGAACAAGGTTGACGAAAACCGCTGAATACGCAAAAGAACACGGCTTTGAATACTTTGCGTCCACGCTTTCCGTAAGTCCGAAGAAAAACGCCGCCGTCATCAACGACATCGGCGAGGAACTTGCGAAAACGTACGGCGTGAAATATCTCGTCAACGACTTCAAAAAAGAAAACGGATTTCAGGAATCCGTGAATATATCAAAAGAATTCGGGCTTTACAGACAGGACTACTGCGGCTGCGAAGCGTCGAAAAACAGGAGAAATACTTAATTATGGGCAACTCGTTGAACACGAAAAAAATGATGGCAAACTCCCTGAAAGAACTTATTCAGGAAATGCCTTTCTCAAAAATCACAATCGACAAAATCGTCACAAACTGCGGCTATAACCGTCAGACCTTTTATTATCATTTCAAGGATATCAAGGAACTGTTCGAGTGGCTGTATAAGTTTGAAACGCAACAAGTCGTCGGCGACATAAGAAAACTTTCGACGTCCAACGCAATCGACGTTATCATGCGTTATCTTTACGACAATCGCGCGATGACGCTTTCGGCTTTCAACAGTCTTGGGCGCGAATATATCGAAAAGTTTATTTACGAGTCGATTTACGACGCCGTTCACGATCAGGTTATCCAAAAATCCGTGTACGTCATCATCGACAACGAGGATATTGAATTTATCGCAAACTACTTCACGATTACTTACGTCGCGTTGATGGTGCAATGGTTGCAGCATGGCATGACCGAAGAAATCGACAGTTTCATAAAACGAATCGGACGTATGATGCAGGGCGCGGTTGACGCCGCGGTGCAAAAAATGCGTAAAGAATAAAAAATACAAATTAAAACCCGACGCGCCGCGTCGGGTTTTTGTTTGCAAAAATTGTCGGAAAAATCATTCTTGTGTCAAAATAACAGTTTTTATGACAACAGGCTCGTTCGGAATATCGTCAAAGTACATGAAACTGTGCGTCGACACTTTTGAAATGCTTTTCACGACCGCAAGGCTTTCCTCGTCCGAAGTTTTCCCGAAGGCCGCATATTGTCCGTCCAGAAACGCGCAGTCGGCAGAGCAGATGAAAAACTGACTGGACGCGCTGTCTTTGACGTTGGTGCGCGCCATCGAAATCACGCCTTCGCCGTGGTGCAGGTCGTTTTTCACACCGTTTGACATGAATTCGCCTTTTATCGTGTCCGCGCCGCCTTTTTCCTTAATCGCGCGACCGTCCGCGACGAAACCGCCGCCTTGAATCATAAAATCTTTTATCGTGCGGTGGAAACAAAGCCCGTCGAAGAAGTTTTCTTTGATGAGTTTTTTGAAGTTTTTGACCGTAATCGGCGCGACGTCTTCGTAAAGATCAAGGTTTATGTTTCTGCCGTCCGAAAGCTGAATCTGAATTTTTGACATAATACACCTCGTAAGTTTTCTGACGGAATTATACCATATTCAAACTATATTTTCAAGGCTATTAAAAAACTTATTGTTTTTTTACAACCTATATGATAGAATATAGTAAAAGGTGGGTTATGGCACACAAGAAAGAACAACCGAGAGAACTTACGAAAGAAGAAAAAGTCGCTGAAATATTAAAGCGCGCAAACGTCTCGTACGACTTCAAAAAAGCGCAGGCAAACATTGCGCTCAACACCCGCTGCAAACGCTGCGGCAAGACTTTATCGAGCCTTGAAAGGGTTGTTTTTGAAAACAAATGCCGCGACTGCATGGTGGAAGAAAGCAGAAAATCCCGCGATAAATTCGTCAGGAAATACATAATAATCGCTTTCTTGTTCATCGTTGCGCTTGTGTTCGGCGGGTATTGTGCAAACGCCGGTACGAAAGAGTGGCGTATCGTCGGCGTCGTCGTTTCGGCGATGTTCACGGGCGTAAGTCTTGGATACGTTTTTTATACGAATATGGACAAAATGATGCCCGGCGCGCAACCCAAAGTTCAGGTGTGGCTCGTGTTCGGGCTGGCACTCGGAATTGCGGCGATAATTGCGTTTCTGACGTACTTTTCAAAAAGCTGGATATTGTACGTCGTGCTTATGCTGCTGGTGCTGATTTACGTCGCGTACCTTGCCGTAAAGGAGTTCAATTCCTTAAAGGAAAAGGACAATCTTCTGGGCGTTTACGACAGGAAATCGCGCGACCACGAGTTTATCGACAGCATTACGGAATCCATCAAAGAACGCACTTTACAGGACGAAAACGACAGAGTAAACGCCATTTCTGTCGAAAACACAGATTTTGTTCCGTCTGCCCCGCCTGAGACGGACGGCGAAATTGTCAAGGAAGAAATCGATGAAGTTTCTGACGAAAAAACAGAAACAGAAGAAGATATATCCGTGTCCGTAAAAACTACGGAACAAGCTGAAATCAAGGACGACGATAACCTTTCGTCCGCCGCGGAGAAGTCCGACGACAGCGGCGATTTCAGCATCTGAAAATGAAATTATTCAAAAAACTTTTTATCAAAGATTATGAAAACACTTCCGATCAGGAAGTGCGTTTTCGTTACGGTATCGTCGCGGGAATTTTCGGGATTATTTCCAACGTTATATTATGCATTTTCAAAATTCTCGTCGGCGTATTTTCGGGTTCCGTCGCAATCGTTGCCGACGCAATCAACAACCTGTCCGACGCAGCGTCATCCGTCGTTACCGTTTTCGGGTTCAAACTTTCCAACAGACCTGCCGACAGGGAACACCCGTTCGGACACGCAAGGTACGAATACATCGCGGCGTTTATCATTGCGTTTGCGGTCGTGCTTATCGGCGTGTTGCTGTTGAAGCAGAGCATTGAAAAAATCATCACGCCCGAAAGCGTCAATATTTCAGCGTACACCTACGTCGTGCTTGCCGTTTCGATAGTCTTGAAGATGTTGCAGGGGCTGATTTACAGAAACTTCGGCAAAACAATCAATTCCGAGGCGTTGAAGGCGTCTGCCGCAGACAGCAGAAACGACGTGTTTACGACGATTGCCGTCCTGATTTCGACGATTGTCATCGACGTTACGGGCGTAAATATCGACGGATACGCGGGGCTTGTCGTGTCGGTGGTCATTATTATTTTCAGCATAAAACTTCTGAAAGAAACGATAAATCCGCTTCTCGGCACTGTGCCCGACAAGGAACTTGTCGCGAAAATCTCCGAGAAACTCAGGCAGTACGACGAGGTTCTGGGTTTCCACGACCTTATGATTCACAGTTACGGCCCGGCGATAACTTATGCGTCGGTTCACGTCGAGGTTGACGGTGGCAAAAACTTTATCGAAACGCACGACCAGATCGACAATATCGAAAGGGATTTTATGCGGGATATGAACGTGCATCTCGTCATACATATGGACCCGATTACGGTGGGCGATCCCGAAACCGATCTTTTGAAAAATGAAGTACAGGACGTCGTCCGCTCGATGAACGAAGATGTCACCATTCACGATTTCAGGCTTGTGAAGGGCAATACTCACACAAACGTTTTGTTCGACGTCGTCGTGCCGTACGGGGTGAAGCTCGGCGCGCGCGAAATAAGGCGCGAATTGAACGAAAAGATAAAGTCCGACAAAACTTATTATTACATAATAAACGTCGATAATAAGTACGTTTAAGGGCTTCTTATGCCGTCGCGCCCGAAATGGCTTTCCGGGCAATTACAAACAAAAAAACGACAAAAAAATAAGCGGGTTAAGTCGGACTTAACCCGCTTTTCGTTGTGAAAAACTATTTTGCGATTTTTTCGATTTCGTCGAAAATTGCGATGATGACGTCTTCGGAAAGACCTTTTGTCGGGCAGAGAATGCTGACCGAATTTACGCCGTCCGCGAATTTGTAGTAGTATTCCTTCGTATAGGCGGAAGCGTCGACGCCTTCGCATTCGCGCGTGAGATAGGTCGTCATATCCGCGTCGTTACCCTTTGAGAAAATCATCGTAAACTTCGGGAATTTCAGCACTTTTTCGCCCGCCTGGAACTTCGTGCGGATATCCGCGATATCGATATCGTAATCTTTCGCCGTTTTGATGGTGTCTTTGAGTTTATCCGTCTTGATTTGCTGGAATTGCGAAATCTGGCAGGACGTATCGACAAGCCATTTGCATACGCGCGGGGGCAGGTTTCTCAATTCGTTGAAGCAATACCACAACGGACCGCTGGGGAAGTTGCTGTCTTCAAGGGCTTTATAGACGTCGTTGATGCGTTGCGCGGCGTCGGGATAGCACTTGATGGAAACCTTGTAACTGTCGTCGTTTTCACGGATAATACCGAAAGATTTGCTGCTGTATTTGAACGTCCAGTCAAGCGAGCCGCGTTTTTTGATGGTGAAAACGTTGGGTTTGCTCATGAAATACGTCGCAAGTTCCTGCGAAGACAGGGTTTTCGTACGGGGCTGATTGAGAATCTCGTCGAATTTCGCACTGCCGACCATATTCACCGCGCACAATTCCATATCGGTTGCGCCCAAGGCGTTGTAAACTTTGACGCTGTCGTCGAATTTCGCGACCTGCATGTAGTATTTTCCGTTGATTTCTTCGATATTCTTCTTATAGAAGTTGTCAATCTGGAAGCTGGAAAGCTCCACCGTTCTTTTGGTCGTATTGAGCGCGACTTCGGGTTCAAGAAGGTGATCGCTGATTTCCTTGGAAATCTTTTCGTCCTTTTCCTTTTCTTTAACTTCCTGCTTAATCTGCATATTTTCTTTCAGCGCGGCGCCGATAGGTCTTCTCTTTGACGTGCCTGCCGTGAGTAACGTGATGAGAAGCAACAGAAGTTGCGCGATGAACGGGATTATCGGCACGATTTTCGCAATCGAGAAGGGCGTTGTCTTGTCGTAAATCACGAAAATATAAACATATGCGGAGATAGCGGCGCAAATTACCGACAAAACGATGATGAGGATTTTCAGCAGACGGAAGTTCTTTTCGGGCGAAAGTTTCGCTCTCAACCTTTCGGAACGCTGCGCGAGCGTAAGTTCTTCCTTTTTGGGTTTTTCTGCTTCCGCGTCGGCGGCTTTATCCTTCGATTTTTTGTCGGGTTTGCCTTTTTTCGCGACGACTTTTTTGTCTTCCGTCACCGGCTGTTCTTCATTTTCGGTAACGGCTGCGGGCGTTTCTTCCGCGGGCGTTTCTTCCTGTTTATCTTCGGTTGAAGGTGCGGATTTTTCCGCCGCTTTTTTTGCCGTAGCGGCATTTTTTTCGCGCGGTTTCGACGGTTTTTTTGCTTCAGCTTTCGCCTCGGCTTTTTCGGTTTTTTCAACCTTTTCAACCGGCGTTTCGCCGCCCATAACAGGGCGTTCTTCTGACAAATCGGGCAGGGGGACTGCCTCGGATTCAACGTTTTCAGCCGCTTCTGGCGCGCTTTCTTCAACGGGTATTTCGGCTGTTTTGACGGGGGTTTCGGCATCTTCGACAGGGAGTTCCTCGGCGGGTTCCGCAGGGGTTTCCGGCATCGTGATTTCGCCTTCGTCG
>ENA-ORNK01001173-ORNK01001173.1-human-gut-metagenome-genome-assembly--contig:-NODE-1173-length-23181-cov-2.816916_pt1 | contig 23181 bp, 17 predicted proteins | sample MGYA00242115_ERZ509022 | MGnify/ENA primary metagenome ERZ509022 (study PRJEB26280, sample SAMEA2338690) | human gut metagenome | biome: human gut; feature: human-associated habitat; material: faeces...
AGCCGAAGCTCCCGGCCCTTACGCCTTATTGGTCTGGGGTGGGTAAAGGGACTCGAACCCTCGACACCCGGAACCACAATCCGGTGCTCTAACCAACTGAGCTACACCCACCATATCGCTGACTGTTCACAGATTGGCTCCCAAAACCGGGGGCCTTCGCCCTGTCAGAGGACCATCCAACTTGAGAGGATAAGGGGAATACAGGGGCGGACTACGCCACAATGTCCAGAACAAAACTGCTCCGACTGGCACGCCTGAAGGGACTCGAACCCCTGACCCACTGCTTAGAAGGCAGTTGCTCTATCCACCTGAGCTACAGGCGCGTATGGAGCGGGTGATGGGAATCGAACCCACGCGACCAGCTTGGAAGGCTGGGATTCTACCATTGAACTACACCCGCATAGAAGGCGCGGTCCTTCCACGTCAGCCTTGAAATTGTAGCACACCAAGACCCGGTTTGTCAATCCCTTTTCTTCTGTTTACAGCAATTCATAAAATATTTCTCTCTCCGGCAGGGATTCCGGTCAAAACCGCGGGGAGGGGGGCTGCCCCTCCCCCGCGTGTTCCTTATGTAGCCGCTTTCCGGACCAGAGCCGATTGGATCCGATGGTCCTCCACTTTTTCCACCTGGATATCCAGTCCGTTGACCTGAACCGCCGGCCGGCTGCCGTCCTCTGGAATGGTACGCAGGCAGCTGAGTACCATTCCACCCACCGTATCGTAATCCAGGTCCTCGGACAACTCGATCCCCAGAGTTTCGGCCAGTTCCCCCACGCTCAACGCGCCGCTGGCTCTCCACAGGCCTTCGCCTATCTGTTCCAGTTCCGGCGGCTCCGCAGGGTCGTACTCATCATAAATATTGCCCACGATCTCCTCCAGCAGGTCTTCCACCGTGATAACACCTGCCAAACTTCCATATTCATCCATCACCACAGCCAGATGTATCTTCTTTCGCTGCATATCCCGCAGCAGGTCGCCGGCGGACAGGCTGTCTGGTACCAGGTAGGCCGGGCGCATCAGCTCCCGCACCGTATGGCCGCCCCGGCCCGTCCAGTCCAGCAGGAAGTCCCGGGCATAGAGCACACCCACCACATCGTCGTCGTCCTCTCCACATACAGGAAAGCGGGACAGCCCACTGCTTTGAATTACATCCAGCACCTCCTCCCGATCCGCGTCTTCCCACAGGGTAATTACATCTGCTGCCCGGGTCATCACATCGCCCACAGCCTGCTCAGAAAAGTCAAATACATTATGTAGCAGTTCCTTTTCCTCCGCGTCAATAGCGCCATTTTCATTCCCCAGGTCGATCATCATGCGGATCTCATCCTCGGTGACCTGCTCCTCCTCCACCTCCACGGGCACCCCAATCAGCCGCAGCACCCCATTGGTGGAACAGGAGAGCAGAAAGATCACAGGCCGGGCCAGCACTGCTATGGCGGATACCACTCGACAGGAAAAGCGAGCCATCTCCATAGGCTTCTGCATGGCGATCCGCTTAGGTACCAGCTCTCCGAATACCAGTGTAAAGTAGGATAGGATCAAGGTAATGAAAATCACAGACAGGGTATCCACCACCGATATGGGCAACATCGTGATACCCAGATCCTCGCAGAACCAACGCACCAAGTACTCCGAGAAGCTGTCGGCGGCAAAAGCCGAGGCCAGAAAGCCAGCCAATGTGATCCCGATTTGGATGGTGGACAAAAATCCGGCTGGCTCCTCCACCATCTTTAGCAGCCTGGGGGCCAGCTTGTCCCCCTCCTCCTCCAACTTGCGCAGCTTATTGGCGTTTAGAGAGATCACGGCAATCTCTGTCGCCGCAAAAAAGGCATTTATCACGATCAGTACCACCTGGAGCAGCAGTTGGAGCGCTATGGTCATCAAATCAGTTCCTCCTTTGATTTCTTCCGCCTGTGCTGACATATGCAAAAGGCATGGCCCGCTCCGCGCAAAGCGAAACAGGCTATGCCTTTTTTCATCTGTTATCGATTTGTAAGTGACAGGGACCGTCTCGGTCAGGATCCATAAGAATCGAGGGGCTCCTTTTTACACAGGCTTCCGGCGCCGCTGTGGCACCGGCCAACATTATCATATCCAAAGGCGGCTCTCACGTCAAGGCATTCCCCGCAACCTTAACGCTTTATTGACAGGCGCTCCGTTCGTTCAGCGCAGAGCCGTGTCACAGAAGGCGCAGCAATCCACCCCACCGTTCTTTTTCACCAGAGGCGGCAGATACGGTTGTGTCTGGGTGATGCACCTGGGGTTGGAGCACACCGGCTTGGTCCCGATCTCCACCGCCTCCGTCCGTTCCAGCCGGGGCTGGTTCGCCAGGTCGGACAGCAGGGCCATCCGTGCAAACATCCCGTACCGAGCCTGCTGAAAATAGGCCGCCCTGGGATCGTCATCCACATCCACAGTAATCTCATCCACCCTGGGCAGGGGGTGCATGACCAGCATCTTCTCCTTGGCCCGGTCCAGCTTCCGCCGCGTGAGAATATAGATCCCTTTGTTCCGCTCATATTCCAGGGGATCTACAAACCGCTCACGCTGGATCCGGGTCATATACAGCACATCCAGTTGTGGAATGACCGCCTCCAGCCCCGTGACTTCCGTAAATTTCATCTCATTTTCCAGCATGAAAGCCCGCACATAGTCGGGGACGGCCAGCTCGCGGGGCGAGATCAGGAAAAAGCGGATATGTTCAAATTTGGCCATGGCCTTGATGAGGGAGTGGACCGTGCGCCCATTCTTCAAGTCGCCGCACAGTCCGATAGCCAGTCCATCCACGCCGCCCAGCAGCTTGGTCATGGTCGTCAGGTCAGCCATGGTCTGAGTGGGATGCATATGGCCGCCGTCCCCGGCGTTGACCACCGGAACATGGGAGTAGAGGGAGGCCGCCTTGGCCGCCCCCTCCCAAGGTGTACGCATGACAATAACGTCGGCGTAGCTGGACACCATTTTAATGGTATCCTTTAGCGTCTCTCCCTTGGCCACAGAGGAGGAATTGGGGTCCGCGAACCCAAATACCGTCCCACCCAGCCGAAGCATGGCGGTCTGGAAGGAAAAGTTAGTTCGGGTAGAGGGTTCGTAAAACAAATTGGCCGCCACCTTGCCCCGACATACATCAATGAACTTCTCCGGGGCGTCTATGATCTGACTGGCCCTGGCATATAGCTGATCCCACTCCTGGCGGGACAGGTCGCCAAAATCGATCAGGTGCCGCATCGTCCCTCACTCCTCATCTTTTTTCTTCCAGCTATCCTACCACAAACCACCCCGCTCCGCAAGGTGGCAGAACAACTTTTCCTATTTTTTAACTCAGGAGCACACCAATAAATCACAAAAATTTCCCCGCATGAAAATCATCCATTTCCACACCCTAACAAATGTGAATGGAGGGTCTCATTTGGTCTGGTTTTGGTATTTTTTGATATACAGCTTTTTGGGCTTTTTGTTAGAGGTGTCCTATGCCCGGATCACCGGGGGATATCCGGAACGCAAATGTCTGTTGGTGCTGCCTCTATGCCCCGTCTATGGGTTGGGTGCCTGCGCCATTTTGCTATTGGCTCCAGTCAAAGGCTTTCCTCCGGCCGTCTTTCTGTTGGGCGGACTAGCGGCCACAGCGGTAGAATATGGGGTCAGTCTCTTTTATGAAAAAGCCCTTAAGGTTTCCTTCTGGGACTACCGAGGATTGCCAGGCAGCATCCACGGCAGGATATGTATGCCCTTTTCTCTGGCTTGGGGTGTTCTAGCTCTGCCTCTGATCTACTGGGTTCATCCGGCTCTAGCACCATTGGTTCAGGCCATCCCAGGGCCGGTCAGCCTGTCCGCCGTGACAGCGGTGGGGGCGGACTCCTTGATTTCTCTGGCACTGTTGGCTCAAACCCATGACCGATCCTGTCTGGAGTGGCGCCGATCCTGATACCGGCGAAAGCGCCGTTCTACCATTAGAGCAGATGATCGTTTTCTCCGCCGCGTTCCTCCACAGTCACGTAACGAGGCTGTAACCCACTTATGGTTTTGCCTGTCCCCAAGGAATCAGTCTCTAATAACTGTAACAAAAAAGCAGACCCGGAAAACTGTGTTTTCCGGGTCTGCTGAACACTTTTGATAAGGGTTAACGTTTTCTGAAGTGAGGCACGCGACGGGCGGCTTCGAGGTCGTACTGCGTCTTCTCTAAACACTGGAAAGCCTTGATATTTCAGGTTTTTTCAAATCCACGCACCGGTTTAGCCCGTACATTAATCTTCTATTAATGATGGGGTGTTTCCCTTGTTTTGTCTAAACGCCCCCTTCACAACAGGAAGTATCTGATGTGGTTTATTGCACTTCACCTTGGCGTAAATGTTCATTGTTATTTTGCTGTTTTCAGGACCTACCAGACGTTGTACTGTCTTAGGGCTAACAAAGCGTAAATGAGATTGGTAATATATGTGTGACGCAATTGGTGTGGTGTTATCTGAAAATTAAGGCTATATACACTACCCTACCATTGTGACCAGCTTTCTCACCCAAGACTGGCGCTACAGTTTTCGTGATTTTCTGTCCATTAATGTATCTGACATATGTTCTCTCCTGGGTAGGGCGAGTTACAATATACTGCCAGACTCGTTTGAACTGCGTATAGGACAATGGACCGCCATCCTGATTTGCAATCACATAGTCAGATGTTACAAACTGCTTTAGTTTCTCTAAGGCACTCTGCCAACCGTTCAGGCAAAGGAAAGTCCCTTTGGCCCGCTTTACAAAAGTAAACGTCAAAAGAGAAACAGACGAGAAATCCGCCGCTCATCTGTTTCTCTTTTGACACGCACCTTAGTTTGCAGCGGCGGGGCTGTCTCGGTACAATTCTTTGCCTCTGTCGAGGCACCGGAATGTCAGAAGGCACACTCAAAGCATCTGGCTCACAGACTCTGGTCAACATATAAAAAAGAGGGCTTTCCTATATGTTGGAGCTGGACCTATTTTATCAAGTTAATGTCTCTAATGACAAAAGAATCAAAGCAGCCTTCGGCCAGAAGTGTTCGGGATATTTAGCTCTTTCCGATATTTGGAGACTGTACGCCGGGAAATAGGGCAGTCCAGTGCTGCCATTGCCTCGCACAGACTCTGATCAGACATAGGGTGGGCCTTGTCCTCCTGGTCCACCAGTCTGCGAAGAAGCGCATAGGCCGCAGCGACACCCACCTCTTTTTGGGTTGTGTCATGGATAGTAGCATTGCGGGAAAAGAAGTAACGCATGGGGAAAACACCGCGGCTGCATTGGAGGTATTTGTCTCGTACGGCGCGGCTGATTGTGGATTCATGAAGATCCAGCTTTTGTGCCACCTCGGCCATCTTCATGGGCCTTAGAGCCTGTGGACCCGAGCAAAAGAATGCAAGCTGCCCGTCTACGATTGCCTGTGCACAGCGGAGAAGAGTTCTCTTCCGCTGCTCTAAGGATCGGAGGACACCTTCGGCCTGGTGGAGTTTCTCTATTAGATATCCCTTTACTTCCGGATCCTCCGACTGCCTTATCAGAGCCTGGTAGTTCCGGTTGATATGAAACATAGAATGGTTCTCATTCCTTAAGCGGACGACCAGGTACCCATCCATTTCCTCCACGAACAGATCTGGTAGAATGTATGGTACCTGTGAAGGGCGCTCAAAAGGGGCTCCCGGACGGGGCTCTAACTCATGGATCACTCGTACCTGTTTCACAGAGATGGAAAGCTTAGTAGCAATGGAGCGATAATGCCGTTTTGCCAGTGCCTCCAGATGGCCTCTTACAATCTCAAGAGCGGGTCCTCTTTCATGAATTCTCTGCAGTTGAAGTTCCAGACATTGAGAAAGATCAACGGCTCCGATCCCCGCCGGCTCCAGCGAGCGCAGAAGTTCAAGACAGGGTTCCAATTCCTTCACAGAGATCGACAGGTTGTCCGCCAGTTCACATAAGGGGATGCGCAGATACCCATCCTGATCTAAACAGGCGGCCAAGTAGCGGACCCGTTGAGCAGTATCTTCATCCAGTTTCAAGGGATAGAGTTGCCGTGAAATAAATCGGAACAGAGTTTCCTCCAGACCACCCTCGTGTCCTACCCGGGCTAAAGGATCAAATTCTTCCTCCTCCACACGTTGATAGTAATAGTTTTGTTGATCATTATCTTCCAGCCAGTTCAGACGGTCGAGCAGCCGGTTATCCCGGCTTTGTTCCATTTCGGAAAAGTCCTCGTTGAGCTCTACCATAGGATTCTCCTGGGCCAGATCTCGCAGGTATTCCTCCAGTTCCATCGTGCTCATCTGGAGCAATTCCAGGCTCTGCAGCAACTGCTGATTCAGGGCTTGGACCTGCTTTTGGATCAGTTCCATCCCTGCCACCTCCTTCTCTATTGTTATTATAGCAGATTCGACTTTTTTCTACAATAGAGGGCAACAGGGGTGACTGGTGGGCCAGGGCTATATCTATCGAGCAGCCGGTCAGGACAGAAAGTAGGATTATGCCCTCCGACAGGACAAAACTGCATCAGAGGGCATGAAATCCGTATTTAGTTGTGCTTTATCCAATCACGGGCACTGGTTTTTCAGTAACACTTGACTGGTACCCTGTACATTATTCCGGCGATGCCAAGCTCCCTCATGGTGTATGCATCCTGATAAACGTTTCTTCTGCACACTGCAAGGAGTATGTTGGCTAGGACCCGTTGCGGAAGCGCTGCTGCTACAAGAAGGCAGCAGTGGAAATCAGATCAGGCCATAGAGTAAGTCTTCCGTTACGTAGCGGTGGTAGTCCATCGTCGGAGGCATTCTACTGGATACAAAATCTGGCAGACATTGCTGCAGCTCTGAAGCAGTATCTCTCTTTGTCCCCTGGTACCTATACCGACTTTGGATGATTTGAGCGAGGGAAAGTACCTTCATCCCTTCGATCTCATTGAGCGACTTCCGTTCTTTATTCAGAGCATCCATCAGATTATCTAGAGAAAGATCAGTGATGCACTCCCAGTAGAAGTACCGACTTTCTTTGTTACCGATACAGGCGACATTGAGCAGTAGCAAAGATGTGTGCAGCGTTGTGTTGATATTGGAGAGACCGGGTTCGATCACATTATCGTACGGTGTGATATAGGGGTACAGGTTTTGCAACCGCTGAAAAGCTGGCTCACTACCTTAGCCGGTGAAACAGGCAACGCCTAAACCATGCTTATAGCCGAAGACCCATATCATAAAAATCAATACCCATAAAAATACAACTTTCCTGGTTTTCTGCATCATATTTTAATAAGATAAATAGACAACCATATCTGGTTGTCTATCAAAATGTATTATTGTCATCAAAATGTTCCATTATATCTTCAACACGACAATGTAAGATATTACATAATTTATCAATTGTATTTACCTGCACATTTTCATTATGCCGCAAACGATTAAGTTGCGAACGATTAATATTATAGGTTGTATATAAAGTATATTGGGTAATACCTTTTTTCTTCATCGTTTGCCACAGTCTATCATATCTGATCATTGCTACTCCAAATGCAACAAATACTTGCTTTTTCCTTATGATAGCGATAAAATAAAAAAAATAACAGTGTTCGTACAATGACACTATCAGTGAAAGTTCAGCTGAATGTGGAGTAGATATATTGATCTTTGCTGTTTTTTGAAATTCATCTATTTTATAACTTTAAGTTAATGGCGTTATGTGAAATACTTGTAACTAAATTAATGCAGTTGTTGATATCATGTTCCCATTCTTTTCTATTATTTCGCGGAGGAATTGCCATGGACGAAAATAGGCCACTTGGTCCAGACCAGGAAATGATCTCCCATATCTATAAAGCCATCATGGACTGGTCAGGGGACGGCTTTTTGGTAATAGACGAAAACGGGAAAATTATTGACATCAACCAGACCTATGTTCTGAAACTGGAGGGTACCAATGGTTTGAAGCGGGAGGATATCATTGGGATGAACGTTTTGGACTATATCCCCACCTCCCTGCTTCCAGATTTTATCCACGTGAATAAACCCATTCATGACGTGGACGTCCAGCAGAAAATTGCGGATAAGTTTCTAAATAATACTAAAGAGCAGTATCTGATATCAACCCGTGCCACTATTTATTCTCCTAAGCGGGGTGTGCTGGGAGCTGTAGCCCAAGTAAAGTTCTATGACCAGGTGATCCGCCTGAACAACCAGCTAAAGCAGGTCAAGCAGGAACTGGACTACTATAAAAATGAGCTAATCCATGTCTCCAAAAGTAGTCAAAAAACCCCTAATGACAGCTTGACCTCCATTGTAGGCACTAGCGATGCCATTACGTTGACCAAGGGAGAGATCGTAAAGGTGGCTTCCATGGACTTCAGCGTCCTGGTCCTGGGCGAGACGGGGACGGGTAAGGAGCTGGTGGCGGCCGCCATCCACAATGCCAGCAGCCGGAAAAACGGTCCTTTTATCAAGCTCAACTGCTCGGCGATTCCCGCAGAACTCTTTGAGAGCGAACTGTTCGGCTATGAAGCCGGTGCCTTCACAGGCGCATTAAAAAAAGGGAAAAAAGGCAAGCTTGAACAGGCGAACGGCGGCACCATCTTTCTGGACGAGATCGGCGATATGCCCATGTCCATGCAAGCCAAACTGCTGCGCGTGCTGCAGGAGCGGGAGGTGGATGTGGTTGGAGGTTCCAAGCCCAAACCTATTGATGTACGCATTATCTCCGCAACCAATAAGGACCTCCAAACCTGCATCAAGAACAAGACCTTCCGCAGTGATCTGTACTTCCGTCTGAATGTCATATGTATCCACGTTCCCGCCCTGAGAGAGCGCAAGGGTGACATCCCCCTGCTGGCTGAGTACTTTCTGAACCGCCTAAACACCCAGTATCAGACAAACACCCGATTCGGCAATATGGTTCTAGATCTGCTGGAAGACTATGGCTGGCCCGGCAATGTTCGGGAGCTGATCAACGTTGTTGAGCGTATGTATGCCTATGCCGAAGCTGGAATCATCGAGACCATCCATGTACCTTTTCTCCTGCAGCATGGCACCCACAACCGCCATTTCAGCAAAGGGACACTAAATGAGCAGATGGATCATGTGGAACGTTCGATCCTCTTAACTGCGCTGGAGGCCAACCAATACAACTGCAAACGCACTGCCGATTTTCTTGGGATTCACCGATCAACGCTGTACAAAAAGATGGACCACCACGGAATCTCACGCTTGGCCTCCGACCTGTAACTTGCTTTGTCTTTTCTCTTTCCCTGTGCAAAATCTTAATACGGGAGATGCTCTTTTGGCCACAGCGCTGGGATCTCTATGGGTCCCGCCACTACTCCAAAGGGAGTATATTATTCTCCTGATTTATTCTATAACAAATACTATCAATAGACACCGTCTTTAGGAATGGCTATCCTAGTACAAGGGCCGCACGTACGGACATACCACCACTGAGACTGCTAGGGACCGCCTTTTCCTTTCCAGTCGCCTCCCGGACCCAGTCCATCACATTTGGGGTAAAACCGTGAGTGATCGTGAGTTTCTTCATCCAGAGGTAAAGCGGCATAAACCATTATCAGTTGGACCTACACAGTACGGCATTCTGGATACTATGTAAGATGGTCTACCAGCACCTGGTCCGGGTGTTTTTCAAAGAAAACACTATAACGATGTAACTATTCTCCCATATTGGTCCATCTTCTGCTATGACGAATTTCGGTCAGTAAATCATATTTTTTCATGATTGGCAATACAGTTTTGGGATTATGGTAGATTCCTTTGGATGCCAATGCCTAGTATATTCTTTGATATCCATATGCACTATGGCTGCGTTGTGATGAATCAAGCCAGGGCTCGTGTCCGTCTTACGCAATCTATGAACATAATCATAGTAACCGTTTCTCAATACGCCAAAGAAGTGACAAATAACAGATATGGGATGCCCCTAACAATGGCAATAAATTACGATACTTTACCGGTAGACTCACATCTTTTCGGTACTTGTACCCAGCTAATATTTTTGCTGGTCTCCTGCTTTGACCCTTTTGTATTCTTTGAACCGCCTTTTTCCATTCTCCCTTGAGAAGATTATGTGTCGGTCGCCCTCCTGCTAAATCCAACTTTTTTCTATCTTTTGAGAACTTTTTTCTTCCGTCAGCTTTACTTCCATATCCGGCAACAATGCTTGAGTTCTATATATCTTTGTTTTTTATAGAAAATCCCCCTGATGTATTTATTTTCCTACATCAGGGGGATTTTCTCTATTGTCCGTTTTTAACGGACCTGTTCAGCGCCAGAAGGAGACTTTGCTCAATTGAATTGCCAAATGTAAATTCTATTCACCGATTTCGATTTTTATCTATTGCAGGAGTAGCGCCCACCTCCGCTCTATGCGCAACTCAATTAAAGCAGGGCAAACAGGCAGATTCAAGTACCAGTGGTATCCTTATGCGAAAGGTGTACATACGTTCAAAAGTGCTCAGATCACCGTTGCAGACGCACTTGTGGACGGTGATATTATCCAACTCAAACATGCGGTGAGCAACAGGCTTGCTAGTATCGGGAGACAGGGACTCTATGCTGCAGAAGCTGATCTTCTTCTCCATCAGGTACTCTCGCTTTAGGAGTTATATAGGGCCTACATCACCGGTAAAGTCCACAGGGTTTGACTTACAGATACTAAGGTGCTGGCCTCCCGAATCCACCTTACATCATAGATCAGAGCGGTAGCCACTAGGCCGAAGGCAGTGTAGATGTAGCCACCGTCGATATAGGAAGCCACGCCTATGCGCAGAATCTAAGTGCTGCCATCTTTGATAATATGGCTTTTCTTCTCCGCCCATGGTTAGAGTGGACTTGACGCTGCCATTTTTAGCGGTCACAGTCTTGGTGGCACCGTACCAAGTCATGTCGCAAAACCCAACTGCCATGAAGAACAGGAAGGAGGGGCATTGTGGATCTTCGGCCCCACATCGGTAAAAGCGACTTCATTCCCGTTGACCTTCATATTGAAGTCTCCCTTTCTGCTGTCAGCGAAAGTAAAGAATGTCATGGACACGAGAAGCGCCGTACGCAGAAGTGTGGAAGGAAATTTCTTGATTCAGTCTTTCTCCTTTAAAACAAATTTTTCTAAGCCAGATCAGCACTAGCCTGCGATCACAAGTCGAACTTGTAGCCGTTCTGTTCCAGCAGCTCCAGGGAAAACTCCACGCGGGCGCCCATCAGGGTGTCAACGATCTGGTTGACGCGCACGTTACTGGCGATGGAGATCAGGTTGGCGGCATCGTTCTTGGAGAAGCCGGCCACCTGGGTCAGAAAGGCATGGGTATCATTGATGGCGTTCATGATGGCCTCGTCCATGGTGGGGGCATGGCCCATGATGATCAGTTCGCCGCCTTCAACGGCCATAGGGTACTGGATGGGCAACTCAACGCCCTTGATGACATCCAGCTTCAGTGTCACAAAACCAGGGATCTCGATGCCCATACCGGATGCCTCACCATCTCCCATGCAGGCATGCAGGTCGCCGGTATTGATCAATGCACCGTCCACGTTGGCCTTCAGGTACAAAACAGCGCCTTCCTTTATCCGGGTGCAATCCATGTTGCCGCCGAAGGTGTCGGGGTCTAGTGAGTAAGCGGGGCTGCGCTCAACAGTAGGGGCCACAGAAATGCAGCCCACCATGGGGGCCAATTCGAGAACCAAGCCAGTGTCGTCCATATAGGCTTTTCCATCCTTTATGTAGAAGGACTGGCAGATATCCTCCGGAGCCAAGTGATACAGCTTCAGGAAATCAGCGCCCTGATACATATGACCCTCATCGGCCAGTTCAATCTTCTGGATCTCGATGCGGATGATGTCACCAGCCTTGGCCTCCTCAATGTACACAGGGCCGGAAACGGGGTTGTAGTCGGCAGTGGTGTGGGGGTACTGATCTTTGACTGCGGCATAGGGGGTCTCGCGTCCGGTCAGCAGGCCGCGCCAAGCATCATCGGTCTCGAACCGGACGACAGAGCCGCTGGGGACGGTCAGAACGGGATCCATGTCGTAGGACAGGTAGGACATGCCGCCCTCCTTGGAGACAAAGTAGTCGGGGGCGGTGTTGATCTTGAGTACGTTGAGGCCGTTCACGTCCCACTCCACGATATAGTCCAGTGCGTCAGCGATCAGGTCTGCAGAGATATAGGTGCTGCCATTGTCAATGTAAGGGGCCTCGTCGGCAATGACGGTTTTAGTGGTACCGTCCTTGGTGATAGAGACAGCCTTGTCACCGATGGTCAGGACCACCTTGACACCGCCACCTTGGGCGGTCACTGTTCTGGCGGTGCCGTTCCAGCTGATGTTGTCAAGACCTAGCTGCTTGAACACTGTAACAAGGGGGAGGAAGGCTTGATCGCCGAGGAGCTGAGGCTCGGCCTTTTCGAAGGCGACGGTTTTGCCGTTGACCCGGACTTCATAGTTGGCGTCGTAGCCGGCGAAGGTGGAGACAGTCATGGTTATGACTATAGCCGCGCACAAAAGCACGGAAAATGTTTTCTTCAAAAGTCTTCCCTCCTAATTATTTCTTTTGAAAATTCAAATGAAAATACGCACCGGGCAATCAAGAATGGAAATGGACACAAAAATCATTCCCGCCTAGACTGCCTATTACATGTGGACCTTAGGATCGTATACTGTGTTGACCAGCCGTTCCCCCATCCCCTCAATTTCAATTTCCACCACGTCGCCGTCCTTCATGGGCTGGACATTGTAGGGGGTGCCGGTCATAATGATATCGCCGGGGTAGAAGGTGATCACCTGGGACAGATAGGACAGCAGAACGCTGGGTTTGAACACTGTCTTGGAGGTATAGTCCTCCTGCATCTTTTCGCCGTTGAGGTAAGTACGAACGATAGTGTCGTCCGGATCAATCTCAGTGTCGATGAATGGGCCAATAGGGGCAAAGGTGTCAAAGGATTTACCGTAAGTCAGCTGGAAGGGCCACTTCATCAAATCGCGTTCAGTTACATCATTGCACGCCGTCACACCCAAGATGCTGTTCTTCGCCTCCTCAGGGGTGGCTCTCTTTACCACATTCTTAATGACAATGCCCAACTCGCCCTCGTAATCCACTCGGGTGGCTTCCTCGGGAATCACTACGTTCTCCCCATTGGCAATGGCACAGGTAATGGGCTTCATAAAGGTGGAGGGGCGGTCAGGAATCTCCATCCCCAGCTCCTTGATATGGGCCACATAGTTGGCACCGATGCAGAAAATCTTGGTGGGTTCACAGGGAACAAGCAGTTTTACATCCTTTCGGGCAAAGGTTTCGCCGTTTTTCTTGTACTCTCCCATCATAGAACCCTCAATCTGGTGGATAATTTCTCCTTCCAAAATTCCATAGGCGGCTTCCACTCCAGGAGCCTGAAAACGAACCCATTTCATAATATAATCCTTCCTTTCTTTCACGAAGCCTCCGAAGGACGCTCCCCTCCGGATGTCAAAACAATGTTCAATCAGTCGCCCCAGTTGTGTCCTAGATCCCGGACCTTCTTGCTGGCGATGCGGTAATCCTCATAGGGGAGAAACATATCCACCACACTGGCAGTAGCGTTCCCGCTTGTGAAGGCACCGTGGACTACATCCCCGTATACGATGCCAAAGCAGCCCTCATTCAGGATGTGCTCCTTTCCCTCAATGATGACGCGGGCCTTCCCCCGGCGCACATAGCACAACTGCTCGGCGGCGTGGGTGTGGTCGCCTCGTCCAATCTCAGGGGGCATCTCCCAGTTCTGCATAGTTGCCAGCGGGGTGGCCTGGAAAATCACAGAGCGGGCTCCATTGGGGGCGTCGACCCACTCCTGCTCTTCGATGTCAAAAAACAGCGGTTTTTTCTCATTCATGTTCATAGCTCCTCTCTTTTACCAGTTGTGTCCGCGGTCAGCAATTTTGGGGCTCTCAGGCAGGGCATCCCACGCAGGCAGGTAATAGCGCACGTTCACTGCGGTGGTGCCGTTGTGGTTTTTTACCGAGTAGGGTGTGTTAGCGGGAATCCAGCACCACACGCCGTCGTTGACGGTGTATATCTTTCCATCAATGATGTAGTCGCAGATGCCGTGCTCACACAGCACCAAGATTTCGGAGGGAGCACACACCTCAGCGGTGGTCTGGCCCCGGTTGATCTCGTAGTACTGAACGGTAGCCTTTTCAGATGCCTGGAATACACAGTAGCGGACTCCTTTGCTCTCCTGTGTCCATTGTGCCTCTTCGATGTCAAACACTCTTCCTTTGCTCATTGCAGCTTTCCTCCTTATATGTTTAGTGGTTTTCAGGATCAACACATGCGGCCTCGATGTCTGCGGCCTTGCGCACGTTGTTGCGCACGCTCTCACAGGACGCATGGAAGTGGTCCAGTTCGTCCTTTGGCAGGTTCAGCTCCAGAATCTCCTCCACACCCTCGCGGCACACGATTGCGGGGGTGCTGACATAGACGCCGGATTCACCGTACTGGCCGTCCAGCATGACAGAGATGGGCATGGGTACCTTGGCGTCGTTAAAAATGTTGCGCACAAGGTCGGCGGCGGCGGAGGTAACAGAGAAGTCGATACCATGCTTGACGAACCACACCTTGTAGCCGGAGGCGCGGACCTCCTCCTCAATCTTGGTTTTGTCCAGGTTCTTAAAGCGGGGACTGCTCTTCTCTAGCTCAACCAGGGGCTTCAGCCCGACTGTGGTATGAGACCAGCACGGGAACTGAGCGTTTCCATGTTCACCCAGCACAAAGCCGTTGATAGCGGTGGAATTCAGGCCAACCTCGCGAGCCAAAATGGAGCGGAAGCGGGCAGAGTCCAGACTGGTGCCGGTGCCAATCACACGGCAACTGTCCAGGCCGGATTCGCGCCAGATGACCTGGGTCACTGCGTCGCAGGGGTTGGTAATGTTGATAATAATGCCATTAAAGCCAGCCTTCATCAAGCGAGGAATGGCATTTTTTACTTCCTTGATGCTGTTAACCAATTCGGCGTCGCGTAGGGCGACCTTGGGAATCTCACGGGCCAGGGCGATGATAACGATATCACAAACGGCCAGATCCTCAATACCCCCGGTGGAGATGTCGATCCGGTGGGGGAAATATACCGCAGAGTCGGTTAGGTCCTTAGCCTGAGCCTCTGCCAGCTCTTGGTTGGTGTCGCACAGAATCAGCTCGTCCGCAATCCCTTGTATGGCGATGTTGTACGCACAATGAGAACCAACATGGCTGACACCCACAATACCGACTTTTCTTGCCTGATTACCCATAACAGATACCTCTTTCTTTTATATAATTTGGGGGGCCTTACTTGATCAGATATCGCTCCAATGCGGCAAAAATAATGCTGGGGAGCTTACCGAAGGTATACGGCAGGTTTACTCGCTCAGTCCACTTGTGGCCGTCCTTTCCATAGCAACCGAAGGAGAATGCTGGTACATTCATAGCTTTGATTTTGTCAAAGGGGACATTGTAAACGGTGCCATAGCCGGGGAAATTACCAATCAACTTCTCAATGGAGGTGTCGTCGTCGTCAATCTTCAGATAGCTGCTGTCAGACAACACAGGAAAGAACTGCATCAGCTTCACATTCTCCCCCATGACCTCACCCATCTCATCCAGCATAGCCCGCACATCATCCACCAAAATTTTCTCCTCGGGTACGCTCTGTTTCATGGTGTTCCGAGGGCAGTAGGGTGGGGCCAAGAATATCACAGTGGTGGGAACAGTGATGTGGCACAGTTCAAACAGGCGCTCCACAATCATCAGGGACATCTCCCGGCGGTCGGTGTCCTTGGCCAACTCCCGGTCAGTAATCTGCTTTACCTCGTCGGCCACGTTGGGGCACTCCTTTTCCGCCATGGAATACAGCTCGCTGTACTCCAGCACCTGGGTGGGATATTTGATGGAATGATAGGTGTCGCCGCTGCGCTCGCAGTAACGCCTGAACTGAGTGTCCGTGTGCTCATTGACAAAGTCCATGGCCTGCTGGGCTACACTGCGCAGCCGGTCCATGATGACCGTCATGGACTCGTTGTGGATAAAATAGTTGAAGTACATAAAACAGGCCTCAGGAGAGGTGACGTTGTAAGAAGGTTTCAAGTCCCGGCTGCGCAGGGACAGCGGAGGGCCGGGCAACTCGCCATTGTATTCGTCAGCAAAATCGGCCCTCAACTCCATCTGGCGCATAATCTCAGAGGCGGCCAGCGTGACGCTGAATCCCTCATAGGCGTGTCCCACATGTGTAGGTAGACCGTGAATGTAGAAGCAGGGCAGGATCTTGCCCACCGCACCGGCGTGAAAATACTTGTGATTGTCGCCGGGATAGGCCGGTGAAAAAAAGTCGGTATTGATGGATAGAAGGTAGTTGAGCTGCTCGTTCTTCCTCCAGTCCAGCAACACATCCAAGGAGTCCATGATACCGTAGTGCTGGTTCTCCTCCACGGGGTTGAGCATGTAGACGATATTGCCGTCAAACCGGTCTAGATGCTCGGTGAAGTACTTGGTGATGCACATGAGGATGGCGTCACCGCACTTCATATCACAAGCGCCTCGTCCAAACATCCAGTCGCCGGAGTCAATGTCCTCCAACACCTCGGGGTCGTCGGTCAGGGCTTTGATCTTCTCGGGCAGAGCGTCATAGTCAAAGGCATACTCTTTCAAAGAGCCATAACCGTCAATGTCCACGGTGTCGCAGTGCCCCTGAAGAATCAGGGTGTCCTTGCAGTCGCTGCGAGTTCCTTTTACCAGCGCTAGGATATTGATACGGTGAATAGGGTCGTTTTTCACTTCCTGTACCACCAGTTGCTCTGGGAACTCCTGGAAATAGGGCAGTTCAGCCAGCCAGCCCCGTACATATTCGGCTAAGTGACGCTCGCCTTCTGTACCGTTCAGGCTGGGAATCTTCACCAGCTTTTTGGTAAGTTCCAGAGATTCCTCATAAAAATAATTTTTTTCCAGCATTCATTTCTATGACGCAGACTTTGTTTAGGCCGCGTCAGCCTCCTCTCATTCGAAAATAAAATTCTGTAATATGTGACTGCATTCTATACATGTAAATACGAGCAAATTTCATGCCAACTATTTTTCGGTATGGCCGCACTCTTTACCCCTCTCCGCAAAGGTATCTTCTTCTGACACTATTTAAAATCATACATATTATTCTAAAAATAGCCTCTCCATGTGTTGATTTTTTGTTCAGCACATCCAATCGCCTCCATTTCAAGACATGTCTATATTTTGAGACACCAAAATCAGCAGTTAAATAACAGATTTCCAAGCCTTCATTTTTTTCTGTCTCTAAAAATCGACACTTTTGTCGTTTCCATCACTTCCAACCCAGCAAATCACAGAATTTTAAAGCAAAAATATTTTGTTTTATGTCAAAATTGCCGGTCCGCGGTTGTGCTGACCCGCTTAATTAAATCAATTTTCATGCTTTTTCTAGTTTTTGAATCTTAATCTCCTTTTTATATTTCCATTTTTATTCTTTTGGCATGATATTTGCTTCATTAAAAATATAGCGCACACATTTTTGCCTGTGTGTTCGTATAGCCGCCACAGACGCATCCACATTACAAAATAGGAGGTATATTGTATGAAAAAGAAACTCTTAGCCCTGACCCTCGCCCTTGCCATGTCTCTGCCCTTGGTGGCCTGCGGTGAAGACGCCCCTTCCAGCACCACCGGCAACAACGCTTCTTCCAGCACCTCCACCGGAGATCCCATCATTATGAAGGTCGCCGGTACCTTTAATGACGAGTCCTTCATGGGTATTTATCTTCACGAATACTTCAAACCCTACGTCGAGGAGCACTCCAACGGCCGTATCTCCGTCGAGATTTACACCAACTCTGTGCTGGGCAGCGACCGTGAACTGGTGGAAGGCATGCAGATGAACACCATCCAGGCCGCCGTTTCCCCCGTGAACGTTATCGCCAACTTCAATATGCCCAAGCTAAACGCAATCTCCATGCCCTACCTGTTCCAGAGCCGTGAGGACGCCTATGAACAACTAGACGGCGAGTTTGGCGCTTACATGGCCGAGGGTTTGCCTGAGACTGTAGGCATCCGCTCTCTGCGCTGGGGCGAGAGTGCCATTCGCTGCCTTTCCTCTAACGTGCGCCCCATCCTGACTCCCGCCGACTGTAAGGGCCAGAAATTCCGCGTCATGGAGGCTGCCATCGACATGGCCATCATAGAGGCTCTTGGTGGTTCCCCCACCCCCATGGCTTTCAATGAACTGTACACCGGCTTACAGCAGGGTACTGTTGACGGCCAGGACAACGGGCTGGTCATGACCTACAGTATGAAGTTCCATGAGGTCCAGAAGTACTATACTGTTTCTGAGCAGTATTTCCTGGCCAATGGATTTATCGTGTCCGAGATTTTCTGGCAGAGCCTGCCCGATGACCTGAAGCAGGTCGTACAGGACGGTGCCGACTACGCTATGGAGAAGGGCCGCGAGATTGTGGTGCAGCAGGAGGCCGAGTTTACCCCTATTATGGAGGAGGCCGGTATGGAGATTACCTATCTGACTGATGAGCAGAAGGCCGCCTTTAAGGAAGCCACTTCCACCGTGTGGGATCGCATCGATGAACTGGTGCAGGACGAGAAGGCTATTGAAATGGCCGAGACTTTGTATGCCCGCTGATTTTTCCTTCAGAAACTAATATTTGATTAGCACATAAGTGCATCTAATAACAGGGGGCTGCCAATTGGCAGATTACTCCACGCTGAATGGCAGCCCCATTTCCATCGCTCCTATTTCAGAGGAGACAAGAGGGGTTTCAATATGTTGAAAAAAATATGGTACCACTTGGAGGAGTTCATTCTTCTCCCCATTCTAGTTTTTCAGCTTGGCCTGATCTTTGTCCAGGTTGTCCTGCGTTACGGATTCAGCTACTCTCTTTCCTGGTCGGAAGAATTGGCCCGCTATCTGTTCGTCTGGCTGATGTGGCTGGGCGTAAGCTATGCTGCCCGCAACCGCACTCACCTGAGGGTCACTATGATTCGAGATAAGCTGCCCACCAAGGTCGGCGCCGCCCTGGAGCTGATCGTTACCCTGGTGTGGCTCCCCTTTGGCATTTGGGTTGTATATAAAGGCATTCAGATGGTGCAATCTATCCTACAGTTTAAGCAGGTTTCCGCCGCCCTGAAGCTACCCATGCAGTATGCTTACGCCGGCGTACCTGTTGGCGCCAGTCTGATGTGTCTGCGCCTCATTGAGAATCTGTACCACGACTACATATCTCCCATGACCTGCCGCAAGGCGGTTCCCGCAGATAAGGAGGCCGAAGCATAATGGAATCCGTTTTGATCTGTGTTGTTATCGTATTTGTCTGTTTAATGCTCAGTCTCCCCATTGGTGTGTCTCTGGGCTTGGGCACCGCGGTAGCTATGGCCACCGCTGCCACCACCCCAACGATCCTAGTGGCTCAGAAGGCATTCTCAGGTCTTGACTCCTTTCCCCTGATGGCTGTTCCTTTCTTCATGCTCGCCGGCAACCTGATGACTACCGGCGGTATTGCCCGCCGCATCGTGCATGTGGCCGACCTGTTGGTAGGTAAGGTCACCGGAGGTCTGGGCATGGCCACCATCGCCGCATGTATGTTCTTCGCCGCTATCTCCGGATCCGCTCAGGCCACTGTGTCCGCCATGGGTGCTATGATGCTGCCCGAGATGGAGAAGCGAGGCTATGATAAGGCCTTTGCCACCGGCCTGACCGCCACTGCGGGCACCATCGGTGTCATCATTCCTCCGTCCATCCCCTTCGTCATATACGGTGTGGCCACCGGTGCTTCCATCAGCCACCTGTTTATTGCCGGATTTGTCCCCGGCTTTCTAATTGGTGGTGCCCTCATGGCCGTGTGCTACTACTTCTCCAAAAAAAATGGCTATAAGGGCAGCACCGAGAATAGCGCAACCGGCAAGAGTGCTACTCAGATCATATTTAGCGCCATTCCCGCCCTCTTGGCCCCCGTCATCATCCTGGGCGGTATTTACGGCGGTGTGTTCACCCCGACTGAGGCTGCTGTCGTCGCCACCGTTTACTCCATCATCGTAGGTATCTTCGTTTACCATGAGTTAACTTGGCAGTCCTTCCTAGACTCCCTGCGGGCCACCGCCGACATGTGCGGTCTGACCGCTCTGGCTCTAGGCTTCTCCATGTCCTTTGCCAACTTCCTGGCCATGCAGCAGATTCCCCAGAAGCTAGCTTCCTGGATGACTGCTACCTTCAGCGAGGGCTGGATGGTCCTGGCCTTCATCCTCGTAATCCTGCTTATTGTAGGCTGTTTCGTGGACAACATATCTTCTTGCTTGATCCTGGCCCCCGTTCTGTTGCCCGTAGTTAAGGCCTACGGCATTGGCGATGTCCACTTTGGCATCATCATGACCGTGGCTCTGGCCATCGGTTTCGTAACCCCACCTTACGGCTGCAACCTGTTCACCGCCTCTGCCATCGCCAAGCTATCCATTGAGCGGATTGCCAAGGCGGCTATTCCTTTCATCATAGCCATGTTCATCTGCCTGCTACTGATTACCTATATTGAGCCCATCTGTATGATGATGGTGCGCATGCTGGGCTAATTGCTTCCTGCGGATAGAACAAGAAAGAAGTCTGCTATGAATCAGAAATATATCACCGTTGACATTCCATCTTCTAAAAAAAACTACCCTCTCCGCATTCCTGACAATGGTCGTGTGATGGTTGCCAGCACGCCTGAGTTCCACGATCTCCCCGATCAGAAGGATCTGGTCAGGGAGGCCCTGGATAATCCCATCGGAACTTCCCGAATCGAAGAGATGGTCAAACCAGGAAACAAGATTTGCATCATCAGTGACGACGTGACCCGGCCTACCCCGGTTTACCTAGTATTGGAAGAACTTCTTCCCCGGTTACTGAACGCTGGAATTGAAAAGAAGGATATCTGCTTCGTCATGGCTTTAGGTAGCCACCGCCGCATGACCCGCGAAGAGATGGCGATCAAGTTGGGACAGAACATTGTGGATGAGTACACCGTGTTCAACTCTGAGTTCAGCGACCCCGAGCTGCTGGTCGAGGTGGGTACCAGCCAGATGGGCACTCCTATCCGGGTATTCAAGCCGGCTATGGAGGCCGATTTTCGCATTGCCATCGGCAACATTATCCCACATGGCTGCATGGGCTGGTCCGGCGGTGCCAAAATCCTGTATCCCGGCATCACCTCGGAGGATATCGTGTCCGAATTTCATGTAATGCAGGGCTTTCAAGACGGCATCGTGTATGGCATGGACAACTGCCCGGTGCGGCTGGCTGTGGAGGAGTGGACCAAGAACATCGGTCTGCATTTTATCATCAACACCTCCCTCACTGGCGAATTCAAAATCTATAAGGTCGTAGCGGGAGACTATGTTCAGGCCCATCGCACCGGTGTAGAAAACAGCAAAAAGACGCTGGGCGTTCCCATCAAGTGCCGCCCCAATATTGTGGTGACTTCCTCCTACCCCACCGATCAGGATATGTGGCAATGCACTAAGGGTATATATGGCGGCGGCCGCGTTATCTCTGAGGGAGGCACTATAATTGTTCTAGCCCCCTGCGTGGAGGGTGTTGGCCCTCACAAAACGTTTCCGACCAATTTGGGCCTACTCAATGGCGTTCCGATACTTCAGGCGCGTATCGACGCCAAGGAGACCGGAGAAGATCTGCTGTCCATGGCCGTTGGCGTTAGCATCGCCAAGCTCCATAAATACTGTACCGTCCACTGGCTAACCAACGGCTGTTCCGAGGAGGAGGTCAAGCCCAGTAAGTTTATCTGGCACCGAGAAGACGATATTCAGGCTGTCTTTGACCAAGTCTACGCCCAGTACGAGGATCCTGATGTACTGATCATCCCAATCGGCGGCGAGACGCTCCCATATCTGGTAGAGTAAGGCCGCTGCGTACCATAGAAAGCGAGGAAGAATATGAATACACAATATCCCAATCTGCTGAAACCAGGAAAAATTGGCCGTCTGGAGCTTAAAAACAGGGTAGTTGTGACCCCTGTTGGCCTGTTCTATGCCGAATCTAACGGCGAGGCCGGAGACCGCTTCTGCGCCTATATGGAGGAGCGGGCCAGAGGAGGTGCCGGCCTGATTATGACTGGTATTGTTACCATCGACTCCACGTGGGGCAAACTCAGTCCCAACGAGCTGGTACTGGAAAACCGCGCTCAGGCTATGTCGTACTCCCATCTGGCCAGCATCATTCACAAGTACGATGCCAAGCTGATCCTCCAGCTCTACCATCCCGGTAAGTGCACCTCCGTGGCCAATCTGAATGGCGAGATTCCCTGGTCCGCCTCCCCCACCAAGGCCAACGACGGAACCATAACCAAGGAGATGACCAAGAAAGACATCCAGTATATCATTGACCGCTACGTCAACGCCGCTCGTCTGGCCAAAAACGCCGGTGTGGATGGCATTGAAATCCATGCCGCCCATGGCTATCTGCTGGGGCAGTTTCTCACTCCCACCATCAATAAGCGCACCGACGAGTACGGCGGCCCTCTGGAAAACCGTATGCGGATCATCGTAGAAATCTATGATGCCATCCGAAAAGAAGTAGGCAAAGACTTTGTAGTGGGCATCCGCATCTCCGCTGATGAATATGTGGAGGGCGGAAACACCCTGGAAGACGGTGTGGAGATGGCCAGAATCTATGATGAGATGGGCATGGATTTTATTAACGTCAACTGCGGCCTGCAGGAGTCCTCTCAGTTCAACCGGGAGCCCCCCTCCTTCCAGCAGGGCTGGAAGAAACACCTGGCAAAGGCCATTACCGAGGCGGTCAACTGCCCCGTCATCGCAGTGAATACCATTAAGAAGCCCGACTTTGCCGAATCCCTCCTGGCTGAGGGTGTCAGCGATTTCGTTGGTCTGTCCCGTGGTCACCTTGCCGACCCTCACTTCACCAAAAAGGTGATGGAGGGACGGGAGTGTGAGATCCGCTCCTGCATCAGCTGCTTGGTGTGTATGCAGACCCAGGTCAGCGGGGTGCCCCCGGTCTGCACTGTCAACCCTGCTCTCGGCCGTGAACGTGAGTTCGCCCACATGGAGCACAACGGCAACGGGCGCCCCGTGGTGGTGATAGGTGGTGGTCCCGGCGGCCTGGAGGCCGCTCAGGTTCTATCCCGGCGCGGCTATACCGTCACTCTGTTTGAGAAGGAAGA
>ENA-ORNK01001177-ORNK01001177.1-human-gut-metagenome-genome-assembly--contig:-NODE-1177-length-23109-cov-16.280298_pt1 | contig 23109 bp, 24 predicted proteins | sample MGYA00242115_ERZ509022 | MGnify/ENA primary metagenome ERZ509022 (study PRJEB26280, sample SAMEA2338690) | human gut metagenome | biome: human gut; feature: human-associated habitat; material: faeces...
GCCGCCGTTGAGGCGGCGGGCGTGCCTGTGCATTATATGGCGGAGGCCGCGCCGTGCCTGCTTCTGACCGTCAACGACAGCCAGTACGAAGCTGCGCTGCGCACGGCCTACCGGGCGCGGTAGCCGCGCCCGCACTGCCGGATACCAAGCGGCGGCGCTTCCCGAGGAAGGAAGCGCCGCCTGCTTTTATTTCTGCCGCAGCTCCTCCGGAAGCTGTTTTTCATTTTCCGAAATGACCAGCGTGATGCCGAGCGCGACCACGAGGACGCCCGCCGCAATATAGTTATAAAGCTTCCGGTCGGAGGCGTAGGACAAAATCAGCCCCACGGCGGCGACGGCAAACAGGATCACGCGCACTGCGTTGAGAAAGCGGTTCCGCCGGACAAGGAACTGCTGGAAGTCCTCCTCCCGCTCAAAAAAGCGTCCGGCGCGCCACGGCGCGAACAGTCTGATAAAAAAAGCTCCCATGTTGAAAAACTCCCGAAAATCAGATTTTCTTTAGTATATCATGCGCGTCCGCAAAGTACAATACGTTTTCCGCCGACGCTCCGGCAGGAGGCCGGCGCGCACGCAGGCAGGTAAAACCTACCAGAACGCTTGTATTTAACGCGAGTGTGTGCTAAAATAGGCGCAGTCACAGCAGGAGGTGGAATCCATGCACGGGAAACAGCCGAGCGGACTTCTCACACAGAAAAAGATGCTCCACAGTGCCATTTCGCTCTTTCTGGAAAAGGGTTACGAGAAGGCAACGACGGCAGAGATCGCCCGCGGCGCGGGCATGACGCCGAGTGCCTTCTTTCGTGCCTATCCCAGCAAGGAGGCACTGCTTCTGGAGCTGGTGAAGCAGCTGTTTGACAATCAGTTTGCCGAGGCGGAGCGGCGGACCGGCGAGATGGATCAGCTGATGATGTACGCGGTGGAGACCGCGCTCCAGATGCATCTGGCCGAGCTGAGCGAGTCGATGCGCGACCTGTATATAACGGCATATTCCCTGCCGTCCACGGCGGCGTATATCTACCGGAATACGGCAAAGCGCCTCCAGACCATCTTCTCTCCCTACCTCCCGTCGCTTCAGGAAAAGGATTTTTACGAGCTGGACATTGCCTCCGGCGGCATCACGCGCGGCTTCATGGCCGTGCCGTGCGATCTCTATTTCACAATGGAGCAGAAGCTTCGCCGGTATCTGGACTGCTGCTTCAAGCTCTACGATGTGCCGAAGGAGCAGCGTGAGGCCGTTATTGAGCAGGTCGTGCAAATGGACCTCCGTCCGGCGGCCATCGCCATGGTAAAGGAAATGATCCACCGGTTCGACGATCCGGCGGAAGCCGCCGCGCCCGCAGAGGCCCCGGAATAAGCGTTATGCCGCCGCCCAACCGGACGGCGGCATTCAGCTTTCAATTTGCATTTCTCGGGCCACTCGTGCATATTCATGGAAATCATTGTGTAAGGCAATTTATCTTAGATTCAAAAAGATAACTCGATTTGCTCCACCCGTTCAATTTCCTCTAATGATTCCTCATCAGCAACAACCAAATCGAACTCAATACTCTCTATTGAATCTATCGTATCTATACTCAACGCAGAGAATGAAAATATGAATGCGTTGCGTCCTGATTTATCTGGCAGAATATTCATAGGCACCCCGCTCCAGACCAAAGGCACCATTTCATCGTTCACAGAAGCATTTTCAAGATAGACCCAAATTGTTCTGTCTATTTTATTCTCAACATTAATATCAATGTAAAAGACCCCCTCAATTCCAAGGCCTTTTGCGTCATATAACTTCTCAAAAGTTGCTGTTATGCATTCGTCATCAGCAAGTACCACCTCTTTTGGCCCATTTTCTTCATCAGCTGCTTCCCTAGCCTCCACATTTGCCTCACTGGTTTCTACATTTGCTGGAGCTGTTTCAAAATTCTCTTCCACTTTCGTCGGATTTGTTTCTATTACTGGTACTTCTGCATTCGGTGCGTCAGCAGTATCAAAAATGTCATTCGCACATCCAGTTAATAGAAACGTTAAGGATACAACAATAGCCAACAATAACTTCGCACGTTTTTTCATGTCGCGTCTCTCCCTATATATCGGTATTTCTGTAATATTATATCACATCATTCTCAAAAGTCACTATAAAAGGCTTTCTCCACTTGCGCGGAGAAATCCTTTTCTGCGTATCTCAAGTCAAATGTGCGGCAACTAGCCCATACACGCCTTCCCCAGCAGCTGGCGGAAGATGTCCCACCACGTCAGCGCCTCTACGGCCTCCGGCGCGACCAGCGGAATTTCGGCAAGCGTCCTTCCGTTCGCGCGCATGGTGATCGTGCCGAGCTGCTGGCCCTTCTCGACCGGCGCCGTGACGGACTCCGCCACCTCCACGCTGGACTCGACCTGCGAGGCCAGCGCCTTGTCGATCAGCACCGGCTGCGTCTCATGCGCCTCCGGCGTGACCGTCTCCGCCCGGCCCAGCACGACCGGCACCGTCGGGATGTCCACATCCGCCGGCGGATGCGCCAGCGCGTAATTCGAGAAGCCGTAATTGAGCATGGCCTTCGCCGACTCGAAGCGGTGCGGACTGGTGTCGCAGTGGAGCACCACGGCGATCAGCTCCATCCCATTGCGCTCTGCCGACGCGGACAGGCAGTAGCCCGCCGCAGAGGTATAGCCGGTTTTCAGGCCGGTCGTTCCGTCGTAAAACCGCACCAGCTTATTGGTGTTGGCAAGGCCGAACTGGCCGTTGCGGACGGTGTCCATCCAGATGGTCGTGTATTCCTTGATCCGCTCGTGCTTGAGAAGCTCCCGCGACATGAGCGCGATGTCATACGCCGTCGTCAGATGCTCTCCCGCATCCGGCCCGTCGTCCAGACCGGTGCAGTTCACAAAGTGCGTATCCGTCATGCCAAGCTCCTGCGCCCGCTCGTTCATCATGCTTACGAACGCACTTTCGCTGCCGGCGATGTGCTCCGCCAGTGCGCAGGCGCAGTCGTTGGCGGAGGCCACAACGACCGATTTGAGCATCTCCGTCAGCGGCAGCTGCTCATTTTCCTCCAGATAGATCTGGCTCCCGCCCTTGGCGGCGGCCTCGGCAGAGGTCGTCACGGTGTCGTCCCACGAAATTCTGCCGTCCTCCAGCGCCTCCATGACGAGCAGCAGCGTCATGATCTTCGTGACGCTGGCTGGCGCGAGCTTTTCGTGGCTGTTCTGCTCGTAGAGAATTTCTCCGGTCGTTTTTTCCATCAGGATCGCCGACGGAGCCGAAAGCTCCAGATCCGCCGCCCGCGCGCAGACACAGGACGCCGCCGCGATCAGCCCGCCGAGAAAAAGACATATCAGCCGTTTTCGCATAAAAAATCACCCTTCCGTTTCATCTGGTACAAGCGTATGAAACGAAAGGGTTCGATATGACGGGGCTGCCGGAGCTTATCCGGCGTTTGCAGGCTCAACGAGATAGGGTTGAATGGCGCGGCAGAAGTCCTCGCTCTGTTCACCGCCGCAGACGCGGACCGTCAGCGGCCGGTTCAGGCCCAGACAGCAGAGGCTGAGGATGGAGCTGGCGTCCAGAACGGTGCTGCCGTAGAGCAGCTGGACAGAGAAGGACTGGCGATTGGCAATGCTGACGAATTCTCCGATCTCCTTGACCGAACGGAACATTACGGTAAATTCTCGCACGGGAAATCCTCCTGAATGACTATACAAGCAAACGATCATTGGATATAATGACGCTTGAAGTCCGATATTGTAGTATATTATAATAGAAAGCGCCCAAAGCGACTATTCTCAAAATCCAATAAACATTTTCCGCGGAAATTCTGAATTTTGGTGGTTATTGCTAATGAAATACGCATTTTATACTTTAGGATGTAAGGTGAATCAATACGAGACGCAGGCCATGCAGCAGCTCCTTCTGGCGCGCGGCGACACGCTGGGTGAATTCGACGGCGTCTGCGACTGCTACATCGTCAACACCTGCACCGTCACGGCGGTCTCCGACAAAAAATCGCGCAACGCCATCCGGCGTGCGCGGAAGCTCAATCCGAACGCGGTGATCGGCGTATGCGGCTGCTACGCGCAGACCGCGCCGGAGGAGATCCGGAAGCTCGACGTGGATGTACTCATCGGCACGGACGGCCGCGCGGAATTTCTGGACAAAATGGCGGCAGCCGCCGCGGAAAAGCTCCGCTGGGAGCACGTCGAGGACGCGGGCCTTCCGCGCGCGTTCGAGCAGCTGCCCTCCGGCGGTCTTGCCGAGCGGACGCGGGCGCTGCTGAAGGTCGAGGACGGCTGCAACAATTTCTGCACCTACTGCATCATCCCCTACGCCCGCGGGCGGGTGCGCTCCCTGCCGCTTGAAAACGCGGTGGCGGAGGCGCGGAAGCTCGCCGCCGAGGGCTACCGGGAGATCGTCGTCAACGGCATCGAAATCTCCTCCTGGGGCTGGGAATGGCATGACGGCAGCTGCCTGCGGCAGCTTCTGGCGGCGCTCTGTGCGGCCGTGCCGTCCGTGCGCATCCGCCTCGGCTCACTCGAACCGCGCACCATCGACGAGGAATTCTGCAAGACGCTCTCCGGCTTTGAAAACCTCTGCCCGCAGTTCCATCTGAGCCTCCAGAGCGGCAGCGACAGCGTCCTGCGCCGGATGCACCGGAAATATGATTCCGCGCGCTATCTGCAAAGCGTCGAGCTGCTGCACCGCCATTTCCCCGGCTGCGCCGTCACGACCGATCTGATCGTCGGCTTCCCCGGCGAGACGGAGGCGGAATTTGAAGCTTCGCTGGCACTCATCCGGCGCTGCGCGCTCTCCAAGGTCCATATTTTCCCCTACTCCCGCCGCGAGGGAACGCCCGCCGCGAAAATGCCGGATCAGGTCCCGAAGGCCGTCAAGGAGGCCCGCGCCTCCCGCGCAGCCGCCGTGGCCGCCGAGCTGGAGGACGCCTTCCACACCTCGCTCATCGGCACGGAGCAATCCGTGCTCTTCGAGCAGCCGGAAAACGGCTTCTACGCGGGCCACGCGCCGAACTATGCGAAGGTCTATACGGCTCCCGGCGAGCTGCACAACGCTGTGCGCCGTGTCCGGATCACCGAGCTTTGCCGCGACGGCGTATTCGGCGTACTCACGGATACACCCTAAAACAGGGAGATCGGCGGAAACGGCTCGTGGAACACCAGCAGCCGCAGGAAATCGTCCGCGACCGCCGCAAACGCGGACAGCGGCATCCACGCCGTGAAGAACGGCAGACAGACCTGCCCGAGCAGATTCCCGCGCACACCGCTGTAGTCCCATACGCCAAGGCCCAGCCAGCGGTTGACCACCAGCCCGACCAGCATCTCCGACGTGGAAATGATCGCCGCGCCCAGCATCGCCTGCACGCTCAGCGGGATCCCTGGCGCGATCTCGTTGAGCAGCCCAATGAGCACAAAGCAGACGCCGCCGTCCATGAACATGCTGATGTGCGACCGCCCGCGCCAGAGCATCTCGACCGAATAGTAGAGCGTCCCGCCCATCACGAAAAGAAAAATGCATTTGTAAAATTCCATTTTCATCACCGGGGCTAGGATGCCCCTTTTGCCGGGAAACTATGTGAAAAAACTTCCGCTTGATGCGAAAAATACCTGTTGACAAAGTTCCGGTTTTACGATATAATCTCTTCTGCTATGAGGCGTTGCCTCGTAAAATGGCGGCATAGCTCAGTTGGTAGAGCATTCGGTTCATACCCGGAGTGTCATCTGTTCGAGTCAGATTGCCGCTACCAGGCCCGTTGGTCAAAAGGTTAAGACACCGCCCTTTCACGGCGGTAATATGGGTTCGATTCCCGTACGGGTCACCAAAAGGAGAAAACCCGCAATCCATTGAGATTGCGGGTTTTTCTTTATATACCAACGCTTTCCGGGTTTTTGTGCGTTGTAATATCTGACGCATTCTCGCATTGTCTGACGCATTCAGGATGCAATTTTCAACACAAAATGCTAACGAAAAATGCTAACATTTTTGCTTCACAATGCACCTGTACTTGTATACATCCTGCATGAACTTCGTGTTCTGGACAGTCTCGGCCCGGTATGTCCCGTCCGCATTCGGGAATTGCAGTGTCAGCGTCTTTGTGGATCGATCCGGCTTTGTCACGAAATCCAGCAGCGCCTTGGTGTACGCCTTTCCGTTTCCGGCCCAGTCCGCAGCGCGTGCGCCCTGCGTCACGATCCCGACCCTTACGCCCGGCGGCGTAATGCCCATGAGCCTGTAAAACGGGTTCGGGTCTCTGCTGTACGCCCAGTCTGCCTTTGTTTCAAAATTGAAGATCGGCACGCCTTCCGCCGCTTTCTTCGCTGCGTCCTCCGTTTCCGTGTCTGTCTCCGTATCAGCAGGGGAGTAGCGTTGTTTCTGCCGCGCCTCTTCATATGCCTTTGCGAATGTGGTTTTCCCGTCGCCTACCTCCGATGTGTAGCTTGACGCTCCCGATTTTTCCCACTTGACACCTGCTATAAAGTTGCGTATATTGGTAATGAAGTCACCGCCTTGTATGGCTGCCAGCGAATTGGCCGCTGGTACCCCAGCAAGCGCGGCTTGGCTTCTTTTTTTATCCAGATGCAGCAGTCTCCCATCGGTAGCCGCCTGCATGATGTCATTGGCAAGTGTTCGCCTGTCATACCGGTTTGAGCGTGTATCTGGAAATGGCGTGGGTCTTACAGCTGTATAATGTGTTCCGCAACCGCTGGTGCGGCGCGTATTGGGCATCACAGGGATTGCGTGTTGTCCCAACCGTTAACTGGGGCGATGCGGCGACGCTTGATTTCTGCTTCGCGGGAATCGAAAAAGGAAGCGTTGTTGCCGTATCGACCTACATGGCATCGGCACACGACAACCGCTGCGATCAAAAAGAATGGTTTCTGGCAGGCTACCGGGAAATGCTGCGGCGGATCGAGCCGGAAAAGATTATCTGCTATCATACGCCGTTTCCGGAGATGGAAGGAAATATCGTCTATGTGGATTATGAACGCAGCTCGTGGCGATATCTGAACACGCGGCAAGCTTTTTCAAAAGAAAATCTGGAATATTTTATGATTGGCGAGACATATCGTCCGGAATCTGATAGAATAGAAGCGTACCTGGACATTCCCTCATTCAAAGGCGGCGGCAGCGCCTACGGCGGAAAATGGAAACCGAATCCGAACAAACCCGCCGATAGCCGATTTCTTGGCGAACCAGGTGAAATTAAACGGACATTCAAAGATGGGTATTGGGTAGATACAAAGATTGGCGATGATGGGCGCGCAGTTATGGAGCGCCATTATACCGATCATTGCAGAGCACACACGGGTCATACAAACCCACACGATCATCCTATCACATGGGATAATCCAACCGAGCATCCACATCCAGGGTCAGCGATCAATTATCCGAATGGCGCACCAGAATTCAAACGTTATCAGGAGGCATATAATATGAAGTACACAATTGTTCCAGCTAATACACCAGAACAGGATCGTTTTGTCAGCATCAGCGATTTCAAGGAGTGCATGCATTGGGGCGGTGAAGTGGAGTTTATCTGGAAAGGCACCCGCTATGGTGCGGTTCGATATGGACAGGGCAATAAGATTTCTGTTTATGTTGCCAACAGGCAGGAAACGGAGCGGCTTTATGATACGGCAGATGAAGCATTGGAATACATGGTGGGAGAAGACCGCCTGCGCGATGTGATCACGAAAGTGGATGTTCGTTTCCGCAGTGTTTGAATTTCATATGAAGTACAAAATTGTTCCAAATAATACACCGGAGCAGAACCGTTTTATAAGCATCAGTGATTTCAAAGATTGTATGCATTGGGGCGGTGAGGTGGAATTTATCTGGAAGGGAATCCACTATGGCGTCATGCGCTATGGCATCAATAATATGATTACTATTTATAGAATGGGATGTCCTGAAACAGATAGGGCCTGTAAAGATGCGGATGAAGCATTGGAATACATGGTGGGAAGCGACCGCCTGCGCGATGTGATTACGCAGGTGACTGTCCTTGACCGCACCATTTGAATTTCATCCTTCGTGCAGTGATTGCATAAAAAATCTCCTCTGCCCTGCGGCAGAGGAGATTTCGTATTTCAGCAATTAGGCCTTACCGGCGCAGCCAAGGACGTCAACCAGCTTGTGGCGGACAAGCTCCTTGATGTTGGCGCGTGCGGGCTTCAGATACTCGCGCGGGTCAAACTTGTCGGGATGCTCGTTGAAGAACTGACGGATGGTGCCGGTCATGGCAAGACGCAGGTCGGAGTCGATGTTGATCTTGCAGACGGACAGCTCGGCAGCGTGACGCAGCTGCTCTTCGGGGATGCCGACGGCGTCGGGCATCTTGCCGCCGTTCTCGTTAATCATCTTCACATAGTTCTGAGGAACGGAGGAAGAGCCGTGGAGAACGATGGGGAAGCCGGGCAGGCGCTTGGAGACCTCTTCGAGGACGTCGAAGCGCAGGGGAGGCGGAACCAGAATGCCCTGCTCATTGCGGGTGCACTGGGCAGCCGTGAACTTGTATGCGCCGTGGCTGGTGCCGATGGCGATGGCCAGGGAGTCGCAGCCGGTCTTGGAAACGAATTCCTCGACCTCTTCCGGACGGGTGTAGGAAGCAGCGTGCGCAGCGACCTTGACCTCATCCTCGATGCCGGCGAGGGTGCCAAGCTCGGCCTCGACGACGACGCCGTGGTCATGCGCGTACTCGACGACCTTCTTGGTGATCTCGATGTTCTCGGCAAAGGGCTTGGAGGACGCGTCGATCATGACGGAGGTGAAGCCGCCGTCGATGCAGGCCTTGCATGTCTCGAAATCGGGGCCGTGATCCAGATGCAGGACGATGGGGATCTCGGGGCATTCGGCAACAGCAGCCTCAACCAGCTTGACCAGATAGGTGTGGTTGGCGTAGGCACGCGCGCCCTTGGAGACCTGAAGGATGACCGGAGCGGGCTCTTCCTTGCAGGCTTCGGTGATACCCTGAACGATCTCCATGTTGTTGACGTTGAAAGCGCCGATGGCGTAGCCGCCGTCGTAAGCCTTCTTGAACATTTCGGTAGAAGTTACCAGAGGCATATTGACATCTCCTTGTTTATTCAATATCTACGAAGAATTCTAGCAAATTTTATCTATTTTTGCAATAGATGAATTTACAATTTCCGCGCAATGTGATATATTTTGTTTTGTTCAACATATTCTATTCGCATGGAGGTAATTTACTATGTCCGAATCTCTGAAGGGCGCTCTGATCATCGGTCAGTCCGGCGGCCCCTCTTCCGTCATCAACGCTTCCGCATACGGCGTCATCCGTACCGCGCTTGACGCCGACTGCATCACCAAGGTCTACGGTGCGTACCATGGCATCAAGGGCGTGCTGGAGGACCAGCTGCTCGATATGGACGCAGAGGACCGCGCAGAGCTTGACCGCCTGCCCTATACCCCGTCCTCCGCACTCGGCTCCTGCCGCTACAAGATCGCCGATCCCGACGTGGACGACACCGACTACAAGCGCATCCTTGAGATCTTCAAGAAGTACGATGTCCGCTATTTCTGCTACAACGGCGGCAACGACTCCATGGATACCTGCAACAAGATCTCCAAGTATATGAAGAAGGTCGGCTATGACTGCCGCGTCATGGGCGTTCCCAAGACCATCGACAACGACCTCTTCGGCACCGACCACTGCCCGGGCTTCGCCTCCGCAGCCAAGTATATCGCCACCTCCGTCATGGAAGTCGCCCGCGACTCCCGCGTCTACAACATCGGCCAGATCACCGTTATCGAGTGCATGGGCCGTCACGCGGGCTGGCTGACCGCCGCTGCCGCGCTTGCCAACGCCAAGGAGCCGTGCTGCGACTTCATCTACCTGCCCGAGGTCGATTTCGACATGGACAAGTTCGTCGCCGACGTTTCCGAGTGCTATAAGAAGAACGGCAACTGCATCGTCGCCGTCTCCGAGGGCATCCATTATGCCGACGGCCGCTTCGTCTCCGAGGCCAAGACCGCCGCGACCGACGGCTTCGGCCACGCACAGCTCGGCGGACTGGCCGCACATCTGGCCAACGTCTGCAAGGAAAAGACCGGCGCGAAGGTCCGCGGCATCGAACTGAGCCTGCTCCAGCGCTGCGCCGCGCACTGCGCGTCCCAGACCGATATCGACGAGTCCTATATGTCCGGCAAGACCGCTGTTGAAGAAATGCTGAAGGGCACGACCGACAAGATGGTCGGCTTCGAGTGCGACCGCACCAACGGCTACACCTGCAAGGCCAAGCTGTTCGACCTGTCCGACGTCGCCAACTTCGAGAAGAAGTTCCCGAAGGAGTGGATCAACGCCGAGGGCAACAACGTCACCGAGGAGTTCGTCAAGTACGCGCTGCCGCTCATTCAGGGCGAGACCAAGCTCGAAAAGGAAGACGGCCTGCCCCGCTTCGCCCGTCTCAAGAAGGTTTTCGCAAAGTAAGCTGCGCGAAGCGTTCTGTCTGCATCAGACAAACGATAAAAATTCCGCCGGACATGCCGTCCGGCGGTTTTTATTTTGCGCCAGTATGGCGCGGTATCGCTTCGCGGACATACTTTTTTCTGGCTTGTCAGAAAAAAGTATGCAAAAAAGAGACGCTGGAGAACGAAATAGCGCTGACGCGCCTGAAAAGCTTGTCGTTTCGTTATGCATGCTATCGTTTCGTTTCCATCGTCCGAACGCCCTTCGGGCGGCCGTCCAATCGGGTTTCCCACGCGCACGATGCGCCGTGCGAGTCGTTTTGTTCGCGCCCGTTGAATATTTGACGTATGGAATTCGAAGCGTTTCCAATATCAAGAGGCTTGTAGGGGCGGACGCCTCTGTCCGCCCGACCTTACCGCAGAGTATTTCGACTACCACGCCGGTCTGTCAAAGACGCATCTGCATCGCGTTTTGTAAATCCAAAAATGATTTCAGCACAAACCAAACCACGGGGAAAATCCAAGGAAGGGGGCCGCAGCCCCCTTCTTGGTCGTTTTGAGGGGGTTTGCAAAGGGGACAGGGCTCCCACGCGAATCCAGCGAAGCGATTCGTGTGGGAAGAGGAGGAACAACGGAACGGACGAGGCCTGTCCGCCGCAAGCGGCGGACAGGATGAGGGATGTGGAGTTTGTTCCGACGCAAATCCCCCTTTGCTGGTTTCCTTTTCACCGCAAGCGGCCTTTTCCTTTGACATCAAAGGAAAAGGGGGCTGAATATCGCCCCTACGGATGCATTCCGTTTGAAGCAAAGCTCACGCCTTCGGCGCATCCAAAATCCTATTTCCCCTCCGGGAACGCGACGCCCCGTTCCTCGCAGACCCGGCGCAAGATCTCCTCCGCCATGCCGCGCCGGAGCGCGCACAGCCGGTGCAGCGACGGCAAAACGTCCTCCTGCATCCCGCGCATCATCCAGCCCATAATAAGGCCGAAGCATTCGTCGCGGTAAAAGCCCGTCAGAAGCTCCTGATCGTCCGCGCAGATCGGATACGCGGCGGCAAGCTGTGTCATATAGCTGCGCGTCACATAGTCGCAGAGCTTCATAAGCCCCGTCTCAAACACATCCCGGTTGACGGAGCGGTAGATGTTCCACATCGGCTTTTTCTTTTCGAGCAGCTGGTGCAGGATCGAGTCCAGGCACTCCTCCAGCGAGTGGTACGAACGGTATTCCGCCATGGCCTCGTCCATGCCCTCCATCACGATCTCCTCCAGCAGTGCGGGGATATCCTGATAGTGATAGTAGAAGGATTTCCGGTTGATGCCGCAGGTCTCGACGATCATCTTGACCGTGATATCCCGCAGCGGATATTCGTCCAGAAGCCGCAGGAAGCTTTCCCGGATCGCCTGCTTTGTAAAACTCGCCATGTCGCCGCTCCATTTCTTTATGTATCTGCATTATGCCATAAAAGCGGCGTTTTCGCAAGTCATCCGGAGCCGGACATAAAAAAACGGGGCGAACGGTGATCCGTTCGCCCCGCGGCGTTGAAAGGGAATTACTCGATCTCGACGCGCTGGCTTTCCGGCTGCTTCTCGACCTTCTTCGGAAGGGTCAGGGACAGGACGCCGTTATTGTACTTGGCCTTGATGCCTGCGGCGTCGATGCCGGTGATGTCGAAGGAGCGGCTGTAGCTGCCGTAGGAACGCTCGCTGCAAACGTAGCGATCCTTCTTGTCCTCGGTCTTATTCTTGGTCAGACGCTCGGCCTTGATGGTCAGAGTGTCGCCGCTGACATCCAGATGAATGTCGTTCTTTTCAAAGCCCGGCATATCGGCTTCCAGCAGGAAGTGGTCGCCCTCGTCGGTGATGTCGGTCTTGAATTCCGCCAGAGCGTTCCGGTAATACGGATCGCCGAAGAAAGCCTTTTCAAAGTTCTCCATGTCGCGGAAGGGGTTATAATAGCTGACGCTGTTGTTCTTACGATACGGTCTGAGTTCAAACATGATACATACCTCCAAATTGTATGACGCTTATTTTGTGGCCCCCGGCCTTCGCCGGACGCCTTGTGTACTTTTGATCGCCTCAGGTCTCTTTCCCTTTGGCAATTATCAAGATACCCCCGAAAATCGCATATTATGTGAAGGAATTATGACCAGTTTGTAAACTTTAGCACTCATGCGACTAGAGTGCTAAAACGTGCGCAAAAAGAGGCGCGGCCTCTCACCCCCCGAAGAGAAGCCGCGCCGGGAATCGCATTATTTGCGGATGTCGTCTCCGTTCATGAGCGAACGGACGGCCTTGTTGCGCTGAAGCAGGAGTCCGACGACCAGCGTCAGAACAAAGCTCAGGATCATATAGGAGCCGTTGTAAAGCGCGGAATAGAACCACGGAGTCGTCATGGTCATGCCGAAGTAATCGGCAGGCATGTACTCGGCCCAGATCGTTGCGCCGGCGACATAGTGCGCAAGGAAGCGCAGTGCGCACGCAACAACCGTACCCCATACAAAGCCGTTTTTCTTGCCGTGGAAAAGACCGGCAAAGCCAAGCAGCGTGAACGCGATCAGGTAATCGCCGATGATCGACTGCCAGCCGTAGGCGATGCCGTTGCCGATCAGCATGGTGAGCACGCTGTATGCGAACGATACGATCATGCCCGGGCCAAAGCCCCAGCGGATGCAGAATACAATGATCGGAAGCATTTCCAGCGTAACAGAGCCGCCGAAGTTCCATGCGCTCGGAACGAGGTTGATGAGGCTCAGGATCAGCGCCATTGCCAGCATGATTGCACCCTCACAGAGCGCACGGACAGTAAGATTTTTGATGCCTTTCATAGAAAAACACCCTCCAAAAATAAATGTACTGCACGACAACCGGATCGGTGCAGTGCAGTACGATAACATCAGAATATGACGAATCAGCTTCCTACGCCGGCATTACCCGGATCAGGTATAAGGGACCTGCGCGACGCGCAATCTCAGCCGGAAACCCAGCGCCCCTGTGTTCGATTGTTTAGCAGCCGTGCTTATTATACCGGCGCGCCGCGCCTGCGTCAAGACCCCGGCGCGTTTTTTGTAAAAACCCCGCCGGAGGGCTGGACGCGGGCCTTGCCGCTGTGCTATAGTTGGAGAGCAGCGCCGCAGAGATCTGCTGCGGCCCGCGCCGGGCCTTTTCCGGTGCGGGCGGCGCTGCCGTAAAAACCCGGCGTCTGCCGGGAAAACAGGAGGCAGCTTATGCTGACGATTCAGAATGAATACCTGCGCCTGACGGTCGATCCGCACGGCGCGCAGATGATGGAGCTTGCGACCGCCAAGGGCACGCAGCTTTTGTGGAACGGCGACGAAAAATACTGGACGGACCGCGCGCCGGTCCTGTTCCCGTTCGTCGGGCGGCTGACCGGCGGGCAGTACCGGCTCCACGGCAAAGCCTATCCGATGAGTATTCACGGCTTCGCCGCCGCGTCGGAGTTCTCCGTTCTGGAGCAGAGCGCGGACGCCGTGACGCTGGCGCTGCGCGACAATGAAGAGACGCTGCGGCAGTATCCGCTGCATTTTGAGTTCCTTGTGCGCTACGCGCTGCACGGGCGGGAGCTGGAGATCGGCTATACCGTCCGCAATCCGAACGCGGAGGAGCTTCCCTTCGGCATCGGCGGCCATCCCGGCTTCCGCGTACCGCTGTGCGCGGGGACGGCCTTTGAGGACTACTGTCTCCGCTTCTCCGAGCCGTGCGAGCCGGATCGGGTCGGCTTTACGCCGTCCGTATTCCTCAGCGGCCATGACGAGCGCTATCCGCTCGAGAACGGACAGCTTCTGCGCCTGCGGCATGAGCTTTTTGACGACGACGCCATTATCCTGAAAAATATGGCGCGGAGCGTCACGCTCTGCTCGGACAAGACGCCGCTGGCGATCACCGTGACCTATCCGCAGATGGACTATCTCGGCCTGTGGCATATGCCAAAGACCGACGCGCCGTATCTGTGCATCGAGCCGTGGCGTTCGCTGCCGTCGCGGCAGGATGTGGTCGAGGAATTCGACTGCAAGAGCGACCTTGTCCATCTGGCCCCCGGCGGAGAGTATCAGAATTGCTGGAGGATTGCGGTTACTGGCGAGTAACCAGCAGGGGCGCTATTCAGCCCCTTTTTCTTTGCGCGGCAAAGAAAAAGCCGCTGGCGGTAAAAAGAAAACGGCAAAGGGGGATTTGCGTCGGAACAAACTCCACATCCCTCATCCTGTCCGCCGCTTGCGGCGGACAGGCCTCGTCCGTTCCGTTGTTCCTCCTCTTCCCACACGAATCGCTTCGCTGGATTCGCGTGGGAGCCCTCGCCCCTTTGCAATCCCCTTAAAACGACCAAGAAGGGGGCTGCGGCCCCCTTCCTTGGATTTTCCCCGGGGTTTGGTTTGTACAGGGGTTATTTCAGATCAACAAAACGCGATGCAGATGCGTCTTTGATAGACCAGCGAGGTTATCGAAATACTCTGCGTCTGTTTCGACTTCCATACGTCAAATATTCAACGGGCGCAAACAAAGCGACTTGCTTTGTGTATCGTGCGCTCGGGAAACCCGATTCTACGGCCGCCCGAAGGGCGTTCGGACGACGGATGGTGTAACGACAAAACGCACAACGGAACGATTTGCTTTTCAGGCGCGTCAGCGCTATTTCGTTCTCCAGCGCCTCTTTTCTCCCCATTCTTTTCTGGCAAGACAGAAAAGAATGGGCCGCCGGAGGCATCCCGCACCGATTGGTGCAGAAAAGAATGCACCTTCGGTGCATCTGAAAAGGGCCAGACGCATCTGCGTCTGGCCCTTCCGCCGTAAACGCGGCGTTTGGACGTCTGTGCCTGTGCCCGCGTCCGAAGCCGCACAGAGAAAGTCCGAAACGGCTTTTGCTGAATACGCCGTTCGGCAAAGCGCGGCGCCGGCCGGGTCTGGCACATGACCTTCGGCTCTTTTTTCAGCGTTCCGGAGGGCCTATGCGAGGCGGCCTGACGCCGCCCGCTCCGGAGCCTGCATTCTGGAGCGTCTCCGCCTGCACGCTCCAACTCAATGGACGCCGCACGGGATATGGAAACGAACCTGACTGCTTACGAATTTTCTCTGCTCCTATTGTAACCGTCTGCGCGAAAATCACGCGCGGAAATTCCGTCCTTTTCTGCGCAATTTTTCAAAACGGATGCAATCCGGTATCATTTATGCTATAATAATGAAAAAATAAAAGAGGGCAGGAAAAAATGATGACAGAATTGGAGCTGCGCGAAACGCAGCTTTCTTCGAAGGGAATTTTTGACGGGCGCATCCTCCATGTGTTCGAGGACACCGTCCGTCTGCCGAACGGAGCCGCCGCCAGCCGCGAATATCTGCGCCACATCGGCGCCGTCTGCGTGATCCCGGTGCTCGAGGACGGCAGCGTTCTGGTCGAGCGGCAGTACCGCTATCCCGTCGCGCAGGTGCTCACGGAGATCCCCGCCGGGAAGCTCGACGCGAAGGACGAGGATCATTTGCTCGCGGCCCAGCGGGAGCTGCGGGAGGAGACCGGCGCGACCGCCGAGCGCTGGACGAGTCTCGGCGTGTTCTATCCGGCCTGCGCCTATTCCGACGAGGCCATCGAAATGTATCTGGCGCAGGGCCTGCACTTCGGTGAACGCCATCTGGACGCGGACGAATTTCTGAACGTCGCGCGCGTACCGCTGACGGAGCTGGTGGAGGAGGTCATGGCCGGACGTATCCCGGACGCCAAGACGCAGATCGCCATTCTCAAGGCCGACCGTCTGCTGAACGGCGTGCGCTGACCGCCGCATTCATGGAAATATATACTGATTTCGTGCATTTTCCTTGAATTTATCCGTTTTCCCAGCAGAATAGCATTGCTATTTTTCCTTCCTCATGCTATACTTCCCTTAATCATCAAATGAAGTGGCTTTATCGCCCGAAACGGAGGACGTCATGAAACGACTGTTCGCTGTCATGCTGCTTATCGCGCTGCTTCTGAGCGCCGGGAGCACTGTTTTCGCCGCTCCGCTGAAAACGCCGGAGACCGCTGCGCAGACTGCCGCGCAGTATCTTCTTGAAAATGTTCCGTCGCCCGGCGTCGATCATGCCGCCGTCGTGGTCGCGCTTGCCCGGGGCGGCTACGAAGTCCCGACCGGATATTTTTCCACCTATTATAACGCGCTTGCCGCACGCCTGCAGCAGGCCGGCGGCGTGCTCAGCCGCACACGCTATCAGGATTATTCCGAGGCCATCCTCGCCCTGACAGCCATCGGCCGCGACCCGCGCAGCGTCTGCGGCTACGACCTGACCGTGCCGCTCGGCAACTACCTTGAGACCGTCAAGGGCGGCCTTCGCGGCGTCGTATTCGCGCTGCTGGCGCTGGACTGCGGCGCATATGAGATCCCGTCCGATCCCTCCGCCGATGTCGCCGCGACCCGCGAGCTGTATGTCAACTTCATCCTCAACCGTCAGCTCTCCGACGGCGGCTGGAGCTTCTCCGGCGACGCCTCCACCCCGCAGGCCACAGCGCTGGCATTGCAGGCGCTCTCGGCCTATGAAAAGCGCGCAGGCGTGCGCGGTGCAGTCATGCTCGGTATCGACTGTCTCGCGTCGCTTCAGGGCTACAACGGCGGCTACGGCTCCGCGCAGGCTGACGCCGAAGCGCTTCTCGCGCTGGCCGCACTGGGGATCCCGGCAACGGATACGCGCTTTCTGAAAAACGCCTCCGGCATTCCCGACTCTCTCGTCGGCTACTGCCTCCCGAACGGCGGCTTCCGCCACATCGAGCAGGCCGATCTTCCCACCACTGCGCTGGCGCTTCAGGCGCTCGTCGCCACGGCGCATGGGAATCTCTTCAACATGGGCGTTCCCGCGAAGCAGTCCGGCGAGATGGATCCGGGTGTCCGCCCGTCCGAGCGCACCGCGCCGGAGACCACCTTCCAGGACGTTGCGCGCCATCCGAACTGCGCTGCCATTGAGGAGCTGGCCTCCTATGAGATCATCAACGGCATGGGCGACGACAGGTTTGAACCGGACGAGACCATGAACCGTGCACAGTTCGCAAAGATCGTTGTTTGCAGCCTCGGCCTGACCGCCGAATATCGCGGCACCTTCCTCGACGTTCCGGAGGATGCGTGGTACGCGGGCTATGTGGACACCGCCGCCGCCTACGGCATCGTCAACGGCATCGGAAACGGCAGCTTTGACCCCGAGGGCCTTATCACCCGTCAGGCTGCCGCCGCGATGGTCGTCCGCGCCGCATTGCTGTGCGGACTGGATACCTCGCTGAGCGCCTCGGAGATCACGCAGACGCTCGCCTCCTACCCGGACGGCTCGCTCGTCTCCTCCTATGCCCGTCAGCCGTTCGCCTACTGCTGCCGCACCGCCATCCTGAGCGGCAGCGAGCTGGAGCCGCTGCGGCCGATCCTCCGCTGTGAGATCGCACAGATGCTCTATAATCTGCTGCTCCAGACGCCGCTTCTGAAATAAGCCGCGCGGCGGATACTGCTTTCCGCGGCAAAATATGACCATACAAAAAGTCCGGCAGACATATCGTCCGCCGGACTTTTCCTTTTTTCTTAACAGTCTTTCGCCCTTCCCCTGACATTTTTCTCTTTTTTCTGTTCCGATTCGCCCTTCCGCGCACAATATCCCCTGTATTTCTAACGGCTCCTATGCAAAATATACAATTTCTTAACGGCGTTCTGCGTTGTTTCTATCCGTTTCGTCAAATTTTACCTTCTCGACGGCATTCGACAGTCTTTCCATATTCTTTCAGGTAATATGTCGTTGTAAGGACACAACAAATTGTGTCGAAAGAAAGGATCTACACAATATGGAGAACATCAGTCAGGAGTACATCATTCTTTTCAACGCCATCACCGAAGCGGAGGAAGCCCTCCGCGCCACCCGCGAAAAGCTCATCGCCGTGCAGCAGCAGGCCGAGGAGCTTTACATCCGCGGCGCAGATCCCGCCTGATCCGCGCCAGCCGTCCCTCTTCGAACATATCCGCCGCGAACCGCTCCTCGATGCGCTGCAGCGCACCGGGGAGTGGCTTTTTTGCGCCGGATGGCGCGGGATGCCTCCGGAGGTGTATTTCGAATGCGCCCAATCATTTGAGTCTTTGTAGGGGCTGATACCCACATCAGCCCGATAAAAATTACGAATTCGCCGCGGATTTCCGTAAAACAACATCTTCTGCCGGGTCGATGTGGGCATCGGCCCCTACGACCCTCAATAGAACAAGCGTTGTCCGAATTTCATACGTCAAATATTTAACGGGCGCGAACAAAACGACACACACTGCGTATCGTGCGCTCGGGAAACCCGATTGGGCAGCCGCCCGAAGGGCGTTCCTTACGGGACACGCTTTCGGTGAATGGCACGCAGAATCGAAATGCCTTTTCTGCGCGTAAGCGCTATTTCGTTCTCCAGCGTCTCTTTTTTGCATACTTTTTTCTGACAAGCCAGAAAAAAGTATGCCGCCGGAGGCACGCCCTTTGCCGCGCAAAGAAAAAGGGGCTGAAACGGGAAATATCGGGTTTGAAAACCGCTTATTTCCTTTCCAAAATCGCAATACTTCCCTTATGTCCGACCTTAAGCCCCAACGCCGCCGCGAGGTCGCGCACCTTGATATAATTCACGCCGTTTTTCAAAATGCGCTCTGCCGGGTACTCTTTCCCGTCCACGATCAGCTTCGACTGCTCAACCATTTCTCTGTCCTCCCTTCCTCTCGGGCCGTCCTCCAGCACCATCACCGCGTGCCCGCTCGACACGAGCACGTCTCCGCGCCGCAAAAATGCCTGCGAGCGCACATATTCGATGTCCGTCAGCCGTTCAAACCTCCCCGTCTTGGGCCAATCGTACATCATGCAGTACGTCGTGCAGGAATTTCTGTGCGCGTTATAGATCTCCTCCATCTCACGGATGCCCGCCGCCGCCATGCAGCAGAACATCAGCGCTGAGCAGTCCGTCTCGACCTTTTCCGAGATGGCCGCCATATCCCATCCGGCCCTCTTCGCCGCGTCAAAGAGCGTGTTCCGGTGCGACTGACAGTAGCCGATGTTCTTGTTGCGGACGGCTGCCTCGCAGGCCCTTGCCGCACGCTCGGCCTGACGCTCGTCGCAGCAGCGCAGGACGGCCAGCCACGTCCCGTGGTACCACTCGGCAAAGTTCAGTTCCCGCCCGGTCTGATCGCCGGGCTTCTGCTCCGCGATCCCGCTCTCGCCGCAGGATGCCTGTCCGATGCGGATGCTCACTGGCTCTCACCCTCCTTCTTCGCGCTCTGCGCGCCGAAATAGAACGTGAGCACCATCACGATCACGCTGTAAAAGTCCTTCGTCTCCAGCCTGCCCTGAAACGCCAGAACGGCGAAGGTGATCGTCAGAATGATCGTCACCAGCGATTTCACTTTCAACAGATTCGCCACAGTTTTCCAGAATGTCTCCATGCTCCCTCACTCCCTCAAAACGATCTCCAGAATTCGTGCCGCACCGTCCAGCCCGTACCGGTCGGCCAGCTCCCGCACGAATTTCATCGCGTATTTGCTCCGATTTTCATTTTTCGCCTTCCAGAAATAAAACCCGGTCGCCGCGCCGCACTCCGCGATCCACGCGCAGACGATCCCGCTCAGCGCTTCCTTCTCCTCCGCCGCCAGAAGCAGCAAAAGCAGCACGATCAGCAGCGCGTAGGAGAACGCAAGGATCCGCTTGCTGTATTCCCGCATTCTTACGCCCCCAGTCCCAGCCGCGCCAGTACAAACCCGATCAGGCCCGCCGCAGCCGCCGTCACGACGGCGCGCACCACGCCCTCCCAGCGTCTGCCCGGGATATTTTTCAGCGTTTTCACATCCCGCTTGATCTCCTGCACGTTTTCCTCGACCGTTTGCTGCTTAGCCGCGAGGACCTGCACCGACGCCGTCAGCTGATGCAGCGCCTTGTTGTCCGCCTCCAAATCGCTGATCCTGTGGCTGTTGCTTTTCGCCCGCTCCTCCAGTTCCACAAGCTTCTCGCCCCAGCTTTCCACCTGTCCGCACCTCTCTTCTGTTTTTCGTTCACAGCCCGGACAGACCATCCGCCCCTCCGGGATCGTCTGTCCGCAGCATACGCAGGTATCCGTCATGCTTGCCTCCTCACGCATTTGCGCTTCCATACACGCTGTCGTTGCCGTTGGTTATACGCATGGTCTCGATCTGGCGCAGGCCGCAGACGGAAATGATCTGCCGGATCTTGTCGATCATGGATTCCGCCACGCATTTGTGCGCATTTCCGGTAATATGCACATTGTCGATAAAGAACTTGCTGCGCAAATCGGTATCGTCGTAATTGAGGAACCACTTGTCGAACAGATCCAGAACCCAGCAGCGCGTATGCATCTGGCAGAGGATCTTCAAGGCAATCAGATAATCCACCATCTTGACCGTGCTGGTTTTCCAGTTCTGATTTTTGAACGGCAGCAGCCACATAATCTGCGCGTGCGGGAACGTATCTTCCAGCAGCGTCAGCGTCTTTTCGACCGCGCCGTAGAAGTTCGTATCCTCCGTCAGATCGGTCGGACTGCCCAGCGTCGCCTGCTCCCAATGATCGTTCGTTCCAAGCTCGACGACCACAATATCAACCGCATCCGCCCACATTTTGAGAGACAGATTCGTTTTGTACTCCGCAAGCTTTTGCGCCAGCCCGGAATATCCCGACATTGCCGCGTCGTATGCTGTATCGGTGTTCTTCTTCCCGTTCCAGTCGTAGCTGCCGCTGCCCGTCGTCACCGACGCGCCGCTTTGACACAGCGCCATAGTCTCTGCCCGCAGATTCATGGGCACATATTTGCGGAATGCATTCTGCAATCCAGCGTTGGATGCTGCATAAGTGATGGAGTCGCCTATGAACTGGATGCTCAGCGTGCGGTCGCGCGGAACGTCTCTGGACATGGCCGCATACGCGCGTTCATTTTCTGCGTTTGCCGTTTTGGATACAAAAATCTGTTGCAAATATCCTCTATCGCTTGCGTAGCCGTTTCCAAGATCCTTTTTGTAAACGCCCCATTTCTCCCCATTTGTCGCCCCGATATCACTCATTCCCGCCGGAACTTCTGCCACGAAGTAATTGTTGATGCGCTTGCCGGCATCCGGCTTAACGCTTGCCCGGAGTAGATACCAGTCCTGTTTTACCGTGAAATAATCGGGAACACCGGCCAGCGTTTGGCCAGTGATTGCAGGCTCGATGTAGCCGTCACTGACCGCATTCGTCATGATCTTGTTAATGAGACCCAACGACATCTGCCCGTAGAGTCTATCCCGTCCTGCCGCAAGATTCGCGGCCACATCCGGAAGCGCCGAATAAGATCGATACCAACCAAAATTGCTGACATCAGGATCTGTCACAAATTCATTCGTATTTACCGGATACGGAATTTGCAGGAGGCAGTATGTTTTCCCGGCCTCGAACTTTACCGCGTAAACTGCGCAGTTGGCGTCCTCCTGTGTGTTTGCGGCAATCGTTTTGTATCCGTCCAAAAACAGCTCCCACGGAATGTCTCTGCGTTCCGTGCTATAGCCCGCCAGTTTCTGTGCGGAAACACTGCCATCCTGTACGGTCGTCGTCGCCTCCGGATGCTCCGTCAGCCAAGTGTCCACCGCCGAGGACACCTGCGCGTCGCTTGCAGAGGCGCCTGACGCCCCTCTGGACGGCTTTCCCGTGTCCTCCGATCCGATATACCAGTTTCCGTTTGCGCCGATGGTGGGCGTCACGCCGTTTTCTCCCGGCTCTCCCTTTGTGCCCTCCAGCTCGGACTTCGCGATCAGGTTTTCCCACTTGTCTCCGTTCTGGAACTGGATATACCCATCCGAAACGCGCAGCGCGACGCTCCCGACGCTTCCCGACCCGGTTTTTGCCGCCTCATTGATCGCCGCAACCAGATTTTCCCTTGCCTGCGTCGTCAGCTTTGAGAGGTCTCCGAGCTGCCTGCGGATCGCCTCAAACCAGCGTCTGGACGGCGCATCCGGCGGCACGGCGTCTGTTTTCAGCGTCCCAAGCACCAGAAAGTCGAACAGATCGGACTTTGCCAGCGTTCCGTCCTCGAGATACCATTGCAGCTCACACTGGCCATAGCCCGCCCGGGCCGTATCGGCCGCGCCCACCGTCCAATACGCCGTCTGGCCCTCAACCGTCAGCGGCGCTGGATAGGCGGTCGTGTCCGCGTAGCGCCGTACCAGCAGCAGCGGCTGACCGCCGGGAAAGGCCTTCTGGAACGCGGTCAGGTCAAACGCCACGCGAACTGCTGCGTTTTCTCCGGAGTGCCCCAGCAGGATCGCGCTCATTTGGGAAGCCATTACTTCCATCATAGTTTTTTCACCCCAAAAATATGAATTTGGCGCGTATTTTCTCCACGCCTTCACCCATAGCGGAAGCGTCTGGGGAAGTTGTCCAAAAGCGGGCAATCGCGCGTGCAATTTCCGCGCATCTCCCGCAAAAAAGCGCAAAAAAGCAGCGTACCGCGCAATTTTCCGCGCAGTACGCTGCATTTTTCTATTTTACCGGAGTCCTTCAAGCCCTCACAGCGCTTCGCTCAAAAGCCTCGCAGAGTTCCGCCGCGCATGGCGGAATAAAATGTTGATCGTGTTTTCCGGCGGCTCAAAGCCCCGGAGCAAGGGAAAAGCCCGGCAGGTTTCCCTGCCGGGCTTTGGGGTATGAGCTTACTTTGCGACC
>ENA-ORNK01001197-ORNK01001197.1-human-gut-metagenome-genome-assembly--contig:-NODE-1197-length-22715-cov-6.636540_pt1 | contig 22715 bp, 16 predicted proteins | sample MGYA00242115_ERZ509022 | MGnify/ENA primary metagenome ERZ509022 (study PRJEB26280, sample SAMEA2338690) | human gut metagenome | biome: human gut; feature: human-associated habitat; material: faeces...
AGTGGTTTGGTTTCTCCAAGATGGAGATACTTACACCAGACGAATTGGTGGAAAGAATCAACAGGGGATAAGAAAAAAACAGAGTCCTCTATTGAGTATGGAAGAACTTTTCAGATATTATTTGGAGAATATTATTATTATTCGTATCGGTACAGGCTTACGCTATCTATGGCTACGCTTTGTAAGGCATCGCAAGATTTCTTACCGAACCCTTTATGAAGGTAGTAAATTGAAAAAAACAACAGAATTATCTAATTTTGATAATGGACAGTATGGTGTTTTTGGTGGGATTAGGTAAACTTATAAAACGCATTTGGAAGAAGAAAACATACAGATGGTTGTCATATGCCATTTGTATAATTACATTCTCCACGTTATATGATTATATTCACAGTATTATTACACATACCATCATTTGTATCCCAATGTGGATATGGGGTATTATTCCAGTGGTAACAATCCTCATATTCTTTGCTAAATTTGGGATTAAGAAAAAATCTATATTTCTTCACGTTGTATTGGGATGTTGCTTTGGAATAGTGGTTACTGGTGTTTTGTGTGTCTTGTTCTATACAACAAATTATTGGTTCACCAGTTCCCATACGTACCATCTTGACGCATACGTTGTTGGTAAGAGATATATTCAAAGACGTGGTGGTTATCGTAGTTGGGAACTTTCAAAATACTACGTGAACTTGAAATTTATAGACAACCAAGAAACATTTCGTCTGGATGATTCAAAAGTTTTCAAAAAAATCGATCAAGGCGATTCTGTATGTGTCACCTTTGTTAAAGGTCTTTATGGTATAAACATTATCAAGGATATATCTCCTAAAAACAAATAATTAATGCAATATAAAACATTCGCTGAAAAAGAAGCAGACAATGGAGAAAAGATTTTTAAGGATTTTAATAATTTTATAAATATGAAGATTAAAACATTATTTAAGACAATTTTTTGCGCAGGATTAGTTTTAACTCTTGTTTTGTATCTATGCCATTTATACGGCAACTATATAGAAAAAACACAGGAGCCTATTACTGGTTATACATATAATGGATTTGAGGAAAAAAGTAACTATAAGAGTTCAAATATAATTCTTATAACCTACAAATCAAAACAATATGTATTACATACGGGAAATCGAGTCTTAGACAAGATAAAGTCTGGTGATTTTCCTAAATTATACTATTCTTCAAAAACTGATTATCTTTTTTTTGAAGGAGATTACTTACCTGTAGGTTATGCCAAAGCTGCCTTATTGTTCACTTTTGTCTTTCCGATTATTGGTACACTAATATGGAGAAAAGAACTTAATAATGATATTCGCACAATGTAAAATGTCAAGGGCAACATGATGCCATCAATTTACTACATGGGCAACCGCCGCACGGAAGACATCGTTCACCTACAACTCACTCGACAACGTGCTCAACAAGCTGAAGGCGAACATGGCGGAGGAAGGCAAGATGATTAACTACCATCGGCTGACGGGTATCAGTAATCCCGACCATCCGGGAAACAACGTCATAGAATACTGAGTATTACTTTTAACACGTCTTCTTGATAAAAATATATTTATGATAACAGTTACATTTTGTATATCTTTGAGAATTAATTTCCTGAGTGTTTTTTTTGAGAGAATAATAAACTCTCTCGATTTCACTCCTAATAAAATGGATATATTCTATAATGAATTTTCTACTCCAAAATTCTTTATCAAGTACAATCCAAAATTACTTCAATTATTATCTTTGGCAGAGGTAGATGGAGGAATTACATCCTTTAATTTATATGATAACAAGTATTCAAATGAGAATGTTACCCCATTCTTTCGAGCTAAAATCTTAGATACGACATTTTCAAATAATCAAGTTATATGTATATTAGAATGGGTATCATATCCAACACTATATTTCACTCCCAACATTCATTTTTTGAGTAGTTATCTTTGTGATGAAGCTAAAATAGTTTTTCTCTTTGCCTATGATCAATTTGATGTTAGATATAAATGCGAAAAGACTAATTATATAAAATCTTTATTGAGTCCACAATTGAGATGGGGAAAGTTGGTTATGGTCAAAAGTATGCCTTTTATTGCTGCTCCTGTGATGTTTTTTGGAAAGGAGTATTTTAGCATAATTCCAAAGGAAATTTTGTTAAAGGTTCCAAACTCACAAGAATTTATAATTAATGAGCAAGATGTTATATCCATAAAACTTTATGACCTTTATGAAAATCCTAACCTTCATAGAGATTCTCAAAAAAAATATTGGAAAATAACTTCTCTTTCGCTAAGAATAAAAAAATATCAAGAAAATGTTTTTTCAGAAGATGCTATTACACAATACAAAAAGCGATACAAGAAAATGAAGGAAGGAAATGTCAAAAAGAGAAACAAATCTTAGGATAGTTGCTAATTTTTCAAAATGTTTTATGGTAGTATGCTTGGTGTTTCAACAACTGGTGTTGGAACTATTATTGCTGGAGTATGGTTATGGTACAATGGGAATTAATTATATTTTTACAGGAGAAGCTAATGGCATAAGTGATATGATTGATGAATCTATTGGAACCTATGAATTATATGAAGGCATCTATTAATTAACAAGTGGTGTCTCACGATTGTGAGACACCACATAATAATATTTTAATTATGTCAATACAATTCCCTATACTTAATATTTCCTTAAGTAATTTAAGTTCACAGGATTTGGAAGAAACCCATATTGGAGACTTATGGGATTATCCTGGCGATAATAGTATCTTTGAAGAATACTACAATAATCAAAAATATGTTGACCAAAGTGGGCATATATTTAAAATAATAGGAAAAAGAAAATCAAATTTTATAAATTCAATAATCCATTTTAATAAAAAAGAACTGATATTTGAGGATTGTGGTGAGACTATTAGCTTCTCTGTATTGAAGGATTTTTTAATCAATAGATACAATTCATTAGATGATAATTTAGCTAAGTCGGTTCTGATTAGATTAACAAAACAATCAAAAAATATCAAGGATTTAATTGGGTAAACGTAAAAACATAGCCCATTTTTGAGGTAGTGTAAATAAACTGTATCAAGCGATAACAATTAAAGCCAACACAGTTTATTTTACACTCTCCATACTTTCTTATTCAGAGTATAGTTATTCCCATCCTCCGCTTACTTGTCTATGTATGATGCGACAAAATAGACAATCGAAATGACCGTATAAAGGAAACACGGCAAGAAAATCCAAAGAAAGACCTTCACCCAACCATTCGCCAACCACACGCCTTAATTTCTTGACATCATATTAGACATATCATAGAAATGGCGAGTGAGTATTTCTTTGTTTTCCTTTCGGTGGTCTTCAAGAAGTTTGGACTCATCCTCAATGAGTTTCTTTCCCGACTTCGTCATTGCGTACCATAAAATCTTCGTCGAAAAGTTTAGCTATTTTATGACGCCTTGCCATCAGCATAGTTTGTGTATAAGCTCCTTGTTCAGCGACAGTATGCTTTCCCCTCCATCGCCTATTCCGCATGGATTTCACGGAAAGGCGCAACACGTCTAATCGCATACGGGGAGATCGAGGATGTGGCGCACAACGTCGGTGGCTTCGCGCACGGTCTTGATGCCGTCGATGCGCATCGACCTTCGGCTGTTGTGTTCATTGAGATTGGCTATGCGCACATTCTGCTGCAGATAAGTCAGGATGCGTCCGAATGCCGGCGACTGATAGTAGGCCGCGTTTTCCGACGAAACGAAAAACATTGTCATGTGCCCCTGCTTCAACACGATTTTTTCAATGCCGAGACGGCGGGCAAGCCTGCGCAACGTGACCACAAGAATCAACTCGCGCGCCTGGTCGGGAATCGCTCCGAAACGGTCTTCAAGCCGCTTGCAGAAGGCGTCGACATCCTCCTGCCGCTCCATGTTGTCGAGTTCCTGGTACAGGAGTATGCGCTCGCTCTCCTGAGGCACGTAGGATGCCGGAAAGAGGATTTCGAGGTCGCTCTCGATGGTGCAGTCGTTGGCATATTCGGCGTTGGCGGAGTCTTGATGCTCGTCGGCGAAGGTGTCGGCAAATTCCTCCGTCTTCAATTCAAGCACCGCCTCTTTGAGAATTTTCTGATACGTCTCATAGCCGAGGTCGGCGATAAAGCCGCTCTGCTCGGCTCCGAGCAGGTTTCCGGCGCCGCGGATGTCGAGGTCCTGCATGGCGATATGTATGCCGCTGCCGAGGTCGGAGAAGCTCTCGATGGCTTGCAGACGGCGACGCGCCACCGGAGTGAGCGCGGCTTCGGGCGGCACAAGCAGATAGCAGAACGCCTTGCGGTTGCTGCGCCCCACCCGTCCACGCAACTGATGCAGTTCCGACAAACCGAAATTCTGCGCATTGTTGATTATGATGGTGTTGACATTCGGCATATCGATGCCGCTTTCAATGATTGTGGTGGCAAGCAGCACGTCGTACTGATGCGCGGCGAAGTCGATGATTGTCTGCTCCAGCTTGTCGGACGCCATCTGTCCATGTCCCACCACCGTGCGGGCGTCGGGCACCAGACGGCGCACCCGGCTCTCAAGGTCGAACAGCTGCTCGATGCGGTTGTTTACAATAAACACTTGTCCGCCCCGCGCCAGCTCAAAATTGATTGCCTCGCGCAGTATTTCGTCATCGAGGGCAGTGACATTGGTTATAATCGGATAGCGGTTGCGCGGCGGCGTGTTGATGGCGCTGAGGTCGCGCGCGCCCATCAATGAGAACTGCAGCGTGCGCGGAATCGGCGTAGCCGACATTGTAAGCGTGTCCACGTTCACCTTCAGCTGTTTCAGTTTTTCCTTCACACCGACGCCGAATTTCTGTTCCTCATCAACCACGAGCAGTCCCAAGTCTTTGAACTGCACCGTTTTTCCGATAAGTTTGTGAGTGCCTATGATTATGTCTATTTTGCCTTCCTTCAATTCCTCGAGGATGCGCTTCACGTCTTTCGGCTTACGCGCACGGCTAAGATAGTCGACACGCACTGGAAAGTCCTTCAAGCGTTCTGAGAACGTGGTGAAATGCTGATAAGCCAGCACCGTAGTAGGTACAAGCACAGCGGTCTGCTTGCCATCGGTGGCAGCCTTAAACGCAGCGCGTATCGCCACTTCCGTCTTGCCGAATCCCACATCGCCACACACCAGGCGGTCCATCGGGCGTTCGCTCTCCATGTCGGCCTTCACCGCCTCCGTCGCCTTCAGCTGGTCGGGCGTGTCCTCATAGATAAACGAGGCCTCAAGCTCATGCTGCAGATATCCGTCGGGCGAATATGCGAATCCCTTCTCCTTGCGGCGTGCGGCATAAAGCTGGATAAGGTCGCGCGCGATGTCTTTGAGTTTCGACTTCGTGCGCTCCTTCACCCTGTTCCACGCCCCTGACCCAAGTTTGTTGAGCTTCGGAGGCACACCCTCCTTGCCGCGGTATTTTGCCAGTTTGTGGAGCGAATGAATCGACACAAAAATCTTATCATCGTTGAGATACGTGAGTTTTATCATCTCCTGCATCTTTCCGTTGACGGCAGTGCGCACCAACCCGCCAAAGCGTCCCACTCCATGGTCTACATGCACAATAAAGTCGCCCACCTCTATCTGCGACAACTCCTTCAGCGACAGTGCCAACTTGCCCGAACGCACACGGTCGCTCTTGAGCGTGTACTTATGGAAGCGTTCAAAAATCTGATGGTCGGTAAACGCGCAAATCTTACGCTCGTTGTCTACAAATCCCTCATGAAGCGTGCGCAGCACCGGCGTGAAGCGGATATCGTCCTTTCGGTCGTCGAAGATAGAGCGCAGACGTTCAAACTGAGGCTCGCTGTCGGAAAGTATGTATATTTTGTAGCCGTCCGACTCAAACTGACGGAACGTGGAACTGATGATGTCGAAATTTTTGTGGAACACGCCCTGCAACGATGTGTCAAAAGTCAGCGCCGCATCGTAGTCGCCACGGTTGTTAACCGCATAGTCGGCATAGCGGTGGCTGTCGATGTCGCAGCAGAACTGCTCTGCGTCGACCACATTGTCCATAGCATGCTTGTCGCCCTCATCGGCTATCAACGCACTCTCCGACAACGTTTCCTCCGCCACGGCACGCACACGCTGCCGCAACCATTCGCGGTCGTGAATCAGCAACACCGTGTCGGCTCCTGCAAACCGCAGCAACGACTCGCCGCCGCCTGCTCCGGTAGACAAATTATTGACCACCGTAATCTCATCGACCGACCGCTCCGACAACTGCGTTTCTATATTGAACGTGCGAATGCTTTCGATGTCGTCGCCAAAAAAGTCGATACGGTAGGGCTGCTCATTGGTGAATGAAAATATATCAAGGATGGAGCCGCGCACGGCAAACTGCCCCGGCTCGTACACGTAATCGACCGTCACAAAGCCAAAGTCGCGCAGACGCTGCGCCGTCGCCGTCAAGTCGGCTGTGCCGCCACGACGGAACGACAATGTGCTGTCGATCAATTGCTGACGCATAGCCACCTTTTCAGCAAGCGCCTCAGGATATGTGACCACAACGCGCAACTGAGGGTCGTCCCAACGGCTAAGCACCTCCGCACGCAGAATCTGCGACGGAGCGTCCTCCTGACCATATTTGATGTCGCGTTTATAGCCCGACGGGAAAAGCAAAGCCGCCTGTTCACCTAAAATCTGGCACAGGTCACTATATAAATATCCCGCCTCATCCATATCGTTGGCAACTGCAAGATAAGGCTGCTTCAATCGAGGCAACTGCGAGAACACGACTGATGGAGCCGAACCCACAAGCCCGTCAAGTTTGATTCTCTTTATCTTTTTATCTTTAAAGCATTTACCCAATGCCGCAACGCGGGCTGCCGGCATCAGCAGTCCGCAAAGTTCGGATATTTCCATATCTCAATATTTTTCAAGGACAAAGATAGTGCAAGGTAAGAGAAGAGCAAAACAAATTTATTTGATTTTGCTCTTCCGAACCGCAGCCTATATTATCAAATATTGCTGTCCGGCAAAACTTCCGTAACATCAGTACCTGTCTAATTTCTCCATAATTGGAAATATACCACCAAAAGATGAGTTTTTCGGATTTTTATTCATACTTTTGCCATGCCTGATGAGGTTTTGTTTAATTATTTTTGCAACACTAAGTTATGTGAATCCTCTGGCACAGCAAAATCCTGGGTAAGTTTTTATTGCTCAAGATGTTATAAAAGTTAGAATTTATAGAGTTGCGGAATTAAGGTTCAAGAACGCAGTCCTCGACCCTTTCAAAGACGGCAACGGGACGGTCGCCGAGATTGCAACATCCGATGCAGCCGAATGGTTCGACCTGCAGGGCAGGAAGGTCAACAACCCAGAAAAAGGCATTTACATCCGCAAGCAAGGCACCGACACGCAGAAGGTAGTGCTTCGGTAAGCAGCGTCAGATGGAGCGTCTGCGCCATGAGCCTCGGCGCATGTACGCCCCGCAAAAGACAAACATCAGCGACCCGTAGACAATCTCCGCCGTCCATGCCCACATCACGTCGACACGCATGATGTAGACAACCCATGTGTTATATATCATATAGAACACCAGCGCAGCCATCTCAAGCCAGAATGCCATTCGAGTGTCGCCTGTACCCGACACGCTGCTGAACAGCACGTTTGCAGGCACCAGCACCGTATAGGCGGAACACATCACCCACACCGTAGGCACCGCAGCGTCGATAAGTTGCGGAATGTCGGTGTAGATGCGTATAAACATCTGCGGGAAAGCTGCCACAACCAGCAGCAACGGCGTCACACAAAGATAGGCAAGCCATATATGGCGGCGTATGGCAAGCGCCACCTTGTCGGTCTGACCAGCCCCTATCATATTGCTGACAATTGAGCTTGCCGCCGAGGCAAACGCTATCACCATCATAAACGGAAGTCCGCTGATGTTGCGTGCAAGGTTAGCTATGGCAAGCGACTCCTCGCCAAGATGCTCGATATAGACAAAGAAGATAAACCACGTGGACAGCGATAAGAAACTCTGCACCATCACCCACATCGACACGCTGAGAATCGAGCGCTGACGCTTGATGTCGAGCGCGGGGAAACGCGACAGACCGAAATGTCGGCAATCGATTTTCGCACGCGTATAGCAGACAAAAAACACCAGCGACACAAGTTCGGCAAGCGACGAGCCTATCGCCGCGCCGGCGATTCCGAGCGCGGGCAAGCCGCATTTGCCAAACACGAGCACATAGTTGAACACCACATTCGACAGCACCATTACAATGGAGTTGAGCGTGAGAGTCTTTGTCTGCGTCGTGCCAACATAGAACGACCTGAACATACCGCCGGCAAAGGCAAAGAAGAAGCCATAGACACGCCAATGGATATAGTCCTCCGCCTTGGCAAGAATGTTGGGCGAGGAAATCATCATCGACAGAATTTCATCGGCATACATCTGGCATGCGACAAACAGCACCGCGGCAAGCGCCATCAAGAAATACAGCCCCTGGTAGAACACCTGCCCCACCTCACCGTAACGCCGTTCGCCATTGCGTCGCGCAATCAGAATCTGCGTACCCACACAGAATCCGTGGCCAGCCATAAAGATAACCATATAGAACACTCCAGCGATAGCCGCCGCGCCAAGTTCCACCTCGCCGACACGTCCCATGAAAGCCGTGTCGGTAAGCGCTATCATCTGTTCCATCAAAAGGCTTACCAAAATAGGATAAGCCACTCGCCAAATCTGTTTATAACTATAATCGACCGTTGTTGCCATAGTTGTCTAATTGTTCTTGTTGGCGCGCTTGCGTTCAAGCTCGTCAAGAATGATTTTGCGCATACGCATGTGGTTAGGTGTAACCTCGACATACTCGTCAGCCTTTATGTATTCAAGCGCTTCCTCGAGGCTGAACACAACCGGCGGGATGATGCGCGCCTTGTCGTCGGCACCCGACGCACGCATATTCGTAAGCTTCTTCGACTTGGTGACGTTCACCACGATATCGTTGTCCTTGGCATTTTCGCCAACCACCTGTCCGGCATACACCTCCTCCTGCGGGAAGATGAAGAAACGTCCGCGATCCTGCAACTTGTCGATGGCATAAGCATAGGCAGTGCCCGACTCCATTGCGATGAGCGAACCGTTGGTACGGCGTTCGATTTCGCCCTTCCACGGCTGATATTCCAAGAACTGGTGGCTCATGATAGCCTCGCCCGCCGATGCCGTCAGCACGTTTGTGCGCAGACCGATGATGCCACGCGACGGGATGTGGAATTCCATCTGCAGGCGGTCGTTCTGCGTGGTCATCGACACGAGCTCGCCACGACGGCGTGTCACCATATCAATAATTTTGCTTGAGTACTCTTCAGGCACGTTGACAGTCATCAACTCCACCGGCTCGCATTTCTGACCGTCGATTTCCTTGATGATAACCTGAGGCTGTCCCACCTGCAGCTCGTAGCCCTCGCGACGCATTGTCTCGATAAGCACAGACAAGTGGAGCACACCACGGCCAAACACCGTCCATACGTCCTCGTGTGGCTCTTTCTTCACCCGGAGAGCGAGGTTCTTGTCGAGCTCGCGCTCCAAACGCTCGGCAATGTGGCGCGATGTCACAAACTTGCCGTCTTTTCCGAAGAATGGAGAGTCGTTGATAGTGAACACCATCGACATTGTAGGCTCGTCGATTGCGATGCGCTCCAATGGTTCAGGGTTGACCGGATCGGTCACAGTGTCGCCAATTTCAAAGCCTTCGATACCGACAAGCGCACAGATGTCGCCACTCTTCACGCTTTCCACCTTGCGGCGTCCCATACCCTCGAATGTGTGAAGCTCCTTGATGCGCTGGCGCACCACCGAGCCGTCCTTCTTGCAAAGGCCAATCTCCATGCCCTCGCGCAGTTCGCCGCGATGCACACGGCCAATTGCGATACGTCCTACGTACGACGAATAGTCGAGCGACGTGATGAGCATTTGCGGAGTGCCCTCGAGCACTTGAGGTCCTGGAATATATTTGATGATGGCGTCGAGCAGCGGGATGATGTTGTCGGTCGGTTTTTTCCAATCGTCGCTCATCCAGTTCTGCTTTGCAGAGCCATAGATTGTCGGGAAGTCGAGTTGTTCTTCGGTTGCATTGAGGTTGAACATCAAGTCAAACACCATCTCGTTGACCTCGTCAGGACGGCAGTTCGGCTTGTCAACCTTATTGATTACGACAATCGGTTTCAGCCCCATCTGGATGGCTTTCTGAAGCACGAAACGCGTCTGCGGCATCGGGCCCTCGAAAGCGTCGACGAGCAGCAAGCATCCGTCAGCCATATTGAGCACGCGCTCCACCTCACCACCGAAGTCGGAGTGTCCCGGAGTGTCGATAATATTGATTTTGTAACCGTTGTAGTTGATTGAAACGTTTTTCGAGAGGATTGTGATGCCGCGCTCGCGTTCAAGGTCGTTGTTGTCGAGCATCAATTCTCCTGTGTTCTGATTGTCGCGGAAAAGGTTTCCCGCAAGCAGCATTTTGTCCACCAATGTCGTCTTTCCGTGGTCCACGTGAGCGATGATGGCAATGTTTCTGATATTCTGCATATAAACTATACCTATTTTGAGCGCAAAATTACGATATTTTTAGCATTCTCCATTATTATTGTCATATTATTTTCGCCGACAACACCAAAAAAGATGCTTAACAACATATTTACTGCCTTCTCCTGTATGCTCTTATGCACAATTAACCTAAAAGAAATTTAAAATTGAATTAATATAAACAGTAATCGAACGTCGCTGGCCTTGATATACACAAAGATAGCTTTTACCTTTGTACTTCGTGCTTAAATAGGTGGCAGTTCGGCATAGTCAAATCTGAGAACTATGTCTTCGGTTTGACTATGCTCTTATCTTTCGCTATATATGGCGCATTATCCAATGCCCAAGATATGAGATTGTTTAGTATAGGCATCAGACTTTTACCAAGCTCGGTTAAGGAATACTCCACCTTTGGCGGTATCTCGGCATACAGCTTTCTTTTAACCAATCCGTCTGCTTCAAGATTTCTCAATGTTTCGGTAAGGACTTTCGGGGAAATATCTGGAATCGCCTTACTTATAGTATTGAAACGTGTAGCTTCATTTTCAGAAAGCACACATAATATGAGCATAGCCCATTTACTGGAGAATCGAGATAGGACATTCCGGATAGGGCAATTTTCAATACGAGTATATTTTTTCAGATTTTCTTGCACCTGTAAACTGTTCATTTCCAATAACAATTACTTTAAAGTAAGTGGATTACATTTTTGTAACCTCTTGTTTATCAATATATAAAAGAGTATTTTTGCACTATCTAAATGATAGTAAGTTTAGAATGCAAAGTTAATCAAATTTTAAAAAGCAGGAAACATGAGCAACATTAAAATCATGAACAAGTGCGAAAAATACGCTCACGCAACAGTAGGTTGCATCAAGGGTTTTGAGGGTAAAGAATTTGTGAAGGAAGCAACGGAAGCAACTTCATGTGAAATCTCATTTGGTTCATTACCATCAGGGGTGTCAGTTCCTTTCTTTCACAGCCACAAGGCAAATGAGGAAAACTACATAATTCTGTCAGGAGCAGGTAAATTCCAGGTGAACGATGAGGTCTTCGAGATTGGAGAAGGCTCAGTCATACGTGTATCACCTGGATGTGACCGCAACTTAAAATGTACTTCAGCTGAACCGATGACTTATATCTGCATTCAGGCAAAAGATGGAAGTCTGGAAGGCTATACAATGACGGATGCTGAAATAACAGAACGTGAGAGTCTGTTGTAAATAATGACAACCTCATAAATTGGAATCCCTGACAATGACGGAATAAATATAGTATCATTGTCAGGGAATCTTATCCGTCTTCGATGTATGTCAGTTCCTTTCAGAGGTGCACTAAAATATTTCATATATATAGCTCACATTTTTTTCTTACGCTACAAGCCCTCTTCAGTACTTAACAACATATTTTCAACAAGAACGTTCCGTCCTTCCCGCCAACAGCGCCTCACACAACGGCACACCTTCCCTTACGACCACTTGCCTACACACTACGAATTTTGGCGAATATGGAGGTTTTTGCTACCTTTGGATTCCACTTAAATTGCAAAGGTTATGAAACGATTGAATTTATCGACCAAGATGAAGGCTGCCGTGGGATATACGGCGGTGATAGCGTTATTTTTGGCGGCGGTGTGGCTGATTGTAGGCGTCCTCGACTCGCTGACACGCTCCGACGGTGCCGAACGCACCATCAACAACCGGCAACGCGCCACAAACGACGTTGTGAGCCGGCTGTATCAGGCGGAGGTGATTGGACAGGCGTTGAGCGCCGGGCAGACCGACCTGTTTCAGTCTTATGTCGATGCTATGATGCTGACAGCACAGGCAGTCGATTCGCTGCGCGCCATCGTCAACGACCGCGCACAGGTGGCGAGGCTCGACTCTGTGAAAATGCTGCTCGGCAGAAAGGTTGACAACATGGACAACCTGCTCGACGCAATGGAGGCCGACAACTCCGACGAACTTTACCAACAATATATCAGCGACCTCATAGCGAACCAGAACCGCGAGATAGCGGCGCCGAAAGTGCAGCATTCGCAAACGGTGCGCACAAGCGAATATGTGGTTCACAAGAAACGGAAAAACTTTTTCGGACGTCTGCGCGATGCTTTCTCAAAGGAAGACAACAATCCGCAGCACGTGAGCGAGACGGTCACGGAGCATCACACCGACACGCTCGCCAACACCATCAACCCCGCCGACACGGTGGTGAAAATGCTTTCCGGTGTGCGCAAGCGGGTCGACGGACACCGTATCGGACAAATCGCACAGCTGAAGCGGCAGACGGCGGAACTGCGCATCAACGGACAGATGCTGAGCCGCAAGGTGAGCGAGCTGCTTGCCGTGATTGTCGACGAGAGCTCACGCACGGCAGAGACAAAGCATCTGCAAGCCGAATCGGTGCGACGCCATGCCGCCCGTGAGATTGCCGCAATAGCATTTGCCGCAGTGGTTCTGGCAATGGCGTTCCTGTTTATGATATGGCGCGACATCACCCGCAGCAACCATTACCGTCACGAGCTGGAAAAAGCCAAGAAACGCGCCGAGGACCTGCTCGACGTGCGCCAAAGGCTGATGCTCACCATCACCCACGACATCAAGGCTCCTGTCGGCTCGATAATCGGCTATGCCGATTTGCTCGACAAGACGGCCGACGGAAAGAAACGCGCGGCATACCTCGGCAATATGCAGACGTCGGCGAAACATCTGCTTGACCTTGTCAACTCGCTGCTCGACTACCACCGTCTGGACGCCGACAAGATGGACATCAACACCGCGGCGTTCAACCCGCAGCAACTGCTCAACGCCGTTGCCGACAGCTACCGTCCGGCAGCAGCCGCAAAGGGTCTGCGCCTTGAATACGACTGCGACAGCGCGCTCGACGGCTATTTCTCAGGCGATCCTTTCCGCATCCGACAGATTGTCGAGAATCTGATGTCAAATGCAATGAAATTCACCAAGGAAGGCTCTGTGTCAATGTCTGCAAAACTCGACAACGGACGGCTAAGCATCAGCGTAGCCGACACCGGATGCGGAATGACCGAAGACGAGCAGAAACGGATATTCCAGGAGTTTACCCGTCTGAAAAGCGCGCAGGGACAGGAAGGTTTCGGACTCGGACTGTCGATAACACAGAAACTCGTGGCTCTGCTCGGAGGCACGATGAGCGTGAGCAGCAAACCAGGAGAAGGCAGCCGGTTCGGCGTCGAGCTGCCGATGCCTAAAGCCGATGCCGACACAACATCTGCCAACGATCGCCCCGCGGCAAACGCCCGGTTCAGCCAGCCGTGGAGCCTGCTGCTCATCGACGACGACAATCTGCAACTGCAGCTCACGGAAGCCATGCTGCGCAATCTTGGTGCCAACGTCACCGTATGCCGGCAGCCACAGGAACTGTTTGTCAAAATCGCAGAATGCCACCACGACGCCGTGCTTACCGACATCCAAATGCCAGCCATGAACGGCTTCGACCTGCTGCGCAACCTCCGCTCCCTCGGATGCGACGAGGCAGCGTCGATTCCCGTAATAGCCGTGACCGCACGCAACGACATGGACGTAGACTCGCTGCGAGGCGAAGGCTTTGCCGGATGTCTGCACAAGCCGTTCCGCCAGCAAGAAATTGTCGACGTGGTTGAGGCTGCCATGGCAAATAACGAGACCGACACATTCGACTTCTCCGCACTGACAGCGTTCAGCGCCGACGACGCCGACGCCTCGCGCGAGATTATGCTCACGTTTGCCGAAGAAACGCGGAAAAACATCCAGCGCATGGAGCGCGCCATAGCCGACGGCGACCTGAAAGAAATGGCTGAGACCGCCCACAAGATGCTGCCATTGTTCACCATGATAGGCGCCAAACGCGCCGTTGCGCCACTCTCCTGCCTCAACGACAAGCGTGCAGGCGGCGATGCCGGCTCTGCCGACACAGAGATGGCACAAACCATCGTGGATGTAGCTAAAAATGTGGTAAACGAAATAGCGAAAGCTAGTCAGGATTAAAAAACTTTCAAAACGAAAGTAAAAAGTTTCGTTTTGATTTTGTTATAATAAACAAGAATCGTAATTTTGCACCACTATATATAGATATGGAACAATCGGCTAAAACAAAAGAGCGTTTCTCGGAAACCAACGAAAGTTTCACTATGCTCGAGGCTATCAACGAGGCAAAGCGATGCCTTCACTGCAAGGCACCGCAATGCAGCAAGGGCTGCCCGATCAGTCAGGACATTCCCGACTGGATTCACGAACTGTCGATGGGCAATCTCGGAAACGCCATGCACATAATCAACGGCAAGAGCAACCTGCCTGCCGTGTGCGGACGCGTATGCCCTCACGAGCGTCAGTGCGAGGGGCATTGCGTGCTCGGAAAGAAGGAACGCCCTGTGGCTATAGGCAAACTGGAACGCTTCGTTGCCGACTTCGACGGCGACATGCAGCTCATCCGCGAGCGGCTGCCGCAGAAGACGCGTGGACGCGTGGCGGTGATTGGCAGCGGACCTGCCGGACTTGCCGTCGCCGGCGACCTTGCGCGAAAAGGCTTCGCGGTGGAGGTCTTCGAGATGGAGCCGGAACCGGGAGGCGTGCTGATGTTCGGCATTCCTGAATATCGACTGCCTAAAGAGGTGGTGCGCCGCGAAATCCGCAAAATCGAGGAACTCGGAGTGGTCTTCCGCTGCAACACGACCATCGGTCAGGACCTGACCGTCGACCAGATGTTCGACCGCGGCTTCGACGCCATCTTCATGGGCACAGGCACAGCCAAGCCCAAGAAACTGCAAATTCCCGGCGGACACCTGCGCGGTGTGCGCCAAGCCATATACTTCCTGCGCCGCGTGAGCCTCTACAACGAGGGCAACCTCGACCGCAACGAAGTGCCTGTGGGCAACGGCGACCGCGTCTTTGTGATAGGATGCGGCAACACGGCGATGGACGCGGCACGCTCGGCAGTGAGACTGGGCGCGGAGAAGGTGACGGTGGTCTACCACCGCACAATCAACGATATGTCGGCGCTGCGCTCCGAATACGACGAGGCGGTTTCCGAAGGAGTGGAGTTTGAATGGCAGTCGAGCATTGTCGACATCCACGACGATGCAGGCGATATAACCGACGTGGTGATTGAGAGCAACGGCGAGCGCCACGAAGAAGATGCCGACGTGGTGATAATGGCTGGCGGCTCACAGCCAGCCAGCCGTATAGTCTCCACAACGGAAGGAATCGACGTTGACGACCGCGGCTATGTGCTGACACGCGACATGCCCTACGGCATGACAACCCGCAAGGGAGTGTTTGCCGGCGGCGACGTGGTCAACCGCCCGTCAACGGTGGTGCTCGCCATGAGCGACGCCAAGAAGGTGGCAGAAGGCATAGCGCAATATGTTGACGCCATCAAACTGCTGGAAGCAATTTCATAGACATAATATATACACAGAGATTGAATTACCATAGTAGCAGACCGCCCCGGATGTCGTGACGACAACCGGGGCGGTAATTTTTCCGCAAGTCAGGATTTATTTTTTTCAGAATTTCACTTTCTTCACACCATCCACAATGTATATGCCTGCCGGCAGACTGTCCCAATCAACGTCGAGCTTCACGCCCTGCATGTTAAACGTGCCCCGGCGCGATTCAGGAATATCGGCCGTAATGTCGTGGATGCCGTCGGCATCAGGTCTGATGACAAGTTTTTCAACAGGCTTGCCTTCAAACACCAATGCCCTCATAGCGGAGTCAAACGCCGCGCCCACCGGCTCCGTGATGTGGCAGCCGTCAAGCTGCACGTCACCGATTGCCGGAACCGCGCCCAGCACCGAGGTTATCTCCACGTCAGCCTTGCGCACCACGAGCCGCTCATCGCCGACGTCGGCATCACCAACTATACACTTCGCTCCGGCAACACCCATTTCAGCATTGATGCTCACCTTGGCGCCGTCGATGACAACAGGCGAGGCAACGGTCATAATGCCGTCGTTTTTTGCTTTGATGTTAAGCGTTCCCGGTCCCAATACGGTAAGCGCACCTATCGTGCATATACCCTTATCGCTCGATATGAAATTGTTTTCGCCAATCAGCATAATCTTCAAGTCGGGAATCATACTATTCACAGCCACATTGCCTGTTATCGTCGCGTTCCCTAAGGAGAGGGTGTTTGTCGCAGGGTCGAACGACGCCATGCCTTCCACTCCAGGTATCACACTGAGGTCGCCGCAATTCTTGCCCGTCAAAGCCACGCCAGCCACATTTACACCATACGTCACAGGACCAATCACAACCTTGCCTTTCACCAACGCCCCGTCGAGAGCCACGCCACGCAGCGCGGCGTCGAATTTCGCGCCGACCGGCTCTGTGACGCCACAGCCTTCGAGCACGAGAGCGTCGATATTGATTATCGCGCCATTCTCTCCCTCAACACGCACCACAGCATCACGCACCGTCAGCGAGTTATTTTGCGCATCAATGCCGCAGATACACCATTCGCTTTTGACTGCCACTTCACAGTCTTCAATAGTCAATGCGGTACCTCTTATAGACACACAATATCCATCGCGGCACGATAGGTCAAGCTTGCCCGTTCCGCTGATTGTTGTAGGCTTGTCCATTACAAGCGCCCTTCCATCAGAAGTAATGCTGTTATTGCCCTCCAGCCATATCGTCAATCCTTCGCACGCACTGTTGATGATGCCCGATCCAAACAATTTATTATTTCTAATAGTAGCTCCATCAAGGATAAGAACCTTAGTTTTAGGATTGAACGACACTTTTCCTGTCACGCCATCTATCACACTGAGGTCCTTGCAATTACTCGATGTCACATTCACTTCGTTCACCATAATGCCATATTTTTCGTCAGGGGCAATCACAACATTGGTTTTCACCAAAAAACCATCGACTGCAATGCCCTGCAACACTGGGTCGAATGCAGCATTCTCGGGAGCACTGACGTAGCTGCCATCAAGCACGAGTCCAGAGATTTGACACACTGAGCCGCTTTTCCCGTAAGCCTCCACGTGAGCATTGCGCACTGTAACCACCTGACCGCTTTCGTTTGCCACGCCCTTTATGCCGTAGGTGCCCTCGGCATATACGCTGCAGTTCTCTATCGTCACCGGAGCCTGTTGCAGATGTATGCCGTCCTGCACGTTCGACTTGAGATTGAGTTTGCCGCTTCCGCTTATCGTTGTAGCCTTTTCCGCCCAGATACAAGCGAGAGCGACGCTGATGCTATTTTCGCCAATCACATTAATTGTCAAGTCATTGCAGTCTGCATTAAAGATGCCCACAGTGCTTTTTCCAGGCGCAATTGTGGCATTTTCAAGAGTAAGCGTCCTTGTTATGCCGTCATACTTCACTATTCCGCTCACACCGTCAATCACACTGAGGTCGTTGCAGTTGTCCTTCGTGACAGCCACACCAGCCACACTGATGGCATAATTCGGCTTACCAATCACCAATCTGCCCTTCACAATCTCACCGTCAATAGCCAACGACATACATCCTTTATCGAACACCACCCCCTTAGGCTGCACAATTGCACAGTCTTCGAGAACAATTCCTCCAAAATACACAACACAACCATTTTTTGCATTTACATCGACACGGGAATTACGCACAGTGAGCACAGACTTTTCGCTAATAAAGCCTCCCACTATGCCTGTATTCTCACTATTGATTGTTATCTCGCAATCTTCAATGGTAAGTGGAACATATATAAACAGAATAGCTTCTTTTTTCTTTGCCCTAATGTCGAGCGTCCCCGGACCGCAAATAGTGGTAGCACTCCGGAACTCCATTCCCACTCCTTCATTGTTAACAATCCTGTTTGAACCTTTCAGCACAATTCTAAGACCTTCACATTCAGAATTAAAAAGACATCTTTCATCTCCGATTCCCGTTATGGTGGCATTTTCGAGTGTCAGAGTTTTTGTTGCAGGATCGTACTTCACGCTTCCTGTCACGCCCTTGATTCCAGAGAGGTCGTTGCAATTTTTTTCCCATACGCTATAGCCATTGATTCTAATACCATAATCCGCAGCCTGCATTGTGGCAACGGCAAACACAGCAAGCAGAATGACGAGCGCCATGCGCATCCAAATGCAACGTCTCGGCAAGGGAGGACCAGCTTTTTCACTGGAAAGAGAGTCTGTCAGGTTGAATTGTCTCATAATAATTAGTTTTTGGTTTCGGACAGCCACAATATGCCCGATGGATTTGAAAAAAGGTTTAAATTGTAAAAACACTACAAAGCAGCGCAGATGTGGCACTACGCCAAAAAGCAGTCTAATCAATAACTTATGTTTTTCGCAAAGATAAAGGATAAACAACAAAGCAAATAACTAATCTCAAATATTTTTCGACACAATTCTTTCATTTTTGTATTTTTCATACATAAAAAACGTTAATAAGCTACAGAAGGGACAACAGCATCCTCTCTGCCGTCGACATGAAAAAGCGGCGCCGGGTTGCCCCGACGCCGCTCCAAGCGTTGCGTTTCTATGTTGTTTTTATTTTATTGCCACCTTACGGCTGTCGTCGCCGTTCACCACAATGTAGTAACCGGCAGGCAACTCGATTGTAGTCGAGCCGCTGACTGTTGTGCAGCAAGCCTCGCGCGCGTCGACAGTATAGACGTGGATGTCGGCCTCGTTTGCCGTTTCCACCACCAATTTGCCGTCACGGCAGTAGGCATCCCATTCAGCATCCGCGCCCACAGCAGCCACCGACGACACAAACGCCGTGATTCCAATGTCATCGATGTTCAAACGTCCGCCGCTAACTTGGTTCAGGCGTATGCGCACTGGCTGCGAAGCATTGATTGTTGCCGAGCACTTAACAAGCTGGCTTTTGTCATCTACGCTGAACTCCTTCACTTTAATCCAATTGCTTCCGTGGTCAACAGAGTAGCTTAGCTCCACAACCGGAGCTGCATCCGAACCGTAAGGAGCGGCGAAGAACGACACCTCTCCTGCGCCGTCTACCTTGTCCTCAAGCATCGTCAGCGAGCGCTCCCCTTTCTTTCCAGTGCAAAGAGCCTGCGTACCATGCACTTTATCGCCTTCACGGTCGATGCCGGCATTCACAACGCTCCATTTGCAAGCCGAGCCATTATAGTTAAACGTGTTGTACGGTCCGGCGCCAGGTTTCTCAAAATCCTCAAAGAATGTCACAGGCGCGGTCACCACAGCCTTCACATCCACATCGTCGCCCTCGACGGTTGCCGTGCTGGCAGAGAGCGTGCCATCGTATGTGCCGGCGGCAGAAGCAGGTATGCGCACATAGATTTCGGCGCCTATTGTCTCAGCCGTTTTAGTGTCGACAGCGAGGCTGCTGCGCCAGTCGCTCTTGTCTGCGCTCACTTGGAAGCCCTTTGTCACACTCACATTGATTTCATTCTCCTCAACGTTTGAAGCGTAGACAGTCACCTTCACAGGAGCAGAGTCGACACCCGGAGCCGCCGACAACACGAGTCCACCTTCCGGCAGGTCGAAACTGATTTCGCGGTCAAGGTCGACAGTGGTCACGCTGACCAAGTTAGACTTCATGCCCTTGACGTTGCTGAGTTGATATTTATATTCTGTCAGATATTCAAGATCAGTCACGGCATATTGCTGAGCCGCAGCCTTCACCGTTTTCGGAAATCCCGGCACGAGCGTAGTGCCGTCGGCAAGATACACATTCAGCGTATAGTCGCCGCCGTTCTTGTCAACGTCGACCCAACGGGCTGTAAAGCCGTCGGCAGTCACGTTTGATGCAGAAAGAGCGGGAATGCCGTCGACAGCCTGAGCCTTCAGCGTCACTACCGACTTAGCCGAGCCGCTTGTCAGCGTAAGCGTTCCGGTGGCAGATGCCTGCACAGCCGAAGAATAGGTCAGATTTATCGATGTGCCCTTGTTGGCATCTGCGGCAGCGATGCTTGCAGCCGAAGCCTTGAATCCAGCTCCAGCCACGCTGACAGCCACATTCTGCGTCAAGCCTTCCGCCTTTACGTTTACAGTATAGGTAAGCGTCGTGTTTACAGCCGTCACACCGAAGTCGACAGTCGAACCATTATAAGGCGACGTAATCTTCGGGTCGACCACACCGCCCGGAGTCCATCCGATGTTCTGCTTGTCGCCCCAGATATACTCCGCGAGCTCAGGATGGTCGATAAACGGGTTTCGGTTGTTCTGATGCTTGTAGACAGCGTTGTTGCGGTCAATCTCCTTCTGGCTCACCGGGTCTTGCTCGTTCCACTTCAAGAGCAGATTTACAGCCCAGGTTGTGTAGCAAGGATAGCTGTTTCCGGCAAGCATAGGACTGCTCCACGAAGCGATTTTGTCGTTGTAGCAAGCCGCCATATAGAAATACGTGCGGGCAAAGTCGCCCTTATACTCGTCGACCGGCTCGAAAACCGTACCCGAGTAGCCCGGGAATGTCGACTTTCCGAGTTTTCCGAGAGCGTCCACACCATTGCTCGACGGCAACGTTGTTCCGTTAGCACACTCACCGTAAGGGAAGCTGCTGCGCTGTCCGTTCACCTTACCGTCGGTAGGATAAATATGGAACGCGTCCGACACCATCGGCTGTCCCTTTTTGAACCAGCTTTTCGGGAACGAGTGCTCGCGGTTGACACAGTCGCCCACATTGCTGTAGTTGCCACACTTCTGCTGTCCCTCGCGGAATTTCGAAGTGGAATACATGTCCCAATAGTAATTCGTGCCAGGGCGAATGTCCGAATCCTTGTACACGTTCCACAACCCGTCGTAGCCCACGTTTTTGTGCGGTCCGACGATTTCACACAGTTGTTTCAACAATTCCTTCTGGCATTTGCCTTCCGCCTTCTTGTAGTACCCCGAAGGCTCCTGCGCATACGCCAAGCCCGAGAATAGGCAAATCAGCAGCGCAACCAATGAGAGTTTTGTCAATTGTCTGTTCATATTGAATAGTGATTTATTTGTTGTCTTTCAGTTTGCGTCCGGCAAGCATCCCGCAAGCCGCCATAATATCCTCGCCGCGCGAACGGCGGATTGTGCAAGTCACGCCGAGCGAGTTCAGCCTGTCGCGGAAAGCCGTCATCCGCCGCTCGTCGCTCGTTTTCAGTTCCGAGCCAGGGATAGCGTGGAAACGGATAAGGTTGACACGCACCTTCTGTCCCTCCAGGAGTTTTGCAAGAGCGTCGGCATGCGCCTCGTCGTCGTTAAGTCCAGCCCACATAATGTATTCCACAGAGAGGCGTCGCTGATGTGCGAAATCGTAGTCGCGCAGCATCGCCATCACCTTCTTTATCGGGAAAGCGTTCTCGACAGGCATCAGGCGTTTGCGCTCCTCATGATAAGGCGAATGCACGCTGATTGCGATATGCACGTCGGTCTGCTCCACAAGCCGTTTCAAATCGCCGAGTTTGCCAATTGACGACACCGTGATGCGCTTCGGGCTCCACGCCAGTCCCCAACGTTCAGTCAGCACGGCGATGGCACGCACCACCTCGATGTAGTTGTCCATCGGCTCGCCCATACCCATAAAAACAATGTTGGTAAGCGTCAGCGACTCAGGAATGCTGAAAATCTGGTTGAGAATCTCCGCCGCCGTCAAATCGCCGTGATAGCCCTGCTTTCCCGTCATGCAGAAACTGCAGTTCATCTTGCATCCAATCTGCGACGACACGCACAGCGTGGCACGGTCGGCGTCAGGGATGTAGACACTCTCTATCATTTTGCCACCGGCAGTGCGGAACAGATATTTCACCGTACCGTCGACACTGCGCATAGCCTCCGCCGGAGCCTCACGCCCCACGCAGTAGCGCTCGCTGAGGCGCGCGCGGTTTGACTTCGACAAGTTGGTCATTTCGTCGACCGTCGTGGCACGCTTCTCATAAAGCCATTGCGCCATCTGCTTCGCCGTGAACCTCGGCATCGCCATCTCAGCCGCCACCGCTTCCAAGTCGGCAAGCGACAATCCTAACAATTTCTTTTTCTCTTCTGCCATATCATCAATAAAGAGGGAACTGCAAAGTTACAAATATCATTTGGAAACAGACTGATTTTTTCTGACATATTAACGAAATGCCTCTTTGATGTCAGGAATTGATGTCAGGAATCGACCACGGCAACGAATCGAGTAGGAGGAAAACAAAGTAGTTTTTCTCCTACTTTCGTTTTCCGACCTC